>Ga0160437_1000209_pt1 | contig 32919 bp, 25 predicted proteins | sample HID1975I_E0MG_FD_108227 | JGI IMG/M metagenome (GOLD analysis project Ga0160437, IMG submission 108227) | Enriched soil microbial communities from UW Madison campus, WI, USA - HID1975I_E0 MG | ecosystem: Environmental > Terrestrial > Soil > Unclassified | place: USA: Madison, Wisconsin... | reverse complement strand
TGCGCATCGTCGCTGGCAGGCGCTTCGCGACTGCCGCCGGCGTCAGTCGCCATGGGAATGCCCGTTCATCCCGGCAGTGTCCGCCGCGACATGTCTCTCCTGCGTGCATGCCCGCGCCCGGGCAGAACACGGTCCCGCGGCTTCCCGGGACCCTGCCACCGCAGGGCGCAACATGCCGGCAGCTGGCAACCGGAGCGGACCATGACCGCACGCAGCGACAACAAGCGCGTCGCAACCCCGCCGCAGCCCGCGATGACAGAAGGGCGCATCGATGATTCAGGCGCGGGAGACCGCAAGGCTTCCAGCGGAAACCGTTACTCGGATGACGGCTCCCCCCGGCGCCGAACACAACGATCCCGGCCACCTGGCGGAAACACGACCACGCGCAAGGTCCCGCGCAAACCATGACAGACGCCGACACCGGCGCCCGATCAGTCAGCGCAGCGGGAAGTCATAGGCCGTGTGCGGGTCCGGCTCCGGCTTCAGCGTGTAGTGCCACCATTCGTCGGTGTAGTTGGAAAAGCCCTGCGCCTGCATCGCATCGCGCAGCAGGTGCCGGTTTTCGCGCTGCGCGGCAGTGACGTTGGGCGTATCGGTGTGCGCCAGTTCGCCGAAGTAGTCGAAGCCGGTCCCCATGTCCAGCGGCTCGCAGTTTTCGCCGCCGGCGTCGCACTGCATCATCGTGAGGTCGAGCGTCGCGCCGCGGCTGTGGCCGGAGTGTTCGGCGATGTACTGCGGCACCAGCGCGTCCTTGCCCAGCAGCGGGTAGAACTCGGCCTTGTTGGCCACGTCGTCCGGATCCTGCGCCCAGCGCATGAAATGCTGCACGGCGCGCACGGGACGGAAGCAGTCGTAGATCAGCAGACGCCGGTTGCTTTCGCGCAGCGTCGCCTCGACCCGGGCCAGCGCCTCGGCCACCGGCCGCAGCAGGTAGCAGCGCGGGGCCTCGTAGCCGTCGACGGGCTTGCCGACGAAGTTGTGGCTGCCGGCGTAGCGGATGTCCTGGGCCATGTCCGGCACCAGCGCGCGGATGTCGGCCATGCCGGCCGACTCGGCATCGGCCGCCGGCGACACCGTTGGCACGTCCGACGCCGCGGCAGCGGCAGCGGGACAGTCACCGCTGCGCACGAAGGCCAGGTCCTCGAAGTCGCTGCTGAAGTCCGCGTCGGGATCGATCTTGGCCATCGCCAGCGTCACCGGCTGCGCGTCGGCGGGGCCGAAGTCCAGCCACGGCTCGGTATCGCCGCCGCTGCGCCACTGCACCAGCAGCCGGTCGCCCGCGCGCATGACGTCGCCGACCAGCCGCGGCGATTTCGCGGATGTAAAGCGCACGCCGTCACCGGACGGGCAGATCGACACGTCGCCGAACCACGGATCGCGATACACGCCCAACCGGCCGGCCATGTCCGCCGGCACGGCCGCTACCCGCGATGACGTGTCGGGCACGGGTCGCCGTACCCTGGCCTCGCGTGCGTCGCGATCGAGCTGGTCGGCGTACCAGGCCACGGTGCGATGCTGCTCCGGCGCGGTGAACTGCTTGACCAGCACCTGGTTGAGCACGGTGCGCGCGTCGTCGGCGTTACTGTTGATCAGGATCACGAAGCCGGCGTGCTTCTGCGGCAGCAGCGTCAGCGCCGAGTACATGCCCGACAGCGTGCCGGTGTGCGAGACCTTCTGGGTGCCGTCCACGTCGGCCAGGCGCCAGCCATAGCCATAGGCCGAATAGTGGCTATCGTCCCACTCGCGCATGCGCCGCGACAGCGGCATGATCGTCTGCGGCGACCACACCGCCTCGCGCTGTTCTTCCGACAGCCACGGCTTGCCGTCGACGAGGCCGGACTGCTCCGGCTGCAGCCACATCGTTGCCCACGCGAGCATGTCGTGCAGGCTGCAGCGGATGCCGCCGGCGGCCATCATCGGCACGTCCGGGATCGTTGCCTCGTCGGCGCTGGTCACCACGTTCCTGCCGTCCCGGCGCGCGTGCGGCTGGGCGACGTTGCCGACCGCGTCGCGGTCCCATGCGCCCACCTGGCAGCGCGACAGGCCCAGCGGTTCGAACAGTTCGCGCCGCAGCAGCGCGTCGTAGGGCGCGCCGCCGGCGGCCGCGGCCACCTCGCCGGCGACGATGTACAGCGTGTTGTCGTAGGCGTAACGCGAGCGGAAGCTGTACTTCGGCTTCAGGTAACGCAGGCCGTGGATCACGTCCGCGCGGGTGAAATCGTTGGGGCCGGGCCACAGCATCAGGTCCCCTGCCCCGGCGCCAAGCCCGCTGTTGTGGATCAGCAGGTCCCGCACCTGCATCTCGCGCGTGACCCAGGGGTCGTACATGCGGAAGTCCGGCAGGTACTTCACCACCGGGTCGTCCCACTTGAGCTTTCCCGCGTCGACCAGCCGCGCCAGCAGGCCGGTGGTCATCGCCTTGCTGTTGGAGGCGATCTTGAACAGGGTGTCGGCATCGATCCTGCGGCCGCTGCCTGCCTCCAGTTCACCCGCGGTCCGCGTGTAGACGACCTTGCCGTCGACGACGACGCCGACCGCCAGCCCGGGCAGCTCGTATCGCGCCACGGTGTCGTCGAACGCGCGGTCGATGGCGGCCGTGTCGGGGGCCTCCCCCGCCGGTTCCGCCGCGCCCGCCAGCGGCAGCGCCGCGAGCAGGACAAAGGCGATCGCATGGAAAGGCAGGCGCAGGGCTGTCATGGCTTGGCGTCCGTTGTCCCGTTCGCCGGCATCCTGCCGCTGCTCGCGGGCAAAAAGAAGGGCGGCCCGGACCCGGGCCGCCCATGGGAGGAGATCAGAAGAAGTTCCAGGTCACGACCAGCTGCATGTAGCGCGGCGACTGCCACACGGTGGCTTCGCCGAAGTACGGCATCTTGTTGCCGGGCGTGCTCTCGTAGCGGGAATGCACGTTGATCTCGGTCTGCTTGTTCAACAGGTTGTAGACCGAGAAACGCGCCTTGAGGTCGACCTTGTCCGAGGGCAGCGTCCACATCACGCTGGCACCCAGGTTGGTCACCCACGGCATGCGGCCGAATCCACCCTTCTTGGTGTAGACCATCTCGCGCGTGGTCCAGCTGTCGCAGCCGGACTCGCACAGCCAGCCCGAACCGCCGCCGCTGAACTCGCTGGGTCCGCCCGCGCTGCGGTCATCGTCGGGCCAACGCACGCCGAAGGCCGTGATCGGGCCGCCGGAATGCGCGCTCAGCGTGCCGCCGACGCTCCACATCTCGTTGAACTTGTAGCTGCCGCGGACCTTGATCTGGTGCCGGTAGTCGTTGAACGTCGGGCCGAAGCGCTCGTTCACGGCCGGATGGTCGTAGTACTGCACCAGGTTGGTGTCGTTGTAGCCGGTGTCCGAGTTCACCGGACCCTCGATGTTGCCGTCCGACTTCGACCACACGTAGCTCAGGTTCAGCGCCCACTTGTCGTCCCACGCGCGGTCGAGCTGGAACTCGACGGCCTTGTAGGTGCGCCTGGGCCGCTTGTAGCCCATCACGATGTCGCTGCCGGACGTGATGTAGCCGTCCTTGGAGTTGTCGAAGCTCACCCACTGCTCGGTATCCGGGCACCACAGCGTGTTCTTCTCGCCGGGGTTGAGGATCGGCCAGTCGCCCGAATACCAGTCGCAACCCTCGACGTGGCGGATGCTCACGTCCTCCACCGCGCGTGTCATCTTGCGGTAGGTCGCGTTCACGCCCCACGACCAGGCCTGGTTGAGCGCCTGCTGGAAGCCGAGGATGAACTCGTCCTGGAACACCTGCTTCAGGTCGCGGGCCACCGCGGTGCGGACGTCGTCCGGCGCGGGCACGTTGCCTTCGGTGTTGACGTCACCGATCTGCGCGCCGATGACCGGGAACAGGTAGGTGGCGCCGGTGACCGGATCGGTGCGCTCTTCCATGCGGTCGAGCACGTAGTAGGTGTGCTCGTCCGTGGTGCCGCCGCCGAAGTAGTCGGTCAGCTTGTTGGTGATCGGGATGTAGTAGCGGCCGGCGTTGCCGAACAGCTTGGTGGAGCCGTCACCCTTCATGTCCCAGCTGAAGCCCACGCGCGGCGAGATCATGTCGCCGAAGTCCGCCTTGGCGAAGGTCGCGCCGGACGCGAGCGTGTTCTCGAACTTGTCGCCGCGCACGCCGATGTTCAGCAGCAGGTTGGGCGTGACGTTCCAGTTGTCCTCGATGTAGACCGCCTGGGCCTTGGTGCTGACCGGCGCGCCGGTGATGTAGCGGCGGGCATCCACGTAGGCGTTCACGCCAGCCGGGACGTTTGCACCATTGGGAAGCTGGCGGTTGGTGTCGTCAGAGATACCGGTCAACCTGTAGCTCACGCCATCGCCCGGATACACGCGGGAGCTGTTGGAATCCATGACCTGCTGGTCCGCGCCGAAGCGCAGCAGGTGGTCACCCAGCGTCCATTCGAAGTCCAGCCGCGCGGCCTCGCGCTTGTCGTAACGGGTGCTGACGCTGGCGTTGCTCGGATGGCAGCCTTCCTGGATGGTCGACGGGCCGAAGATCTCGTCGTAGGTGCTGTCGCGGCTGACGATGCTGCAATCGCCATCCCACGGACTGCCGCCGGTGGCGCTGCGCTTGTTCACGCCGTACATCGCCTTGGCGACGAAGTTCTGGGTGAAGTTGCCGGTGTAGGTCAGCGACCAGTTGTCGCCGCCGGAGCCGTCATAGCTCTGGCCCACCTCGTCGCCGCGCGTCGCGGAATCCCAATCGTAGTTGTACTTGGTGGTGTCGGACTCGGCCTCGTCGGAGAAGGCCAGCAGCGACAGCAGGTGGTTGTCGTTGATCTGCCAGTCCAGCTTGCCGCCCCAGAAGTCGTTGTTGCTGTCGGTGTACCAGGCCTCGATGGTGTCGACGTCGCGCGGCTTGCTGTCGCGCTGTTCGTACATGCCGAAGAAGAACAAACGGTCCTTGATCAGCGCGCCGGACGCCCAGACGTTGGCCTTGTAGAACGACCCACCGTCGCGGCTGGTGCGGTCGCGCTCGTCGATGCTGCCGTCCTTGTGGAAATGGTCCTTGCGGCTGGAGGTCCAGGCCCGGGGCTCGATCGTGAACTCGGCGCCGGAGTGGAACTCGTTGGTGCCCGAACGCGTCACGGCGTTGATTACGCCGCCGGTGCTGCGGCCGAACTCGGCCGAGTAGCCGCCGGTCTTGACCTGGAATTCCTCGTAGAAGCCGAACGGCACCGTCGAATAGCCCTGGCGACGGTACGGGTCGGTCACGTCCATGCCGTCGATGTAGACCACGTTCTCGGCCACCGACGAGCCGCCGAAGGTCAGGCCGCCGAAGGTCGCGCCCGACGACACCACGCCCGGCGCCAGCAACGCGACCGAGCCAAGGCTCTGGTCGACCGGCATCCGCGCGATTTCCTCGCGCCGGATGTTGGTGGCCGACTCGGTGGAGCGCACGTCGACCTGGTTGATCACACGCGAGCCGATCACCTGCACCGCGGCGAGGTCCACCGCACCGGCGCCGCTCAGGTTGACCGTCGTGGTGCCGCCGATGGAAACGCCGACCGATAGCGGCTCGCCCGAGCCGGTACTCAGCGTGTACTGCCCCGGCGGCAGCTGGGCGATGCGGTAGCTGCCGTCGCTGCCGACCGTCACCGAGCGCGACAGCCCCGTCGACGGGTTGCTGATCGTGACCTGCGTGCCCGCCTCGGCACGGCCGGCCACCGCACCGGTCACGCTCTGCGCGAATACCGGCGCCGATGCCATGGATGCAAGACACACCCCCATGGCCATGCAAAGTGCGCGTCTGCGCAGATTCCTGTTGCTGCTCATTTCCCTCTCCCCGTCAGTAACTGTGGATGCTGTTGTTGAAGCCAGTCTCTAGCGTTGGGCCCGTCCCTGCCCGGGCAGGATCTCCCACTCGAAGTCGTATCCGGTCTGGTTGAAGTACAGGTTGCCGCCGTCCCATTCGGCCTCGCCGCGCTGGGAGTCGATGTTGTCGGAACGGAATTGCTGTTTCGGCGGCTGGAACGGGCGGTCCCAGTCCTGGTTGAAGGCGATGCGCCAGTTGTCCAGGCCGCCGAGGTAGAACCATTCCATGGATGGATCGTCGCCTGTTCCCTTGTCCGCGGCCAGCCGCCCGGTGGTCACGTCCATCGGCACCCAGCCGTACGGCGCCAGGTAGACGTACGCCCAGTCGTGGATGTTGTTGTAATCGCCGTCGGAAAACACCATGCCCGACTGCCAGCGCGCCGGGATGCCGTTCATCCGCAGCAGCGTGATCAGCAGCAGCGTCTGCTGGCCGCAGTCGGCGTGGCCGGCGTGCAGCGCGTAGTCGCTGATGTTGGAGATCGTCGAATACTCGCGCGCGCCGGCCCAGGGGATTTCGTCGACCGCGGCGAACAGCTTCTGCACGACGCGGTAGGGATTGGTCTCGTCGCCCACCACGCGCCGGGAGAACTCGCGCATCGCGTCGGTGAACACGACGTGCGGCGCGCGTTCGGCAACGAAGGGCGCCAGCTCCGGCGTGATCGTGGCGGCCACTACCTTCTCCGGATCGATGGCGTGGTACTGGCCGAAGATGGTCAGCTCGTAGGTGACGGAGAACTCGGTCGGCGCGCCGGCCTTTGCCGGCTTTTCCAGGTACACGGTGCGCTGCGGCGCCGCCTCGGGCGCGATCTGGTGCGCGGCCGGCACGCTGGCGATGTATTCGATGTCTTCCTGCTGCCCCGGCAGCGCCTGCGGATACGGGATCCACGCGCGCACCGTCTCGCCCTCGGGCACGGCATCGGCATCGACGCTCAGCTTCTGGGTCATGCGCAGGCGCAGCGGCAGCACGCTGCTGCGTCCTTCGGCCAGCGCGGCATCGCGGATCGCGCGCTGGTGCGCGTTGAGCGATTCCATCGGACCGTCGCGCAGCGGCCGCAGCGCGGGATCGCGACGCGCCAACGCACCCTTGTCGAGCCGGAACAGGTTGGACGGCGAACGGTTGAAATAAAGCGTGCGGCCGTCGATCACCATGTGCTCGAACAGGCCGGCGGCATTCCAGCGGTCGAACTCCGCGTCGGCCAGGTCGGGGATCTGCTTGCGCACGCGCTCTCGCACGGCATCCTCGTCGAGGGTGAAGTCGAGCAGGATGCGGCGCATGCGTTCGCGCTGGTAGGCATAGGCGCGCTGCTGTTCGGCAGGCACGCCGGAAGATTCCGCGAGTGCGGCGATGCCGGCTTCGGCCTGCTGGAAATGGCCGTCATCCACCTGTGCCGCGACCTGCGCGACTGGCGGCACGCCATCAGCCGCCCCCTGCGCATCGGTGGCCTGCGCGCCGGCCAGGCACGGTGCGAGCGCGAGGCAGAACGACACGGCCAGCGACCAGCGCCATCGCGCCACCGCCGCTGCGGGCCGCGCAATGCACCCGCCAACCGTATCGATCGAAGTGAAGTCCACGCCGTTTCCCGCCCCGCTGCCTGCGCCCCATCGTCACGGCTGTGTAACATGCGTCCCCGACAGCGTCAATAATTTATTCGGAAAACTTGCGTCGGAAGAAATATGTATTCCATGATGCCGGCGGCGGGCATTCGGTCCGCATCCGGGGGAAGCGCGGATGTTGCAACGCAAAAGACCTGTTGCGTCTCCTGCCGCGCGCCTGCCGGAGGGCGTCGTTGTGCATTGCCGTACGTTGCCTGGACGCTTCAGCTGCCGCTGCGAAGCGGTCGCCGACACTATGTGGTTCCCCGTCGCCGCAGGACTGATTCGATGACGAAATTTTCCCTCTTCCTCGCCGCCGCGCTGGGGTTGTCCGCGCTGGCGACCGCCCCCGCCGCCGATGCGCGCGTGTCGCCGCAGCCGACCGGCGTCATCGGCGTCGACACCAGCCAGCTCACGCCGGACTACTGGGTCGACCGCCAGCGGCAGGCCGACCGCGTGGTCCTCGATCGCGGACAGATCGCCCTGCAGAACCGCAAGCTGCAGGAAACCGATCCGTCGATGCACGACATCGAAAACCTGCCGGCCGAACTCGACGCCGAGCGCGTGCGCGACTGGATCGAAGGCCTGTCCAGGCGCCCGGAACGCACACTCTACGACGTGCGCGGCAAGCAGGTCCCGAGCAAATCCATCGACGACATCGTCGCGGCCACCAACCTGAAGGCGATCCCGAAGACACAGCCGACCCGCTACGGCCTGGTCGTCCATCGCGCCGCGCTGCGCACCTTCCCCACCGACCTGCGGGTCTTCAGCCGCGCCGGCGAGACCGACATCGACCGCTTCCAGGAAAGCGCGATGTTCCCCGGCACGCCGGTGGCGATCGTGCACGAGAGCAAGGACGGCAATTGGCTGTTCGTGGTCGGCAACCGTTACGCCGCGTGGATCGAGAAGCAGTACGTGGCCGCGGGCAGCAAGACCCAGGTCTTCGGCTATACCCGCAAGGTGCCGTACCTGGTGGTGACCGGTGCGCACGTGCGCACGACGTTCACCCCCGACCTGCCGGCAGTCTCCGACCTGCAGCTGGACATGGGCATCCGCCTGCCGGTGCTGAAGGACTGGCCGGGCACCGAGTCGGTCAACGGCCAGGCCGCGTACACCTCGCACGTGGTCGAGCTGCCGGTGCGCAACGACGACGGCAGCCTGCGCATCGTGCCGGCGCTGTTGCCGCGCACCGCCGACGTCTCGGCCGACTACCTGCCGCTGACCCGCGCCAACGTGATCCGCCAGGCATTCAAGTTCCTGGGCGAGCGCTACGGCTGGGGCCATTCCTACGACACCCGCGACTGCAGCGGCTTCGTCTCCGAGGTCTACCGCAGCTTCGGCGTGCAGCTGCCGCGCAACACCAGCGCGCAGAGCATCAGCCCCGCGCTCAACCGGCTCGCGTTCGAACCGGGTGACAGCCGCGACAAGCGCATGGACGCCGCGAAGGGCCTGCAGGTCGGCGACCTGGTCTACATCCCCGGCCACGTGATGATGGTGATCGGGCACGACAACGGCACGCCCTACGTCATCCACGACACCAACGGCGGCAGCTGGCTGGACGAGGACGGCAAGCTGGTGAGCGGCCACCTCAACGGCGTGTCCGTAACGCCGCTGACGCCGATGCGCTTCAACGCGTCGCAGACCTATGTCGACCGCATGACCAACATCCAGCGCATCCGGCCGTAGTGCCGGCCTCCACATACAAGGCGAGCCAATGAAGATCACCGACATCCGTTTCGGCATGCTGCGGGTTCCGCTGAAAACGCCGTTCAAGACCGCGCTGCGCACTGTCGAAACGGTGGAGGACATCGTCGTCAGCATCCACACCGATACCGGCCACGTCGGCTACGGCGAAGCGCCGGCCACGGCGGTGATCACCGGCGACACCCACGGCTCGATCATCTCGGCGATCAACAAGTTCATCGCCCCGCGCCTGATCGGCGAGGACATCGCCAACCTCAACCGCATCACGCGCATGATCCAGGGCGCGCTGGAGCGCAACACCAGCGCCAAGGCGGCGGTGGAGATCGCGGTCTACGACCTGTGGGCGCAGCTGTACGACACGCCGCTGTACAAGATGCTCGGCGGCGGCGAGCCGGTGATCACCACCGACATCACCATCAGCGTCGACCACATCGACAAGATGGTCGCCGACTCGCTGTCGGCCGTCGACCGCGGCTTCGAATCGCTGAAGATCAAGGTCGGCAAGGACATCGGCGTCGACATCGAGCGGGTCAAGGCGATCTACGCCGCGGTCGAGGGCCGCGCCCTGCTGCGCCTGGATGCCAACCAGGGCTGGACCGCCAAGCAGGCGGTGTACGCGATGCAGTCGCTGGAGGACGCCGGCGTGCGCCTGGAACTGCTGGAACAACCGGTCAAGGCGCAGGACATGGACGGGCTGAAATACGTCACCGACCGCGTGCACACGCCGGTGATGGCCGACGAAAGCGTGTTCGGCCCGCTGCAGGTGATCGACCTGATCAAGGCCCGCGCCGCGGACATCATCAACATCAAGCTGATGAAGACCGGCGGCATCTCCAATGCGATCCGCATCGCCGACATCGCCGCGCTGTACGGCGTGGAGTGCATGATCGGCTGCATGCTCGAAACCAGCATCAGCGTGGCCGCGGCGGTGCACGTGGCGGTGGCCAAGTCCGGGGTGATCACCAAGGTCGACCTGGACGGGCCGTCGCTGTGCGCGTTCGACCCGGTCGACGGCGGGGTGACGTTCAACGAGTCCGAGATCTCCATCAGCGATGCGCCGGGCCTGGGCATCCGGGAGATCCGCAACCTCGAACCGATTTCGGCCTGAGCCACCGGCCGGCACGATGAACGCACCGCTGCTCAAGATCCGCTCCGAGCGCGACCACATGTCGGCGATCGAACGCCGCATCGCCGACTTCGTGCTCGAAAACGCCCACCTGCTGCGCGACTACTCCTCGCAGCAGCTGGCAAACGCGCTGGGCATCAGCCAGTCGAGCGTGGTCAAGTTCAGCCAGAAGTTCGGCTTCAAGGGCTATCCCGACCTGAAGTACTCGGTCGGCGAATCGCTGGCGCGCGGCGACGGCAACGACGACAACGGCGGCCCGCCCGCCAGCCCGGCGGCGCACCCGCACGCCACCCTGGCCGAGGGCCTGTGGCGCGCGAAGGCGGAGGCCGAGGAAGAAACGCGGATGATCAATCCGCCCGAGAACATCGACGCGATCGCCGGCGCGATCCGCGATGCGGGCAAGGTGTTCGTGATCGGACTGGGGCCGGACGGCATCCAGGCGCGCGCATTCGCCATGAAGCTGTCGCTGCTGGGCATCCTGGCCGTGCACCACTTCGACCCGGTGCTGGTGCCCGCGGCGGTGTCCACGACCTCGGCCAGCGATGTGCTGCTGGCATTCGCCGAGCACGGCCGGCAGGCATCGCTGTGCCAGATCGCGCGCCTGTTCCACGAGCGCGGCGGCAAGGTCGTCACGGTGACCCGCCACACCGCCAACCCGCTGCGCGCGCACGCCGACCTGTCGCTGCTGGTGTCCGCGCACGACGAGCACGCGCACATCGAACTGCTGCTCTACCAGACCGCGCTGCAGCAGCTGCTGGACCTGATCTTCCAGCTGCTGTGCGAGGACGAGGGCCGGCTGCAGCAGCTGTCGATCAATCTCGAACTGATGCAGCCGATGCTCGATACGTGAGCCGGCTCCCCCATGACCAGAGAGACACCATGAGCCGAATTTCGTTCCGGCCCCGGATGTCGTCCGGCGCGCCGCACCGTGGAAACCGCCGGATGACCGGATCTTCGTCCGTTGAAAGCCCCGTCTTCGCGGGAATGACGATGCGGGGGCTGGCCGGCCTGCTCGCCATCACCGCGGCGGCGCTGCTTTCGGCCTGCGCCTCCGCTCCTCCGAACCCGCAGGCCGGCGATGCCGCCTGGCGCGACGCGCGGCAGATGGTGCTGGTCGTCACCGACGACTGGGAAGCGACCACCGGCACGCTGCGCACCTTCGCCCGCGACGACGCCGGCCAGTGGCGCGAACAGGGCGACGCCGCGCCGGTGAGCATCGGCCGCGGCGGCTCGGGCTGGGGACTGGGCCTGCATCCGCCGCAGGCCGGGGGTCCGGTGAAGCAGGAGGGCGACGGCCGCTCGCCGGCGGGCGTGTTCGCGGTCGGCGAGGCCTTCGGCTACGCCGGACACGCCGACACCGCCCTGCCCTACGCGCAGATGCAGGCCGACAGCTGGTGCATGGACGTGGTCGACTCGCCGCTCTACAACCGCATCGTCGACGCCCGCGAGGTGGGCGCCGACGCGGTCGAGGGTTCCAGCGAACCGATGCGCCTGGACCTGCACCGGGACGGCAACCAGGGCTATCGCAACGGCTTCGTGATCGAACACAATGCCGCCGCGCGCAAGGGCGCGGGCAGTTGCATCTTCGCCCACCTGTGGCAGGCCCCGGGCGTGCCCACCGCCGGCTGCACCGCGATGGCCGATGCGACGATGCAACGGCTGTATGGCTGGCTGCGGCCAGAAGCGAAGCCGGTGTTCGTGCTGCTGCCCAGGGCCGAATATGATCGCCTGCAGGTAGCCTGGCAGCTGCCGTCGCCATCCCCGTAGGAGCGGCTTCAGCCGCGAGCTTTCGGTTTCGTCGCGATGCGATGCGATGGAAAAGCTCGCGGCTGAAGCCGCTCCTACCAACTGCAATACCCACTTCCTGCACGAGACCCGCACCGCATGTCGATGACCACCCGCGTACTGCTCGGACTGGCGCTTGGCGCCGTCATCGGCCTGGCGCTCGCCTTCCATGACCTGGACACGGCGGCAACCGTCGCCGGCATCGTGCAGCCGATCGGCCGGCTCTGGCTCAACGCGCTGCAGATGACGGTGGTGCCGCTGGTGGCGGCGCTGATCGTGCTTGGCGTCAACACCGCCAGTGATGCCGCGTCGTCCGGCCGCACCGCGCGCCGGGCGATCGTGGTGTTCCTGATCCTGCTGACGCTGGCCGCGGTCTACACCGTACTGGCCGCGCCCGCGCTGCTGTCGCTGCTGCCACGCGACGCGTCGATGGTGGATTCGTTCCGTGCCGCGCTGTCGCCGGTGGAAGCCGGCACCGCGCCCGGCGGCTTCGGCGAGGCCATCGCGGCGATCATCCCGGCCAATGTCGTCGCCGCGGCGGCGGCCAGCGCGATGCTGCCGCTGGTGGTGTTCGCGCTGTTCTTCGGCTTCGCGCTCAACCGCATCGACCCGGCCCACAAGGCGCGGCTGCTGGAGCTGGTGCAGGCGGTCGCCGACGTGATGATCGTGATCGTGCGCTGGGTGCTGTGGGCCGCGCCGCTGGGGGTGTTCGCACTGGTGCTGGCGGTCTGCGCGCAGGTCGGAGTGAAGGTGCTCGGCGCGCTGGGCTGGTACATCGCGCTGCAGTGCACGCTGTACATCAGCGTGACGCTGATGCTGTACCTGGTGGCGCGGGTGTTCGGCGGCGAGCCGTTCCGGCGCTTCGCGCTGGCGATCCTGCCGGCGCAGACCATTGCCGCCAGCACGCAGTCGTCACTGGCCTCGCTGCCGGCGATGCTAGAAAGCGCGCGCGTGCGCCTGGGCTATCCGCTGCAGGTCAGTTCTCTGGTACTGCCGATGGCGGTGTCGCTGTTCCGCATCACCAGCCCGGTGCAGTACCTGGGCGTGGCCGCGTTCGTGGCCTGGATCTACGGCATCGACGTGACCGCCGCGCACATGGCGGCCGGCGTCGGCCTGGCGGTGATCGTGAGCATGGGCTCGGTCGGCCTGCCCGGCCAGGTCAGCTTCATGGCCACCAACATGCCGATCGTGCAGACCATGGGCCTGCCGATCGAGCCGCTTGGCGTGCTGCTGGCGGTGGACACCATCCCCGACGTGTTCTCGACCGTGGGCAACGTCAGCGCCGACCTCACCGCCACCAGCGTGGTGGCCCGCGGCGCCGGTGATCCGGCCGAAGCACCGGAGCAGGCCCTGCCGGAAACAGGCACGCCCGGCGCCCGCGACGCGGGTCCGGCCTGAGGCCCGCGCATCCGCCCGCGACCCCCGGCGATCCGCCGACGCAGGCACGCATTCGCGGCGAAATGCGCAGCGCGGCGCGCCCGCGGCGGCTTTTTCCAGCCGGTCGCGCGTTCGTGCGAAAATACGCGGCTGGCCCCCGTAGCTCAGCTGGATAGAGCGTCCCCCTCCTAAGGGGAAGGTCGTGCGTTCGAATCGCGCCGGGGGCGCCATTCGCCGGTGGGAGCGGCCGTGGCCGCGATGGATTTCCGACGCACGGGAAGCCGATCGCGGCCATGGCCGCTCCCACAGCCACATGCGGCAACGGCAGCCGCCTTCGTCTTTCGCCAACAGGAGTCCCCCATGACCCATCCCGTCCTCACCGCCCTCGGCCTTTCCGACAACGAATCGGGCACCTACCTCGGCAACGGCGAGTGGTCGAAGACCAGCGACGCCGGCGTGCTCGAGCCGGTCAACCCCACCGACGGCGAGGTGCTGGCGAAGGTGCAGGCGACGTCGCAGGCCGACTACGACCAGATCGTCGAGCGCGCGCAGGCCGCCTTCAAGGTCTGGCGCACCACCCCGGCCCCGCTGCGCGGCGAAGCCGTGCGCCTGTGCGCCAACGCCCTGCGCGAACACAAGGACGCACTGGGCTCGCTGGTCGCGCTGGAAATGGGCAAGTCCAAGCCCGAGGGCGACGGCGAGGTGCAGGAGATGATCGACATCGGCGACTTCGCCGTCGGCCTGTCGCGCCAACTCTACGGCCTGACCATGCACTCCGAGCGCCCCGGCCACCGCATGTACGAACAGTGGCACCCGATCGGCCTGGTCGGGATCATCTCGGCGTTCAACTTCCCGGTCGCGGTGTGGGCGTGGAACGCGTTCGTCGCGGCCGCCTGCGGCGACATCTGCATCTGGAAGCCCTCCAACAAGACCCCGCTGTCGGCGATCGCATCGATGCGCATCTGCAACGAGGCGCTGAAGAAGGGCGGCTTCCCGGACATCTTCTTCCTGATCAACGACGCCGGCACCGAGCTGGCCGAGAAGTTCGTCGACGACCGGCGCATCGCGCTGGTGAGCTTCACCGGCAGCACCAAGGTCGGCCGCCAGGTCGGCGAGCGCGTCGCCCGCCGCATGGGCCGTTCGCTGCTCGAACTGGGCGGCAACAACGCGATGATCGTCGACGAAACCGCCGACCTGAAGCTGGCGATCCCGGCAATCGTGTTCGGCGCGGTCGGCACCGCCGGCCAGCGCTGCACCACCACCCGCCGGGTGTTCATCCACGAATCGATCTTCGATGACGTACTGGGCAAGCTGGTCACCGCCTACGGCCAGGTCGAGAAGAAGATCGGCGATCCCACCGACCCGGCCAACCTGATGGGCCCGCTCAACAGCCAGGACGCGGTCAAGGCCTACGAGGCCGCGATCGAGAAGGCCAGGGCGGCCGGCGGCAAGGTCGAGACCGGTGGCAAGCGGATCGACCGCAAGGGCAACTTCGTCCTGCCGACGATCATCACCGGCCTGTCCAATGACGCCGAAGTGGTGCAGACCGAGACCTTCGCCCCGATCCTGTACGTGATGAAGTACAGCGACCTGGACGACGCGATCGCGATGCAGAACGACGTACCGCAGGGCCTGTCGTCGGCGATCTTCACCGGCAGCCTGAAGGCCTCCGAGCGCTTCCTGTCGGCGGCCGGTTCGGACTGCGGCATCGCCAACGTCAACATCGGTACCTCGGGCGCCGAGATCGGCGGCGCCTTCGGCGGCGAGAAGGAAACCGGCGGTGGCCGGGAATCGGGCTCGGATGCGTGGAGGGCTTACATGCGCCGCCAGACCAACACCATCAACTACTCCGATGCGCTGCCGCTGGCGCAAGGGATCAAGTTCGACCTGTAAGCACGACAACCACCGGAGCCAAGCCGCCACCATGACGGACGCCGCCGCGCCCACCGAACGCTTCAGCAACCGCGTCGGCGACTACGTCCGCCACCGCCCCGGCTATCCGGCCGGGCTGGTGGCGTGGCTCCATGGAACGCAAGGCATCGACGCCGGCCTGCAGGTGGCCGACGTCGGCGCCGGCACCGGCATCTCCACCCGCATGTGGCATGGGGCCGGGCACGAGGTCGTCGCGGTGGAACCTAACGCGGCGATGCGCGAGGCCGGCATGGCCGGTTTCACCGGCGACCCGCGCGTGCGCTGGGTGGCCGGCAGCGCCGAGGCCACCACGCTGGCCGACGCCAGCGTGGACGTGGTGTCGGCGGCGCAGGCCTTCCACTGGTTCGACCCGGCGCCCACGCGCGCGGAATGGACGCGGGTCCTGCGCCCGGGCGGGCTGGCGGTGCTGCTGTGGAACCTGCGCGCGGTGGATCGCTCGCCGCTGATGGCCGAGTACGAAGCACTGCAGCACGCGCACGGCATCGATTACGCCCGGGTGGCCGAGCGCCATCCCGACGACGACGCCATCGCCCGCTGGTACGGCGTCGGCCTGCGCGCCACGGCCAGCTTCCCGCATGTCCAGCGCCTGGATTTCGACGGCCTGCTGGGCCGGCTGCTGTCGTCGTCCTGGGCACCGCAGGCCGGTCATCCGGAATACGCGCCGATGGTCGAGGCGCTGCGCGCGCTGTTCGACCGCCACGCCGTCGACGGCCGGGTGGACTTCGACTATGACGCGCGCGCGTTCGTCGGTACCCTTCCCGACATCTCCACCACGCGCTGAGCATGTACGGACTCGCCCGCCCCTTCCTGTTCGGCCTCGACGCGGAACGCGCACACGGGATCGGGCTGGCGTCGCTGGAAGTCGCCTACCGCACCGGCACGGCGTCGCTGCTGGCGCGCCGGCCGCGGCCGCTGCCGACGCGTGTGTTCGGCATGACCTTCCGCAATCCGGTCGGGCTGGCCGCCGGACTGGACAAGAACGGCACCCACATCGACGCGCTGCTGGCGCTGGGCTTCGGCTTCGTCGAGGTCGGCACGGTCACGCCCGAGCCGCAGGCGGGCAATCCCAGGCCGCGCATGTTCCGCCTGCCCCGCCACCACGCGGTCATCAACCGCATGGGCTTCAACAACGACGGCATCGAGGCGCTGGTGCGCAACGTCGGCCGCGCGCGCCGCCGCGACGGCCTGCTCGGCATCAACATCGGCAAGAACAAGGACACGCCCAACGAACTGGCTGCGTCCGACTATCTGTTCTGCCTGGAACGCGTGTACCCGCTGGCCGACTACGTCACCGTCAACATCTCCTCGCCCAACACCGCAGGCCTGCGCGAGCTGCAGGAGGAACAGGCGCTGCGCAAGCTGATCGGCACCCTGCGCGAGGAACAGGAGCGCCTGGCCGCGCAGCACGGCCGCTACGTGCCGATGCTGGTCAAGGTCGCGCCGGACCTGTCCGACGACGACATCGACGCCGCCGCGCGCGTGCTCGGCGACATGCGCGTGGACGGCGTGGTCGCCACCAACACCACCGTCTCGCGCATCGCCGTGCAGGAAGACCCGCTGGCACGCGAAACCGGCGGCCTGTCGGGCGGGCCGGTGATGAACAAGTCGACCGCGGTACTGCGGATGCTGCGCACGCGGCTGCCCGAATCGATCCCGCTGGTCGGCGTGGGCGGCATCCTCTCGGGCGCGGACGCGGCCAAGAAGATGGCCGCCGGCGCCTCGCTGGTGCAGCTGTACACCGGCCTTGTCTACCGCGGGCCGGGTCTGGTCGGCGACTGCGTCGAGGCGATCCGCCGGCGCAAGGAAGCCCCCAGCCGCGGCAACGTGCCCAACGAGTGAACACGATGCCGCCCGGCTGCCGGGCCGCGCGCGACGCGGACCTGACGACGCGCAACACCTTCGGCGTTCGCGCGCGGACGCCGCTGCTGGTGGAAGTCGACGATGCGTCGGCACTGCCGCGGCTGTTCGCCGACGGCATCGTCGACATCACCGATCCTGCGCTGCTGGTGCTCGGCGGCGGCAGCAACGTGCTGTTCGCCGGCGATGCGCCGGGCCCGGTGCTGTCGCTCACCGCCCAGAACGTGGAAAGCGGCGAAGGCGACGGCGACGCGCTCGTGGTCCGCGCGGCTGCGGGCGTACCCTGGCACGCCTTCGTCATGCACACGCTGTCGCTGGGCCTGTGCGGGCTGGAGAACCTGGCGCTGATCCCCGGCACCGTGGGCGCGGCGCCGATCCAGAACATCGGCGCCTACGGCGTGGAGGTGCGCGAGTACGTGCACGCGGTGGAAGCCTTCGACCGTGGCGAAAACCGGATGCGGCGGCTCGCGCCGGGCGAGTGCGCCTTCGCCTACCGCGACAGCGTGTTCAAGCACGACCCGGCGCGGTTCGTGGTGACGGCGGTGGAATTCGCCCTGTCGCGCACACCGCGCCTGCGGCTGGACTACGCCGGCATCGGCGCCGAACTGGCCGCGATGGGCGTCGCAGATCCGCGTGCAGCCGACGTTGCCGACGCGGTGATCCGCATCCGCCGCCGCAAGCTGCCCGACCCGGCGCGGGTGGGCAACGCCGGCAGCTTCTTCAAGAACCCGATCGTCCCCGCCGCGCAGGCCGACGCGCTGCTCGCCGCGCATCCGCGGCTGCCGGTCTTCCCGGTCGCCGCCTTCCCCGCCGATGCCGCCGCGCACGGCCAGGCCGGCGGCGCGATGCGCAAGCTCTCGGCCGCCTGGCTGATCGACGCCTGCGGCTGGAAAGGCCACCGCGACGGCGACGCCGGCGTCTCACCCGACCACGCGCTGGTGCTGGTCAACCACGGTGGTGCCAGCGGCGCGCAGCTGCTGGCGCTGGCGCGCGCGATCTCCGCGTCCGTGCGCGAGCGCTTCGGCGTGGCGCTGGAGCCGGAGCCGCGGATCGTCGGCGCCCACTGGTGAACCGCCCCGCTTCCATGGAACCCCCGTCCCTGTAGGAGCGGCTTCAGCCGCGAGCTTTTTCCCTGCCGGCACCCGATGCAAAAAGCTCGCGGCTGAAGCCGCTCCTACAAAAAGCAACGCCCCATGCCCCGCACCCCCCACGCCCGCGCCGCCCTGCTGATGATCGGCAGCACCCTGTTCTTCGGCGCAATGGCGGTGACGATCCGCCTGGCCTCCGATTCGCTGTCGACCTACCAGATCGCCTTTTTCCGCAACTTCTTCGGGCTGCTGGTGCTGCTGCCATTCCTGTGGCGCAGCGGGCCGTCGATCCTGCGCACGCGGCAGCTGCCGCGCTACCTGGTGCGCAGCGCGATCGGCGTGGCGTCGATGCTGTGCAGCTTCTGGGCGATCGGCCACCTGCCGATGGCGCAGGCGATCGCGCTGTCGTACTCGGCGCCGCTGTTCGCCACCATCGCCGCGGTGATATTCCTGCACGAAGTCGTGCGCATGCGCCGCTGGAGCGCGGTGATCATCGGCTTCATCGGGGTGCTGGTGATCGTCCGCCCGGGCACCGATTCGTTCAGTGCCGGCACGCTGGTGGCGGTGTCGGCGGCGGTGCTCAGCGCGATCGTCGCGATCCAGATCAAGCAGCTCTCACGGATCGACGCGGCCGACACCATCGTCTTCTACACCTACGTGTTCTGGGTGCCGCTGTCGCTGGTGCCGGCGCTGTTCGCGTGGCAGTGGCCACACGGCATCACCTGGCTGTGGGTGGTGGCGATCGGCGCGTTCGGCACCGGCGGCCAGCTGCTGTGGACGCGCGCGCTCAAGCTCGGCGACGTGTCCGCGCTGACGCCGATCAGCTTCATGCAGCTGCCGCTGGTCGCGTTCGCCGCCTGGCTGCTGTTCGGCGAGGACCCGAGCCGCTGGACCGTCATCGGCGCGGCCATCATCTTCATCGCCAACGCCTACATCGCGCACCGCGAAGTGCAGCTGGCGCGGCGCGCGGCGACCAACGCGCCGGCGGAGGCCGCAAAGCCCGCTGAGTGAGCGCGCGCGATCAGCGCTGCGCGGTGGCTTTCCCGCTTTCCTCGGCCTCGACGCTGCGCAGGTTGGCCACGAACTCCTTCTGGCGCTCGTCGAGCTCGGCCTCCGGCGTTTCCAGCAGAGGCGTCACGTAGCGCGCGCGCAGCCGCGCGGCCTCCTTGCCGTGTCCGGCGGCGGCCAGCTCGGCTTCCAGCTGCCAGGCGATCTCGACGGTTTTGGCGTCGCGCGCGCCGAGCAGGGATTCGCGGATGCCGAGCAGCGCCCGGTGGCTGGCGATCGCCAGCGCCGTGTCGCCCACGTCGTCGGCGGCCTGGGCGCGGATGTCCAGCGCCGCCTGCGCCTGCGGATGGCGGTCGCCGAGCACCTCGCGTGCCTCGGGCAGCACGGTCTCGAGCAGCGCCAGCGACTCGCGGCTGCGGCCGGCCTGCATCAGCGTGCCGGCGTGGTTGACGAGGATGTAGAGCGTGTCGGGGTGGCGCGGTCCGAGCACGCGCGTGCGCGCTTCGATCACCTCGTCCTGCATTTCGAGGGTCTTGTCGAACTGCTCCAGCCGCGCGTACAGCGTGGACAGGTTGAGCTTGGCGCGCAGCGTGCGCGGATCGTCGGCGCCGAGCACGCGCGTGCTCGCCTCCACCACCGATCGCGAGATCGGCAGCGCCTGCTCCGGCTGGCGGTTGTCGATCAGGAAGCTGGCCAGGTTGCCGCGCTCGGACAGGGTCTGCGGATGTTCGGCGCCCAGGCGGCGCGTCTGCGTCTGCACCAGCTGGCGCTGCATCGCCAGCGCGCCTTCCCTGTCGCCGGTCATGACCCGCATGACGGCGAGGTTGTGCAGCGAGTCCAGCGTTTTCGGATCGTCGTCGCCGAGCACCTCGCGGCGGATCGGCACCATCCGTTCCAGGTAGTCGCGGCCAAGTTCCGGCTCACCCATGCGTCCGAGCAGGATCGCCAGGTTGTTCTCGATGTCCATGACCGCCGGATCGCGTTCGCCGCGCGCGACCAGGCTGCGCTCCAGCAGCGATTCCAGCGCCTGCCGCGCGGCCTTGCGGTCGCCGAGGGCGGCAACTGCGAGGGCGTGGTCGAGCTGCAACCGGATGCGCAGCGGCTCGTCCGGCGGCAGCGCGCCGGCATGCGCCAGGGCCTGCTCCAGCACCTGCTTCGCCTGCGTCGGTTGCGCCGCCGCCAGCAGTGCGGAGGCCTGCTCGCTGCGCGCGCGCAGCGTCGGCGTGGCACCGGCCCCGAGCGCGGCCTCGCGATCGTCCGCGACCTGCCGGTAGCCGTTGGCGGCGGCATCGGGCAGGCCCAGCGCGTCGCGCACCCGCGCCACCGATTCGCGCAGGTCGTTGGCCAGCAGCGGCTCGTTGCCGAAATCGCTGGCGATGGCCTGTTCGGCGCCGGCCAGCAGGTTGTGGTCGATCAGGCTGCGGGCGATGTCGGCGGTGCTCGCATGCGCGAGGGTCGCCTCCACCGCGGCGCGCGCCTCCGGCGTGGCCTTCGCCGCCTGCGCGCGCAGGCCTTCGGCCATGCCGATGCCCATGGCCTCGATGTCGATGCCTTCGAGCATGGACTGCTGGAACGCCGCCACTTTCTCCAGCTCGGCGCTGCGCTGTTCGGCGATCGCGCGCTGCGCGCGCGCCTGCTGCAGGCCGTACAGCGACATGGCCAGCCCGCCCAGCAGCGCCACCAGTGCGACCGATGCCGCGGCCAGCCCCACGCGGTGGCGGCGCACGAACTTGCCCCAGACGTAGCGGCGCGTCGCCGGCACCGCCGCCAGCGGCCTGCCGTCGAGGAAGCGCTGCAGGTCGTCCGCCAGCGCGCCGGCGGAGGGATAGCGGTCGCCACGGTCGTGGCGCATGGCGCGGGCCACCACCCAGTCCAGCTCGTGCCGCAACACGCGCCGCATCTGCACCGCGCGCAGGCCCTGCCCGCGCGCCACGCGCTCGGCGTCGCCCGGCGGCAGCGTGGCCAACTGTTCGGAAGGCAGCCGCAGCGTGCGCGTGCTGGCCACCTGCGTTTCGCCTGCGAGCTCCGGGCGCTGCCCGGTCAACACCTCGTACAGCACCACGCCCAGCGAGTACACGTCACTGCGCGTGTCGACCAGCGACTGGTCGCCACCGGCCTGCTCCGGGCTCATGTAGTCGGGCGTGCCGGCGACTTCGCGGCCCCCGGCCATCGACGACGCGGTGGCGATGCCGAAGTCGATGATCTTCGGCAGCGCGCGTCCGTCGACCTCATCCACCAGCAGGTTGCCCGGCTTCAGGTCGCGGTGGACCACGCCCTTCTGGTGCGCGTGCTGCACGCCTTCGCAGATGCGGATCATCAGTTCGATGCGCTGGCGCAGCGACAGGCCGTGCTCTTCGCAGAACCGGGTCAGCGGGCTGCCGGCGATGAACTCCATGGCGAAGAACGGATGCCCGTCGGCGGTGGTGTCGGCATCGAACACCTGCGCGATCGCCGGATGCCGCATCTGCGCCAGCAACTGCCGCTCGACCTCGAAATAGGCCAGGTGGCGCGCCTCCAGGCGCTGCCTGCGCAGCAGCTTGAGCGCGACCGTGCGGCGCACCGGTTCGAGCTGCTGCGCGCGGTACACGTCTCCCATGCCGCCGCGCCCGAGCAGTGCCTCGATGCGATAGCGTCCCAGGCGTGCGCCGGGCTGCAGCACGTCGCCGCCGCCGCTGTCCGGCGCGGGCCCGCGCGTGGCGAGCAGTTCGGTACGGTCGGGGTCGTCCCCGGCGCGCGTGGTCATGGTGCTCCCCCCTGCAGGCAGCAGCCGCATGGTACCGGAAGCCCCTGCCCGGTCGCAGGATTGTCGCTACACTGCAGCCCGGTCCCGCGCCCTGCCTACATGGACACCCGCACCGGCCCTTCCGAAACCACGCAGCGCACGCTGCCCAGCAGTGGTCCGCGTGGCGCGACGCCGCGTTCGGCGTGCGTGGTCGTGATCCATGGCGAAGGCCTGGGTGCGCGCGCGGACATCGGCGGCGCGCGCGTGCTGGTGGGCCGCTCGCAGGAAGCGGACCTGTGCATCGCCCACAAAAGCGTCTCGCGCGAGCACTGCCAGGTCTGGCGCGACGGTGACGAATACCGCGTCCGCGACCTCGGCGCGACCAACCCCACCCGCGTCAACGACGAGCCGGTCACCGAGGCCGCGCTGGCCGACGGCGACCACGTTACCGTCGGCGAGAGCATCCTCAAGTTCATCAGCCACACCAGCGTCGAGGCGAACTACCACGAAGAGATCTACCAGCTCGCCACCCGCGACGCGCTCACCGACCTGTGCAACCGCCGCCATTTCACCGAGCAGGTGGACCGCGAGATCGCCCGCGCGCTGCGCCACGGGCGGCCGCTGTCGATGTGCATCGTCGACGTCGACCTGTTCAAGCCCATCAACGACCGCTACGGCCACATCAGCGGCGACGAGGTGCTGCGCGCGATCGCCGCCCAGGTCCAGCGCCATGCGCGCCACGGCGACCTTGCCGCCCGCATCGGCGGCGAGGAGTTCGCGGTACTGCTGCCCGAGTGCGACGCGACCGCCGCGCACGCCTTCGCCGAGCGCCTGCGCGCCGACGTGGCGGCGACCCTCTTCGCCCCCGGCGACGAATCGCAGCACATCACCGTCAGCATCGGGATCGCCGGCCTCGCCCCCGGCCGCAACACCCGCAGCCGGCTGATGGCCGCCGCGGACGCCGCGCTGTACCGCGCGAAGGCCGACGGCCGCAACCGCGTCCGCATCGCGGACTGAGCCGCGCACCTCGCCGCGATGCCGTTCCGCGCATAATGACGCGCCGGCGCGTTGCCGCCGCCCTTCCAGCCTTCGTGCAGCCGCCCCGAGGCGGCATCCGCCCCGCATCCGAACAGGAGAACACCAGATGTCCGCCGCGTTCCGCCTCCTGGCCGCCACCTGCCTGCTTGCGCTGGCCGCCTGCGCCACGATCCCCGTGCTGTCGCCGTCGGTGACGTACATCGTCGTGCGCCACGCCGAAAAGGCGACCGACGATGCGCGCGACCCCTCGCTGAGCGACGCCGGCCTCGCGCGCGCCGCGGCGCTGGCCGCGCTGCTGCAGTCGCGCGACGTGGTCGCCACCTACGCGACCGGCTTCCGCAGGACGCGCGACACCGCCGCGCCCACCGCGGTCGGACACGACGTAAGCATCACGACCTACGACGCGCAGGCCCCGGCGGAAACCGTCGCCGCGCGCCTGCGCCGCGGCCACGACCGCGGCACGGTGCTGGTGGTCGGGCACAGCGACACCGTGCCGGGCATCGTGTCGGCGCTGTGCGGCTGCGAGGTCGCGCCAATCGACGAGAGCGACTACGGCAACCTGTTCGAGGTCCGCATCCGCGACGGCCACCCGCCCGAACTGCTGCACCGGCGCTACTGATGATGGTGGCAGGCGCGGGAATGGAGGAGGAATGGGACGGGGACGTCGCGGCTGCGCGGGCGCTGCAGGAGGCGCTCGCCGAAAAGGTCAGCCTGCGCGACGGCTACGCGAAGCCGCTGCGCACCATCGCCGGCTTCGATGTCGGCTTCGAGGACGGCGGCGACACCACGCGCGCCGCGGCGGTCCTGCTCGACGCCGATACGCTGGAAGTGCTGGCCTCGGAGATCGCGCGCATCCCCACGCGCATGCCCTACATCCCCGGCCTGCTGTCGTTCCGCGAGCTGCCCGCGCTGCTGCTCGCACTCGAGGCGCTGCCGCAGGCGCCGGACCTGGCGTTCGTCGACGGCCACGGCATCGCCCATCCGCGCGGACTGGGCATCGCCGCGCATTTCGGCGTGGCGACCGGCCTGCCGAGCATCGGCGTGGCAAAGAAGATCCTGGTCGGCAGCGGCTCGGAACCCCACGAACTGCGCGGCGCCTATACGCCACTGCGCCACAAGGGTGCGCAGCTGGGCTGGCTGCTGCGCAGCAAGCTGCGCTGCAACCCGCTGGTGGTGTCGCCCGGGCACAGGGTGTCGATGGCGTCGGCGGCGGACCTGGTGATGCGCTTCACCGGCAGCTACCGGCTTCCGGAGCCGACGCGGCTGGCCGATCGCCTCGCGTCGCGCCGCGACGAAAAGCACGCCGCGCGCCACTGACCGCGGGTCGGGCCGCGTTCACCCCCGGCACGCGCGTGCGTGCCTAGAATCGGGCTTCCCCCGATCAAGGACGTTCCCGCATGCGCATGTTCCTGCCCCACGCCGCCACGTTCGCCGGCCTGCTGCCGCTGCTGTTCGCCGCTTGCACCACCTCGCCCGCCGGCGCCAGCGACATGCGCACCATCGCTGCCGGCGACAGCTTCGCGATGACCGCCGGCGAAGGCGTTGCGCTTGCCGACCGCGGCACGCTGCGCTACGTCCGGGTCACCAACGATTCGCGCTGCCGGCCCGGCCGCCAGTGCGTCTGGGCGGGCGACGCGACGGTGGTCTTCGAATGGACGCCTGCTGCCGCCGACAAGCCGGAATCCTTCAGCCTGCACACCGGCCGCGGCGACCGCAGCAAGGACCTGGACGGACAACGCCTGACCCTGGTCTCGCTGGACTTCGCCGCGGAGCCGGAAGCGCAGCTCACGCTCGAAGCGCTGCCCTGACGGAAGCAGCGGGCCCGCTTGCGCCGCCGCAATCCGTCCCCGGACCCGGGACGCAGCGTTGCGGCGCGGCGCTCGCGATGCGCGCGGCGGGGTGCGATGCTGGCACCCTGCTCCGAGCGAGGACCCGACCATGACCACGATCATCGCCCCGCGCACGCACGATCTGGGCGGCTTCGAGGTGCGCCGCGCCGTGCCGACGATCCAGGCCCGCAGCGTTGGCCCGTTCGTGTTCGTCGACCATATGGGTCCGGCCGTGTTCGAACCCGGACTGGGCATCGACGTGCGCCCGCACCCGCACATCGGCCTGGCGACGGTGACCTTCCTGTGGAGCGGGACGATCCGCCACCGCGACACGCTCGGCTTCGACCAGGACATCAGTCCCGGCGACGTCAACTGGATGACCGCCGGCCGCGGCATCGCCCATTCCGAACGCACGCCGCAGGCGCTGCGCGAGGGCGAACATCCGCTGCACGGCATGCAGACCTGGGTGGCCCTGCCGAAGGCGCACGAGGAAGTCGAACCCGCGTTCCACCACCACGGCGCGGCCAGCCTGCCGCAGGTCGAACTCGGGGGCGCGGTGCTGCGCGTGATCGCCGGGCGTGCCTGGGGCGAGGAATCGCCGGTGAAGGTGTTCGCCGACACCTTCAACGTGGCCGTCGACCTGCCCGCCGACGCCGAGATCACCATCGACGACCGCGCCCCGGAGCGCGCGCTGTACGTGCTCGAAGGCCAGGCCCAGCTCGACGGCGCCGACATCCCGGAAAAGCACCTGGCGCTGATCGACCGCGGCGCGCGCGCCGTGCTGCGGGCGAAAACACCGGTCAAGGCGATGCTGTTCGGCGGCGAACCGCTCGACGGGCCGCGCCACCTGTGGTGGAACTTCGTGTCCTCGTCGAAGGAGCGCATCGAGCAGGCCAAACAGGACTGGGTCGCCGGCCGTTTCGGCAGGATCGCCGGCGACGACGAGTTCATTCCCCTGCCTGAGCGCTGAGCCCGGGATTGCGGTCCATCATGTGATACCCGTCACGGTTTGCATCCGTGATGGGGGTCAACTATGTTCGGGCAACGTTTGTTCCACGTACGCAAGGGGGTGCGTATGAACCTGCTCCGGATCCTTCCACTGGCCTGCCTGCTGGCTGCCGGCGCCGCGCAGGCGCAGTCGGCCGGCGAATGCCCGCAGCTGCCCGGCGACGCCAACCTGACCTGGTCGGCCATGACCGGCGACGATTTCGTCTTCTGCAAGGCGCTGCGCGAGGACGGCGGCGAAGTCTTCGCGGTGATGATCTCGAAGGACTCGCCGTTTGATCCCCGCCGTGCCGACCGCGCGGAAAAGGCGGTGATCGATGGCCACGAAATGCGCTGGTACCGCGGCGAGATCGCCTCGGCCCCCAACGCAGAGGTCCGCGAAGCACTGATCAAACTCGACGACGGCCGCGTCGCCCACATCTCGCTGCACGCCGACTCCGAGCCGGAGCTGGCCGAGGCGCTCGACCAGGCCCAGTCGCTGCGCTTCCGCGGACCCCAGCTCAGCAGCAACTGACGTCCTGCCCCGCCCTCGCGGGGCTGCGGGCCGTGCCCCCTGCACGGCCTGCTCGTGGCCGCCTCCCGGTCCTGCGGCCTTCACGCCGCGCGAACATCTTCGCGGCGCAATTGTTCCAGCATTTCCCCCGGCCCTGCTGCGGGCCCTTCAACGGGGAAACGAACATGACGAAACGACTTGCGGCCGAGCTGCTCGGCACGTTCTGGCTGGTCCTTGGCGGTTGCGGATCCGCCGTCCTGGCCGCGCACGTGGTGGGGGCCGACGGATACCAGTTCGGCATCGGCTACATGGGCGTGGCACTGGCCTTCGGCCTGACCGTGCTGACCGGCGTCTACGCGTTCGGGCACATCTCCGGCGGGCACTTCAACCCGGCCGTCACCGTCGGCCTGTGGGCCGGCGACCGCTTCCCGCTCAAGGACGTGGTGCCCTACATCGTCGCGCAGGTGGTGGGCGCGATCGCGGCAGGCTGGATCCTGTTCCAGATCGCCAGCGGCCAGGCCGGCTTCGCCATCGATTCCAGCTCGGCGGGCGCATTCGCCAGCAACGGCTACGGCGCGCTGTCGCCGCAGGGCTACTCGGTGGCGGCGGCGTTCCTGTGCGAAGTGGTGATGACCGCGTTCTTCCTGCTGGTGATCATGGGCGCCACCCACGGCCGCGCGCCCGTGGGCTTCGCCGGCATCGCCATCGGCCTGGCGCTGACCCTGATCCACCTGATCAGCATCCCGGTCACCAACACCTCGGTGAACCCCGCCCGTTCGACCGGCGTGGCGCTGTTCGCGGGCGCGGGCGCGATCAGCCAGCTGTGGCTGTTCTGGGTCGCCCCGTTCCTCGGCGGCCTGCTGGGCGGCATCGCCTATCGCTGGCTGGGACGGGAAGACGAGGACGTGGTGGGAAATCCCTGAGCCGGGATATTCCGCTCCGCGACTGACAAAAGGGGCCTGTTGGCCCCTTTTGTTTGCCTGCAAGCGAGGCAACCCGCTGTTGCTGTTGCTGTTGCTGTTGCTGTTGCTGTTGCTGTTGCTGTTGCTCTGGCACTCGCCCTTCGGGCCGGCTTCGCCGTTCTGCGCTGCTCCTGCAGCGCAGTGGTGACTTTTGCCAAGACAAAAGCGACCCGCGCTTCAGTGCGGAAGCTGTTGATCTTGCTTTCATCTCGTGGCGTGAAACGTGGCGCGGGTCTGGCGACAGCGACAAGATCAACAGCGTTTCGCGCGCTGAGCGCGCGAGCCACCTTTCTTTGCTTGTGCAAAGAAACCTGGCGCAAAGAAACACACCCCGCCTGCGCGCCCGCCGCTGCGCGCCGGGTCCACGGAGCCGGCGGGATTTTCCGAGGGGGCATCCTGCCCCCACGGAAAACGCCGCACATCCATGTGCGGCGCCCTGCGGGTCTTGTCCGCCGGCTCCGCCGCTTCGGAGGGGCCCCGAAGATCAAGATCAACGGCAACAGCAACGGCAAAGTCAAAACCACGGCAACGGCGGTGTAGCGCCCGTGCCTGGGACTTGCACATTGGATCGCTACAAATGGACCTGCTCCCGCAAACGAGAGCAGGCACCGCAAGGTCGACGGGCTAGAAGCGGCCTTCCTGGAAATCCACGAACGCCTGCATCAACTCCTGCCGCGTGTTCATCACGAACGGCCCGTGCCGGGCGACCGGTTCGCGCAGCGGACGGCCCGACACCAGGATCAGGCGCGCGCCGGACTTGCCGGCCTGCAGCTTCACCACGTCGCCGCCGCCGAGCACGCCCATCTCGTGCGTGGCCAGCGCGCGCGCATCCTCGCCGTCACCCAGCGCAGCGTCGCCTTCGAACACGTAGGCAAAGCTGTTCTGGCCTTCGGGCAGCGTGTATTCCCACGTCGCGCCGGCATCAAGCGTGACGTCGAGGTAGACCGGGGCGGTCGCCGGCTGCACGATCGGGCCGCGCACGCCATCGACTTCACCGGCGATCACCTTGACCGCGACGCCCGCGGACGGCTGCACGTGCGGGATCTTCGCCCCATCGAATTCCTGGTAGCGCGGGTCGACCATCTTGTCCTTCGCCGGCAGGTTCACCCACAGCTGGAAGCCGCGCATGCGGCCTTCCTCCTGCTCGGGCATCTCCGAATGCACCAGGCCGCGGCCGGCGGTCATCCACTGCACGCTGCCGGGGACCAGCAGGCCCTCGTTGCCGTGGTTGTCCTTGTGGCGCATGCGGCCGTCGAGCATGTAGGTGACGGTCTCGAAGCCGCGGTGCGGGTGGCTCGGGAAACCGGCGATGTAGTCCTCTGCCTGGTCGGTGCCGAACTCGTCGAGCAGCAGGAACGGATCGAGGTCGGGCAGCGCCGGGCCGCCGATGACACGGGTGAGCTTGACCCCGGCGCCGTCGGACGTGGCGGCGCCGCGGACCTGGCGGACGACGCGGGCGTAGGGGGTGGTCTGCATGGCGGACTCTCCGTGGAAGTGATTGGAAGGAGATGGCGCCATCATGCGCCGGGAACAGAACCACGGCTGGAACGCAGGGTTGCCGGAGGCGAAAGGCTTGCGAAGCCGCCAGAGCCCCTCTCCCGCTTCGCAGGAGAAGGGCCGGGTGCTTCACCGCATTGGGGGACCTAGCGCGCCTGCAGCCGCCAGGCGCGGTGGATGCGCGGGTTGCGGGCGAAGTCCTGCGGGATCGTCTGCGCGCTGATGTCCTCGCAGTCGGCGAATTCCGCGATGGCGTCCGCGTCGAGCCGGAAGCGGCGGAAGTTGTTCGAGAAGTACAGCGTGCCGCCCTGCGCCAGCCTCGCCACTGCAGCGCGCAACAGGCGCACGTGCTCGCGCTGCACGTCGAAGTCGTCGGCGCGGGCGGAGTTGGAGAACGTCGGCGGGTCGCAGAAGACCAGGTCGTAGCGGCCGCGGTCGGCTTCCAGCCAGGCCACGGCGTCGGCCTGCACGAGCCGGTGTGCGCTGCCGCCGATGCCGTTCTCGCCCAGGTTGTCGGCCAGCCACTGCAGGTAGGTCGCCGACAGGTCGACGCTGGTTGTTTCCGCCGCGCCGCCCACCGCGGCCTGCACGGTCGCCACGCCGGTGTAGCAGAACAGGTTGAGGAAGCGCCGGCCGCGCGCCTCCTGGAAGATGCGCCGGCGCAGCGGCCGGTGGTCGAGGAACAGGCCCGTGTCGAGGTAGTCGAACAGGTTCACCTGCAGCCGCGCCTGCCCTTCGCGCACGACGAAGCTTTCCCCGCCTCCCGCGCCGGCGCGCGAATACTTGCTGCCGCCCTTGCCGCGCGCGCGGGTCTTGATGGCGACGCGCTCACGCGGAACGCCGAACACCTCGCGCGCGGCCGCCAGCACCTCGCCGAAGCGGCGGCGCACGTCGGCCTCGGGAATGTTCGCCGGCGCCGCGTACTCCTGCACGTGCAGCCACAGCGCGTCGGGATCGTCGGCTTCGGTGTAGACGTCGATCGCGGCGGCGTATTCGGGCAGGTCCGCGTCGTAGGCGCGGAAGCAGTCGACGCCTTCGCGTGCGCGCCAGGACTTGAGGTTGCGCAGGTTCTTGCGCAGCCGGTTGGCGAGCATCTGCGCACCCTCGGACAGCGCGCGCGGCTGCGCATCGTCGCGCATGGCCGGACGCACCGGGTCGCAGACGACCAGGCTGCATTCGAGCGCACCGTTGAACAGCTGGTATTTCCTGCGCGCGTGCAGGCCGGTGGCATGCGCCAGCTCCGCGTCGCCGCACAGCAGGCTGGCGCGCCAGCCGGGCACCGCGCGCTTCAGAGCAGCACCGAGCGCGCGGTACAGCGCCGCATCGGCGGCCAGGCGCGCGTCGTAGGGCGGATTGCAGGCGACCAGTCCGCGCGGCGCCGGCTGCACGGGCAACGCGGCGACGTCATGCACCTCGAAGCGGATCGCGTCACGCAGGCCGGCCGCGGGGGCGTTCTCGCGCGCGGCGCGGATCGCATGCGGATCGAGGTCGCTGCCGGCGAAGACGTCGCGCAGGGCGGCGCGCCCGGCACGCTCGCGTTCGTGTGCCCGCGCATACAGGTCCGCCCAGGCCTTTTCGTCGAAACCAAGCCAACGCGAGGGCAGCACGTCGCCGTGGCGCAGCAGGCCCGGCGCGACGTCCGCGGCCATCAGCGCACCTTCGACCAGCAGCGTGCCGGAACCGCACATCGGGTCGAGCAGCGCGCCGCCCTCGGCGTACAACTGCGGCCAGCCGCCGCGCAGCAGCACCGCGGCGGCGAGGTTTTCCTTCAGCGGCGCCTCGCCCTGCGCGCGACGCCAGCCACGGCGGTGCATCGGGCCGCCGCCCAGGTCGACCGACAGGATCGCCCTGCCCTTGCGCACGACCAGGTTCAGGCGCAGGTCCGGGGATTGGACGTCCACCGACGGCCGCGCGCCGGTCGCCGCGCGCAGGGTGTCGACCACCGCATCCTTGACCCGTAGCGCGGCATAGCGCGCGTGGGTGATCGCCTCGCCCGATACGTGCGCGTCGACGGCCAGGGTCATGGTGTCGTCGAGGTGTTCCGGCCACGGCAGCAGGGCCGCGTGCCGGTACAGCGCGTGCTCGTCCTCGCAGGGGAATTCGGCCAGCGGCCACAGCACCCGGCTCGCGAGCCGCGACCACAGCACGGCGCGCTGCGCGTCCTCCAGCGTGCCTTCCACGTTCGCGCCGGCGATGGTGGCGGTGGCGTGCGGGCAGCCGAGCGCGAGCAGCTCGTCGACGAGCAGGTATTCGAGGCCCTTGGCGCAGGAGGCGAAGAATTTCATGGGGATACTGCTCCTGGCGCTTCGGGTGCCTGCGCATGTCCAAGAACGTCATTCCAGCGAAAGCGGGAATGACGACGCGGGGTGCAGGAACAACCGGAACGACCGACCGACAAAGCGTGCATCACAACCCCGCCAGCAGCGCCGCGAACGCGTCGGCCGACGCGTCCACGTGCCCGGCGAGCCGGTGCGAATCGTCCACCAGCTGCAGCCGTGCGCGCCGCGCATGCGCCCAGTCGACCACCTGCCGTGCGGGGATCAGCTCGTCGTCCCAGCCGTGGATGATCGATGTCGGCACGCGCGCCGCATCCAGCGCCGGCGCGGGTCCCATCGCCACCGGCGGCGCCATCAGGAACAGGGCCCTCACCGGCACTTCCAGCGACACCCGCGCCGAAATCCAGGCGCCGAGGCTGGAGCCGGCGAGCACCAGCGGCCCGCGCGCGGCGGCGTCGCGTGCCAGCGCCAGCAGGCGCTGCAGGCGCGCCGGCACGTCGCCGAGTTCGCTGGCCTGGTGGCGCGCGTCGAGGTCGGTGTAGTCGGGGCGTTCATGGGTCCAGCCCAGCCGCCCGGCGGCCTGCGCCAGCGCGGTGACCTTGGTCGCGTCGGGGCCGCTTTCGAAACCGTGGGACAGGATGCAGTGGCCGCGTGCGCTCATGCGCGAATGCTAGCATCGCCCGATGCCGACCGATCCCGATCCGCGCGCACTGCAAGTCTCGCCGCTGCCCTACGAAACGCGGCTGGAAACGCGCCCGCTGTCGCAGGTGGACCTGGTCGTCATCCACTGCACCGAACTGCCGGACCTGGCCACCGCGCGCGAATACGGCGAGCGCGTGCTGTATCCGCAGCGCGCCGACGGAAGCGGGGGCACCGGCAACAGCGGCCACTACTACATCGACCGCGACGGCACCTGCCACCGCTACGTCGCGCCCGACCGCATCGCCCACCACGTGCGCGGCTACAACCCGCGCTCGATCGGCATCGAGCTGGTGAACGGCGGCCGCTTCCCGCACTGGCTGGACTCGCGCCACCAGGCAATGGAAGAAGGCTACCCGGAGGTGCAGCTCGACGCCTTGGCCGCCCTGCTGGCCGCGCTGCAGCTTGAACTGCCGGCGCTGCGCTACATCGCCGGGCATGAGGACCTGGACACGGCGATGGTGCCGGCCAGCGACGACCCGGCGATCCTGGTCCCGCGCAAGCGCGACCCGGGGCCGCTGTTTCCCTGGCAGCAGGTGCTGGAGGCGGTGCCGCTGCAGCGGCTGGCGTGAGACCCCGGCACCACGGGGACCTGCAGGAGCGGCTTCAGCCGCGAGCTTCTGAGCCTCTGCCTTTGCTTTCGTAGGAGCGACGGAAGTCGCGAAGCCTTCCCCGCGAACCCGGTCGCGACTTCCGTCGCTCCTACAGGCGAGGCACAAGAGCTCGCGGCTGAAGCCGCTCCTACAGGGGAATTCATGGCGCGCCCGTATAATCCGCGACGACCCCGCGCCCAGGCCCGCCATGCCCCCGTCCACGCTGAAACCCGTGGTTTCCGAGCTGATCGAACTGCTGTCGCTGGAGCGGCTGGAGGACAACCTGTTCCGCGGCCAGAGCCGCGATATCGGCACCAAGTACGTGTTCGGCGGCCAGGTGCTGGGGCAGGCGCTGTCGGCGGCGCAGGCGACGATGGAGCAGCCGCGCGGCGCGCATTCGCTGCACGCCTACTTCCTGCGCGCCGGCGACATCGAGCACCCGATCGTCTACGACGTCGACCGCACCCGCGACGGCGGCACGTTCTCGGTGCGCCGGGTCACGGCGATCCAG
>Ga0160437_1000207_pt1 | contig 33039 bp, 32 predicted proteins | sample HID1975I_E0MG_FD_108227 | JGI IMG/M metagenome (GOLD analysis project Ga0160437, IMG submission 108227) | Enriched soil microbial communities from UW Madison campus, WI, USA - HID1975I_E0 MG | ecosystem: Environmental > Terrestrial > Soil > Unclassified | place: USA: Madison, Wisconsin... | reverse complement strand
GCCCTCCCTGGCGGCTTCGTCCATGCGGTCGGAACGATAGGCGGAAACCATCGCCGCGAGTTCGTCGGGGGCCGGGTCAGCTTGCGCCGCATCCAGCGCGTGAAGCGCCGCGCGTGCCCGACCGTTGCGTGGAAACCGATCCAGCGCCTCGCGGTAGAGCGCGCGGGCGGTCTCGGTCTCGCCCCGCCTGGCCGCGCCTTTGGCCTTGATCAGCAGTGCTTCCAATCCGCCCACGTTTCCCTCCGCCGATTGCAGCGGACGGGGTTAGGCGAACAGGGTTCACGCCGGATAAGCGCGCGATTAGGGACATCCACCTGGTGTGGATGTTCGCGATCTGGAATGTCTGGATTTCCACCGAAGGAAAACTGGAGCGGGCGAAGGGATTCGAACCCTCGACCCCAACCTTGGCAAGGTTGTGCTCTACCCCTGAGCTACGCCCGCTCTGGCGTTTGGAGACTTCCGGCTAACCGGAAATCCCTATGTGAACTGGAGCGGGCGAAGGGATTCGAACCCTCGACCCCAACCTTGGCAAGGTTGTGCTCTACCCCTGAGCTACGCCCGCTCTGACGTTCAAGACCTGCTGGCGTAACCGGCAGGTCCGGGGTGGAGGCGCGCCACTAGCAGTGCCTTTTGAGGGCCGCAAGAGGAAAATCGAAAGAATTTTCAGAAGCCCCGCAGAACCACACCTAACTGGACATGAACCCTTCACAAATCCGTCCCGAAGGACGATCTAGGGTGCCATTCGTTTTTCACGGGAGCACGTATCTTGGCCAGCATGGGTCTCAACCTCGACGAACAGAAAGCGGTCGACCGGTTCCGCAAGACGGTAGCCGAACCGTCGATGACGCAGCTGGTGATCCTCGATTTCTGGGCCGAATGGTGCGGCCCCTGCAAGGCGCTGACGCCGGTGCTGGAGAAGGTCGCTGCGGAATATGCCGACAAGGGCGTGATCCTTGCCAAAGTGAACGTCGATGAAGAGCAGTTCATCGCCTCGCAGTTCCAGGTGCGCTCGATCCCCACGGTCTATGCGATCTTCCAGGGACAGCCGGTGGCGGACCTTACCAATGCCCGCACCGAATCGCAGCTAAAGCAGACGCTGGACCAACTTCTGACCCAGCTTCCCATCCAGCCGGACGGCGCGGAGCCGCAGCAGGATCTCGCACCGCTGATCGCCATGGGCGAGGAAGCCCTGGCCGGAGGCGACGGCGAACGCGCTGCCGCCATCTTCATGCAGATCCTCGAAATGGCGCCGGACAATGGCGAAGTGCTCGCCGGGTTCGTGCGGGCACTTGTGCTCGCCGGTCGCCTTGACGAGGCCGAGCAGGTTCTCGCCAGCCTCGAACCGGAACTGGCGGCCGACCCGCAAGTCGAACGCGCCCGCACTGCGCTTGCCCTTGCCAAGGACAAGCCCGAGGACAGCGAACTCGCCGCCCTGCGCGCTGCCGCCGCCGAGCGCCCGGCCGACATGGAAGCGCAGCTTGCGTTTGCCAACGCCGCCTTCGCCGCGGGTGAGCGCGACGCGGCCGCCGATACGCTGCTGCGCATGGTCGCTGCCGACCGCGAATGGAACGAAGGTGCCGCCCGCGCCAAGCTGCTCCAGATCTTCGATGTCACCGGCCTCGAAGATCCCTGGGTGTCCGCCACCCGCCGCAAGCTCTCCACCGTGCTGTTCGGCTGACGGTGGCGCGAATCACCATCTTTCCGCTCCCGGGAGCGGTGCTCTATCCGGGGCTGCAATTGCCGCTCCATATCTTCGAGCCCCGCTACCGGGCGATGGTGAGCGACGCTCTGGCGCGAGATCGCCGCATCGGCATGATCCAGCCGCAGCGCCCGGCCGAGGGCGCCCCGCTGTTTTCAGTGGGCTGCCTTGGCCGCATCGGCGATGTCGAGGCACTGGAAGACGGCCGCTTCAATATCGTGCTCACCGGCGAATCGCGGTTTCGTCTGCTGCGCGAACTGGATGTGCCGACCCCGTTCCGCCAGGTCGAAGCCGAACTCCTTGCCGAGCGCGACGACGAAGTGCTCGCCCCGATCGAGCGCGCCAGCTTCGAACGGGAGGCCAAGCGCTTCGCGGATGCCCAGGGCTATGCGGTGGACTGGGACCAGGTCGGGCGGCTCGACGATCAGTCGCTGATCAACGGCGTCTCGCAGATCGCCCCTTTCGATGCCGCGGCCAAGCAGGCCCTGCTGGAGGCGGAAACCCTGCCGCTCCGCTGCGAACTGCTGGTGCAACTGATGCAGTTCTTCGGCCGCCACTCGGACGACGATGACGCCGTGACCCTGCAGTAGGGGTTAAAGCTGCGCCCACGCGTCCCGGTTCTGCCTGTCCCCGGCAATCGGCCCCGCTCGAAAGCGTGCCCTAGCGCTTGTCTTTACCGGGTAACCTGGCCTGACTCTCCAGCACGCGGGAGCGCATGTAGAGTTCGTCCGCTTCGCGCGGCGACATACCGTCGCTGCCGTAGCGTTCCGCCAGGGAGCCGATCTGCCGCTGTTCCTTGCGCAGACCCTTGGCTTCCTGCTTCGAGAGACGACCCGATTCCCGCCCCTCGCGAATGGCCTGGTCCGCCTTGCGCAAGTCTATACGGTAATTGGCCTCGTCGGCGGTCTGCCGGGCCGCGTCAGGGGAGGCGGTGCCGGGCCTCGGCGCCGGGGGACCGACGATCTGCGCCTCGGCAATGGGCGCGGCCAGAAGCAGCGCTCCAGCGAAACCGGCAGACAGCAAGCGGAGCATCGCACCCTCCTTTTGCGGCAGAGAAGGGCAAGACTGCCCCCAGGCGCTGAACCCGCGATGAATTCGCCTTATTGCAGAAGGACCGTCTTCACCCCGTCGATCACATATTGCGCCGCCAGCGCCGCCAGCAGCACGCCCAGCAGCCGCGTGATGACGGCTTCGACTTTGTCTCCCAGCACCCGCATGAGCGGTCCGGCAGCGGCCAGGGCGGCGAAGCTCAGCAGCATGACCGCCACCATGGCGGCCAGGATCGCCATGGTCTGTTCCGCCCCGTGCGCGCGGGACGTGAGCAGCATGATCGTCGCGATCGATCCCGGCCCGGCCAGCATCGGCATGGCCATCGGGAAGACCGAGACGTCGTCGATCTCAGGCGTCTCGGCATTGTGAGCGATGATCTTCTCGGCCCGCTCCTCGCGGCGCTGGGTGCGCTTTTCGAAGACCATGTCGATGGCGATCATGAACAGCATGATGCCGCCGGCGATGCGGAAAGCGTTCAGCTCGATGTGGAGCGCGCCGAGCAGGCGGGCGCCGAACAGCGCGAAGACCACCAGGATGGCGCTGGCGATCATGCAGGCGCGTGCCGCCATGGAGATCGCCTGCGAACGGCTGGCGTCGGCCGAAAGTCCCGCATAGATCGGCGCGCAGCCGGGGGGATCGATCACCACGAAGAGCGTGACGAAGGCACTGAGGAAGACTTCATACATGCCGTTCGTTGCCCCTAGTTCCGGTCTTTCGGCGCAGCAACTTCGCTGCGCAGCACTTCAGTCATCGCCCCGTTCTTCTTCATCGATACTGCCAGCCAGCGCGAGTGATCGGCTTCGACATGGAAACGCCACGTCAAGGTGCCGTCCTTCGAGCGCCCCCGGCCGTCCATGCCGGGCGCGGTCTTTTCGCGGTCCCGCTCGACCAGCAGCTCGTCGCCCGGTCCGCCGGCGCAATCGGCAACGGATGCCGAGAGCATGTCCGGTTCCTTGAGCGGCTGCGCAAGCGCATCCCCCTGGTCGAGAACCCAGCGATAGTCGCCTTTCTTGCGCTGCTGCCAGATCGTCGTGAAATAGCCCGCCGTGCCGTCGGGCTGCTGCCAGGCGCCCTTGGTCACGCCCATGGTGCCGTCGCAGCTCATCCAGACCTGATGGGCCTGCCACTGCACCGGCGCCGCCGGCTCCTTGCGGCCGTTGAGCCATTCCTTGGCGCGGACCGGTTCCGGCACGAACATCACCGCTTCATCGTCGGCGAATTCGTCGAAGGCCTTCCATTGGCCCTTCTCGCGCGCCGTTCGCGCGAAAGCGATTTCGGCGGCGACAAGGGCGCTGGGATTGGCCGTGCCGTTACCCGGCGCATATTCCGGTCGGCGCCGAGCATCGGCCGGGCCGGCGGCCAGCGCGAAGAGCGCCAGCCCGCCGGCGACAGCGGCCAGGACCCGGGCCGACGGCCGGTTCAAAGGGCGCTCTCGTCCAGCGCCAGGCCCGCGCTGCGGTGCGCGGCGACGATCGTGTTGCGCAGCAGGACGGCAATGGTCATCGGACCGACCCCGCCCGGGACCGGGGTGATCGCCCCGGCAACCTCGGCCGCCGAAGCGAAGTCCACATCGCCCACCAGCCGGGTCTTGCCTTCCTCGGCACCCTGGTCGGTACGGGGAACGCGGTTGATACCCACGTCGATCACGGTGGCGCCGGGCTTGATCCAGTCGCCCTTGACCATCTCGGGACGGCCGACGGCGGCCACCACGATGTCGGCGCGGCGCACCACGTCGGCCAGATCCTTCGTGCGGCTATGCGCCACGGTGACGGTGCAGCTTTCCGCGATCAGCAACTGCGCCATCGGCTTGCCGACGATGTTGGAGCGACCGATCACCACGGCATCGAGGCCCGAAAGCGAGCCGAGCCGGTCCTTCAGCAGCATCACGCAGCCCAGCGGCGTGCAAGGCACGAAGCCCGGCAGGCCGGTGGCGAGACGCCCGACATTGACGACGTGGAAACCGTCCACGTCCTTGTCGGGATTGATCGTGGCAATGACCTTTTGCTCGTTCATGTGCGCGGGCAGCGGCAACTGGACGAGGATGCCGTCCACCGCCGGATCGGCATTGAGCTGCTCGACCACGGCCAGCAGGTCGGCCTCGGACGCGTCTGCAGGCAGCTTGTGCTCGAAGCTTTCCATGCCCGCCGCCACGGTCTGCTTGCCCTTGTTGCGGACATAGACCTGGCTGGCCGGGTCTTCGCCCACCAGCACGACCGCGAGGCCCGCCTTGCGGCCGGCCTTCGCCTCGAAATCGGCCGCGACGGCGGCGATGCGGGTGCGCAGGCCCTCGGCGAAAGCCTTGCCGTCGATGATTCTGGTGTCTGCGCTCATGTCAGGCGTACGCCATCGGCTGGAGGATCATGATGAGGACGTTGAGGCCGATGATCAGCACCATCGGCGAAAAGTCGATCCCGCCGGTATTGGGCATGATGCGCCGGATCGGGCTGAGGATCGGATCGAGCAGCGCATTGAGCGCGCGCCAGATCGCCTCGACGAACCGATTGTGCAGGTTGACCACGTTGAAGGCGATCAGCAGGCCCAGCACGAACTGCACGAGCACGAGGGTCGTCAGGATCTGGACGAGGTAGATAAGGGCGTTGATCACACCGCCGAGCATGGGCGTGGGGCCTTTCTGAGGAATGGAGCGTCCGCCTGATAGCCGAGGCGGGGGGCGGGGAGCAAGCGCAGGAGAGGACCGGAAGGTCCGAGCAATGCTCGGTTACAGAGCAAGGGGCCGAAAGCCCGGCGAACCCCGCCTGCCGCGGCCTCTGGGCCGGGCGCCTGCGGGATTTGCTGCGAGAGATTACCGGGTGACGGTCGACATCCGCTCGATGCGCCAGTTGAGCTGCTGCTCGCTGGCGCCGGGCAAGTCGTTGATACGGCGCAGCACGATGCTGCCGCGGCGCGAGGGACGGCCATCGGCGAAGTCCAGCACCACCGGCGCCTCGTAATAGAGCGTACCGGCCGCATTGCTGCTGTCGCCGCGGCCCAGCGCGATGCGCGGGCCGGCATCGCCGCCGAATTCCTCGGCCAGGCGGCTGGGCGTCATCTGCGCGTCGAGCGTCCAGGCCTTGGCGGCATCGTCCCAGTCGCCGATGCGCAGGGCATTGACGTAGTAGCGCAGGAGACGTTCGGGATCGCGGCGTTCGCCCAGCGCGGTCTGGTCGAGCTGGGCTGCAAGGCCATTGGTGGCCGCTGCGGTGGCATCGCCGGAAGGTTCTTCGCTGGCAGCGATCGCCTCGCTCGCAGCGCTGGTCGGATCGCTGCTGGATTCGGCCACCGGCTCGCCATTGCAGGCCGCAAGCAGGAGGGTGATGGCCGAAACGGCGCCGGCGATGACGAGGGTATTACGCATGTGGCTCGAAGTGCCTTTCAGCCCGATAGTTCCTCTTTGCAGTTCTGGCCCAACCTGAACAGACCGAACCTGAACAGTTTTGGGTCTGAACAGATTGAGCCGGAACGAAATCAGCCTGCGCGGATCAGCGTTCCGGCGCCTTCCTGCGTGAATATTTCCAGCAGCATGGCATGCGAAACCCGCCCGTCAAGCACGACAGCCGCCTCGCAGCCGGCCTCGACCGCGTGGATGCAGGTTTCAAGCTTCGGGATCATGCCGCCGGAAATGGTGCCGTTGCGCTGCAGGTGAACGATGTCGGCCGGGGTCAGGTCGGTCAGCAGCTCGCCCTGCTTGTCGAGCACGCCGCGCACGTCGGTGAGCAGGAACAGGCGCGAGGCGCCCAGCGCTGCAGCGACGGCACCGGCCATGGTGTCGGCATTGATATTGTAGGTCTGCCCGTCTTCGCCCGGGGCGATCGGCGCGATCACCGGGATCATGCCGGCCGAGGAAATCGTCTCGATCACGCTGATGTCGATATGGGCCGGTTCGCCCACGAAGCCGAGGTCGACGACACGCTCGATATTGCTGTCGGGGTCCTTGGCGGTGCGCTGCACCTTGCTGGCCGTGACGAGGCCGCCGTCCTTGCCGGAAATGCCCATGGCCTTGCCGCCGGCCTGCGCGATCCAGCCGACGATTTCCTTGTTGATCACGCCCGAGAGGACCATTTCGGCCACTTGCGCGGTCTGCTTGTCCGTGACGCGAAGCCCGTCGACGAAGCGCGATTCCACGCCCATGGTCTTGAGCATGGCGCCGATCTGCGGGCCGCCGCCGTGGACGACCACCGGGTTGATGCCCACCGCCTTGAGCAGGACCACGTCTTCCGCGAAATCGCGCGCCAGTTCGGGGTCGCCCATGGCATGGCCGCCGTACTTCACGACGAACGTGCGACCGGCATAACGCTGCAGGTAGGGCAGCGCATCGACGAGCGTCTCGGCTTTCGAGAGCATGGCGGGATCGTGCGGAATCGGCATGGGCCGCTATTAGACCCCTGCGTCAGGAATTAAACCCCAATATCGGGGAAAAACGACCGATTATTTCGCTCCCGCCCCGTCGGTTGCCTGTCCGATCTTGCGGCCGTGCAAAACGGGCGTTCGCCCGTCTCGTTCCCCCAACAACGACTTGCGCCGCTGCCGACAGAATGCGCTCTAAGCGGAGTTCAGGTCAGACGCCGTCCAGCTTGCGGCCCAGCTTCACGAAGAGCCAGATGAACGGGGGCACCATGATCGTCGAGAGCACCAGCTTGGCGATGATCTGCCCGCCCATGATGTCCCAGATCGGCAGGACCCCGGCGAAGGAGATGGTGATGAAGATCAGCGTGTCGACCACTTGTGACAGCAAGCTCGCGATCCAGGCGCGCATCATCAGCATCCGCCCTTCGCGACCGGCCGAAAGGCGCGAGAACACGGTGACGTTCAGCGTCTGCGACACGCCGTAGGACACCAGCCCGGCAAACTGCATGCGGGCGCCCTGCCCCAGGAGGCGGGCATAGGCTTCCTGATCGTCCCAGAACGGGGCAGCCGGGACGACGTGGATCACCAGCGTAAGCAGCGTCATCGACACGATCAGCGGGATGAAGCCGAAGCGGACCAGCCGGTTGGCGACTGCCGTGCCGTGCAATTCGGCCACCGCACTCGACAGCACCACCAGCAGCAGAAACGCGAAAATCCCCGATTCGACGGCCAGGTCGCCGAAGACCGGCCAATGTCCGAGATAGGCGATCTTGATGCCCAGAACGCCCGCCAGGACGACCAGTCCGCCATAGAGCGTGGAGAACACGAACATCGAGCGGGGAATGGCGATGGCGCGGGATTGCGCGCTTGCAGGGGCTTGCGGTTCCATGACGATGCTCTAACGGGCGCGGAACAATTGCACTAGCCGTCATGGATGCGCGCCTCTAGGTTTGCGCACAGATTCAGCACGTATTTTCGGAGAAACGGGGACGATGCACGTCGCCTACAGTCTGCTCGGCATCGTTCTCATCATGGCCGTCGCCTTTCTGCTCTCCACCAACCGCCGGGCGATCCGTCTGCGCGTGGTGGGCGCGGCCTTCGCGCTGCAGGCAGGCCTGGCGGCGCTCGTGCTCTACGTTCCTTTCGGCAAGGACCTGCTTGGCGGCGCGGCAGCCGGCGTGGAAAGCCTGCTCGGCTATGCCCACGCAGGCGTCGACTTCCTGTTCGGCCCGCTCGCCAGCCCCGAGATCGGCGGCCACAGCTTCGCCATCTCGGCCCTGCCGGTAATCATCTTCTTCGCCTCGCTGATCTCGATCCTCTACTATCTCAAGATCATGCCGCTGGTGGTGCGCTGGATCGGCGGCGGGCTGGAGAAGCTGACCGGCATCAGCAAGGTGGAGAGCCTCTGCGCGGCCTCGAACATCTTCGTCGGGCAGAGCGAAGCTCCCTTGGTGATCCGCCCCTACCTGGCCAATCTCAATCCCTCGCAGCTGTTCTGCGTGATGAGCGTCGGCCTGGCCGGCGTGGCCGGCACGATCCTGGCCGCCTATGCCTCAATGGGCATCCGTATCGACTATCTGGTCGCCGCCGCCTTCATGTCGGCGCCGGGCGGCATCTTCATGGCCAAGATGATCATGCCCGATCCGCGCCCCGGACAGGTCCAGACCATCGCGGGCGAAGAGCTTGCCGTTCACGAGAGCACCCTGCCCCCCGCCGGCGCCGCAGCCGCCGCGCTCAACCGCGCCGACGTGACCCACTTGCCCGGCGTCCACGTCGATGAGCCGGAAGCGCTCGAGCACGAGGAAGAAAAGCCCGCCAACATCATCATGGCCGCCTCGCAAGGCGCCCAGACCGGCGTGAAGCTGGCCGTGGCCGTCGGCGCCATGGTGCTGGCCTTCGTGGCGCTGATCGCGCTGGCCAACGGCCTTGTCGGCTGGATCGGCGGACTGTTCGGCTTCAGCGGCGTGACCTTCCAGGGCCTGCTCGGCTACATCTTCGCGCCGGTATTCTACCTGCTCGCCGTGCCCAACTGGAACGAGGCCATGCAGGCGGGCAGCCTGTTCGGCAGCAAGATCGTGCTCAACGAATTCGTCGCCTTCATCGACCTCGGCCAGATGACGGCGCTCAGCCCGCGCACCGTGGCCGTCGTTACGTTCGCGCTTTGCGGCTTCGCGAACTTCTCCTCTATCGCCATCCAGATGGCCGTCACCGGCAGCCTCGCCCCCAACCAGCGCCCGATCATCGCCCGCCTCGGCGTGCGCGCGCTCTGCGCCGGCAGCCTCTCGAACCTGATGAGCGCGGCACTGGCCGGCCTGTTCCTCGGCCTGAGCTGAGATTTTTTGTCCGGGCTCACGCCCGGAAGCGGCACCGGCCCACGCCCCCACCCGACCTCCCATCAGGATATACTAGTGGGAGGTCGGGTGGGGGCGTGGGCCGGTGCCGCGAGCCATTCGCGGAGGCGAATGGCGTACCAAACAATTGCCTCCCGCCGCGCGGTGCCTATATCGGGGGCATGACCATGACCGATCCGCGCTCGCTCCTCTATCGCCAGCTTTCGCCCGAGGACGCCCAGGCGCTCGCCGCCGAGACCTTGCGCAATTGCGAGGACGGCGAACTCTACATGCAGTTCATGGCCACCGAGGCCTTCGGTTTCGATGACGGCCGCCTGAAAACCGCCGACTACTCGCGCGACGCCGGCTTCGGCCTGCGCGGTGTCACCGGCGAGATGACCGGCTTCGCCCACGCCAACGAGATTTCCCCCGCCGCCATCCGCCGCGCAGGCGAGACGCTCCAATTGCTCGACCCGGCAGGCGCCGTGCGCGCCGCACCGCCGCAGAAGAGCAATCGCCACCTTTATACCCATGTCTCGCCGCTCGACCTTGTCCCGTTCGAGGAAAAGGTGAAGCTGCTGGAGACCATCGACGCCGCCGCGCGCGCCCGCGATCCCCGCGTCTCGCAAGTCAGTGCCAGCCTCACCGGCCAGTGGTCGGTCATCGAGATCGTCCGTCCCGACGGCTTCATCGCCACCGACGTGCGCCCGCTGGTGCGGCTCAGCGTCTCGATCGTCGCGGAAAGCAACGGCCGCCGCGAAACCGGCTCGTTCGGCATGGGCGGCCGCCATCTCTACGACGCACTGTTCGACCCGGCCAACTGGAACCGCGCCATCGACACCGCGATGAACCAGGCACTGGTCAACCTTGAAAGCGTGGACGCCCCGGCGGGCGAGATGACCGTGCTGCTCGCACCCGGCTGGCCCGGCGTGATCCTGCATGAAGCCGTCGGCCACGGCCTGGAGGGCGACTTCAACCGCAAGGGCACCTCGGCCTTCGCCGGCCGCATCGGCGAGCGCGTCGCCGCGCCCGGCGTCACCATCGTCGATGACGGTTCGATCGCCGACCGCCGTGGTTCGCTCTCGATCGACGACGAAGGCACGCCCACGCAGGAGACGGTGCTGATCGAGGACGGCATCCTCAAGGGCTACATGCAGGACCGCATGAACGCGCGCCTGATGGGCGTCGATCCCACCGGCAACGGCCGCCGCGAGAACTACGCCCACGCCCCGCAAGTCCGCATGACCAATACTTTCATGAAGGCCGGCAACGACGATCCGGCCGAACTGCTATCGCGCATGAAGAACGGCATCTTCGTGAAATCGATGGGCGGCGGCCAGGTCGACATCGTCTCAGGCAAGTTCGTGTTCTCGTGCAACGAGGCCTACAAAGTGGAGAACGGCAAGCTCGGCGCGCCGATCAAGGGCGCCACGCTGATCGGCGACGGCCCCTCGGTGCTGACCCGTGTCACCGGCATCGGTAATGACCTCGAACTCGATCGCGGCGTCGGCGTCTGCGGCAAGGGCGGCCAGAGCGTGCCGGCAGGCGTCGGTCAGCCCACCCTGCTCATCGAGGGCATCACCGTGGGCGGTACGGCGTAACCGCCGCACGTACCTGACGTCCTAAGGAAATCCCCGGGTTTACGCCTGCCAGGCTTCAGCCCATGTTCAGACGAAACGTGGCATAAGCGCGATCTAGGGTTGGGAAAGTGAGGTAGAGACCATGTCACTGAAGCATGTCGTCGGCGCCACGCTGATCGCGGCCAGCCTGCTGGCCGCGCCCACCGTGTTCGCACGAGAAAAACTGACCGGCGAACAGCAACTCGCCAAGATCCTGGATGGCCGTGTCGCCGGAAAACCGGTGACGTGCATTCCGCTGAACCAGGCGCAAAGCACGCAGATCATAGATAAGACCGCGATCGTCTACCGCGTGGGCAGCACCTATTACGTGAACCGCCCCACCAACGCCGATCGGCTCGATTCGGACAATATCCTAGTGACGAAGCTCTATTCGAGCCAGCTCTGCCGTCTCGACACCGTGCAATTGCGCGATCGGACCACGCCCAGCATGTGGAACGGTTTCGTCGGCCTTCAGGACTTCGTGCCTTATACGAAGCCGAAAACCACGTCTGCCAAGTAACCGAAAAGAGAAGTTCCGCGAAAAGGGCGGCTGCGGAAACGTCCGTGGCCGCCTGATGCGTCATGGAGCGGGCACCTGACGCGCCGGGCCATCTCGCTCTGGATACTCGGCCTGCTCTATGGCGCGGCGGGTATTCTGCACCTCGCGCTGCCCGGACCGTTCGTCGCCATCGTTCCGCCTTGGGTGCCCGCCCCGGCGCTGGTAGTCGCCCTCACCGGAATTGCCGAGATCCTGGGTGCAGTCGGCATGCTGCAACCGGTTTCGCCCGCGCTGCGCCACGCTGCAGGCTGGGGCCTTGCCGCCTATGCCCTCTGCGTCTGGCCCGCCAACTTGCAGCATATGCTGATCGACCTTGCCCACCCCGGTCGCGGCCTGCCCCTTGCTTACCATGTCCCGCGCCTTGCCCTGCAGCCGGTGCTGATCTGGTGGCCACTGTGGGCCAGCGGCGTGACGGACTGGCCCTGGCGGCGGCGCTGACCTAGTCTTCCGCTCCCGCCTTGCCGCGCCCATCCCAGGAGACCCGCTTCATGGCGCTCGCCCGAAGCACAATGCCCTCGCCCATCGGCGAACTCACCCTGATCGCCAGCGACGCCGGCCTCGTCGCCGTGCTCTGGGAGAACGACAATCCGGCCCGCGTTCGCCTGGAAGCGACCGAGGATGCCCACGACCATCCCGTCATCACGGCGGCCAAGGCCCAACTCGGCGACTATTTTGCGGGCAAACGGGAAGTGTTCGACCTCCCGCTCGATTTCCGCGGCACGGATTTCCAGAAAAGCGTCTGGGCCCAACTGCTCGCGATACCATTCGGCGAGACACGCAGTTACGGCCAGATCGCATCCGCGCTTGGAAATCCCGGCGGCAGCCGGGCGGTAGGCGCGGCGAACGGCCGCAACCCGATCTCGATCATCGCCCCGTGCCACCGCGTCGTTGGCGCCAACGGCACCCTCACCGGCTTCGCCGGCGGCCTTGAGGCCAAAGCCTTCCTGCTGAGACTGGAAGGCCCCCGCACCCTGCTCTGAAACGAGAAGAGCCGGCACCCCGCAGGATACCGGCCCTTCGAACCTCAGCGCTTTCGCGCGATCATTCCCACTCGATCGTGCCGGGCGGCTTCGAGGTGTAGTCATAGACGACGCGGTTGATGCCCTTCACCTCGTTGATGATGCGGGTGGCCACGCGCGAGAGGAAGGCGGAGTCGAACGGGTAGATGTCCGCGGTCATGCCGTCGGTCGAGGTGACCGCACGCAGGGCGCAGACGTTGTCGTACGTGCGGCCGTCACCCATCACGCCCACGGTCTTGACCGGCAGCAGCACCGCGAAGGCCTGCCAGATCGCGTCATAGAGGCCCGCGTTGCGGATTTCCTCGAGGTAGATCGCGTCCGCTTTGCGCAGGATGTCGCAGCGTTCGCGCGTCACTTCGCCGGGAATGCGGATCGCCAGGCCCGGTCCGGGGAACGGGTGGCGACCGACGAAGATGTCGGGCAGGCCCAGTTCGCGGCCCAGCACGCGGACTTCGTCCTTGAACAGTTCGCGCAGCGGCTCGACGAGCTTCATGTTCATGCGCTCGGGCAGGCCGCCGACGTTGTGGTGGCTCTTGATCGTCACCGAGGGACCGCCGGTGAACGAGACCGATTCGATCACGTCCGGATAGAGCGTGCCCTGCGCCAGGAACTCGGCGCCGCCGATCTTCTTCGCTTCGTCCTCGAAGACGTCGATGAAGGTCTTGCCGATGAACTTGCGCTTGGCCTCGGGGTCGGTGACGCCGGCCAGGCCGTTCAGGAACAGCGTCGAGGCATCGACGTGGACCAGCGGGATATTGTAGTGGCCGCGGAACAGGCTGACGACCTGCTCGGCCTCGCCCATGCGCAGGATGCCGCCGTCAACGAAAACGCAGGTCAGCTGGTCGCCGATCGCTTCGTGGATCAGGAGTGCGGCAACCGCCGAATCGACGCCGCCCGAAAGACCGCAGATCACGCGCTTGTCACCGACCTGGGCGCGGATTTCGTCGATCTTGGTCTTGCGGAATTCCGCCATGGTCCAGTCGCCGGCAAGGCCGCAGACGTGGCGCACGAAGTTCTTCAGCAGCTTGCCACCATCGGGCGTGTGCACGACTTCGGGGTGGAACTGCATCGCGTAGATGCGCTTCTCGTCGTTGGCGATTACCGCGAAAGGCGCGCCTTCGCTGGAGGCGACCGGGCGGAAGCCGGGGGCCAGGCTGGTCACCTTGTCGCCGTGGCTCATCCACACCTGGTGCTTTTCGCCCTTGGACCACAGTCCATCGAACAGCGCGCAGTCGTCACCGATCTCGATGAAGGCGCGGCCGAATTCGCCCGAATCGCCGGAAAGCACTTCGCCGCCAAGCTGGTGCATCAGCGACTGCTGGCCATAGCAGATGCCCAGCATCGGCAGGCCGCTTTCGAGAATCTCGTCCGGAATGCGCGGTCCGTTGTCATCGAGCACCGAGGCCGGCGAGCCCGAGAGAATGACGCCGGCCGGTTTCATGCGGGCGAAAGCTTCCTTCGCGGCATTGAAAGGGGCGATCTCGGAATAGACGCCGGCTTCGCGCACGCGGCGGGCGATAAGCTGGGTCACCTGACTGCCGAAGTCGACGATCAGGATGGAATCGGACGGCTGTGAAGTCTGGCCAGAAGTCTGATTAGTCATGGGCGGCCACTATAGCGGGACAGTGCAGGTGTCCAGTATCCGCGGAAACCCCCGCGCCATTTTGACCCATCGGCACACCGCCGCACGCAATTGCAAAACATGCAAGCAATATTGTTTCTTTCGACGTTGTGAAAATTCCAAGAGCGCCTATCTCGCACCTGCAGCATGACGACGAGAAGCGCCATGCATGCGACAAAAAACAGAACAAGAAGTTTGCAGGAGTAATTCCATGACCATCGTCGAAAAGACGTTCGGTTTCGCTGCAGCGCTGGGTGTGAGCGCTCTGGCATTTGCCGTCACCCTCATCTGAGGCCGGCATTTCCGACAAGACAGAAGGGCGGCCCGCGTGGCCGCCTTTTTTGTTGCCTGCCCGGCAGGGGCGCCTTCCCTCTCTCGTGAGCGGGGTGCAACTTTTCGCAACTCGGCGCTGTCTGGCGGCGGAGCGGCGCAAGCGGCTCCGTCTCTTGTGGAAAAGCCCCGAGGCGGACCCGGTTTTGCTTGGGTTTGCGCCCGTCAAACCCTATATGCTCGCCATGGCAAGCACCGAAGATAACACGCCCGCGACCGCAGCCGCCGATGCCAACGTTTCCGACAGCGGCAAGAACCAGAACAGCTACGGCGCGGATTCGATCAAGGTCCTCAAGGGACTCGACGCGGTCCGCAAGCGTCCGGGCATGTACATCGGCGATACCGACGATGGCTCGGGCCTGCACCACATGGTCTTCGAAGTTTCGGACAATGCCATCGACGAGGCACTGGCAGGTCATTGCGACCTCGTGCTGATCGAACTCAACGCCGACGGATCGGTGTCGGTGGAAGATAACGGCCGCGGCATTCCCACCGGCATCCATGCCGAGGAAGGTGTCTCGGCCGCCGAAGTCATCATGACCCAGCTTCACGCGGGCGGTAAATTCGAGAACACCTCGGACGACAACGCCTACAAGGTCTCCGGCGGCCTGCACGGCGTCGGCGTCTCGGTGGTCAACGCCCTGTCCGAATGGCTGGAACTCACGATCTGGCGCGAGGGCCAGGAACACTGGATGAAGTTCGCCCATGGCGACGCCGTGGCCCCGCTGGAAGTGCGCGGCGTGGCCCCCAAGGTCAGCGACAATCCGGACGACAACGGCTTCAAGAAGGGCACGCGCGTGACCTTCCTGGCCTCGACCGACACGTTCAAGAACGTCACCGAATTCGATTTCGACAAGCTGGAGCACCGCTACCGCGAGCTGGCCTTCCTCAATTCCGGCGTGCGCATCAAGCTGCGCGACAAGCGCCATGAGGAAGCGATCGAGCACGACCTCTATTACGAGGGCGGCATCGGCGCTTTCGTGAAGTATCTCGATCGCAACAAGCAGGCGCTGATGCCCGAACCGATCGCCATCGGCGCGGACAAGGACGGCATCGGCATGGAAGTCGCTCTGGAATGGAACGATTCCTACTACGAGAACGTGCTCTGCTTCACCAACAACATCCCGCAGCGTGACGGCGGCACTCACCTTGCCGCGTTCCGCGCCGCACTGACGCGCACGCTCAACGGCTACGCAGAGCGTTCGGGCCTGCTCAAGAAGGAAAAGGTCTCGCTTTCGGGCGAGGATATGCGCGAGGGCCTGACCGCGATCGTTTCGGTCAAGCTGCCCGATCCCAAGTTCTCGTCGCAGACCAAGGACAAGCTGGTCAGCTCGGAAGTGCGCCAGCCGCTCGAAGCGCTCATGGCCGACAAGATGAGCGAATGGCTGGAGGAAAACCCAGGCCACGCCAAGACCATCATCCAGAAGGTGGTAGACGCCGCCGCCGCGCGCGAAGCCGCCAAGCGCGCCCGCGAACTCACGCGCCGCAAGGGCGCGATGGACATCGCCTCCCTGCCGGGCAAGCTGGCCGACTGCCAGGAGCGCGACCCCAGCAAGTGCGAACTGTTCCTGGTCGAGGGTGACTCCGCAGGCGGCTCCGCAAAGCAGGGGCGCGATCGCAAAATCCAGGCGATCCTGCCGCTGAAGGGCAAGATCCTCAACGTCGAGCGCGCACGGTTCGACCGCATCATTTCCTCGAAGGAAGTCGGCACGCTGATCCAGGCCATGGGCACGGGCATCCGCGACGACTTCAACCTGGAAAAGCTGCGCTACCACAAGATCGTCATCATGACTGACGCCGACGTCGACGGCGCGCATATCCGTACTCTGCTGCTGACGTTCTTCCACCGCCAGATGCCCGACATCATCCGCGCCGGTCACCTCTTCATCGCCCAGCCGCCGCTCTACAAGGTCGCCAAGGGCCGCAGCGAAGTCTACCTGAAGGACAACGCCGCGCTTGACCGCTATCTGGTCGAAGCCGGGCTGGCCGGCCGCGTGCTGGAAAGCAGCGGCGGCGCGCGCATGGGTTCGGACCTCGAAGCCCTGGTCGAACATGCGATCCGCATGCGCAACATCATGGCCTTCGTTCCCCGCCGTTTCGATCCGGTCATCATCGAGGCCCTGGCGATCGCCGGTGCGCTCGCACCCGATCTTTCGGCGGCCGATCGCACCGCCGCATTGAGCCGTGCCGCCGGTTGGCTCGATCGCGGCGACCCGGAAGCGCGCTGGACCGCGCGCCTCACCGAAGCCGGCAACCTGGAGATCGAGCGTCTCTGGCGCGGCGTCACCGATCATCACAAGATCGAGGCCGGCTTCATCGCCAGTGCCGAAGCCCGCAAGCTCGCCCGCATCGCCGCTGAAAATGCCGAAGTCTACGCGGCCACCGCCCGCCTCGTGCGCGCGGGCACCGAGACGGTGGAAGTGGAAGCCGTCGAAGGCGACGAGGACGCACCCGCGACTCGCCCGGTCGCTGGCGGCGATACGATCAGCCGTCCTTCGCAGCTGCTCGATGCCGTGCTGGCCACCGGCCGCAAGGGCCTGTCCATCCAGCGCTACAAGGGCCTTGGCGAGATGAACGCCGATCAGCTTTGGGAAACCACGCTGGATCCGGAAAACCGCGCCCTGCTGCAGGTGAAGGTCGAGGACGCCGACGTCACTGACGAAATCTTCACCCGCCTGATGGGCGACGTGGTGGAACCGCGCCGCGACTTCATTCAGGAAAACGCGCTGAACGTTGCCAACCTCGACGTTTGAGCAGGCCGAAAAACGGGCCTGAAATCAGGGGCATCGGGTAGGGAAACGGTTCTCGCAAAAAGAAACCGTTTTCCTACAGCCCTGCATCCGCCTTACTTGATCGGCCTTTCCCTCAAACAAGGAGAGGCCGATGTTTCATCGCAAGCCGATTTTCGACGAAGTGCGCCTTCTGCTCGGGCGCGGATTCACCGCCGGCGAAGTCGCCGCGCTCGATCGCGCCATCGACACGGCGCTCGCTCAGGACAGCGAGTCCCTGCCGGCCGGCCACACGCTCGGGTCTGCCGGTCGAACCCTGATCCAAAACTGGGAAGGCTGCGCCAAACGCCGCGCCGACGGCCTGTTCGAAGCCTATCCCGATCCCGGCAGCCAGGACGGCAGGCCCTGGACGATCGGCTGGGGCTCCACCGGCGCGGACATCGGGCCGGCGACGGTCTGGACCCAGGCCCAGTGCGATGCCCGCTTCGACCGCGAAATCACCCGATACGTCCAGGAGGTCGTTGCCGCCATCGGCGATGCGGCAACTTCGCCGCATCAGTTCGATGCCCTGACGTCCTTTCACTACAACACCGGCGCCATCGCCGATGCCACGCTGACGAAGCTGCACCGCGAGGGCCGCTTTGCCGAAGCGGCGGTGCAGTTCGGGAAATGGATCTACAATGACGGTAAAGTGCTGGAAGGCCTGAAGCGGCGGCGCGCCGAAGAAGCGGCGCTCTATCTGACGCCGTGACGGGAAGACGGCCGGCCCCGGCGCCGGCCGTCAATTCGGCTGGCGCATTGTACGAAACCGGCAGCTTACCGTGTGATGGAGGGCACGCCGTCCTTGCGCGCGCCTTCGTTCACGGCGTCGCGGCTGCGGGGATTGGCGACGGCGGCGGCGATCAGGCGATCGTGCTCCACCGGCGCGATACGCTCCCACCCTGCACGGCCCAGTTTCTCCATGGGACGGAAGCGGACCTTGTATTGCATGCGCGGCGCGCCTTCGACCCAGTAGCCCAGGTAGACATAGGCCAGCCCCATCTCCGTCGCGCGCTGGATGTGGTCGAGGATGATGTAAGTGCCCAGCCCCTGACGTCCTTCGTGATGCGGATCGTAGAAGCTGTAGATCATCGAAAGACCGTCGCACTGGCGGTCCGTCAGGCAGGCGCCCACCAGGCGGCCGGGTGTGACGCCGTCATCCGAGGGCTCGCGATATTCGATCACGTAGCTGGTGACCGGGGTGTGCTCCACCATATCCGCGAAATCGACTTCATCCATCGCCGTCATGCCGCCTTCCGGATGGCGGACGGCGAGATAGCGCTGAAGCAGATCGAACTGCTCGCTGGTGGACCAGGGGCGGCACACGGTGGCGACAAGGTCTGCATTGCGCTTGACCAGGCGCTTCTGCGTGCCGGAGGGCGCGAATTCCTCTGCCACGACACGCACCGAGACGCATGCATTGCAATCCAGGCAGGAGGGGCGATAGGCCACCGTCTGGCTGCGCCGGAACCCGATGCGGCCCAGCGCATCGTTGAGGGAATCGGCGTGCGGCCCCTTGAGTTCGGTAAAGACCTTCCGCTCGCTGCGACCCGGCAGATAGGGGCATGGCGCCGGGCTGGTCACGAAGAACCGGGGAAAACGAACGGGTGCCGTCACGGACGAAACTTATCCTCTAGCCTGCTGGAAGCCCACCGCGACGCCGGCGAAGTTTCCGTGTTAGCCTTGAATATGCATAGGGCTTGCGCCGGTTGAAAGCGTTTTAACCACGAAAGGAGCCCGACCCGTATCGGAATCGGGACCAACTGGGTGGCGATTTCGTCCGGTTGTCCCGGATTGGTTCTTTCTTCCGGATGAAGGTTAGCAGATTTGACGCGCGCCGTTAACGCCTGACCTGCGGCGATTCAGGCGTGTGCCCCCTACTCCTTTCAGCCCTGCACGCAAGGCCGCGCCTTATTCCCTTATAGAGGAACGGGAAGCCTTGCGGTGCAGACCCGAATCGGCCCCCGAATCCGGCCCGAGCGGAAGGCCGGTCGAAACCGCCCGCCCGCTGCCGGTCCGCGTCCCTGCCGATCTGCATTCCTGCCGAGTCGCCCCGGCGGCATAGTACGGTCTATTCGGTCTCGACCTGCTTTACTTCGTAGCCTTCGCGCCGCAGCGCGGCCACGAGGGCATCGAGTTGGTCCTTGTCGCGCGCCTCGCACTCGATCTCGGTGACCAGGCCCTTGGCCGGCAAGTGCGTGAAGATGCGCTGGTGGAAGACTTCGATGATGTTCACGTTGTGCTCGTGAAACACCTTGGCGACCTTGAACAGCGCGCCGGCACGGTCCTGCAGGCCGATGCGCAGGCGGGCAAGGCGGCCGGAACGGGCAAGATCGCGCAAGAGCACGTTAGCCAGCAGACGCGTGTCGATATTGCCGCCCGAAAGCACGATGCCGACCTTGCGGCCCGCGAACAGCTCGCGATTCGCCATGACCGCGGCCAGGCCGGTGGCGCCCGCGCCCTCGACAAGCGTCTTTTCGATCTGCAGCAGCAGCGCGAGCGCGCTCTCGATGCCCGATTCGCTGACGAGCAGGAACTCGTCCAGCAAGTCGCGCAGGACCGAGGACGTGAACTGCCCCGGCGAGAATACAGCGATACCCTCTGCCAGCGTATCCCCGCCGATGGGCAGGCTGGTACCCTTCAGCAGGTTGTACATGGAGGGATAGAGCTGCGCTTCCACGCCGACGAGGCGGATGTCCGGGTTGATCGCCCGCGCTGCCGTGCCCATGCCGGTGGCCAGCCCGCCGCCGCCGATCGGCAGGACAAGCGTGTCCAGGTCCGGCACGTCCTCCAGCATCTCCAGCGCCACGGTGCCCTGCCCCGCCGCGACGTGCGGATGGTCGAAGGGGTGGATGAAGGTCAGGCCCAGTTCCGTTTCCAGCTTGCGGGCATGAGCATAGGCCTCGTCGAAGCTTTCGCCTTCCAGCACCACCTTGCCGCCCACGCTCTCCGTCTGCATGACTTTCACGGTCGGCGTCGTGCGCGGCATGACGATGGTGACGGGCACGCCAAGCCGGGTGCCGTGATACGACAGGCCCTGCGCATGGTTGCCGGCCGAAGCGGCGATCACGCCGCGCGACTTGCGCGCCTCATCGAGGAGGAGAAGGGCATTGAGAGCGCCGCGTTCCTTGTAGGCGGCAGTGAACTGGAGGTTTTCGAACTTGAGCCAGATCTCGGCGCCCGTGATCGCGCTGAGCGTCGTGGAATAGAGCGTCGGCGTGCGGACGATCTTGCCCATAATGCGCTCCGCGGCCGCACGAATGTCTTCGGCAGTCAGCGTGGCCACTTCGGGCTCCGCAGCGATCTTGAGCAATGGCTGTTCCATGGTGGCCGCGGGTAAAGGAAAGCGTGCCGAATGGAAAGCCGCGCGATAGGAAAAATTCTCGCTTTCGATGGACGCTGTAATATTGTTGTCCAAAATCCCTTTGCCGCCGAAGCCTTCCCCCGCCGCGCTGCCCGAAGACTGCGCCGGAACGAACAGATTTCCCTGCCGCTTGCGGTTTGCTTTCGTGCAAAAAGCGCTAGAACGCTTGCCATGAGCGAAAAACGCAAGGTTTCCTTCATCGGCCTGGGTGTCATGGGCGGCGCAATCGCGCGGCATATCGCCCTGGCCGGTCACGAACTCACCATCTTCAACCGCTCTCCCGAGCGGGCACACAAGTGGTCGCAGGACAACCCCGGCCTTGCCCACCGCATCGCCGCCAACCCGGCCCACGCCGCGCAGGATGCCGATGTGGTCATCACCTGCGTCGGCAATGACGACGATCTTTCCGAAGTCGTACTCGGTCCCAACGGCGTGTTCCGCATGCTGAAAAAGGGCGGCGTCTTCATCGACCACACCACTGTTTCCGCCCGTATCGCCCGCCAGATTTCGGTCGAGGCGCGGGACCTTCGCATCCACTGCGTCGATGCGCCGATGACGGGATCGCAGATCGGTGCCGAGAAAGGCACGCTCACCCTGATGTGCGGCGGCCGCGATGAGGCGATAGAGGCGGCTCATCCGGTGATGGAGGCCTATTCCACCCGCATCGTCCACGTCGGCAAGGCCGGCTCCGGCCAGATCGCCAAGATGGCCAACCAGATCTGCATCGCCGGCAATGTTGCCGCGCTGGCGGAAGCGGTGCGCTTCGCCCAGGCCTCGCACCTCGACATGGACAAAGTCTACGAGGCGATCTCGGGCGGCGCTGCCCAGTCCTGGCAGATGGACAACCGCTGGCAGACGATGAACGAGGACAAGTTCGACTTCGGCTTCGCGATCGACTGGATGCGCAAGGATCTGGGCCTCAGTCTGGACGAAGGGCGCGGCCTTGGCGTCTCGCTGCCCGTAGCCGCGCTGATCGACCAGTTCTTCGCGGACATCCAGGCGCAAGGCGGCGGCCGCCTCGACACCAGCGCCATCATCAAGCGCCTCCCCAAGAAGGGTATCAAGTGAATTCCAAAACCGGCGCAGCCATGGCGCTGCTGCTTGCTTCCACCGCCATCGCGGCAAGTCCCGCGCTGGCGCCCGCCGCTCTGGCCGATGTGCTGGTCGACAATGTCGAGGGCGTGACGGGTGACGGCAAGGGCGGCGTCGAACGCTTCGAAGGATTCCTGATCGACCGGGACGGCCGGATCGCCGAAGTCTATCGCCATGGGGACAAGCGCCCGAAGAAGGTCGACTACCAGGTGGACGGCAAGGGTCGCCACGTCGTGCCCGGCATGATCGACGCGCATGGGCATGTCATGGCCACCGGCTTTGCGAAGATGACGCTGGACCTGACGATGGCCAAGTCGCTTGACGAGGCCCTCGCGCGCATCACCGCCTGGGCTGCCGCCCATCCCGACGCGCCCTGGATCCTGGGCGGCGGCTGGAACCAGGCGCAGTGGGGGCTCGACCGCATGCCCACCGCCGCCGAACTGGACCGGGCGACAGGCGGCAAGCCCGCCTGGCTGGTCCGCGTCGACGGCCATGCCGGCTGGGCGAATTCGGCCGCCATCTCCGCCGCCGGCGTCACTGCCGCCACCGCCGTGCCGCAAGGCGGCGAGATTCTGCGCCTGAGCGGCGGCAAGCAGCCCGCCGGCGTCTTCGTGGACGGCGCCATGGCGCTGATCGAATCGAAAATGCCCAGGCCCCGTCCGGAAGATCGCGACACCGCGCTCGGCGAAGCGCAGCTCGCGCTGCTGGCGCAAGGCGTCACCGCTATTGCCGACATGGGCACCTCGATCGACGACTGGCAGGCCATGCGCCGCGCCGCCGACGCCAGCCGCCTGCGTATCCGCATCGTCACGTATGCCGACGGCGTGGACAACATGGCGCTGATCGGCGGCCCTCGCCCTACACCGTGGCTTTATGACGATCATCTCAAGATGAACGGCGTGAAGCTCTATCTCGACGGCGCGCTTGGATCGCGCGGCGCCTGGCTCAAGGCGCCTTACGCCGATGCCCCGGAGAGCAAAGGCCTGCCGCGCATGAACGAGACGCAGCTGGGCAACCTGATGAGCCGCGCGGCTATGGATAATTTCCAGGTCGCCGTCCACGCCATCGGCGATCAGGCGAATGCCACCGTGCTCGCCTCGATCGAGGACCTTTCGGCCACTTACAAGGGCGATCGGCGCTGGCGCGTCGAGCATGCCCAGATCGTGGATCCGGCAGACATTCCCCGCTTCGGCAAGTTCGGCACGATCGCCTCGATGCAGCCGCAGCACGAAGCGTCGGACCGCACCATGGCCGAAGCGCGGCTGGGCCCGGCGCGTCTGGCCGGGGCCTATGCCTGGAAGTCGATCGCGGCCACCGGCGCGACGCTCGCCTTCGGGTCGGACACTCCCGTCGAACCGTCCCAGCCTTTCGTCGGCCTTGCGGTCGCCATCTCCCGCCAGGGTGCGGACGGCCAGCCGTTCAACGGATGGCAGCCGCAGGAGGCCGTGAGCCGCGAACTCGCGCTCAATGCCTACACCACGGGCGCCGCCTATGCGATGTTCGCGGAAGACCGTCTCGGGCGGATCGCCAAGGGCTACCGTGCGGACTTCCTCTTCGTGGATGCCGATCCCATGCTGGCAACGCCGGAGCAACTGCGCGCCACCAAGGTCATGGAGACCTGGATCGGCGGCCAGATGGCCTGGTCCGCGGCAAAGGACCTGGTGATTCCGGCCAAGGACACGCCCGGCCGTTGAGAAGTTGGCCACTGGAGGTTTCAGAGTTGGAGTTTTGGGGGGCGAGACCGGCGCGGGCCGGCTCGTCCCTTGGCACGCCTGAGCCCACCTTACCGTCCGACAGCGCGCGCTGCGCGGAACGACGCCCGATCAGCCGCCAAGCCGGAACGGTATCCCAGATGTCAGGGCGCCCGAAGCACCCGCCCGGTCAGACAGCGGGCGTGCTGCCTTCGACCGGGGCAGGAACATCGTCCTCTGCAGCCTTGTCGCGCGCGTCGCGCTTCTCGGTGAACCACATGAACACCAGCGTACCTTCGTAGAGCGCCAGCAGCGGCACGGCGAGAAGGAGCTGCGAAACGACGTCGGGCGGGGTGGCGACGGCAGCGATGATGAAGATGCCGACGATGGCATAGCGACGCGCGCCAACGCACTGCGCGCGGGTGATGATGCCGGCGCGGTTGAGCAGCATCAGCAGCACCGGCAGCAGGAAGCTGATGCCGAAAGCCAGGATGAACTGCATGACCAGCGCGAGATAGTCGCCGGTGCCGGGCAGCGCTTCCAGCTTGAGCCCGCCCTTCTGCCCCTCGAAACCGAGGAAGAAGTGAAACGCCGTAGGCATGACGACGTAGTAGGCCAGGGCCGCGCCCATGGTGAAGAGGATCGGCGTTGCCACCAGGAACGGCAGGAACGCCTTCTTTTCCTTGGCGTAGAGGCCCGGCGCCACGAAAGCCCAGATCTGGTTGGCGATCACCGGGAAGCTGACGAAGAACGCCGCGAACAGCGCAATCTTCACTTCCACGAAGAAGGCTTCATAGAGCTTGGTATAGATCAACCGGCCCTGCCCGGGCGGGAAAGCCTCGGTCAGCGGGCGGACCAGAAACGAAAAGATGTCGCCCGAAAAGTAGAAGCAGATGCCAAATGCCACCGCAAAGGCCAGGAAGGCCCGAAGCAGGCGGGCGCGCAGCTCGACTAGGTGTTCGAGCAGCGGGGCCTGCGAATCGTCGATATCGGATATGCGGAATGGCTGCATGGCGCGCTTCTATCAGGGGGGCGGCGGGGGGAGGTGGAATTCGGCCTGCCCGCCGGGAGCGGCTGCCTCGGGCTTGCCCGCGTTGTCCGGCTTGCCGGGACTTTGGGCCGTGGCATTGCCGGTCGCCTGCCCCGTTTCAGCGCCCGCCTCTCCGCCCGCGACCGGCGCGTCTTCGGCCAGCTGCGGGATAGAGGGAGACGTGCCGGTGGGGGCCTGCATCTGGTTCATGTCCGGCAGAACGGGATTGGCCTTCATGATGGCCTCGTTCTGCTCCCGCCATTTGCGCTCCATCTCCTCCAGCTCGGCTTCGCGCACCATGGCGTCGATGCCCGAGCGGAAGTGACCGGAGATCTTGCGCATCTTGCCGATCCATCGCCCAGCCGTGCGCATCGCCATCGGCATGTCCTTGGGACCGATGACGACGACCGCCACGATGACGATCATCAACAGTTCGGAAGCACCTACGTCGAACATAGCGCGCGCGGGTCCGTCAGGCGCTTAGGACTGCTCGGTCTTGTTCTCGGCCTTGGCCGGAGTGACCGAGGGGGCTACCGGGGCATCGCCCTGCTGGGCGGTGATCTGCGGGGCGGGCGCGGGAGTGGACTTGTTCTCCTCCTCGTTCATGCCCTGCTTGAAGCTCTTGATGCCCTTGCCGAAGTCACCCATGATTTCCGACACGCGGCCGCGTCCGAACAGCACGAGCACGATCACCAGGACGATCATCCAGTGCCAGATCGAGAAGCTACCCATAACCTCAACTCCAAAAACCGTGCGATCGATTCCGACCGCATAGAGCCCATCTAGGCACTTTCCCGCCAAGTTGCCAGCCTGTCATTATTCTGACCGGCGCCGGTAGCCTAACCGTCATCTTCTCCGAAAAGGTCGCGCTCGTCGAGGTCTTCCGCCGTGTCCTCGGCCGTTTCCTCGTCTTCGCCGGGAACCTTGCCGGGGCGCAGGCCGGTCTGGATCATGTCGTCATCCACAGGATCGAGCAGGCCGGCCGCGCGAAGTTCTTCCAGTCCCGGCAATTCCTTCAGGGAGCCGAGCCCGAAATGCGCCAGGAAATCGGGTGTGGTGGCGTAGATCACCGGGCGCCCGGGCACCTCGCGGCGGCCCGCTACACGCACCCAGCCCGCCTCCATCAGCACGTCGAGCGTGCCCTTGGCGGTCTGCACCCCGCGGATCGCCTCGATCTCGGCGCGGCTGACCGGCTCGTGATACGCAACGATCGCCAAGACTTCGGTGGCCGCGCGCGAGAGGCGGCGCAAGTCCTCCTTCTCGCGGCGCAGCAGATGCGCAAGATCGGGCGCTGTCTCGAAGTGCCAGCGCTTGCCGCGCTCCACCAGCAGCACCCCGCGCGCGCGATAATGCCGCTCCAGCTCGGCAAGCGCCGGGCGCACGTCGGCCTGTCCGAGGTGGTTCGAGATCTGCTCGACCGTCATCGGCTGCTCGGCAGCGAAAAGCGTCGCCTCCACGGCGCGGACGAGATCGTCGGTCGGTTCGGTCATCATTTGCATGCCTTGAGGCGAAGTGGCCCGAAAGTCTGCTCCTGCGCGATCTCGGCCCGGCCGGTGCGCGCCAGTTCCAGCGCGGCGACGAAGCTGGATGCCAGGGCGGAGCGGCGCAATTGCGGATTGGCCCAGGTGTCGCTGGCGGGCGGCAGGAAATCGCGCAAGTCCATCCAGTCCAGCGAGACGCCGAGCATTGAGGAGACCCGGGCGATGGCGCTGTCGAGCGTCATGACCATGCGTTCGCGGACCATGTGGACCACCGGCTGGCTGCGGACTTTCACGTCCCCATAAGCGCGCACGAGATCGTACCACGAGCACTGCCAGGCCGACTTGCGCTCGACCCGCAGGCCCTCTGGCGCGCCGTGCAGGAACACGTCGCGGCCCAGCCGGTTTCGGCCCATCAGCCGCGCCGCGGCCTCACGCATGGCACCAAGGCGCTGCAGGCGCAGTTGCAGGCGCAAGGCCAGTTCTTCGGGGCTGGGGTCGGCCTGCTCGTCCTTCGGCAGCAGCAAAGCGGACTTCAGGTAGGCGAGCCAGGCCGCCATCACCAGGTAGTCCGCCGCGAGTTCGAGACGCAGCGCCTCGGCCTGCTCGATATAATCGAGATAGGCCGCGACCAGCTCCAGGATGGAAATCCGCCGAAGGTCCACCTTCTGCCGCCGCGCGAGGTCCAGCAGCAGGTCGAGCGGGCCTTCCCAGCCGTCGATTTCCAGATAGAGTGCTTCCTTGCGGGCCTCGGCCCGGTCCTCGCCGTCCCAGCCGGCATCGGCGCCGGGCAGGCCGAAAGGAAGCTTGGCAGGCGCGTTCATCGTCAGGCCGCCAGCGCCAGCAGGGCGTCGCGCCGGGCGATCAGCTCGGCATGAGTGCCGGTTGCGGCGATGCCCTCCACCGACGCCAGTGCCCGCGCCAGCTTTTCCGCGGTCTCGGGCGGCATGGACGGCAACCGCGCGGCAATGCCGGTCATGTCGTCCATCTTCGCCCAGCAGTTGAGCGCCAGGTCGCAGCCCGCCGCGATCGCCTGCGCCGCAAGTTCGGGCACGCTGCCCGAGAGCGCCTGCATGTCGAGGTCGTCGCTCATCAGCAGCCCCGTGAAACCGATGCGCTCGCGGATGATCTCGCGGATCACGAAGGGCGAGAGCGCGGCCGGATTCTCCGGGTCCCAGGCGGTGTAGCGGACATGGGCGGTCATGCCGAAAGGGGCATCGCGAAGCGTTCGGAACGGCTCGATGTCGCGCTCCAGTTCCTCTTCGCCAACCTCCACCGTGGGCAGTTCCTTGTGACTATCCGCCATGGCACGGCCGTGACCGGGGATATGCTTGACGCAGCCGACGATGCCGGCGCGCGCCAGCCCCTGCAGCGTCGCGCGGCCCAGCGCGGCCACACGCATCGGGTCCGCGCCGAAGGAACGGTCGCCGACGATGTCGTGCGCGCCGGGGTGGCGCACGTCGAGCGGGGGATGGCAGTCGGCAGTCAGGCCCACTTCGGCAAGGTCGAGGCCCAGAGCCTCGGCATTGTCGCGCGCCGCCTCGATGGCGCTGGCGGGCGCGAGATCATAGAGCCTGTCGAACGCCTCGCCCGGCGGATAGGCGCCCCAGACGGGCGGCTTCATCCGCGCGACACGGCCGCCTTCCTGGTCGATGGTGATGTAGAGCCGGTCGCGGCCGTGGATGGCGCGCAGATCCTCGGTGAGTGCCCGCACCTGTTCGCGGTCCTGCACATTGCGGCCGAACAGGATGTAGCCGGCAGAGTCGGCATCGCGAAAGAACGCGCGCTCGTCGGCGCTGAGAGTCAGCCCGGAAAGGCCGAAGATGGCGGGTGTCATAATCGCGCTTGGTCGCAGAATTCCGCGGCTTTCGCAAGGAAGCCCCGGTTTGCAGATGTGGAAAGCAAGGGCGCGGGCAGCGCGGTCACGTCATGCGGAAAGAACGGAACTTCGGCGCGGCCCAAAGGGTCTGCCGAAGTTTCGATTCGTCCCTGATGCCAGTCCGAGAAAAGCCCGGGCCGGCATCTCCTGGCCGCGCCGGTCCGTTACTGCTTCACCTGGCAGCTCAATCCGGCGGAACGCATCCCGCTGCAGAGCGCGCGCGCCGCAGCAAGGTCTCCGGGGACGGCCTGGAGGCGATAGACCTTGCCGATATCGGCCTGCCCCTCGACGATGCGGTGGTTCACCCCGGAAAGCCCCGGATACTGCACCTTGAGCGCGTTCCAGCCTGCCTCGGCGGTCGGCTTCGAGGTATAGGCGCCCACTTGCACGCCGACGCCGCTGACAACCGGTTCCGGCTTGCCCGGGGCACTGGCGGCAGAAGCGGCACTGGTGGGCGCGCTGGGCCCGGCAGCGGGCTTGCCGGAAGGCGCAGGCGGGGCGGCCGGAACGGCGGACTGGCCGCCGAAGCCCGGACCCGGCGCTTCGCCCCGTCCGATCTGCGGCAGGCGGCTCTGCCCTTCGGCAACCGCATAGCTGGTGTCTCCGGTGCCCGCCACGACGTCTCCGCCCGGATTTTCCGGCCGCGTCTTGTAAGGCTCCTTGGGGGCCTCGATCACGCCGCCGCTGGCGACAAGCGGCTGTTCCGACTTCTGGCGCGTGGCCCACCAGATTCCGCCGACGATGACCAGTATGGCGATGACGGCCAGGACGACGAGCAGCAAGGTCTGCCCCGAGGCACCGCCCTGCTGGTCCTCGAACTCCTCGTCCTCGCCTTCCAGCCAGGGCAGGCGCACGTCGTCGTCGCCAAGTTCCAGTTTGCCGGACTCGGCCTCAGGCTGGCCCGAATTCGAATGAGCGGCATCCTCGAAAGCCGGGGCTCCTGCGGAACGGCCCGCGTTCAGGTCGTCATGGAAGGTCCCCCGACGGCTTTCGCCGCCCTGGTCGACACCCCGATCGCCTTCGTCCCGATTGCCTTCGTCCCGATTCTGGCCCCAGTTCGCCATGACTTACATTTCCTCCACCGCCTCGACGCCCAGGAGCGCGAGGCCATTGCGGACAAGCTGCCCGATCTGCGCAGCAAGGAACAGCCGTGCGCCGGTCAGGTTACCGTCGGCAGCGTTAACAAAGCGCTTTTCGACGCGGTCATTGCCGAGATTCCAGTAGCCGTGGAAGGCCGCGGCAACGTCGCCAAGGAAGAAGGCGATGCGGTGCGGCTCGCGCGCGGCCGCAGCGGCCTCGACGATGCGGGGGAACTGCGCGGCCAGCTTGACCAGTTCCAGTTCTTCCGCGCCCAGCAGTTCGAGGTTTTCGCCCGAGGGCTTGAACCCGCCTTCGGCCTCGCCCTTGCGCAGCGTCGAGTGGACGCGGGCATTGGCGTATTGCACGTAGAACACCGGGTTGTCCTTCGAGGCTTCCACCACTTTGGCGAAGTCGAAGTCCATCTGCGCTTCCGGCTTACGGGTGAGCATGGTGAAGCGCACCACGTCCTTGCCCACTTCAGTGACGACTTCGGCCAGCGTGACGAAGTTGCCCGAACGCTTGGACATCTTCACCGGCTCGCCATCGCGCAGCAGCTGGACCATCTGCACCAGCTTGATCTCGAACGGCGTCGGCTCTCCATCGGCGCCGGTCATGGCGGCGACGGCCGCCTTGATGCGCTTGACGGTGCCCGCATGGTCGGCGCCCCAGATGTCGACCAGCGCGTCGGCGGTCTGGGCCTTCTGGAAGTGGTAGGCAAGGTCTGCGCCGAAGTAGGTCCAGGTGCCGTCGGACTTCTTGATCGGGCGGTCCTGGTCGTCGCCGAACTGGGTCGAGCGGAACAGCGGCAGCTCCACGGCTTCCCAGTCCTCCAGCGTCTTGCCCTTGGGCGCTTCGAGCACGCCGTCGTAGACGAGGCCCTTGGCGCGCAGCCACGCTTCCGCCTCGTCCGGCTTGCCCGAAGCCTGAAGCTCGGCTTCCGAGGAGAACAGGTCGTGATGGATGCCCAGCAGCGCGAGGTCCTGCTTGATCATCACCAGCATCGCGGCAACGGCCTTTTCCCGGAACAGCGTCAGCCATTCCGATTCGGGCGCCTCGGCAAACTTGTCGCCGAATTCGGCGGCGAGCTGCTGGCCCACGGGAATGAGGTATTCGCCCGGATAGAGGCCCTCGGGAATGGCGCCCACGTCATGGCCCAGCGCCTCGCGGTAGCGGACATGGGCCGAACGGGCGAGCACCTGCACCTGGGCGCCGGCATCGTTGACGTAATATTCCTTGATGACCTTGTGGCCGGCATATTCGAGCAGCGTCGCCAATGCATCGCCCACCACTGCGCCGCGGCAGTGGCCCATGTGCATCGGGCCGGTGGGGTTGGCGGAGACATATTCGATATTGACGGTGGTGCCGCCGCCCATGGCCGAACGGCCGTAGTCCGCGCCGAGCGCGGCGATCGCGCGCAACTCGGCGATCCAGGTGGCGTCCGAGAGGCGCAAGTTGATGAAGCCGGGGCCGGCGATTTCCGCCGAAGTGACCGCGTCGAGCTTCGACAGCTCCGCCACCAGCGCATCGGCCAGGTCGCGCGGCTTCATGCCGGCGGGCTTGGACAGGACCATCGCGGCATTGGTTGAGAGGTCGCCATGCGAGGTGTCGCGCGGCGGCTCGACCGTGATCGCGCTTCGCTTCAGACCGCCGGGCAGCGTGCCGGCCGCTTCGAGCGCATCGAGCGCGGCGTTGAGGTGGCCCGCAAAGGCGGCGTAAAGGGTCTGGTGATCGCTGTTTGTAATGGTCATGGCGCGCGCGAATACCCCAAGTGCAGCGAAAGGGGAACAGGCTGCAAGGCCAGGGTGCCGGCCGGCGATGCCAGCCTCGCGCGGAGCACCCCTAACGCAGCCGCTTCAAAATCGCCCGAAACGCGTGTATCGGCCCGCGCATGCCATCAACCCAGAATCCCAGGACCTACCGGGTCAAGAGCTTCGGCTGTCAGATGAACGTCTACGACGGCGAGCGCATGGCCGAATTGCTCACGGACCAGGGCATCGCGGCCGCGCCGGAAGGCGAAGAGGCCGACCTGGTCGTGTTCAACACCTGCCATATCCGTGAAAAGGCGGCGGAAAAGGTCTATTCGGACATCGGCCGCCTGCGCCGCGAGGATGGCTCATCGCCCCTCATCGCGGTGGCCGGCTGCGTGGCCCAGGCCGAGGGCGACGAGATCATGCGGCGCTCTCCCGCGGTGAAGATGGTGGTCGGCCCGCAAGCCTATCACCGCCTGCCCGACATGATCCGCGAGGCCACCGCCGGCCGCCGCGTGACCGATACCGACATGCCGGCCGAAACCAAGTTCGACGCCCTGCCCGCCCGGAATCAGGGTGGCCGCAGGCGGTCCGGCCCGACGGCATTCCTCACCGTTCAGGAAGGCTGCGACAAGTTCTGCACGTATTGCGTCGTGCCCTATACGCGCGGCGCCGAGGTCTCCCGCTCCCACGCCGCCTTGATGGACGAGGCGCGCCGCCTGATCGACGCCGGTGCGCGCGAGATCATGCTGCTCGGCCAGAACGTGAACGCCTGGTACGGCGAGGATGCGCGCGGACGGCGCATCGGCCTCGACGGACTGATTCGCGAGCTGGCGGACATTCCCGAGCTTGCCCGCATCCGCTACACCACCAGCCACCCCAACGACATGACAGAGGCGCTGATCGCCGCCCATGGCGATGTCGAGAAGTTGATGCCGTTCCTCCACCTGCCGGTGCAGGCCGGCAGCGACCGGGTGCTGAGAGCGATGAATCGCAGCCACACAGCCGAAAGCTATCTCAAGGTCCTCGACCGCGTGCGCGCCGTCCGGCCCGACATCGCACTTTCGGGCGACTTCATCGTCGGTTTCCCCGGCGAGACCGACGCCGATTTCGAGGATACGCTCAGGCTGGTCGATGCGGTCGGCTATGCGCAGTGCTTCAGCTTCAAGTATTCGCCCCGGGCCGGCACGCCCGCCGCGACGATGGAAGACCAGATCCCCGCCGAAGTGATGACCGAGCGTATCGTCCGCCTCCAGGCCGCGCTCGGCCGCGACCAGACCGCCTTCAACGTGGCCTCGGTCGGCAAGACCTGCCAGGTGCTGGTCGAACGCAAGGGCAAGCTGCCCGGGCAGTGGCTCGGCAAATCGCCCTGGCTGCAATCGGTCTATTTCGACGGCGACGTCGCCGTGGGCGACATGGTCACGGTGGAACTGACCGAAGGCGGCTACAATGCCGTTTCCGCCAGGCTGCTGAGCCCGGTCGCCGCGTGAGCGAAAGGCAAGCGCTGGTCCTCGTTCCCGGGCTTTCCTGCGACCGTCACGTCTGGCAGGCGCAGATCGCGGGGCTTTCGGACATGGCCGACATCTCCATCGGCGACACGCTGAAAGACGATTCGATTCCCCTCATGGCCAGCCGCGTGCTCGATGCCGCGCCGGAGCGGTTCGCGATCGCGGGATTCTCGATGGGCGGCTACGTCGCCATGGAAATCTGGCGCCGCGCCCCGGAGCGGGTGACGCGGCTCGCCCTGGTGGACACCAATGCGCGGGCCGATACCCAGCCCCAAGCGGAACTGCGCCGCGCGGCGATCCGCACCGCCCAGGCGCGCGGCTTCGAACATGTCCTGCGCGGATCGCTGCGCCAACTCGTCGCGCCGGACTGCCCCGAGGCGCTGTTCGAGGAAGTCGTGCAGATGGCCCTGCGCGTCGGTTTCGGGACATACATGGACCAGCAGGCCGCGATCATCGACCGCGCCGATTCGCTGGCGACGCTCGGCACGATCACCGTCCCGGCCATGGTCATGGTCGGCGCGGCCGACGCCCTCACCCCGCCCCACCTTGCTGAGGAAATGGCGCAGGCCATGGCCTCAGCCGATGTTGGGTCCGATTCGGGCGCGGCCTACGAGGTCATCGCCGATGCCGGGCACATGGCGCCGATGGAGCAGCCCGACGCGGTCAATGCCGCCTTCCGCCGATGGCTGATGCGCTGATCCCAGCGCCTTTCAAAGCCATGAGGCGGCTCTAGTCGAGCGGTTTGAGCGCGTCTTCCGCGATGAGCGGCTTGCTGATCGCCGCCGCGCCCGCGCTCACTTCCACACTGGCGTTGGTGGGATAGCCCCTGC
>Ga0160437_1000206_pt1 | contig 33241 bp, 31 predicted proteins | sample HID1975I_E0MG_FD_108227 | JGI IMG/M metagenome (GOLD analysis project Ga0160437, IMG submission 108227) | Enriched soil microbial communities from UW Madison campus, WI, USA - HID1975I_E0 MG | ecosystem: Environmental > Terrestrial > Soil > Unclassified | place: USA: Madison, Wisconsin... | reverse complement strand
GAGCGAACGCGCGCCGTCCTCGCCCAGCGAAAGAGCATCCAGCGCGCGCGGATGGGCCAGCAGGAGAACGGCACCCACCGCTACACAGGGCAGCGCAATCCAGACGTGCTGCATGGACCGGTTCTCGATCGAACCGAGCAGCCAGGACATGATCTCCATCGCCGCGAAAGGGTTCGGCGAAAGGTTCAGCGCCAGGCTGATCCCGGCGCCCGCCAGCGTCGAGACGGCGATCCCTGCAAGAATGAGGCTCAGCGGGCTTTCGGAACGCCCCGCCAGCGCGAAAAGCAGGGTGATGGACACCAGGCCCGTCACGATGGCGAGCAGGGGAAGCATGACCGGGCTCCATTCGGAAATGCCGAAGTAGAGCGCGATCACCGCGCCGAGTGCAGATGCGTTCGAGGCGCCCAGCACGGAAGGTTCGGCCAGCGGATTGCGCAAATAGCCTTGCAGGACTGCGCCCGCGAGCCCGAGCATGGCGCCCACCAGAACGCCGACCACCATGCGCGGCAGCCGCAGTTCGAACAGGATTGCCTGGGCGACGCGGTCTCCGTGATCGCCGAAGGCCGCGATCGTCCGGCTCCACCCCAGCGCCACCGGACCGATACAAAGCGATGCGACGGCAACGAGAACCAGCGCCGCGGCCAGAAGGGGGATCAGCGCGGGATGGCGCGCGGGAGGTGAAGCGAGGGGCGGTGAAGCGAGGGGCGACGAACTGGGGCTCTGCACGATAACCTCGCATGCGATCGGCTACCCGTCACGCTTGTGTCCCGGGTCCGTGTTGGTAAGGAGCCCATGACATGGGCATCGGAAAAATCCATCGCTATCTTCGGCTTGTCCCCTGCCTGCTGCTGGCGGGCATGGCCGGCGCAAGCGTGCAGGGCGCTGTTCCGCCTGCCGCGCCCCGTTCCATCGCGGCAGCGAAGCCCAGGCCGCAGCGCATCGTCTCGCTCAACCTTTGCGCGGATCAGTTGATAGTGGCGCTGGCGGATCGCGGCCAGATCGCCGGACTGACCCGCTATGCCTCCGATCCCGACATGTCCGACGTGGCAGACAGGGCGCGGAGCCTGCCCGTATTCGGCGGCTCCGCCGAAGAAGTCATGGCGGCCGACCCGGATCTCGTCATCGGCATGCCCGCAAGGCGCAATTCGGCCATCGCCGTGCTGGCCAGCCAGCACTATGCCTCGGTCGATCTCAAGTCCGCGCATGACTATGCCGGGATTCTGGCATCGATCCGCGAGGTCGCCCGCGCGGTCGGCCATCCCGAGCGCGGCGAGGCCATGATCGCGCGGATGAATGCCGGGTTGGTCGGCCTGGGCACTCGGGGGCATGGAAAAGTTGCGGCCTATTACCAGCGCCGAGGCTACATGACCGGCACCGGCACGCTCGTGGATGACCTGATGCACCGCGTCGGCCTCGTCAATCTGGCCGGGAAGCTCGGCAAACCGGCGCTCTCGCAGATGAGCCTGGAAGAAATGGCCGAAGCGCATCCGGACTTCATCGTGATCGACAGCGCCACGCGGCGAGTGAGCGACCAAGGGACCGAGATGATCAATCATCCGATCCTGCAGGACATTCCGCGTATCGCCATCCCCCAATCCTGGACGGTTTGCGGCGGTCCTGCCTACGTCAAGGCTGCCAAGGCGCTGGCGAAACAGATCAGCGCTCGCTGACATTTTCGCGCCAGCCGAGCCGTGCTTGCCAGCCGCGCCGTTCGAGTTCGGGCACCAGGTCCGGCTGCCGTGGATGGCCAAGACAGAGCAGCGCGATCAGGCGCCAATGTTCCTGGACGTCCAGCAGGGCCGTGACGAAATCGGCTTCCACCACCGATACCCAGCCCAGTCCCAGGCCCTGCGCGCGGGCCGCAAGCCAGAGCGTATGGATCGCCAGCACGACTGAAAATCCGCGTGTTTCCGGCATCGTCGCTGCGCCAAGGCCGCTTCCGGCCGTCGTCGCCTCGTCACAGAACACGGCCACGACCTCGGGTGCTTCACGCATCCCGTGGAGCTTCAGCCCGGAATAGGCCGCGCGTTGCTCTTCGCCCATCGCCGCGCCGGCGCGGGCGACTTCCCGATCCGCATGGGCGGCCAGTGCCTCGCGCAATTCCGGCGACCGGACGCGGACGAAACGCCAGGGCTGCGAATTGCCCACCGATGGCGCGAGTTGCGCGGTTGCCAGCAGTTCGGCCACCATGTTCTCGTCCAGCGGATCCCGGCGGAAATGGCGCACATCGCGCCGCCAGGCCAGCAGCGCGGAGAGTTCATCCTGAAAATCGGGGCCGAACCGGGGCGGCATTTCTAGAACTCGATGCCCGCCTGCGCCTTCACGCCGGAGCGGAACGGATGCTTCACGAGCGTCATCTCGGTCACGAGGTCCGCCGCCTCCATCAGCCCCTCGGGCGCATTGCGGCCGGTGACGATCACATGCTTCATCTCGCCGCGCGCAGTCAGCACTTCCAGCACTTCGTCCAGCGGCAGGTAGTCGTAGCGCAGCACGATGTTGAGTTCGTCCGCCAGAACCATGTCGTAAGCAGGGTCGGCGATCATGCGCTTCACTTCCTCCCACGCTTCGCGCGAAAGCTCGATGTCGCGGGCGCGGTCCTGCGTGTTCCAGGTGAAGCCTTCGCCCATCGGCTTGAATTCCACCTGATCGGGAAAGGCATCGAAGACGACCTTCTCGCCGGTGGTCATCGCGCCCTTCACGAACTGGACGACGCCCACTTTCTTGCCGTGGCCGATCATGCGCACCACCATGCCGAGAGCAGCGGTGGTCTTGCCTTTGCCCTTGCCGGTGTGGACGACCAGAAGGCCCTTTTCGACCGTCTTGCCGGCCATGATCTTGTCATGCGCGGCCTGCTTCTTCTTCATCTTCTCGGCGTGCTGTTCGTCGGTACGCTGCACCATGATCATGCTCCAGAGAGTTCGGCGAGCATCACGCCCGCACTGTTGGATCGGGGTTTCCAAAGGCCGCGCTCCAGCGCTTCGGCCAGCCGCGCGGCGGTTTCGCGCAAGGCGGCGGGGTTGGCCTCGGCCATGAAGGTGCGCACCGTCTCGTCTTCGATGAAGGCGGCGTGGACGGCGTCGAAGTGGTGATCCTTCACGGCGTGGGTCGTCGCGGCGAAGGCAAAGAGGTAGTCGACCGAGGCAGCGATTTCGAATGCGCCCTTGTACCCGTGCCGCATCACGCCGGCGATCCACTTGGGGTTGGTGACGCGCCCGCGCACGATGCGGCCGATCTCATCCTCCAGGGTACGGATCACCGGGCGCTCGGGGCGGCTGTGGTCGTTATGATAGCTGAGCGGCGCGCGGCCTTTCAGATGCTCGACGGCAGCGGCGATGCCACCTTCGAACTGGTAATAGTCGTCGCTGTCGAGCAGGTCGTGCTCGCGGTTGTCCTGGTTCTGGACCACGGCGTCGACCGAGGCGAGGCGGGCGGCGAACAGCCCGCGCTCGGCGTGGCCTTCGACGCCGCTGCCATAGGTGTAGCTGCCCCAATCGAGATAGACGTCCGCCAGATCGCTGCGTTCGTGCCAGATCTTCTCATCGATCATGGCCTGAAGCCCGGCCCCGTAGGCGCCCGGCTTCGATCCGAAGACACGCGCACCGGCACGGCGGACGGCCTGCGTTTCCGCTTCGCCGCCCGCGACAAGCGCGGCGGCTTCGGCGCGGTGGCGTTCTGCGGCGGGGTTATCACCCAGCGGCTCGTCGAGTGCCATCACGGCGCGCGCGGCGCTGTCGATCAGGTCGATCTGCTCGGGGAAGGCATCGCGGAAGAAGCCGGAGACGCGCAAGGTCACGTCCACGCGGGGGCGGCCGAGTTCGGCCACGGTCATGATCTCGAAGCCGACCACCCGGCCCGAAGTCCAGTCCCAGCGCGGCCGCGCGCCCATCAGCGCCAGGGCCTGCGCGATGTCGTCCCCGCCGGTGCGCATGTTGGCGGTGCCCCATGCGGATAGAGCGATGGCCTGCGGATATTCGCCCTCGCGCTGGAGGTAGTCCTCCACCAGCAGATCGGCGGACTTGCGGCCCAGCTCCCATGCGACGGCAGTGGGCACGGCGCGGGTGTCGACCGAATAGAAGTTGCGGCCGGTGGGGAGCACATCGGGCCGCCCGCGTGTCGGCGCGCCGGAGGGGCCGGGCAGGACGAAGCGGCCATCGAGACCTGCCAGTAACGCCTCGGCCTCACGCGGGCCGCAGAGGTCGATGCGGGGGGCGAGGTCGGTCTGGATGGCGTGGAGGACGGCGGCGGTCTCGCTGCCGAGGTTGCTGCTCGGCGTATCGACCAGTTCGGCTGCCAGCAGTTCGAGCCGTTCGACGGTATCGCCATGCGTGCGCCAGGGTTCGTTCGAAACCGCCGCCAGCGCTTCGGGCCGCGCGCCGTCCCAGCGATCGCCCATGCGACAGTCGAGCGGATCGAAGTCCAGCCCCAGATCCGCCGCCATCGCCCGCAGCAGCGAGGCTTGGCCGGCATGATCGTACCCACGGGGCGTACGCGCCAGTGCCACTAGCAGGTCTCGCCGCAGCCGGCCCTCGGGCGATTGCGTGAAGACATGCAGCCCGTCGCGGATCTGCAATTCCTTCAACTCGCACAAGTAGTTGTCGATGGCCGAAAGCGCGTCGTCATCGTCGCCCCTGGCTCCGGCGTCGCGGTCCAGCCCATGGCTGCGCGCAAGGTCGAGAATGTCGCGCCGCAGCCGGTCGAGGCGGCGCGGGTCCATGCCGGCGGCGAGGTAGTACTCGTCCACCAGTGCTTCCAGCTGCTTGAGCGGGCCGTAAGTCTCGGCGCGGGTGAGAGGCGGGGTCAGGTGGTCGATGACCACCGCGCTGATGCGGCGCTTGGCCTGCGTCCCTTCGCCGGGATCGTTGACGATGAAGGGATAGAGCTGGGGCATCGGCCCGGCGCAGATCTCCGGGAAACAATCGCGCGAAAGCGAGATTGCCTTGCCGGGCAACCATTCCAGATTGCCGTGCTTGCCGACATGGACGACGGCTTGCGCGCCGAAGTCCTGCGCCAGCCAAGTGTGGAAGGCGAGGTAGGCGTGCGGCGGGGGCAGGGCCGGATCGTGGTAGCTCGCCTTGGGATCGATATTGTAGCCGCGCGCGGGCTGCACCGCGATGGCGAGCTTGCCGAAGCGATGAACGGGTAGCCGGAACGCGCCGTCGCGCACGAAGGGATCGGCGGAGGGGTCGCCCCAGCGTTCCAGCATCGCCTTGCGCGCGCTTTCGGGGACTGCGGCGAAGGCGCTTTCGTAACTTGCGAGGGGCAGGGAGACTTCGCCCGGCCGGTCCAGCGAGGAGAGCGCGTTGGTCACGCCGCCGGTCATGACGCGCATCAATGCGGCACCGTCGCGCGGGGCATCGCCGGTATCATAGCCCGCCCCGGCCAGCGCGGCGATGATGGCGGCGGTACTGGCGGGGGTGTCGAGTCCGACGCCGTTGCCGATGCGCCCGTCCCGGTTGGGATAGTTCGCCAGCACCAGCGCCACCCGGCGCTCGGCCGGGGCGCTGCGGCGCAGACCGGCCCATCCGGCGGCGAGGTCGGCGACGAAGGCCACGCGGTCCGGCGCGACGCGGGGGACGACGATGCCGCACTGGGTCACTTCGTCGAAGCGCTCGGCCGCCTTGAACGCGACGGCGCGAGTGAACACGCGGCCGTCGACTTCGGGCAGCGCCACGTTCATCGCCAGATCGCGTGGGCCAAGGCCGCGCGCGGCGCCTTGCCAATCGGCTTCTTCCACGCCCGCGAAGGCGACTTGCAGGATCGGGCAGTTCGCCTTTTCCAGAATGCCGGGCTTGCGGTCGTCGCCTGCCGAGGAAGATGCGAAACTGGTGGCGTTGACGATTACATCGGGCGCCACTTCGCCAAGCAGCCCGCCCAGCCAATCCACCGCGAAAGGCTCACGCAAGGCACGGACGTGGACGGCGGCGACATTGAAGCCGCGCTCTCGGAGCGCCGCGATCATGGCGTCCACCGTGTCGAGCGTGCCTGCGATCATCAGCGCGCGGTAGAACACCAGCAGCGCCAGCGGCCGGCCTTCGACCCATCCGGCCTGCACGTCCGCAAGCCCGGCGCGTTCCGTGCCTGCAAGGTAGAGCCCGGCATCGGCCACCGGCACGGGATCGTCCGGCTCTCCCGCATCATGGCCGATGGCCCGCGCGGCGGTCCGCAGGAAGGAGAGCGCATTGGCGGTGCCGCCCTGCCGCAGATAGTCGCGCAATTTCTCACGCATTTCGGCGGGCAGGGTGGACGCGCGATCGAGCGCCGGATCTGCCTCTCGCCCATCGGCTATCGCGGCGAAGGCAATGCCGTTCTCGCGGGCGACGCGGGCGATCTCGTCGATGCCGTAGCCCCAGTAGCTCTTGCCGCCGAGCAGGATCACGCAGACGAATTTGGCGTGCGCGATCACCTTCTCGACATAGAGGTCGATCGAGTAGGGATGGCGCAATTGCAGCAGGTTGGCGAGCCGAACGCTGGGAGCATCGGAGGGCAACCGCGCCGCCGCCCCCGCAAAGCAGGCCAGCTCACTGTCCGCCACAGTGAGGATCACCATGTCGCCGGGAGACTGGTCGAGGTCGATCGCCTCCTCGCCGTTGGAGATCGTCCCCGGCGTGGCGGACAGCAGGTGCATCAGGCGTTCCCCCCGACACCGCGACAGAACTCTCCCTCGTCATTGCGAGCGAAGCGAAGCAATCCAGGGTGGCTCTGCGTGGCTCTGGATTGCTTCACCCGCTTTGCGGGTTCGCAATGACGAAGTGGGGAGGGGAGCCTGTGCTTCACGCTGCCACGGCGCCGAGAACGTCTGCCAGCCCGGCCTCGATGGCCGCGCGGTTCAGTCCCTTCTGGCCGATGACGACAAGCTGGGTGCGGCGCGCTTCCTGCGGCAGCCAGGCGCGGTCGTAGAAGTGCTGGATGCGCGGGCCGACGGCCTGCACGACAAGGCGGCTCGGCTTGCCGCCGACCGCAACCATGCCCTTCACGCGCAGCACGTCGTGCTCTGCGATCAGGTCCTTCAGGCGGGCGAGCAAGGCGTCGAGATCGGCAACATCGCCGCCGGATACGACAAAGCTGTCGAAGTCGTCATGGTCGTGATCCGCGTCCAGCCCGTCGATGTGCGAGGGGCGGGAATCGAGGTCGTCCTCGGCAGCGGCGGTGATGCCCAGCAGCGCGGCGATATCGACCGCACCGTGGTCCGCGCGCACGATCTTCACGCCCGGGCGTGTCTCGGCCAGCACCAGCGTCTCTACATGGGCCAGCGCTTCGGCATCGACGAGGTCGGTCTTGTTGAGCACGACCATGTCCGCGCAGCCGAGCTGTTCCTCGAACAGTTCCTCCAGCGGGCTTTCATGGTCCAGCATCGGATCGGCGGCGCGGGCTGCGGCAAGCGCGGCCTCGTCCGTGGCGAAGCGGCCGGCGGCCACGGCATCGGCGTCGATCAGCGCGACCACGCCGTCCACGGTGGCGCGGGTGCGGATATCCGGCCACTGGAACGCCTTCACCAGCGGCTTGGGCAGGGCGAGGCCGCTCGTTTCGATGATGATGTGATCGGGCTTGTTCTCGCGGTCGAGCAGCTTCTGCATGGTCGGCAGGAAATCGTCGGCGACGGTGCAGCAGATGCAGCCGTTGGCCAGTTCGACGATGTCGTCTTCCGGGCAGGCCTCGTCATTGCAGCCCTTCACCAGTTCGCTGTCGACGCCGACGTCGCCGAACTCGTTGATGATGAGCGCGAGGCGGCGGCCCTTGGCGTTCTGGAGCAGATGGCGGATCAGCGTGGTCTTGCCCGCGCCGAGGAAGCCGGTGATGACGGTGGTGGGAACTTTGCTCATATCTCGTCTCCCGCGCGCCAGCGACCTGAAACGGCGGGGCGTCCCGTCGCGGGCGCGACGATGGCGGCACGCCGCGACGGACCGGCGCACGGGCGCCCGACGCGATATGCCGCTGCGGCCCCGGCCGCATGCATCACGTCGCTCAGACGGAAGAGTTACCGTGCCTTGGCCATTCCCTGGACCCGGGCAAGAGCGACATCGACGCCGGCAGGTTTCCTGGCTCGCGGGTCATCACGCGATGCACGGCCTTCCCAGGCCTCGCATGACTTAGCGTCCGGCCCAGTGGCTGCGGTGGGGGGCTTGCCCCGCCGCGAATGTGCATCGCGCTCGCCGCTTACAGTTGCAGGGACAGCCGCGGATCGGGACGGCGAACCGACCTTACCGCGTTCCCGTATTAAGCCCCTTGCGGGGCACCGGCGCGATCTTCGTCCGGTCGCCAGAAGGCATCCCGAACCCGGAGGCGATTAGCCGGGGACGCCCCGCACCGCAAGACCCAGAGACTGCAATCGCCAACTCCGGTTGAAGGAAAGAACGGTGCAGGAGAGCGGCGCCACATCGATGGCGAGCGCTGCGCGCAGCGGCAGATCCAGCGCATGGGAGAGGGCGGCGCGGATCGTCATCGGGTGCGTGATGGCGCAGGTCGGCGCGTCGGAGCCGGCAACGCGGTCCATCCATGCACCGATCCGCGTGCGAACCTGATCCAGTGTTTCACCCGCAGGCGCGCCTTGCGCGGGTTCGGCCAGCCACCGGCCGAGCTGTCCGGGATCGCTCGCCTCGATCTGCGCGAAGGACAAGCCTTGCCACTCGCCATGATCGATATCGGCAAGCGCCGGTTCGGTTCTGGCCGTGAGCCCCATCGCCGAGGCGGTCTCGGTAGCGGCGCGGGCGGGGCTGGCCTGCAGCGCGGCGTGGTAGCGTTGGGGCAACCTGGCCAAGGCGGCATCGCGTCGCCCTGCCGCATCCAGCGGTTCCGCCGGCTCGGGAAACCGGCCTTCGCGGCTCGACGCCGTGGCGGCGATGCAGATCAGCAGGAGGGGTGTCGCCAAGGGTAAATTCCGTGGGGTCGTTGACGCCGCGGCCCGCGCGGTCCTAAGGAAGCGGCGTCGAGTATCGAAGAAGCCGGTGAGAATCCGGCGCGGTCGCGCCACTGTAATCGCACGGGAACCGTCCCGTCGAGAGCCAGACCTTCCTTCTTGGCAACAGGTTTTCCGGGGACGCGCAATCCCGCCAAGGAGCATGACAATGGCTGTTTCCACCGCAGTTTTCGACGACGCTTTCATTCCCGTGCAGGGCGGTAACGCCATTCCCCTGGAAGACATCGTGCCCTGGGCCGTGCTCGGCACGCTGCTGGCCGTGATCTTCATCTATTTCGTCAGCACCGAGCAGGGCGCCTTCTCCCTGTTCCAGGGCATGTACGTCCACGAGTTCGTCCACGACGGGCGTCACCTCCTCGGCTTCCCCTGCCACTGAGGCGCTGCACATGACCAGGGACTTGCTCTGGCGCGGGATGCTTGCCGGCATTCTGGGCGCCCTTCTTGCCACGCTTTTTGCGCGTGGCTTTGCCGAACCGCAGATCGATCTGGCGATCGGTTACGAGGAAAGCCACTCCGCGCATGATGCCCCGCCCGGCCATGCCGGGATGGCCATGCCCCACGCCGGCACGCCGGCTGAGCCGCAGGAAGAGGAACTCGTCAGCCGTGATACGCAGAAAGGTGCGGGACTGGTGACCGCGCTCGTGCTGTACGGCGCTGCGGTGGGCGGGATCTTCTCGCTCGTCTTCGCTTACGGCTACGGCCGCATGGGAAATCTGGGCCCGCGCAGCTTCGCACTCATGCTGGCCGCGCTGACATTCGCGCTGGTGGTGCTGGTGCCGGCGATCAAATATCCCCAGACCCCGCCAGCCGTGGGCAAGCACGAAACCGTGGCCCTGCGTACTGCCGCCTATTTCGGCATGATCGCGCTGTCGCTCGGCGCAGCCGTCGTGGCAGCGCGTATCAGGAGCGCCCTTGCACGACCGGGACGCGGTTTTGATGCCACGCTGCTCGGTCTTGTGATCTATCTGGGCCTGGTGGGGCTGGGGCAGTTCCTGCTGCCTGCCGTGAACGAGGTTCCCACGGACTTCCCGGCCGTGCTTCTGTGGAACTTCCGCGTGGCCTCCATCGGCACGCAGCTGGTGCTATGGGCGACGATCGGCCTCGCTTTCGGACTTTGGGCCGAGCGCGTGTTGCAGAAGGCAAAGTCCTGATCGTTCAATCGGTTGGAGTGCAGAGCTGCCTGGTTCAGGAACTCTGCACTTTGGCCACGAGACGGAGCGGCGCACGGCTCATCTCGTTGCCCGCCTGCGTGGCTTTCTGGAGCACCCTCAAGAAGACATCGCGCTCGTCGCGCGACAGGTGGATCACGAGATCGTCCTGAACCTTGCCGACCCAGGGCTCCGCGATATCGAGCGTCACCAGTCCGGCACTGCTGAGCATGAGCACCCGCGCCCGCCGGTCGGTAGGGCTGACTTCCCGGTCAACGAGGCCTTTCTGCACCAGCCTGTCGATGACGCCGCCAATGGTCACGCGGTCATAGGCGATCATGCCGGCGAGGGTCTGCTGGTCCAGTCCGGGATGGTCGCGAAGCGTGAGCAGCGCCGCATATTGCACGGACGTGAGATCGAGACCGGCTTCCGCCATGCGCGAGGCAAAGCGCGCAAGGGAAATCTGCTGCAGGCGGCGGATCAGATGTCCGGGCATTGTCTCGAGGTCGCTCATGGATAGCCACCTAGCGTGAGAACCGCCGCCTGCTCAAGATGATGTTGCGCCGGAAGGGGTTGTCGGCGTTATTTTACAAGGATTTCATCCGCCCCGGCGGTCAGGATCGTTCTCCGGCATGGTCCTGAGAGGTAGAAATCGGCGACGTGTCTAGATTTCGTATTCCGGTTGCCATGTTTTGGCGGCGACGCGTTCCTGCTTCTTCACGGGCAGCCCCTGTTGCCGTCGGGCCATCTCGCCATGAAGCTTGCGAACCATGTCGCTGCCGGCGTGGGTGAGCAGGCCGGGAACGAACCCGTGCAGCATGGTCCCTAGGCCGGCCACCACCATGCGCAGGCCGAAGCGATTGGCGACCAGCCAGTGCTCCCCATAGCTTTCGTTTACTTTTCGCGGGTGCTCGATGAAAAGGGCTTTGAACATCCTGGCTTCCTCTTTCCGCCTTCGATCACGCGGTGGGCGGATAGGGGTGATGGCCGAAGACCCAGTGCGTTCGCGGATCGGCCTGATCGTCAATCAGCAGGACCTTGGCGCTGTGCCCCTTCATGCCGACCTGATGCGCGGCATCGATGGCACGGTTGAGTGCGGCTCGCTGGCTTTCGAATGCGGCCAGGAACACGCCATGAAGGCTTACCGCCCAGTCGAGGCCCTTGCGGACGACGTGGAAATCGCTGTGAGGCATGAAACCATACTCCCTTTCGATTTTGACACTGGCCAATCCCGTTTGTGACGTAGCGTCGCGGTTGGCTCGATCGCTGTCAATCTGCCCCTTGAGGGGCGGTAGTTCTCGGAGGCCGGCTCGCGGCCTTGTTTGTCAACTTATTTACTTGAGAATGCATCGTCAAGCCCGGGGTTCCCATCCCCGCACATCTGGCGGTGAATGGCGGCTACCTTGCGACCGGCTGCAAACGATCGTCCGTCGACACGATCTGCATAAGCGGAAAACTGCCATTTTTCGCACTTCACAAGGGTGTCATCCGAAACTCGAACGCGTCCGGCGCGTTTCAAGACAGGACAAGTTCGGCGCGCCGCTGTCCGGCCGCCGGCACCATTGGGAGCCAGGAAAAGTGGATATCTACGCAGGACCGCGGAGCCATGTCGCAAGGCCCGCTTCGCGAGAGGACGAGTCGCTCGGCAAGCAGGGGCGCAGCGACGCGGCCGTTCTTCAGGTACATCTGCTGGGTGATTCGGTGCGCGCCGCAGGGCAGTTCCAGCGCTCCGCGCTCGGCCATATGGACCACGAGAACTGGATAGAGCGCGTCCGGGCAGACGGGCAGCGGCTGATGGATCTGCTCAGCCAGATGGGTTTCAGCCCGAATTCGAGTGGTTCGGCGCGAACCTCCGAAGTTCGCCGATAGCACCGGCTCCCGCTGCAACCCACGGAAGAGTTGTCGGTTTAACCTCTTCGGAAAAAGCCATGCTCCGCGAGCATTGGAAAGGAGAGGGACATGACGGCACCGCGCGAAAGCAAGACGTCCATCGGCAACCATCGGCTTCATCGCGATACCCTGATGCTCAATTACGGCTACGACCCGCTCCTTTCCGAAGGAGCGGTAAAACCGCCGGTATTCCTTACCTCCACATTCGTATTTCCCACCGCCGAAGAAGGCCGCGACTTTTTCGACTATGTCGCGGGCCGCAAGGAACCGCCGCCGGGACAGGGGCGGGGCCTGGTCTATTCGCGCTTCAACCATCCCAACAGCGAGATCGTCGAGGACCGCATGGCGGTCCACGAGGGGGCGGAAGCGGGGGTGGTGTTCTCCTCGGGCATGGGCGCGATCACGACCACGATCCTGACGTTCGCCCGGCCAGGCGATGTCATCCTCCATTCCCAGCCCCTTTACGGCGGCACCGAAACGCTTCTTGCCAAGACACTGGCCAACCTCGGCATCAAGGCGATGGGTTTCAGCGACGGGCTGGACGAAGAAGCCATAGCCGCCGCCGCCAGGCAGGCCATCGCCAATGGCAGAGTGTCACTGGTGCTGATCGAAACGCCGGCCAATCCCACCAACAGCCTCGTCGACATCGCGCTGCTGAGGCGGCTGTGCGAGGATATCGAGCGGCAGCAGGGGCACCGCCCGCTGCTGGTTTGCGACAATACGCTGCTCGGTCCCGTCTTCCAGCATCCCCTGCGGCTCGGCGCGGATATTTCTCTCTATTCGCTGACCAAATATGTCGGTGGTCATTCGGACCTCGTGGCGGGTGCGGCCCTGGGGTCGGCCAAGCTGATGCGCGAGGTGCGGCTGCTGCGCAGTGCCATCGGCACCCAGCTCGATCCGCATAGCTGCTGGATGCTCGGCCGCTCGCTGGAAACGCTGGGCCTGCGCATGGAGCGGGCCAATACCAACGCCGCGGCGGCGGCGAACTTCCTGCGATCCCATCCCAAGATCGTGGGCGTGGCCTATCCGCCCTTCTACCCCGAAGGAAGCCGGCAAGCCGAGGTCTTCGCCGCGCAATGCAGCGGCGCGGGCTCCACGTTCGCCTTCGATATCGCGGGCGGACAGCCGGCCGCGTTCCGCTTCCTCAACGCGCTGGAGATATTCAAGCTGGCGGTGAGCCTGGGTGGTACCGAGTCCCTGGCCAGTCATCCGGCGACGACGACGCATTCCGGAGTTCCCGTGGAAGTCCGCGATCGGATCGGGGTGATGGAATCGACCATTCGCCTGTCCATCGGCATCGAACACCCCGACGACATCGTGGCCGATCTCGCCCAGGCGCTGGACGCCAGCTAGCGCGATCAGTCGTCGATGCGATAGTCGATCGGCTTGAACGTCCCGCCATTGCTCGCATAGGCCGAGCAGGCGGTGAGGCCGATGACAAGGTCCTGTTCGGCACGGAACGACACGCTGTCGCCGGCACGACTGGGCGGCGGCAGCACGGAAATGCCCCCGGTGCTGTCTACCGGCACGTTCATGAAGCAATTGAAGGCCACTGGAATATCGTCCGGCGAGACACCGTAGGGCGCCAGCGCTTCTGCCAGGTTGCCGAAGCAGCCGCGATGTTCCGGCTTGTCCGGATAGAAATGCCTGAAGGTATCGACGCTGCACGGGGTCAGCAGGAAATCATGGCAGCCCACGCTGTCTTCCTCGATCGTGAGCAGCACGCGGGAGCGGTTGGACCAGATCCGGTGGCCGCGCGTGAGCCTGAGGGTCTCCTCATAATCGAAGGTCCGGCCATTGCTGATCACTTCGCGGACATCACTGGCGGAAAAAGCCAGCAGGTCGGACACTTGCGTGCCGAGTGGGTCGACCACCGTGAGCAATTGTCCGCGCGCCAAGGGGAACGCCGCGCCGCTGCGGGGCATGATGCGGTTCATGTCGCTCACCGTGCGGCGCGGGGGTTCTGGAAAGGGCACTGCCATTCCGGGCCGACCAGGCGGCCGCTATATTGCGCCGCCTCGCTCACCTCACCGTGGCGCGCGAGCATGGGATTGATCGAACCGGCCATCTTCACATCGCGCTCCAGGATCGTTTCGCGTATCTTTTCATAGCTTCCCTGCGCGCGAAGCTGCTCGAACTGGTCATGGAGATTGAATACCATGACCGGCCGCTCGAAACGACGGGCAGGGCGACTGGCCTGCGGGTGCATGCCGACGACGAAGAACGCCTCGCCGCCGAAACTCAGCGAGAAATGCGGGTCGTCCGGATCGCTGCTGACGCGGCGATCGTAAGGCAGGCCCAGCCAGGCATCCTTGTCCGTGAGGGACTGGACGCGGTTCCACAAGGCATGTTCGAACCGATCTTCGCTCAAGGGGCCGTCATCCGCGAAGATCACGGCCAGACTGCGGAACAGCGACGGGTCCTCCTGATAGCTTGCCGACCAGTCCAGCAGCTTTTCATATATGACGAGATCGTCCCACGAACTCTCGATCGAATGGCACACGGCAATCGCCAGAGTACCGCGCGAGAGCGCCGATTTCGCGCCAACGCAGGGGAACGCCCTGGACTCGATGAATGCCCTGAAACGCTCTTCCCAGAGCGAACGATCTTCTTCGGAAAACACGCTGCTTCCTCTCCAGCTTCGGCTTCGGTGGCAGTGAGCCGATGTTTCGATTATCTTGCGCCTCAGTTCAGGCCCTTGCGTTCCTGAACGCCGGTACGTTCTTCCTGATCGAGGCGCTCCGCGTGCCAGATGTTGCGGCCGACGAAGATCAGCACGATCATGGCCAGCAGGATCACGACAACGGTGATCCCCGCGCGTTGCAGGCGGCGCGGACTGGGCTTGTCGCGGTCCCGCATCATGCCGCCAGCAGATTGAGAGCGGTCGGCCGTGCCGGGGGAAGGCCGTCGGTCTTGGCCTGGGCCATCAGTTCCTGCTTGCGGGCCAACATGCGGTCTCGCAGGTCGACAAGATCGACTCCGGCCTTTCGGCATTGCGCGAACATGCCTTCGGAGGGCATATCTTCCTCGTGCACATGGTGCTTGATCTCTTCGGACAGCACTTTGACCTTTGCCTCGAAGAAATCGTCCTCGGGAGAGGCCGCTTCGATATCGTTGATCAGGACTTTTGCGCCATCGTGCTCGACATAGGCCTCGTCCAGCGTGTCATTCTCGATCTTGCCGCGGAATGCCGGATAGAAGATTTCCTCTTCGATCAGGGTGTGGATCTTCAGCTCGATACAGACCTGATGCGCGATCTTCTTCTTTTGCGACGAAGACTTCGCCGCGGTGAAGGTATCGAACAGTGTTTCGACCTTGCGATGATCGGCCTTGAGGAGGGCAATGGCGTCGGTGAAGGATTCGGTCATGGCGTCTTCCTTGTCGGATTTGCCCTGTTAAGCTCGCAGATGTTCCACGCGTTCCCGCTCTATTGATCTATGTTTCTTCGATTGTCTGGGCTTGCTGCAAGAGACCTGAATAGTGCGATGAACCGTTATTTCCCGTATTCGTGCGCTTGAAGCGGAACGAGTACGCGGGCTCGCGACTTGTCCTGGCTGAGCGGCTTAGCCCGCACTTCCAGCAAGGACGCACCGCTCCATGAAGAACCAGGCCGACGCTCACACCGAAACGCCCAGCCTCAAGGGTCGCAAGGCGATCGTCACCGGGGGAACGACCGGCATCGGCCGCGCCATCGCCGTGCTACTGGCCAGCGAGGGCGTGGACGTGTTCATATGCGGTCGCTCGCCGGAACACCTTGCCGATGCTCTGGAGCGGATCCGGGAAGTGGGGAAGGGCGAGGGCGTTGCTCTGGACCTTGCAGATCCCGAACAGCTTGACACCTTCTTCGCAGAGGCGCGCGCCAGTCTGGGGCAGCCCGATATCGTGGTGGTGAATGCCGCCGTGCCCGCCCGCGCCCTCTCGGACATGACCTCGGACGAAATCCGCTATGCCGTGGCCGTGGACTTCTCGGCCTATATCCTGAGTGCCAAGGCCGCGCAGGAAGCGCTGGTGGACCAGGGCGACATCGTCCTCATCGGCTCCATGTCAGCCCATGTGCTCGGCCCCGGCTCGACTGTCTATGCCGGGATGAAGGCCGGGATCGCCGGCTTTTCGGAGGCACTTCGCCGCGAACTCGGGCCGCAGGGGATCAAGGTCGCACTGGTCGAGCCCGGCAAGACCGGCGCCGATTTCCAGTACCCCGACATTCCGGCGGAAAAGCAGCGCGAGATGATCGCCGAGGAAACCATGCTGCGCGCGGAGGACATCGCCGTGGGCGTTCACTACCTGCTGACGCAGCCGCGCCGCGCGGTGGTGCAACAGCTCACCATCGCGCCCCGCGCTCAGGCGCAGGAATGACCGCGCGCGCCTTCCGTTACAGCGACACTGCAAGGTGGCCCAGCGCGAGGGCAATTCCTGCGCAGGATATGGCGGCACCGAGGCCGAGTTGGACGGGGCCGACCCATTGGCGGAGGGGCAGGGCGAGGTCTTGTTCAAGCTTTGTCATGTCGCCAGACTAGCGCGCCTGGGCTTCAGGAAGGATCGCGAAAAGCCGTTATCTGTGATCGGCTTCCGTCATGACTTCGCAGGCAAGCCTGCGAACCATTCGGCATAAGGCGTGTTCGGGACCAGATGTCGATTGAGGTCCGGCTCGCCGTCCTTCCACCATACCGGTCCTCGCTCGCCCAGGGCGCGTTTAGCATGATCGACGTCCTGCCGCGCGGCGGCTTCCCCCGCGGCATCGCCCGTCCGCATGGCTGTTCCCACGGCGCGGCGCGCGCGCATCAGCTCCTTCACCAGGGCGCTGCGGTGCTCCTCTGTCAGCGAGGGGTCGGACTTGCGCCACAGCCGCCCGCGTACCACGAAGTAGCGACCGTCGGGTGTCTCGGGATATTGCCCTCCTTCGCTCATTCCCGTCCAAACCCGCAGAAGAGGGCAGGGTTTCCCCGAGCAGCGGCCCGAGGGATTTATCGTTGCGGCTTTATCGTTTCTCCGGCGTGGGATAGAGCGCGCATCCTGGACGAGAGCAAGGACGACAGGTGAAAGCTGAAACGAAGGGCCGGGGTAACAGCCGTGCCGCGCGCGGACTGTTCGTCGCGACCATTCTGACAGGCAGCTTCCTGCTGTTTCTGGTGCAGCCGATGGTCGCGCGGATGGCCTTGCCGCGTCTCGGCGGCGCACCCAACGTCTGGAACAGCGCGATGCTGGTCTACCAGGCACTTCTGCTGGCAGGCTACGCCTATGCCCATCTGCTCGGCAGGTTGCCCTTGCCGAAGCAGGCATTCGTCCATCTTGGCGTGCTGGTCTTGGCAGGCCTGACTTTGCCGGTCGGACTGGTGGATCTCGCCCAGCCCAGAGGTCTGCCCGAGGCCCTCTGGGTGCCGGTACTCCTGGGCCTGAGCATCGGCCCGGTGTTCTTTGCCGTTTCCGCGCAAGCCCCGCTGATGCAGCGCTGGTTCGCTGCAGACCCGGCGGCAGGAGCGCCCTGGGCGCTTTACGCGGCCTCCAATCTCGGCAGCTTCGCCGGACTGCTGGCCTATCCGCTGGTGGCCGAGCCGATGTTGACGCTGCGCAGCCAGAGCCTTGCCTGGTCGCTCGGCTTCGGTGTGCTCGTACTGCTCGTCGGGGTCGCGGCGGCGAGCCGGAGAGGGCTGCCGCCGATCTCTCAAGCGCAAGAGGCCCAGGAACCCGCGCCCCGGATCGACGGCGGGACCACGGTGCGATGGCTGGCGCTGGCGGCGGTTCCCTCCGGCCTCATGCTCTCGACGACGACGCATCTGACCACCGACATCTTCGCCATGCCGCTGCTCTGGGTCATTCCGCTTGGTCTCTACCTCCTGAGTTTCGTGGTGGCCTTCGCTGATCGGCGCGGGCCGGCGCTGGCGATTTCCCGGATAGCGCCTGTCGTGGTCCTTTTCGCGGGCAGTTATGCCATGTTGTCCAATGGTTCCGGCACGCTGTGGATCGCGGGCGGGGCCTGTCTCATGCTGTTCTGCATCGCCGTTTCCCTCCACAAGCGGCTCTACGACCTCCGGCCGGGACCGGCGCAATTGACCCGCTTCTATCTCGTGATGTCAGCGGGGGGAGCGTTGGGGGGGCTGTTCACGGCCCTGGTCGCACCGCTCGTTTTCGATTGGGCATGGGAGCATCCGCTGCTGGTTCTGGCCGCGGCCATGCTCACGCCGCTCGAACCGCTGCTGCGCTGGCGTAGCGGCGAGGGGATCGAGCCGGGCATGGCCCGTGTGGCGCTTGTGCTCCTGCTGGGGTTCGCGGCGTTTCTGGGCTGGCAGCTCGATCAATTTGCCCTGCGTCCGGAAGAAGGGCTGGCGGCGGTCCTGCTCACGGTTTTCCTGGTGGGCACCGGCGTCATGGTCATGGCCTGGCGCTGGGCTTTCGTACCTGTCCTGGCCGTGGCGATGGTCGCGCAGGGCGGCATCTGGACGATCCGTGCGACGCTGGGCGGAGAACGCACCCGGAGCTATTTCGGCATCTATACCGTGCGCGACACGGCCGACGGCACCTTGCGCACGCTGGCGCACGGCACGACGCTCCACGGCGAGCAATCGCTGGAGCCCGGCCGCGCGCGGGATGCCTTGACCTATTACGGCCCGACTTCGGGTGTCGCCCTGGCGCTGGCCGCGGCACCGCACATCGAAGGGCCGGGCGCCCGCGTGGGTGTCGTCGGGCTGGGCACCGGTTCGCTGGCCTGCCGCGCGGCGCCGGGGCAGCACTGGACTTTCTTCGAGATCGACCCGGTGATCCTGCGCTTCTCGACCGAAGGCCGGTTCACGTTCCTGCGTGACTGCACGCCTCAGGCCAAGGTCGTCCTCGGCGATGCGCGTCTGGAACTGTCGCATATGCCGGCCCGCGCTTTCGACGTGCTGGTGATCGATGCCTTTTCGAGCGATGCCATTCCGGTCCATCTGCTTACGACGGAAGCGCTGCAGGTCTATGCGCGGGCATTGACGCCGCGCGGCCTGCTTCTGCTCCATATCTCCAACCGCTACATCAATCTGGCGCCCGTGGTGGGCACCAATGCGGCCGTCAGCGGAATGGCGGCGATGTCGCGCCTGGACCACCCCACGGACACGGATCACTACACACCGTCACGCTGGATCGCGCTGTCTCGGGATGGGGGCGTGTTGAAGGCTCTGGACCGGATGAGCGCCGACGCGCCCTGGGCGCCGCTTGACGAGCGGGCGGCTCGATCCTGGACCGACGATCACGCCTCGATCCTGCCATTCGTTCGATGGGACCGCATGACCGGTCAGCCATGAAGGGGCTGTCCCACGGATCCGAGACAGGGCGAAGAAACGCGCCAAGCTCGAAGTTCCTTATGTAGGATCGATAATATAGATTATGTAAAATGATGAAGCTGGCTAACGCCCGGTTTTCACGGCGCTTTCATGGCCCCTCCCGTGCGGCTCCCATGTGGCGCTACGGGATGGCCCTGAAGCCGAAGCTCCAGGGCCATTCGGCAAACGTCAGTTCGCCAGCGTCGCGTTGTCGATCACGAAGCGATACTTCACGTCGCTGCGCTGCATGCGGTCGTAGGCCTCGTTGATATCCTTGATGTCGATCATCTCGATATCGGAAACTACACCCTTTTCCGCGCAGAAATCGAGCATCTCCTGCGTTTCGGCGATACCGCCGATCAGCGAACCGGCGATGGTGCGGCGGCGGAAGATCAGCGCGCCGACGTTCGGCGACGGATGCGGATGCTCGGGCACGCCGACCAGGGTCATCGTGCCGTCGCGCTTCAGCAAGGCCGTGAAGGCATCGAGATCGTGGCTGGCGGCGACCGTGTTCAGGATCAGATCGAAGCTGTTGGCATGGGCTGCCATCTCGTCGGGATTGCGCGAGACGACGACCTCATCGGCGCCCAGCTCCAGCGCCGCGTCGCGCTTGCTTTCCGAAGTCGTGAAGGCAACCACGTGCGCGCCGAGAGCATGGGCGAGCTTGACGCCCATGTGGCCAAGGCCGCCGATGCCGACGATGCCGACCTTCTTGCCCGGTCCGGCATTCCAGTGACGCAGCGGCGACCAGGTGGTGATGCCGGCGCAGAGCAGCGGCGCCACGGCGGCGAGCTGTTCAGCCGGGTGGTTGATCTTCAGGACGAACTTGTCGCTGACCACGATGTTCTGCGAGTAACCGCCGAGCGTGTGACCCGGCGCATCCGCAGTCTGGCCGTTGTAAGTGCCGACGAAGCCATTGTCGCAATATTGCTCCAGGCCTTCGTCGCACGCCGAGCAATGCTGGCAGCTGTCGACCATGCAGCCGACGCCGACCGTGTCGCCGACGGCAAAGGCAGAGACTTCGCTGCCGACGGCGCTGACCGTGCCGACGATCTCGTGGCCCGGTACGCAGGGATAGAGGGTCCCTGCCCACTCGCCGCGGGCCTGGTGAAGGTCGGAATGGCAAACGCCGCAATAGGCGATGTCGATTGCGACGTCGTGCGCGCCGGGCGCGCGGCGCTCGATATCGAGCGCCACGAGCGGCGTCTTTTCGGTGACGGCTCCGAAAGCTTTCGTCATCGTTGCTGAATCCTTGATGCTGAGAGAATGTGGTGACGGTCCGCCACCAGCTCCCAATTAGTGCGCAAACGAATGCATATCATCCCCGCGCGCGTCGAACGCAGCGATGAATGAAATTCAGCTTGATCGCCTCGGGACGCCCTAGAGCCCCATCGGGCGTATCTCCCGGATCAGGTCGATCAGCAGGCGAAGTCCCGAAGGCACCTGCCGCCGACTGGAATAGTAGATGTGGAAGGCCTCGCCCATCGAGCCCCATTCCTCCAGAACGACCCGAAGCCGGCCGGCAGCCACCTCGGCGGCGATCGACGGTTCCGCCGAATAGACGAGCGCCGCGCCGCTGAGCGCCATCTGCATGCCGATCCGCGAATTGCCGATCGTCACCGGACCGGGCGCGGCAATGACGCAGGCCTCTTCGCCGCGTTCGAACTCCCAGTTGTAGATGCGGTCGTTGCCGAGCCTGATCCTCATGCAGCGGTGACGTTCCAGGTCCTGCGGCACTTCCGGCACGCCGAAGCGCTCGAAATAGGCCGGCGATCCTGCCACGACCCAGCGCATCGCAGGCGACAGCCTCTGGACGATCATGTCCTCGGGCACCGTGCCGCCATAGCGGATGCCCGCGTCGAAACCCTGTTCGATGACGTCGACCATGCGGTTGTCTATCGACAGGTCGATCTCGATGTCGGGATAACGGTCGATGAACGTGGGCAGGACCGGCGCCAACAGGAGTTCGGCTGCATCTTCGGGCACATTGAGACGGATGCGCCCGGCCGGTGCATCCCTGAAGCGGTTGAGGACTTCGGCGGCATTGTCGATGGCATCGAAATGTTCGGAAATCGCATCGCGAAAGGCTTCGCCCGCGGCGGTGAGGGTTACACTGCGGTTGGTGCGGTTGAGCAAACGCACGCCGTGGCGATCCTCCAGGCCCTTGAGCGCATGGCTGAGCGCGGAGGCGCTGATGCCCAGTTCCAGGCTGGCACGGCGAAAACTGCGGTTACGCGCAATCGCCAGGAAGTAGGCGAAGTCCGCGAGATCGGAACGGCTGAATTTCATGCCGACCGTTCTTGGTCGAGCCTGCCGCCATGTCCAGCCCTGCCGTGCAGGGAAGTTGAGAGAAATTCACCTCGCTAGGGCAGTCCGGCCGGTTTCGAGGCCATCGAGACCGGCCGGACCCCTGCAGGGTTTCAGTTCTGCGGCGTGGCGGAGGCCCCTGCTCCGCCCGATCGTTGTCCTGCCGCCTGCTGTTCGTCAGCGAGGCCGCCGCCCAGCGAGCGGTAGAGTTCCACCAGGTTGCTGGCTTGGGTCAGGCGCGTGCCGACCAACTGCTGTTCCGCCGCGTAGGCGGTGCGCTGGGCGTCGAGCGAAGTCAGGAACGAGTCCACCCCGGCCTTGAAGCGCGCGTCGGAAAGGCGCGCGGCAACCTGGGCGGATTCGGCGCGGCTCGACTGGGCGCGGACCTGGTCGCCGATCTTGCCGCGCTGCGCCAGGGCGTCCGCCACTTCGCGGAACGCCGTCTGGATGGACTTTTCGTAAGTGGCGACGGCCGCCACTTGCGAAGCCTTGGCATAAGCCAGGTTGCCCGCCCGCTGGCCACCGTCGAACAGCGGCAGGGTCGCTCCCGGAGAGGCGGTATAAGTGAAAGTGCCGCTCTTGAAGAGGCCCGAAAGCGCCGTGCTGATCGTGCCGATGGTACCGGTGAGCGAGATCGTCGGGAAGAACGCCGCGCGGGCGGCGCCGATATTGGCGTTTTCCGCGATGAGCAGATGCTCGGCCCGAAGCACATCCGGGCGGCGCAGCAGGACATCGGACGAGACATCCGCCGGCAGCGCATCACGCGTCACCGGGGTCGACGAGAGCCCCGTCGGCAACTGCTCCTGCGGCACCGTGGTGCCGACCAGAAGGTTCAGCGCATTCTGATCGAGCGCCACGCTGGCTTCCAGCGCGGCAATGTCGTTCACCGCGCCCTGATAGTTGGTATCGGCCTGCCGCACTTCGAGCTCGGACCCGACACCGATGCGGAACTGCTCGCGGGTCAGGCGAAGCGTTTCCTCGAAAGTCTTGAGCGTCTCGCGCGAGAGGCGCAGCTGCTCGTTGTCCGAGGCCATGGTCAGCCAGGCGGTGGCGATTTCCGAGATCAGGCTGATGCGGGTGGACCGCTGCGCTTCCTCGCTGGCGAAGAACTGCTCCTGCGCGGCCTTGCTCAGGTTGCGGATCCGGCCGAAGAGATCGAGTTCGAACGCGGAAATCCCGGCGGTCGCCGAATAGATCTCCACGTCCTGAGCCCCGACGACACCCGCGCCGGTGCCGCCGCCGACGGCGCCCGCGATATTGTTGGTATACGTCGCGGTGCCGCCCGCATTCACGGTCGGAAACAGCGAGGAACGCTGGACCTTCAATTGCGCGCGGGCCTGGAGCACGTTGGCGGCGGCGATCCGCAAGTCGCGGTTGTTGGCAAGCCCGGTCTCGATGACCTGCCGCAGCCGGTCATCGAGGAAGAAATCGCGCCACCCGATACGGGTCACGTCGAGGGCGTCGGTCGGGGCGACCGGATAGACACCGCCTTGCGGCAGCGCCACCGGAACCGCACCCACGGGCCGCTCATATCGCGGCGCCAGATTGCACCCTGCCAGCATCGTGGTGCCGGCGATCAGGGCGATAAGGGACTTTTTCATGTTCAGATTCCCTGCGGCTCGGTGCCGTCGGAGGAGCGGGGACCGGCTTCGGTCTCGACATGGGCCTCGGTTTCCTCGTGGCGGTCGGTCTGCCCGTGCTTGAACAGGCGGCTGACGACCACGAAGAACATCGGCACCAGGAAGATCGCGAGGATCGTGGCCGAAAGCATGCCGCCGACGACCGCACGGCCGATGGCGTTCTGGCCGCCCGCGCCTGCACCTGTCGAAACCGCCAGTGGCAGCACGCCGAACACGAAGGCCAGCGAGGTCATGAGGATCGGGCGAAGGCGAAGCCTTGCCGCCTCGATGGCTGCGCTGAAGGAATTCATGCCGGATTGCACGCGTTCCTCGGCGAATTCGACGATGAGGATCGCGTTCTTCGCGGAGACGCCGATCGTGGTGATCAGGCCGACCTGGAGGTAGATGTCGTTGTTGAGGCCGGTAAGCTTGGCGGCAAGAACGGCACCGATGACGCCGAGCGGAACCACCAGAAGTACGGCGATCGGAACCGACCAGCTTTCATAGAGGGCCGCGAGGCAGAGGAAGACCACGAAGAGCGACAGCGCATAGAGCGAGGGTGCCTGACCGCCGGACAGGCGTTCCTCGTAGGACAGTCCGGTCCATTCCAGCGAAGTGCCCGCGGGCAGCTTCTGCTGGATTTCGGTGATGGCCTCCATCGCGGCGCCGGTGCTGACGCCCTCGCCCGGTGCACCCTGCAGCTGCACGGCGGGCCGGCCGTTATAGCGGGTGAGGATGACCGGAGCCGTCTTCCACGACAGGTTGGAGAAGGAACCGAAGGGTGCCATCTGGCCGTCACTGCTGCGAACGTAGAAGTTTTCGATCGCCTCGGGCGAGGAGCGATACTGCTCGTCCGCCTGGAGGTAGACGCGCTTGGTGCGGCCGCGGTCGAGGAAGTCGTTCACATAGGCGCCGCCCCACGCGGTCGAGATTTCGCTGTTCACCGCGCTCAGATCGAGGCCGAGCGCACCCGCCCTGTCCTGATCGATGTTGACGTCGAGCTGCGGGGCGTCGTCGAGGCTGACCGGGCGAACCTGCGCCACGCGCTTGTCCTGAGCGGCAAGGCCCAGAAGCTGGTTGCGCGCCGCGATCAGCTTGTCATGGCCGATGTTGTTCTGGTCGACCAGCCACATGTCGAAGCCGGTTGCATTGCCGAGTTCCTGCACCGCCGGCGGAACCAGCGCGAAGATCATGGCATCCCGGTACTTCGAGAAGGCGCCCATGGCCCGGCCGACGATGGCCGGAGCACGGTTGTCGGCACCGCTGCGGTCTTTCCAGTCCTTCAGCTTCACGAAGGCCATGCCCGCGTTCTGGCCCTGGCCGTTGAACGAGAAGCCGCTGATGGTGAAGACGGATTCGACGTTGGCCTTCTCGTCCTTGAGGAAGTGGTCGCGCACCACGTCCAGGCCGCGCTGGGTACGCGGCAGGGTGGCACCCGGAGGCGCCTGGACCAGCGCGAACATCGTGCCCTGGTCTTCCTCGGGAAGGAAGCCGCTCGGCAGGCGCCAGAAGATCAGGCCCATGGCGACCACGATCAGCAGGTAGACGAGGCCGGAACGCTTCCAGCTGCGTGCCGAAGAGCGGACGCCCTTCTCGTACTTCTCCGTGCCGCGGTCGAACTTGTCGTTGAACCAGCGGAAGAAGCGCGAGAGCAGTCCGTTGCCCTCGTTCTTCGTGGGATCGTGCGGCTTGAGGATGGTGGCGCAGAGCGCGGGGGTGAGGATCAGTGCGACCATGACCGAAAGCGCCATCGACGAAACGATCGTGATCGAGAACTGGCGGTAGATGACGCCGGTGGAGCCGCCGAAGAAGGCCATCGGCAGGAAAACCGCCGAAAGCACCATGCCGATGCCGATCAGCGCGCCGCTGATCTCGTCCATCGATTTTCGCGCCGCTTCCTTCGGTGTCAGGTGCTCCGTCTGGATCAATCGTTCGACGTTCTCGACCACGACGATGGCGTCATCGACCAGCAGGCCGATCGCCAGCACCATGCCGAACAGGGTGAGCGTGTTGATGGAGTAGCCCAGCGCCTGCATGACCCCGAAGGTGCCGAGCAGGACCACGGGAACCGCGATCGTGGGAATGATCGTCGCGCGCCAGTTCTGCAGGAACAGGAACATGACGAGGAAGACGAGCACGACGGCTTCGAACAGGGTGTGGACCACCTGCTCGACGGAGAGGCGGACGAACGGCGTGGAGTCGTAAGGATAGACGACCTTCACGTCCTGCGGGAAGTTCTTGGCGATGCGTTCGACTTCGGCCTTCACCAGGTCGACGGTGTCGAGCGCATTGGCGCCCGATGCCAGCCTGACGCCGAAGCCCGATGCCGGCTTGCCGTTGTATTGCGTGTCGAAGCCGTAGATTTCGGCGCCGAGTTCCACCCGGGCGACGTCGCGCAGGCGCACGACCGAGCCGTTCTGGCCCTGGCGAAGACGGATGTTGCCGAACTGCTCGGGCGTCTGAAGGCGGGACTGGACGGAAACGGTGGCGTTGAGTTCCTGCTCCTTCGAAGCGGGAAGCTGACCGATCTGACCGGCGGAAACCTGCGCGTTCTGCGCCTGAACGGCCGTGCTGACATCGGCGATGGTCAGGTTGTAGCTGCGCAGCTTCAGCGGATCGACCCATATGCGCATGGCATATTGGGTGCCGAAGATCTGCAGTTCGCCCACGCCGTTGATGCGGCTGACCGGATCCTGCACCTGGCTGACGATGTAGTCCGACAGGTCGTTGGCGCTATGGCTGCCGTCCTGCGAATAGATCGCCGCAACCAGCAGGAAGCTCGCCGCCGACTTGGCGACGGTGACGCCCTGGCGCTGGACTTCCTGCGGCAGCAGTGCGGTGGCCGCCTGCAGCTTGTTCTGGACCTGAACCTGGGCGATGTCGGGATCGGTGCCCTGCTCGAAAGTCAGGGTGATGGTGACATTGCCGGCCGAGGACGACTGCGCCGAGAAGTAGCGGAGCTGGTCGATACCCTTGAGTTGCTGCTCGATGATCTGGGTGGTCGTGCGTTCCAGCGTTTCCGCGTCGGCGCCGGGATATGTGGCGCTGATGGTGACGGTGGGCGGCGCGATCTCCGGGAACTGCGAGATCGGCAGGCTGCGGATGGCCAGTGCGCCGAACATCATCAGCACGATGGCGATGACCCATGCGAAGATGGGTCGGTCGATAAAGTAGCGTGCCATGATCGGTTACTGACCCTGTCCGGCCTGAGTTTGGCCAGTCTGAGTTTCGCCGGCCTGATTTTGGCCAGCCTGCGGCTGACCGGCACCCTGGCCTTGTGCGGCAGGTGCCGCGCCTGCGGGCTTGGCGGCCTGCGCGGCCACCGGCTTCACGGCGGCGCCGGGACGCAGCATCTGCGCACCGTCGAGAACCACCTTGTCGCCCGCCTTCAGCCCCGATGTCACCAGCCAGCTGCTGCCGACGGTCCGCGGCGCGGTGAGCTTGCGCATCTCCAGCTTGTTGCCGGCGCCGACCACGAGCGTCGTCGGATTGCCCTTCTCATCGCGGCTGACTGCCGATTGAGGGACCAGAATGCCGTTGCTCCGGGTGCCTTCGACCAGCTCGGCCCGGACATACATGCCCGGCAGCAGCAGGCCGCGCGGATTACCGAACTGCACGCGCACCACCTGGCTGCCGGTCGAGGGATCGACCGTCACATCGGTGAACTTCAGCGTGCCCTCTTCGGAATAGTCGCTGCCGTCTTCCAGCTTCAGGCGCACGCGAGCGGCGCCGCCGCTCTGCGAAAGGTCGCCCGAAAGCAGCTGCTGGCGCAGGCGCAGCACGTCGGCGCTGGACTGCTGGATGTCGACGAAGATCGGATCGAGGCGCTGGATGGTGGTCAGCGCGTCGGCCTGCGAGGCGGTGACGAGCGCTCCGGTCGTGAAGGTCGAGCGGCCGATGCGGCCCGAGATCGGTGCGCGAATGGTCGTGCGGCCGAGATCGATCTGAGCGCTGCGCAGCGCCGCTTCCTGCGCGGCCACGTCCGCCCTCGCCTGCGCGGCACTGGCGGATGCGTTCTCCGCCTCCTGCCGCGAGATCGCGTTGATCTTGACCAGTTCGCCGTAGCGGCGGGCCAGCGCAGCAGTGTTGGCGATATTGGCACGGGCGCGGACGAGCGCGGCGCGCGCGCTGGCGGCCTGGGCCTCGTAAGGCGCCGGATCGATGCGATAGAGCGGCTGACCGGCGCGCACCATGTCGCCTTCCTGGAACAGGCGCTGGAGGATCAGGCCGTTGACCTGCGGGCGGACGTCTGCGGATTCGTAGGCCGTGGTACGGCCCGGAAGCTCGGAGCTGAGCGTCACCGCGCCCTCCTTCACAGTCACGACTCCGACCTCCGGGGGACCGGCAGGAGCCGGCTGCTCTCCACCGCCGCCGCACGCGGTCAGAAGCAAGGCAAGAGCCGGGGTGATCTTTTTCATGGAGCAAGCCCGCAATGAGAGTTAAAACGTGAGTGAATGTTCACTCATTGATTCGCGCGATGTGTATTGGGTCGCTAGAACGATTGCAAGGTGAGGAGGATGCAGTGAAAGATGACACAATTATGGATCGCTCGCGAGCGGCGCGTTCGGTCGCCCGCCGCGAGCATCTTCTGGACACGGCCAGAAAGCTCTTTGTCGAGCAAGGGTTCCATCGCACCGGCATGGCGCAGATCGCCCTCGCCTCCGGGATCAAGGTCGGCCAGATCTACCGGGACTTCGAGAACAAGGAGGCGATCATCGCTGCCATCTGCGAGATCAACCTTCTCGCCTGGCTGGAGGAAGACAAGCTGGAAGCCGCGGTGGCAGCCCGCGATACGGCGGCAATCCGCGCCTGGATCGAGCGTTTCTGCCTGGACGAGCCGACCCTGGAAGACCGCCGGCTGATGGCAGAACTCTTGGCAGAAGTCGGTCGTAACCCCATCATTGCCGCCATAAACCAGAAAACCGACGACCGCGTGCGGCTGCGGCTGGACGAAGCGCTTGAATCCCTCTTGCCCGGCGTTTCCCGAGAGCGCCGGTCGCTGGTCGTGGATCTCATCTTCCTGCTCTCGTGGGGGATGATGGCGATGATGGAACTGTCGCCCGACAAGAAGCATGCGCCGGTGCGGGATCACATCGTTTCGGTGCTCCGCAAGGAGCTGGCCGCCTTAAACGATTGAGGGACCGACATTAATCCCGGCAGGCAAGTGATATTGCGTTTGTTTCGCAAGATGGTCGGTTTCAAGACCGATCATTGCGCAAACCTGTCATGATGACTGGACAGGCCGTTCGAATCGTATCATCCTCCAACGAGACGCGACCCTCCAGAAAAGTCGCGCGGAGGATGCCGATAATGATCGAGAAGAACGAGGTGGACTCAGGCGAGAAGGCAATGATCCTGTTGCAGAGCCTGATCTGCTATTTGCGTGAAAAGAATGTCCTCACCCGTGCCGATATCGAAGAGCTGCGCGACAAAGTTGAAGCGCGGATCGCCGATGCCGAGAGCCACCTGCCCTGCGCCAGTGCGCTGGCAACGGCGGCCGCCACGGAAATGCGCCAGCTTGAACAGTTCTGCGGAAAGAAGTTCGGCGGCAAGCACCGGCATCGGGTCAACTGACGCACGCGATCTTCGATCGCGTTTGGCGTCGGATGCGAAGGTGATAAGCCAAGGCTGATGTGAAAGATGCAACTCAGGTTGCAGTCTTTGCCGAGGCCTTGAGCGCCCTTAGTTGCGCCTTACGCAAATCATCTGGCTCAGCAGGAGCCAAGAATCGATGCGCTCCTCAGACCCGATTCTTCGATCATCGTCCAGAACGTCATCGAACTTCGGCCGAGTGGTTCCGATCGGGATCAGTTTCCTGCGGACACAGCGCCTTCAAGCGCCGCATCCGCAGGTATGAGGTTCAGACCTGCTCGAGTTGAGCGGCTGCGATAGCCGTGAGATTGAGGATGCCGCGCGCGGTGACGCCCGGCGTCAGGACGTGGATGGGCTGGGAAAGGCCCATCAGCATCGGGCCGACAGTAGGCGAACTGGACGAAGCCGAGAGCGCCGTCAGAGTGATGTTCGCCGCATCGAGGTTTGGCATCACCAGCAGGTTCGCAGGTCCCTCGAACCGGGCGTCCGGCACCAGGCGATCGCGAAGGGCCTGGCTGAGCGCGGCATCGGCATGCATTTCACCGTCGATCTTCAGATCCGGTGCTGCGGCCTTCACGATGTCCAGGGCGGCGCGCATCTTGCGCGCACTCGGGCTATGCGAAGCGCCGAAATTGGAGTGCGAGAGCAACGCGACGCGAGGACGCAGGCCGAAGTGCTTGAGCTGGGTGGCGCCGAGCTGCGCCATTTCGGCGATCTGCTCCGGTGTGGGATCCGGCACCATGTGCGTGTCGGTGATGAACAGCGCGCCGGCATCCAGGATCAGACCCGAAAGCGCGTAGACGCGGCTGCTGCCCGGCTCGCGGTCGATCACGCGCAGGACGTGCTCGATCTGGCCCCAATATTCGGAGCGCCCACCGACCAGCGCCGCATCGACCCGGCCGGTGCGCAGCAGAAGCGCCGCGGTCAGTGTCGGGCGGCGATAGACATGGCGCGGGATCTCGTCGGATGGCACGCCCTTGCGCGAAGCCACCGCGCGATAAGCCTCGACGAGTTCGCCCATGATCTCATGGTCGGTCTCGGGGTCGATCACTTCCACGTCGCGGTCGAGCTGGAAGCCGAGGCCGAGGCCGGGCAGCTTTTCTTCCAGGACGCGGCGGCGGGCGACGATGGTGGGACGCGCGATTTCTTCGTCGAGCACGTCCTGGATGGCGCGCAGCACGCGCTCGTCTTCGCCTTCGCCGTAGACGATGCGGCGGCCGGAGCCGCGCGCCGCCTGGAACACCGGAAGCATGAGCTGTCCGGAACGCGTGTTCTGGCGCGTCAGCTTGCGCTTGTATTCGTCGAGGTCGATGGTCTTGCGGGCGACGCCGCTGGCCATGGCCGCCCGGGCCACAGCTACCGCGATCTCGCCGATCAGGCGCGGATCGAAGGGCGTCGGGATGATATATTCGGGGCCGAACACCAGTTTGCGACCGCCGTAGGCCTGGGCGACGCTGTCATGCGCGGGCAAGCGGGCGAGTGCGGCGATAGCCTCTGCCGCAGCCGCCTTCATCTCTTCGTTGATCGCCGTCGCGCCTACGTCCAGCGCGCCGCGGAAGATGTAGGGGAAGCACAGGACGTTGTTGACCTGGTTCGGATAGTCCGAGCGGCCGGTGGCGATGATCGCATCCGGGCGAACTTCGCGGGCGATTTCGGGGCGGATTTCGGGCTCGGGATTGGCGAGCGCGAAGATCAGGGGGTTTGGCGCCATCAGCGGCAGCCATTCCGGCTTGAGCACGCCCGGCGCCGAAAGGCCGAGGAAGAGGTTCGCGCCGGGCAGCACTTCCGGCAGCGACCGCGCATTGGTCTCACGCGCGTAACGCGCCATGTTCGGCAACATGCCCTCGCGGCCCGAGTGGATGACGCCGTCCTTGTCGGTCAGCGTCACGTTCTCGATCTGGAGGCCCATCGAAACCAGTAGGTCGACGCAGGCCAGCGCTGCCGCGCCCGCGCCCGAGGTGACCAGCTTGGCTTCAGCCAGGGTCTTGCCCTGAAGCACCAGCGCATTGCGGACCGCGGCGGCGACGACGATGGCCGTGCCGTGCTGGTCGTCATGGAACACCGGGATGTTCATGCGTTCCTTGAGCCGCGCCTCGATGGCGAAGCATTCGGGAGCCTTGATGTCTTCGAGGTTGATACCGCCGAAAGTCGGTTCCAGCAGGGCCACCGCTTCGACGAACTTGTCCGGATCGGTGGTGTCCACTTCCAGGTCGAACACGTCGATGTCGGCGAATTTCTTGAAGAGAACGGCCTTGCCCTCCATCACCGGCTTCGAGGCCAGCGCACCGATTGCGCCCAGGCCGAGCACTGCGGTGCCGTTGGAGATCACGGCCACCAGATTGCCGCGCGCGGTATAGTCCATCGCCTTGTCGGGATCGGCAGCGATCTCGACGCAGGGTGCGGCGACCCCCGGCGAATAGGCCAGCGCCAGGTCGCGCTGGTTTACCATGCGCTTGGTCGGCTCGATACGGAGCTTACCCGGCTGCGGATGGAGGTGGTAGTCGAGGGCGGCGCGGCGGAGATTGTCGTCCATGGCGGCCCTCATAGGCAAAGGATTCGCGCTTGCCTATGCCTTCCGGACCAGCATCTTTTCCTCTCCTTCCAGAAGCATCCTTATACAATGGACGGCGCGGCAGCCCGGTCTTCGCGAAGATGTGCCGCGTGCACGGGGGTTTTACCGCCCCATCCACTCGCTATCCCGCGGTTTTGCCGATTTTATCCACAGAGCATTTTTGACCGTTCGCGGCACCCCCTGGGCCACGCATAACAAGCCGAAGCCCGCAGGAAACCTGGCTCCTTCCGCCACGCAAAGGCGAGACGGGCCGGAATTCTGACTGTCATCAGAATGACTTGTTCACTTCGGTGCAAGGCCCTGGCCTCCACTCGGTGGCTGCCCGGAAGAGGGCCGGGGAAGAAAGATACTGGAGTTTGAATATGCGTATTGCACTTGTTTCGCTCGCCGCGGTTGCCGCCGTCGCTGCCGCCTCGCCCGCTTTCGCGAACGAGGCCCGCGTGGAAGCGCGCACCGGCGTGATCTGGGACGGTAGCGACAGCGATGCAGTAGCTGGCGTCGCTGCCGGTTACGACTACGATCTCGGCGAAAAGTTCTTCGTGGGCGTGGAAGGTTCGGCCGACAAGGTGCTGACCGACAACACCCGCGTCTCGTGGGGCGTCGGCGGCCGCGCCGGTGTGAAGGTCACGCCTTCGACCAAGCTCTATGCCGCCTCGACCTGGCAGTCGAAGTTCACCAAGTACGGCAACAGCGCCGTCGGCGTGGGCGGCGGCCTGCAGCAGGACCTGAACGACAAGTTCTACGGCAAGGTCGAATACAAGCACCTGCTCGTCGGCGACAACACGCCGGATGCGGATGTCGGCCTGGTCGGCGTCGGCATGAAGTTCTGATCTGACGCCTTCGTCCGGCCGGCATCACGGCCAGCCACCGGGAAGGCCGGACGAGGACGAGGAAAAGGCGGCTCGTGAGAGCCGCCTTTTTTGCGTTACGGCCGTGTCGGGCTGCCGAAGACGGTCATTTTCATCCATCCCCATTCCGCAACCGCTTCCGTTTCTATATCAAATCGGCGTGGGTGGGATTTTCGGATCACCAGACAGGAACACGGATATGACGGACATTGCATTGGGATTTGCAATCCTCGCCGCCGCGAGCCTGCCCGCCCTGACCGATGGCGAGGACCCCGCAGCACTCACCGGGCGCGCCGCCGTGGAGCGGCTTGCAGGCAACACGCTGGAAGAAGACGATTCCCAGCTTCCGGGCGAGCACGTCATTTTCCTCAAGCCCGGCGGCATCGCCCGCATGCGCGAGCATGGCCAGGGTCACAGGGTGATGCAGCAGCGCTGGGCGATCAGCCCCGAAGGACTGCTCTGCGTTTCCGAGCGCCGCGCAAAGGATGTCGGCGGCCCGGAAAACCGGGACAGCGAATGCGCCAGCATCTCCATCAGCGGCGACCGCGTGGAGATGAGCGTGCCGGACCTCGACGAACCGCTCACTGCCCGCCTGCTTCCCGGAAACCCCTACAAGCTTTGAGCCCCGCCCTGCCCTATGCGGCCCGCAGGTCGAAAGCGCGCCGCGATTCCTCCACTTCGTCAAGGTTGTCGAGAGTCCACCGATAGAGCGCCTTGAACGGTGCATGGAGCGATTGGCCCAAGGCCGTGATCTCGTACTCCACGCCGACCGGCGAAGTCGGGATCACCCGGCGGGAAAGCAGGCCGTTGCGCTCCAGCTTGCGCAGGCACTGGGTGAGCGCCTTCTGCGTCACGCCCTCCATGTGCCGCTTGATGGCGTTGAAACGCATCGGCCCGGGAACGAGCACGGTCAGCACCATCATCGACCACTTGTCCGCGATCTGGTCGAACAGTTGCCGGCTCGGGCAGCCGATGTCGAAATGCTGGCATTCGGGCAAGCGGTATCCTCCAGTATACCTAGGCGACTAAAGGTGCCTCATTGACGCTAGGTTTCCAGTT
>Ga0160437_1000204_pt1 | contig 33266 bp, 28 predicted proteins | sample HID1975I_E0MG_FD_108227 | JGI IMG/M metagenome (GOLD analysis project Ga0160437, IMG submission 108227) | Enriched soil microbial communities from UW Madison campus, WI, USA - HID1975I_E0 MG | ecosystem: Environmental > Terrestrial > Soil > Unclassified | place: USA: Madison, Wisconsin... | reverse complement strand
CGCCCTGTAACCACAGCACTATCGCCAGTCGTTGATAGCTATGACCGACCCCGCGAAGCAAAATGCTCAATCCAATACCGACCACCGCTGCCGCGCCAAAGACTGGCCACAGGAACTGGGCAAACAGGCTGCCGGGAAAACGCGCGGCGGCCATTTGCGACAGAAAGGTGGCAGGCAAAATGTAGCCAAATCCCGCCAGGCTGTAACTCCAGACCAGACGTTTCAAATTGGGGGTTAAGGTCAGCGGTTCAGGTTTGACGTCCGGGCGATGGAAATCACCAGGTCGCGGCAGCCAGCGGGAAACAAACGCTACCAACACCAGCGCCAGCAGGCCATACAGCAGCCAACCACGCCCGGCGCTTAACTGCTGCGAATGGATGTATACCGCCAGCAAACCGCTCAGCGCAATGCCCGCCCCCGGCCCGGCAAATACCGCCGCACTCAGGCCCGGTCGGCCAGCGTGCGCCAGGCGTTCGTTAGTCCATGCCGCGGTGAGTACCATCGCCCACCCGCTCATGGCCCCAATCACTAAGCGCAACAGGCCGTGCAGCCAGGCGCTATCGGCCCACGCGGAGAGAAAGGTCAGGATAACCGCGCCAAGGACTCCGGCGTACAACCGCCCTTCAACCCCGCGATGGGCGCGCATCGCGTCCCACGCCCCGAGCAAATAGCCGAGATAATTCATCGCCGCCACCAGCCCGGCGCTGGTCAGCGTGAGCTGTCCGTCAGCAATCATTAACGGCACCTGAGGCGTAAAGGCAAAGCGCCCTATCCCCATCGCCACCACCAGCATGACAAAGCCGCTCAGCGCGGTACGTAGCGCCATTTTCGTCTCATATGTTAATGTAAAGTTACGTTTATGATGCAGCATGTAACTCCAATGCGGAAGTGAAAGTTACTCATCGCTGCGCATGATGTGTATGATGAAACAGAACATTTTCAATCACTCATCCGGGAGCCTGGCATGGAACTGCTCGAAGAGCACCGCTGTTTTGACGGCTGGCAGCAACGCTGGCGACACGACTCCACTACCCTGAACTGCGCCATGACGTTCAGCATTTTTCTACCACCGCCGCGCGATAATACGCCACCGCCGGTGGTGTACTGGTTATCGGGCCTGACCTGTACCGACGAGAATTTCGCTACCAAAGCCGGGGCGCAGCGCGTAGCCGCCGAACTGGGGATCGTGCTGGTGATGCCAGACACCAGCCCGCGCGGGGATGACGTCGCCGACGACGATAATTACGATCTCGGGAAAGGGGCAGGCTTTTATCTCAACGCCACCCAGGCACCGTGGGCGACGCATTACCGCATGTATGATTATCTACGTGATGAACTGCCGGCGCTGGTGCAGGCCCAGTTTAACGTCGCCGAGCGCAGCGCGATTTGCGGCCACTCGATGGGCGGCCACGGCGCGTTAATTCTGGCGCTGAAAAATCCGGGGAAATATACCAGCGTGTCGGCTTTCGCGCCGATCGTGAACCCAACCCGCGTACCCTGGGGGCAGAAAGCGTTTAGCGCCTATCTCGGCGATGACAAAGCGACGTGGGAAGCGTGGGACAGCTGTGCGCTGATGCTGAAAAGCGATCCGGCCAGTGCTATCCCAACCTTGATCGATCAAGGCGATACCGATCAGTTTCTGGCCGATCAGCTCCAGCCTGCGGTGCTGGCTGAAGCCGCCCGTCAGAGCCAGTGGCCGCTGACCCTGCGGATTCAATCCGGGTTTGATCACAGCTACTGGTTTATCGCCTCTTTTATTGAGGATCATCTGCGCTTCCATGCGCAGCATTTGGTGAAGTAACGCCCGTCTGTTGCCCGGTGGCGCAACGCTTACCGGGCCAACAAAGGCTGTAGGCCGGGCAAACACAGTGCTGCCCGGCGGTTTGCCATCAGAAACGGTAATCCACCGCCACAAAGTAGCGTCGGCCATCTTCGTTGTAGCTGTAATCGTCGCGGCTGAGATCTTTATCCAGCAGGTTCATCACCCCGGCACGCAGCTTGACGTTCTTCGTCGCCTGCCACCCGCCACCGGTATTCCAGATAACATACCCGCCCGGCGTTGGGCCGTTGGCAGCAATCGCGCGTTTCTCACCGCTGTAGTTCGCCTGCATGTAGAACGACCAGTCTTCGGTTGCCTGCCAGTCCACCACGCCATTAGCGGTGTGGAACGGCAGCTCAGACAGCGGTTTATTGCCGCCGTCGCTGATATCACGCCCGTCGTTATAGGTGTAGTTCAGCGTCACTTTCCAGTCTTCCGCCAGCGGGAATTTCAGCTCGGTTTCCAGGCCGCGAATACGCGCCTTGTTGACGTTGTAATAGCTGAAAATCGGCTTGCCGTCGGGATTGAGTCCAACGAAGTTCGGGTAGTCTTTGGCCTGATTGACGTTGGCGGTACGGCTGACGCTGATCCGGTCGTCGACGTCATTCTGGAAGGCGGTGATGCTGCCCTGCACGCCTTCCAGCCAGCCCTCTTCCCCGGCGTAATAAATGCCGAGCTCATAGCTTTCACTGGTTTCGGGTTTCAGATCCGGGCTACCGACAATTTGGCAGGATCCGCGACAAGAGTTAGTCGTCCAGTCCGGGCTGAGTTGCAGGAGTGAAGGCGCTTTGAAGGCGTTCGCCCAGCCGCCTTTGACGGTCACGGTGTCGGTCGCGGAGTAGACCAGATACGCACGCGGGCTCCAGTGATCGCCATAGGTTTGGTGCTCATCCATACGCACGCCGGTGGTCAGCGCCAGCGGTTCAAAGATGCGCCATTCGTCTTCAATAAACAGCGCGTACTGGCTGGCGGACGTGCTGCCACTGCCCTTCAGGTTGACCGGATCTTCGAGTTTATCGTGCCGCCATTCACCGCCGACGGTGATCAGCTGATTAATCGCCCCCAGTGGCAGGACGTATTTGCCATCGATGGAGTTGCTTTCAGAGGTAATCACCCCGGCCTGCTCTGGATTTTTGTTATCGACTTTTTCACCGTAGAACTTCAGCTCGCTGTTGCCGAGATCCCAGCGCCCATTGTGGCTTAAGGAGTAGTTCTGGCGCTCGAGGCGGTTTTTATCCAGCGAATCAGAATCGCGGTCCTGACGGTCGAAACCGTAGCCTGCGGTGAAGTCGTGATTATCGTTCGGCGTCCAGGCGAACTCTACGTTGCCATCGCGGCTGGTGTAGCCTTCGATGCGCGGTGATTCCCCGGTGCTGGAGGTAGATGACTTTTGCTGCTCATCTTTTTCACGTTTGGACAGATTCCCGTAGGCCTTCATGCCCAGTACGCCATCAATCAACGGACCGCTGGTGAAGAACTGGCCGTTGTAGGTATCGCCGCGATCGCGATGTTCCTGAAAGGTGGAATCAGCAGTCAGTGAACCGTGCCATTTCTGGCCGATTTTTTTAGTGATGATGTTTACCACTCCACCCAGCGCATCGGACCCGTACAGGGAAGACATCGGCCCGCGCACCACTTCAATACGTTCGATGGCATCCACCGGGATCCAGTTGAGGTCAAAATCGTTATGACGGAATACCGCGTTGCGGGAGTTAACGCGCTTGCCATCCACCAGAATCAGGGTGTAGCTGCTGTCGAGCCCACGCAGGCTGACGCCCTTGCGGTTATCACCTTCGTTGGTGAGCTGCACGCCCGGCACGTCCTGTAATACGTCCTTCAGATTCTGCACCGGACGGCGCTGAAGATCCTGTTGGGTGATCACGCTGATGCTGGCGGGTGCGTCTTTGACGCTCTGTTCCGTCGAGGCGGCGGTCACCACCATCGTTTCTGCATCACTGGCGGCGATAACCGGCAGCGCCAGCGTAAATGCGGATGCGCACAATCCGCCCCGAACAAGAGGATTTAACCTGAACATTTCCAATCTCCATGAGGTGAAACAACAACCAAATAAAAAAAGTGCAGATGTGGCTGGTCACCCTGGTCCGTGACGTCCTCGGACAAGATGCGGGGGAGTGGCTTCATCCTGAAAGTGCGAAGATGATAAAGAGAATGATAACAATTATCAATTCAATTGTGAGGAATTATGTCTGAAGGGTATTCTGAACGGTAGAATGCGGTCAAAAAAAAACCCTCCGACGGGAGGGTTTCAGAAGAACATTGCTTATTGCTTAAAGCGTTCCGGGAAGTGCATTTCGCTGTAACGTACGAAGCGAGTGCCTTTCGACAGCTTATAGCCGAACCAGATAACCAGGAACAGCGGGATACCGATGTAGGTTGCCGCCACACCGCCCCAGTCGATGGTGTCTTTCAGGAAGGCTTCGTAGTTCTGGCCGAGCGTGATTATCAGACACAGAACAAACGCGAAGATTGGCCCTACCGGGAAGAAGCCCGAACGGTACGGCAGATTGTTCAGATCAAGCCCCTGCATCACGTAACCACGACGGAAACGGTAGTGGCTGATAGCAATCCCCAACCAGGCGATAAACCCGGTCATACCGGAGGTATTCAGCAGCCACAGGTAAACGGTCTGGTTACCAAACATCGAGGTCAAGAAGCACAGCCCCGCAACCACCGTGGTCGCATACAGCGCGTTACGCGGTACGCCACCTTTGGACAGCTTAGAGAAAATACGCGGCGCTTTACCGTCACAGGCCAGGGTGTAGAGCATACGCGTTGAGGCATACATGCCGGAGTTACCCGCCGACAGAACCGCCGTCAGGATGACCGCATTCATCACCGCCGCCGCAGACAGCAGGCCAGCGTGCTGGAACACCAGGGTGAACGGGCTGACGGAAATGTCTTTCACGTCGTTACGCAGCAGGCTCGGATCGGTATAAGGGATGATCAGGCTGATAATCAGGATAGCAAACACATAGAACAACAGGATACGCCAGAACACCTGACGCACCGCGCGGGGAATGTTCTTCTCGGGATCTTCAGATTCACCCGCCGCAATACCGATAAGTTCGGTGCCCTGGAAGGAGAAGCCGACAATCATCGCCACGCCAATCATCGCCGCAAAGCCCCCGGCAAACGGCGCATCGCCCGTCGTCCAGTTGCTCCAGCCCACCGGCTGCGCGCCTTTGAAGATGCCGAGGATCATCATCACGCCGACGATGATAAAGATAATGACGGTGGTGACTTTAATCAGCGAGAACCAGTATTCCGCTTCACCAAAACCCTTCACCGAGATCCAGTTCAACAGGAACATAATGCCCATGAACAACGCACTCCAGATCCAGCCTGGGGTGTCCGGGAACCAGTAGTTCATCACCAGCTGCGCGGCGACGAGGTCAACGGCGATAGTCACCGCCCAGTTGTACCAGTAGTTCCAGCCCAGCGCGAAGCCGAAGCCTTCTTCAACATAGTTCTGGCCGTAGGTCGCAAACGAGCCCGACACCGGCATAAACGCCGCCAGTTCGCCGAGGCTTGTCATCAGGAAGTACACCATCAGACCGATAAGAATATAAGAAAGCAGTGCGCCGCCTGGGCCCGCCTGCGAAATGGTTGCCCCTGAGGCAACAAACAACCCTGTACCGATTGAACCGCCAATCGCGATCATCGTCAGGTGACGCGCCTTAAGTTCGCGACGGAGCGCGGGCGCTTCTGTGGTTTTAGTTTCGGAAACCATAGGAAAATGCTGTCCTTCCAAAAAATGAGGCGCGATTGTAGCAGACGATCTGCGTTCCTTCCGGTGGAAATGCGCAGTTATAAGAGAGCTTCATGATGACGCGCAAATTATAAGTAAAGCCCTTATCTCGCCGCTTCGCCAGGTGGGTCAAATCTCGCAATAACGTAAGAAACGCGACAGCGCATTGGAGAGATGTTTCTGCCGGTGATGAATGCGCCACAGCATGCGTGTCAGGCGCGGGAGCGGAACCTGCAGCTCCACCAGCGTACCGCTGTCGAGCTGTTCGGCAATCACCCGCCGCGACAAACAGCTTATGCCTAAGCCGTGACGCACCGCGTGCTTGATGGCCTCGGAGTTGCCCAACTCCATGCCCATATGAAATTCGGGCAGATGCGACAGCAGAAGGTAATCGACGATTTCACGCGTGCCCGACCCCCGCTCACGCAGGATCCACGGCGCTTCGGCGAGACGGGCCAGCGTGACGTCCCCGGTCAGCAGGGGCGATCCCGGCGCGGCAAACACCACCAGCTCATCTTCCAGCCACGGCTCGGCGATAATTTCTGCGGCATGACACGGGCCTTCGATAAGCCCGATATCCACGCGAAAATCGCTCACCGCGTTGATAACGTCCTGACTATTGCCAACGCTCAGCTCCAGCGGCAGCGCCGGGAAATCCCGACGATAGCGGGCAATGATTTCCGGCAAAATGTAGTTCCCGATGGTGCTGCTGGCGAACACGCGAATGTGGCCATTGTCTTCGCGAAACAGCTGTTCGATTTCGGTGGCCTGTTCGAGGGTGGCGAGCGCACGAGGATACAGCAGGCGACCGTGTTCATTAACCACCAGGCGTTTACCGACCCGGTCGAAAAGCTGAACGCCCAACTGCCCTTCCAGATCGGTCAGGGCCGCGCTAACCGCCGATTGCGACAGTGACAGCATTTGCGAGGCCTGGGTCGTTGAGCCGCTTTTCAGCACTTCGGCAAACACTTCCAGCTGGCGCAAGGTGATGTGCATAGAAGACTCTTACTTATCGGTTATTCAGATTGATTATAAATATATAATCAATTTTAATTTTAAGCCACAGCGGCGTAACCTTTAACCCAGATAAAGGAGAAGGTTATGACAGCATTCACCCTCAACAGACACCGTCATTCATTGGGACATTTTGTCCCGGGCCTGGCGCTCACCGCCCTGATCACCGGCGTGGCGCTGTGGACTGGCAGCATTCCGGCCATTGCAGGCGCTGGATTTAGCGCGTTAACGATGGCTATCCTGCTCGGCATGGTGCTTGGCAATACGGTTTACCCCAAAATCTGGCAGCGCTGCGACGGCGGCGTTTTGTTCGCCAAACAGCATCTGCTGCGTCTGGGCATCATTCTGTATGGCTTCCGCCTGACGTTTTCGCAAATTGCTGACGTCGGCTTCAGCGGAATTGCGATTGACGTCCTGACGCTCACCAGTACCTTTTTGCTGGCAGCATTCCTCGGACAGAAAGTGTTTGGTCTGGATAAACACACCAGTTGGCTGATTGGTGCGGGGAGCAGCATTTGTGGCGCGGCGGCGGTTCTGGCTACCGAACCAGTGCTGAAAGCCGAATCCAGCAAAGTCACCGTGGCGGTAGCCACTGTAGTTATCTTCGGTACGATTGCGATTTTCCTCTACCCGGCGATGTACCCGGTGCTGGCCCACTGGTTCAGCCCGGAGACCTACGGCATTTATATTGGCTCCACGATGCATGAGGTGGCGCAGGTTGTGGCCGCCGGACATGCCATCAGCCCGGAAGCGGAAAACGCGGCGGTCATTGCCAAAATGCTGCGCGTGATGATGCTGGCACCGTTCCTGCTGATTCTGGCAGCGCGTGTGAAACAGCTGGCCCCCGCGGGCAGTGGTGAAAAGAGCAAAATCACCATTCCGTGGTTCGCTATCCTGTTCATCGTGGTGGCTATCTTCAACTCCTTCCACCTGCTGCCGAAAGCGGTCGTGGATATGTTGGTCACCCTGGATACCGTACTGCTGGCAATGGCGATGGCCGCTCTGGGCTTAACGACTCACGTTAGCGCCCTGAAAAAAGCGGGTGCTAAACCCCTGCTGATGGCACTGGTATTGTTCGCCTGGCTTATCGTCGGCGGCGGCATGATTAACGTAGCCGTTCATGCCCTGATGGCATAAAGCACTGTATCACCCTCCTGTTAACCCGCTATGATTAGCACTTGCTAAGCACTTCCCCCGGCGGGTTTAACAGGAGTTTTTCTTATATGAAATACATCGGAGCACACGTCAGCGCCTCCGGCGGTGTCGCCAATGCCGCCATCCGCGCGGCTGAACTTGAAGCCACTGCATTTGCCCTGTTCACCAAGAACCAGCGCCAGTGGCGCGCGGCCCCGCTGACCAGCGACGTCATTGACGATTTCAAAGCCGCCTGCGAAAAATACCATTTCTCCCCGGCGCAAATCTTGCCGCACGACAGCTACCTGATTAACCTCGGCCATCCGGTGGCTGACGCCCTGGAAAAATCCCGCGAAGCGTTTGTGGATGAACTCACCCGCTGCCAACAGTTGGGGCTGACGCTGCTGAATTTCCATCCTGGCAGCCATCTGATGCAAATCCCGGTCGACGATTGTCTGGCACGCATTGCCGAATCCATCAACATCGCGCTTTCCCAGACTGAAGGCGTAACGGCGGTGATTGAAAACACCGCCGGTCAGGGCAGCAATCTCGGCTTCGAGTTTGAGCATCTGGCGGCAATTATTGATGGCGTGGAAGACAAATCGCGCGTGGGTGTATGTATCGATACCTGTCACGCATTTGCAGCGGGCTACGACCTGCGCAGTGCGGAGGAGTGTGAAAAAACCTTCGCCGAATTTGAGCGCATCGTAGGCTTTAATTACCTGCGCGGAATGCACCTGAATGACGCCAAAAGCGCCTTCGGCAGCCGCGTTGACCGCCACCACAGCTTAGGTGAAGGGAATATCGGACACGGTGCATTCCGCTGGATCATGCAGGACAGCCGCTTCGACGGGATCCCGATGGTACTGGAAACCGTGAATCCAGATATCTGGGCTGAAGAAATCGCCTGGTTGAAAGCGCAGCAGACCGAAGAGGCGGCGGCATAAACGACAAAAGGGCCGACAATGTCGGCCCTTTTCTTTTAACCACTTACCGTTACGCAGCTTTCGCCACAGCTTCCGCTTCCGGGCGCTTCAGCACCGCGTAAGACAGACCGGCCACCAGCGTACCGACCACAATCGCCAACAGGTAGCCAAGCACCGGGGTGATTGCGCCAGGGATCAGCAGCACAAACAGACCGCCGTGTGGTGCCATCAGTTTCGCGCCCACCGCCATCGAGATGGCACCAGTGATCGCGCCGCCGACGATACAGCAAGGCAGAACACGCATTGGGTCACGCGCCGCAAACGGGATAGCGCCTTCGGTGATGAAGCACAGACCGAGCACCAGCGCGGCTTTCCCACCTTCCTGCTGCGCTTTGTCAAACTTACGACGCGCCACAAGGGTCGCCAGACCGAGTGCCAGCGGTGGCACCATACCTGCCGCCATAATCGCTGCCATTGGGGCATAAGTTTGCGTACTCAGCAGACCGACGCCAAAGGCATACGCCGCTTTGTTCACCGGGCCGCCCATGTCGGTACACATCATACCGCCGAGGATCGCCCCCAGCAGAACCGCGTTGGCGGTGCCCATGGTTTGCAGCCAGTGGGTCAGACCTTCCAGAATACCCGCGACCGGTTTACCAATCAGGTAAATCATCCCCAGGCCGACAACCAGGCTTGAGAGCAGTGGGATAATCAGAATTGGCTTCAGCGCTTCCATGCTTGGCGGCAGCTTCAGTTTGGTACTGATCATCTTCGCCACGTAACCGGCAAGGAAACCAGCAATGATACCGCCGATAAAGCCAGACCCGGTGCTGACTGCCAGCATACCGCCGATCAGACCCGGCGTCAGACCCGGACGGTCAGCAATCGAGAAGGCGATGTAACCCGCCAGCACGGGCACCATCAGGGCGAATGCGGAACCGCCACCGATTTGCATCAGCGCCGCCGCCAGCGTGCCTTCTTCTTTAAAGGCCGTGATACCGAAGGCGAAAGACAGAGCGATACACAGACCGCCCGCCACCACCATCGGCAGCATGTACGACACGCCGGTCAGCAGGTGGCTGTAAGCTCCGCCACCTTTTTTCTTGCCTTCCTGCGCTGTCTGTACGTTGCCTGACGGCTGGTATGTCTGGGCTTCCACTACCGCTTTATCCAGTTCCTGCGCGGTTTTCTTCAGCGCCAGACCGGTAGAAGTGCGGTACATCGGTTTACCCGCAAATTTCGCCAGGTCTACTTCGATGTCTGCCGCGACGATAACCAGGTCCGCTTCAGCCACTTCTTCCGGGGTGATGGCATTGCCAGCCCCGACTGAACCGCGGGTTTCAACCTTCACCCACCAGCCGCGTTTTTTGGCTTCGGTTTCAATGGCTTCAGCCGCCATAAAGGTGTGCGCCACCCCGGTTGGACACGCGGTAACGGCCACGATGCGTTTGGCACCGCTTTTCGCTACCGGTGCAATTGACGCAGGGGTCACGTACGGTGCCGCGTGCGATTTGGCTTCACCGAGGAACAGTTCCGGGTGTGCCACCGCACGATTCACATCGCCGAGGTAAACCTGCTTGCCGTTCAGCGCGCTGTCAGCGGGCAGCGCAGTGCCAAGAACGATCACCAGTTCAGCGTCGTTCGGGTTGTCGATAATCTCTAGACGGGCTTTTGCAGCCGCCGCGCCCAGCAGGGTTTTCGCCATATAGGCGCGTGCCTGTCCGAGCCCGGAGTCGATAATCAGCAGCGTTTTCATTATGCCTCTCCTGCTGTCAATTGAAGGGTTGTAAGTCAACGCGCGCCATCATCGCGGCCAACTGGGTACGATCGGTAATGCCTACGTTACTCTGACTAACGGCCAGTGCGGCGACGGCGGTTGCCAGGCGTAAGGTATGTTCACTGGATTCACGCATCAGCAGGCCATAAATCAGGCCGCCAACCATCGAATCCCCGGCGCCAACGGTGCTGACCACTTCAACTGAAGGTGGTTTTGCAATCCATTCGCCGGATGCGTTGACCCACAATGCGCCTTCGGCACCCAGTGAAATCACCACATGAGCAATGCCCTGTTCGCGCAGTGCGTGCGCGGCTTCAATCACGTCTTTCATTTCTGGCAGCTTGCGACCGGCCCAGATTTCCAGCTCGCGACGGTTCGGTTTCACCAGCCACGGTGCAGCTTTCAGACCCGCCACCAGCGCTTCACGGCTGCTGTCGAAAATGATGCACGGACACTGGCTGCGCAGACGCGTCATCCAGTCGGTGAACGCTTCCGGGCTGACGCCCGCTGGCAGACTGCCGCTGACGCAGACCATATCGAACTGGCCCAGCCAGGAGAGAGAATCGTTGACGAAACGTTCCCAATCGCCTGCGGTGACATCGAAACCGGAAAAGTTAAAGTCAGTCACTTCACCGTCTTTTTCCGTCAGTTTGACGTTGATACGGGTTCGGCCCTGCACTACCTGGAAACGGTTGGCGATACCCAGCTCGCTGAACAGCTGCTGGAAACCATCCTGGTTGTCTTTCCCCAGGAAGCCGCCGACGGTCACATCGATGCCGAGATCTTTCAGCACCTTGGCCACGTTAATGCCTTTACCCGCCGCATGCAGACCGGTGGTACGCACCAGGTTCACTTCGCCGCGTTCAACTTCCGGGGTAAACCCGACGAGATCATAGGCCGGATTGAGGGTGATGGTGGCAACACGTCTGCTCATTACGCGCCCTCCCCAAGACCAGAAGCGATGGCTTCACCAATCGCGTTGAGCGCAACCTGCGCGTCTTCGCCCTGGGCGGTGAAGCGCAGGCGATGGCCTTTCTTCACGCCGAGTGCCACCACTTTCATCAGGCTACGGCCATTGGCCGGTTTCCCGCTACCGTCGAGGTTAGTAACGGTAATTTCACTGTTAAATTGTTTGATAGTGTTCACCAGCATGGTGCCTGGACGGGCATGCAGTCCATGCTCGTTACGGACCACAAACTCCGCGCTCAGCACGTCGGCTGCAGGCGCATCGTCGCTGGTCAGCAACGCTAATAGTGTTGCCGCATCGGCGTTAAGCAAAGTTTCAGCTTTGTTATCAAGCAGCAGTGCGCTCAGACGGCGCAGTACCGCAGTTGGCTGTTCGTCGGCCATCGCGACGGTCAGCAGCATAGCCACTGACTGGTCTTCAACGCTAAACGGCGTCGCGGCCCGGCTCACGGCTACGGCACTTTTCAGGTTGCCTTCAGCACTGTCATTCAGCCAGATCCCCTGACCCAGGTTTAGCGGCTTGTCGTTAATGACATGCGCCACAAACGCCGCATCGACCGCAGCGGCTTCTTTCAGACGTCCGGCGTTAAGCGCTTGCAGCGTCACTAAATCACTTGCCGCAACGTCGAGCGTCAGGGTGTCGTTATCCAGTTTCAGCGCATCACTCTGTTTTTCGCCCATCAGCAGTGCACGCAGCTCTTCCGCAGTCGTCGCGGTTTTCAGCTGTTCAGCCACCGCGTCGTCGCTCAGCACGTGCGTCAGCTGACGCAGCAGACCAAGGTGTTCATCGGAGCTGGCGGCAATACCGATCGCGACGTACGCCGTCTGACCTTCGCCCCAGGTCACGCCCTGCGGGAACTGATACACCTGAACGCCGGTCTTCAGCACCTGATCGCGGGTGTCTGTGGTGCCATGAGGGATAGCGATACCGTTGCCAAGAAACGTAGAGGTCTGCTGCTCGCGAGCCAGCATACCGTCAACGTAGCCGTTGGCCACGTTGCCCGCGCTAACCAGCGCAGACGCGACCTGACGAATCGCCTCTTCTTTATTCCCGGCCTGCTGACCGGGATGAATATCCTGAGTTGATAACTGGAACATGGTTCTCCTCTCTCGCTGAATTGAATCGTTTCAGCCATTATGAGAAAAAATACGCCACCCTGCTTCCCGTAGGATGAATAGATGACGCTGAAACGTTTCAATCAGTCTGGGTCAGCCCTGTATAATGCGCAAGAAATGTTTATTTTTGGATGTCAGAATTTAGAGCTACTGCACATTTCGTTATCAATCACACCCATTTTGCTGACGCGATAATGGCCTTCAGCCGCTGCGTTCAGCACTTTTCAGCTGGAGTGATTCTTATTATGAAATGCCATTTTGATTTTTTGTGCAGAACTTGATACATCCACTATTTATTTTCTGATAGCCAGCGTAAAATCCGGCCTCTTCCTGATATCTGATAACCCAACATGTCTAACACTACCGTTGTAGCCCCGAGGCGGGGATTTGATCTGACCTCATCCGCCTTCCTGCTGGTCGCCTTCCTGACAGGTATTGCTGGCGCGTTACAGACCCCGACGCTCAGCCTGTTCCTGACCAACGAAGTCCATGTCCGCCCGGCGATGGTCGGCTTCTTCTTTACCGGTAGCGCGGTTATCGGCATTCTGGTGAGCCAGTTTCTCGCCGGTCGTTCAGACCGCCAGGGCGATCGTAAATCGCTGATCGTCTTCTGCTGTTTGTTAGGCATGATGGCCTGCGTGCTGTTTGCCTGGAACCGCAATTATTTCATTCTGCTGTTTGTCGGCGTCTTCCTGAGCAGCTTTGGCTCGACTTCCAACCCCCAGATGTTTGCCCTTGCCCGTGAACACGCCGATAAAACCGGCCGTGAAGCAGTGATGTTCAGCTCGATTCTACGTGCCCAGGTCTCGCTGGCGTGGGTCATTGGCCCGCCGGTGGCCTATGCGTTAGCGATGGGTTTTGGCTTTACGACCATGTATCTTTCCGCCGCCGTGGCGTATGTCATCTGCGGGGTAATTGTGTGGTTTTTCCTGCCGAGTATGCGCAAAGTGCGCCCGGCCGCAGGCACGCGTATAGAAGCCCCGCGCACTAACCGCCGAGACGCGCTGCTGCTGTTCGGCATCTGTACGCTGATGTGGGGCACTAACAGCCTGTACATTATTAATATGCCGCTGTTCATTATTGATGAACTGCATCTGCCGGAAAAACTCGCCGGGGTGATGATGGGCACCGCCGCCGGGCTGGAAATCCCCACCATGCTGATTGCCGGTTATTATGCGAAGCGTTTTGGTAAGCGTTTTCTGATGCGTATAGCGGTGGTCGCGGGAATACTGTTTTACGTCGGCATGTTGACCGTTCACTCCCCTGCACTGCTGCTGGCGATGCAACTGCTGAATGCGATTTACATCGGTATTCTCGCCGGAATTGGGATGCTCTATTTTCAGGATTTGATGCCCGGTCAGGCGGGAGCCGCGACCACGCTGTACAGCAACACCACGCGCGTGGGCTGGATAATCGCCGGTTCAATGGCGGGCGTGGTGGCAGAAATCTGGAGCTATCACGCGGTATTCTGGATTGCGCTGGCAATGTGCATCATCACCACCTTTGGGCTGTGGCGGATTAAAGATGTTTAAGGGGTCGTGAGGGCTTCGAGATTGATGAGATAGGTCATGGCCTGCTGTGACGAGGTGCCGCACATCTCGGTCGAAGGCTGGAGTCCGGCGCACACTTTCGGGCGCAGCGGCGAGCCAAAGAGTTTGCAACGCAGTCGCTCGTCGAGCTGAATGCAAGGCGTGTTAGCAGGCTTGCCGTGGGGCATTCCCGGGATTGGGCTGGAAATTGAAGGCGCGGTACAACAGGCGCCACAGTCCGGTCGGCAATCCATCTTTCACTCTCACATTTATCTGGAAAGGCACCTTATCACCTTTTCACAAAACCAGCGAATTCCCCTTGCCTGAAAGCCCCGGCACGAGTACTTTTACGCGATATTTTAGACTTCCCAGAAACAGGATTATTGCAATGCCAAGAGCGAATGAAATCAAAAAAGGTATGGTGCTGAATTACAACGGCAAACTGCTGATTGTTAAGAATATTGATATTCAGTCACCCAGCGCCCGTGGCGCAGCAACGTTGTACAAAATGCGCTTCGCCGATGTGCGTACCGGTATGAAGGTGGAAGAGCGTTTTAAAGGTGACGATATTGTCGATACCGTGAGCCTGACCCGCCGTTTCGTGGACTTCTCGTACATCGATGGCAACGAATACGTGTTCATGGATAAAGAAGACTACACGCCGTACATCTTCACCAAAGATCAGATTGAAGAAGAGATCCAGTTCATTCCTGAAGGCGGGATGCCGGATATGCAGGTTCTGCTGTGGGATACCCAGCTGCTGGCGCTTGAGCTGCCGCAGACTGTGGATTTGGAAATCGTGGAAACGGCACCGGGCATTAAAGGCGCATCCGCCAGCTCGCGTACCAAGCCTGCCACTCTGACCACCGGCCTGGTCATTCAGGTGCCAGAATACCTGACCACCGGTGAGAAAATCCGCATTCATATCGAAGAATGCCGCTACATGGGCCGTGCTGATTAATTCTTAGTCAGAGCGCCCGGCGGCGTTGCACTTGCCGGGCCTACGGTTCAGATTCCGTAGGCCCGATAAGCGTCAGCGCCATCGGGCAAACCATTGATAATGTGAGTCGCGATTAAAGCAGTTCAGGATATTTGGTCATTTTCAGCGCCAGCTCAACGCCGCGCACTTCCGCCATCCCTTTCAGACGACCAATCGCCGAATAGCCCGGGTTGGTTTTCTTCTTCAGATCGTCCAGCATCTGATGCCCGTGGTCCGGACGGAATGGAATCGGACGCAGGTCACCCGCCTTCTTACGGCGAGACTCTTCAGACAGAATCGCGTCAACCACCGCTACCATATTCACGTCACCGTGCAGATGGGAACCTTCGTGGAAGGTTTTTGGATTGCCTTCCCGACAGGTCGCGCGCAGGTGGGTGAAGTGAATGCGATCGCCGAAGGTTTCAATCATTTTCACCAGGTCGTTATCCGCACGAACGCCATAAGAACCGGTACACATGGTGAAGCCGTTGTTGATGCTGTCGACGGTTTCTTTCAGCCACTGCATATCTTCAATGGTCGAAACGATACGCGGCAGGCCGAGGATAGGACGCGGAGGATCGTCCGGGTGAACTGCCAGGCGCACGCCGACTTCTTCCGCCACCGGTACGATAGCGCGCAGGAATACCGCCATGTTTTCACGCAGCGTATCTTTGCTGATGTGATCATATTCAGCCAGACGCTGACGGAACTGGTCCAGGGTGTAACCCTCTTCCGCGCCCGGTAAACCAGCAATAATGTTGCGGGTCAGCTTTTCAATTTCAGCCGCGCTCATCGCCTTGAAATAATCCTGCGCCTGCTGCTGCTCTTCCGCGCTGTAATCCGCTTCAGCACCCGGACGCTTGAGGATATGCATTTCAAATGCGGCGAAGGCAATCTGGTCGAAACGCAGGGCTTTTGAGCCGTCTGGCAGCTGATACTCAAGGTCAGTACGCGTCCAGTCGAGGATCGGCATGAAGTTGTAGCAGACGGTATCAATCCCGCAGGCCGCCAGATTACGGATGCTCTGCTGGTAGTTAGCAATCCAGGTGTTGCAATCGCCGGACTGGGTTTTAATCTCTTCGTGGACCGGGATACTTTCCACCACGGACCAGGTTAGCCCTTTTTCCGCGAGCAGCGCCTGACGCGCTTTAATTTCGTCTACCGGCCAAACCTGACCGTTAGGAATGTGGTGCAGCGCAGTGACTACGCCGGTGGCGCCAGCCTGGCGCACATCATCAAGAGAAACCGGATCTTTCGGTCCGTACCAACGCCAGGTTTGTTCCATTGTCACACCCTCTTAAGTTGTTATACCAATAATGGAATGGCTAATGACGACTACCATACATGTTTCTGCAAAAGCGTCAAATTCCGCCCCGGCATTGATTGATCCAGCTCACATTCCCCGGATAAATACGGCACACCAATTCAATTTGCTGTCATATAACTTTACACTGCTCATTGTTAATTAATGGTTAAGCAGGTGTTTATATAATGAAGACGATCGCCACCGCCACGCTGCCCGACAACGTGCAACTGCCTCAGTATGACCGACAACAGCTTCGTTCGCGGATTGTCCATTTCGGCTTTGGGGCGTTTCATCGGGCCCACCAGGCACTGCTGACGGACCGGGTACTGAATGCCAAAGGCGGTGACTGGGGTTTGTGCGAAATCAGTCTGTTCAGCGGCGATGTGTTGATGAGCCAGCTGCGCGCCCAGAACCATCTGTATACGGTGCTGGAGAAAGGTGCGGACGGTAACCAGCCGATTATCATCGGGGCGGTGAATGAATGCCTGAATGCAAAACTCGATTCACTGGCGGCGATCATTGAGAAATTCTGCGAGCCGCAGGTGGCGATTGTCTCTCTCACCATCACCGAGAAAGGCTACTGCATTGACCCAGCGACCGGTCGGCTGGATGTCACACAGCCGCGGATCGTTCATGATCTTGAAAACCCTTCTGAACCACATTCCGCGCCGGGGATACTGGTGGAAGCCTTACACCGCCGCCGCGAGCGCGGGCTGCCGCCGTTTACCGTCCTCTCCTGCGATAACATTCCTGACAACGGCCACGTCGTGAAAAATGCGGTACTGGGGATGGCCAACAAACGTTCGCCCGAACTGGCGCAGTGGATTGCTGAACAGGTGAGTTTCCCGGGCACCATGGTCGACCGCATCGTTCCGGCGGCGACCGAGGAATCGCTGGCAGAAATTGCCGCAGCAACCGGGGTCGACGATCCGTGCGCCATCAGCTGCGAGCCGTTCATTCAGTGGGTAGTAGAAGACAACTTCGTGGCGGGCCGTCCGGAGTGGGAAATCGCCGGCGTACAAATGGTAAGTGACGTGCTGCCATGGGAACAAATGAAGCTGCGGATGCTGAACGGCAGCCATTCGTTCCTGGCTTATCTCGGTTATCTGGCCGGGTACGAACACATTAGCGATTGCATGCAGGACAGCGATTTCCGTCGCGCAGCACATCGTCTGATGATGCAGGAGCAGGCCCCGACGCTACGTATCACCGGGGTTGATCTTAACGCCTATGCCGATAGCCTGATCACGCGTTTCACTAACCCGGCGCTGAAACACCGCACCTGGCAAATCGCAATGGACGGCAGTCAGAAACTGCCTCAGCGCATGCTGGAAGGTATCCGTGTTCATCTGGAGCGCGAGAGCGACTGGTCGTTGCTGGCGCTCGGCGTTGCAGGCTGGATGCGTTATGTCAGCGGCAGAGACGAGCGAGGCAATCACATTGACGTCCGCGATCCGCTGGCCGATAAAATACAGACTCTTGTGGCGTCCAGCAGCGACGCTGAGCGCGTGACGGCCCTGCTGACACTGAGCGAAATTTTCGGCAGCGATCTGGCGCAGAACCCGCGTTTCGTCAGCAAAATTCAGCACGCCTGGCAGCAATTGAGCGATCACGGGGCGCGTCAGGCAATCATTTCCGCCCTGAATCTTTAGCACTTCCTGCTCTTTAGCGGACAGATGCCTTGTCTGTCCGCCTCAACACTTCTCTTTTCCACCATTTTTCGCCAGGATATAACGTACCTGTTACATTATTACAGTCGCTATTCTGGAGCCCACGTGACGCTAACAAACCTGATTACCGGCTTTCTCGGCAGCGGTAAAACAACATCCATTCTCCACTTACTGGCGAATAAACCGGCTGATGAAAAGTGGGCTGTGCTGGTCAATGAGTTTGGTGAAGTCGGAATTGACGGCGCATTGCTGGCCGACAGCGGCGCGCTGCTGAAAGAAATCCCCGGTGGTTGTATGTGCTGCGTGAATGGTTTGCCGATGCAGGTGGGGCTCAATACCCTACTTCGCCAGGGCAAACCGGACCGTCTGCTGATCGAACCGACGGGCCTGGGCCATCCCAAACAAATTCTCGATATCCTAACCGCGCCAGTATACGAGCCGTGGATCGACCTGCGCGCCACGCTTTGTGTCCTGGATCCTCGCCAGTTGCTTGATGAGAAAGTGGTCAGCAATGATAACTTTCGTGACCAGCTAGCGGCGGCTGACGTTATCGTGACCAATAAAAACGACCGTGCTACCCCGGAAAGCCAGCAGGCGTTTACCGCCTGGTGGAACGCCTATGGCGGCGAGCGACAGTGTGTCGACACCGCTCAGGGGGTTATCGACGGCGTGCTGTTAGATTTACCCCGGCGTAATCTGGCCCCGCTGCCGGTGAGTGCCGCACACGCACACAGTCATCCGTCAAATAAAGGTCTGGCGGCCTTGAGCCTGCCTGAGCATCAGCGCTGGCGTCGCAGCATCAACAGCGGTCAGGGCTACCAGGCCTGCGGTTGGATTTTTGATGCAGACACGCAGTTTGACACCATCGGCCTGCTGGAATGGGCGCGTCTGGCCCCGGTTTCACGGGTGAAAGGCGTGATGCGCATTGCGGAAGGTTTAGTTCGTATTAACCGCCAGAACGCCGACCTGCACATCGAGACTCAATCCGTCGCTCCGCCCGATAGCCGCATCGAACTGATTCATGACGGTGATACCGACTGGAATGCGCTGCAGTCCTCGCTGTTGAAGCTTCGTTTAAACTAACCTCGGTATGTTGCCGACGTTAATCAGATTCAAAGAATATGTGATGAAAACTCGAATTTCTGGAATTTTACTGCTCAACATCGCCGGTCTGGCTCTCTTTTTAAGTTGGTTCTTGCCTGCTAATCATGGCTTTTGGTCCTCGCTGGACTCTGGCATTTTCCACTTCTTTAATCAGGGCCTGGCTGAGAGTCGCGCCTACGTATGGTTCCTGGCGATCACCAACAACCGCGCCTTTGACGGCTGCTCGCTGCTGGCGATGGGTAGCCTGATGCTCCATTTCTGGTTAAAGGAACAGCCTCAGGGACGTCGTCGAATTGTCATTATCGGGCTGGTGATGCTGCTGGCCGCGGTGATTGTGAACCAGCTTGCCCAACATTTAATGCCGGTCAAACGCGCCAGCCCGTCGCTATCTTTCCCTGATGTTTATCGGGTCAGCGATCTGCTGCATATTTCGACCAAAGACGCCTCAAAAGACAGTTTCCCTGGCGATCACGGAATGATGCTGCTGATATTTGCCACCTTTATGTGGCGATATTTTGGTCTAAAAGCATTTGCCATTGCCCTGCTTATTGTTGTGGTTTTTGCCTTCCCGCGGGTAATGATCGGCGCGCATTGGTTCACGGATATCGCAATAGGTTCGCTAACTGCAGTGCTGATTGGCATGCCGTGGATCCTCTTAACCCCGCTGAGTGATAAGGCGATCGCCCTATTTGATCGCCATCTTCCGCAGGCATTCAACAAAAAATAAACAAGTTCCTAACCTAAATTAATCATAATCATCAGGGATCGTTTTCGATCCCTGATGATTTTCTGATGATGGAATATTCATTTTGGTGATGTATCAGCCCTCAGAATCTGCTTCAGAATGAGATAATTGCCTATTTAACGCGCACTTTTACCCCTATTTTTGCCCATCGCTGATTCCCCTCTTTGAACATCACAATTTCTTATAAAAAATCCCGGAAAAGCGCTAGCCAGCCCGGTTTCGATAGGGTAATCTCAATCTCGTTTTGCCCTTCCAGAGATAAATTATTCGGTTGGTGAATAAATTTGTGCGTCACTGCACATTTCTGAACATCACGAATTGTCTCATTGGCGGCAGGTATTTAGTCTCGTCACGGTTGGCATTTTTATAACGGTTTTTATCGTTAAGGACTTCAAGGGAAAATAAACAACATGGTCAAATCTCAACCATTTTTGAGATACATCCTGCGGGCAATACCCGCAGTCGCAGTAGCAGTTCTGCTTTCTGCATGTAGTACAACGAACACCGCAAATAATATGCATTCTGAGACGCATGCTGTGGGTAACGAAGATCCTTCGTCACTGCAAGCCTCTCAGGATGAATTTGAAACCATGGTGCGTAATCTTGATGTTAAGACACGCCTGATGGATCAGTATGCCAGCTGGAAAGGCGTACGTTATCGCCTCGGTGGTGATACGAAACGTGGCATTGATTGCTCCGCATTCGTACAACGCACCTTCCGTGAGCAGTTTGGAATGGATTTGCCTCGCTCAACTTACGAGCAGCAGGAAATGGGTAAGTCGATTAAGCGCACGCAACTGCGTACCGGTGATTTAGTCCTGTTCCGCGCCGGGTCGACGGGTCGCCATGTCGGTATCTACATTGGCAATAACCAGTTTGTTCATGCTTCCACCAGCAGTGGTGTGACGATTTCCAACATGGATGAACCGTACTGGAACAAGCGCTACAACGAAGCGCGACGTGTTCTGAGCCGTTCCTGATGTTCCTCTTGCTGTTGGTTTTCCCTTGGCTGACAGCAAGAATTAAAAAAAGCACTGCTGAGCAGTGCTTTTTTTTTTCTGCATTATCGCCCGAGCCTGCCAGGAAGGCTAAATAGACTATGCTGGAATGACGCAGCCCTGCGTTCCAAGGCATTGAATTATTGTTTCAAATATCATGGATAAAGACAGCTATGTTCACGCGCTACTTCTCGCTTGGTCGCAAGATCCTCTTCTCCAGCCTGTTGCTGGGAGTGGCGGTCGCCCTGCTGGCGGGCAGTGCTCAAATGATGATGTTCCATCATAAGCGTGCCGAACAGTTCGATATCATCATTCATGATTTGCAAAAATACCTGAATGGCTATTTTGGCGATTTACTCAACACCGTCGATAAACTGCAGCCTTTAACCGTCAGCCGCTGTGCGGACGTAACCCCTGAGCTGACCTCCCGGGCCGCCTTTAGTATCAACGTCCGGGCGTTTCTGTTGGTCGACAACGGTAATGCGACGTGCTCATCCGCCACCGGTGAAATGAACGTCCCGATGAAACAGCTGGTGCCGCAGTTGGATGTCAGCCAGGCACTGGACATTGCCATACTGCCCGGTACGCCAATGCTGCCGCAACGGCCCGCATTTGCCCTGTGGGTGCGCAGCCCGCTGCTTGAGAACCGAGGGGTCTTTACCTCGATCAACGCCAGCCTGATGCCGTGGATCCTCTATTCCTCGCGCCAGAATCAGTTCAGCGGCATTGCATTGATTGCCAAAGGCACTGCGATTTCAACCTTCAGCCCAGAACCACAGCTGGCCAGCCAGATCAAAGGCAAACCAATTCGCTCTGCCAAAATCGACGGTGTGCCGATGACGGTGAACGTCTACGGTGAAGTCTGGTCCACGGTGAATCTGCAATTCTCCCTCCTGATGGGCGTGATGTGTGGCCTGCTCTCTGGCCTGCTCTGTTACTACGTTCTTAGCGTCCGTCTGCGCCCGGGCAAAGAAATTACCACCGCCATCAAGCGCAATCAGTTCTCGGTGGTGTACCAGCCGGTGGTTGACGCTGAAACCCTGCAAATCCGTGGCGTGGAAGCATTAATGCGCTGGAAGCACCCGAGCGCCGGGGACATTCCGCCAGATGCATTCATCAACTTCGCCGAAGCACAGCAGTTGATTGTGCCGCTGACCCGTCATCTGTTTGAGCTTATCGCCAAAGACGCGCCGGTATTGCAAACGCTACTGCCGCCGGGGGCAAAACTCGGGATCAACATCGCACCTGCCCATCTGCTGGCCGACAGTTTCCAACAGGATCTGCGGGATCTCAGCGCCATGCTGCCACCAAACTACTTCCAGCTGGTGCTGGAAATTACCGAGCGCGACATGCTGAACCAGCACCTGGCGATGAAACTGTTTGAGTGGCTGCATCACGAAGGCTATGAAATTGCCATTGATGACTTCGGCACCGGACACAGCGCGCTGATTTATCTGGAGCGTTTCTCTTTCGACTACCTGAAAATCGACAGAGGTTTCGTTAACGCTATTGGCACTGAAACCGTGACCTCTCCGGTACTGGATGCGGTGCTGACGCTCGCCCGTAAAATGAGCCTGGTCACCGTGGCTGAAGGCGTTGAAACCCAGGAGCAGGCCAACTGGTTGCGCCAGCATGGGGTTAATTTCCTGCAAGGCTACTGGATAAGTCGTCCGCTGACGCTGGAAAAGCTGGTCGAGGCCCACGCCAAACCCGAGAATTATTTCACAACCACCTGAACGTCACTTATCATTCAACAAGATGAGTGATTTGTCCGAAGATGACCGCAGAAGGAACAGACATCGGTGATTGTTGTGCGCATGGGTTTAATGATGCTGGCGCTGTTGACCCTGACGGCGCAGGCTGAAAACATCAAAGAGAGCTCCGCGTTTGCCGTCATTGGCGAACCGATGTACGCCTTCAACTTTACCCACTACGACTACGTAAACCCGGCGGCTCCAAAAGGCGGCGCAGTGACGTTGTCGGCCCTGGGCACCTTCGACAACTTCAACCGTTTTGCGCTGCGTGGTAATGCTGCCGCGCGCACCGAATCGCTGTATGACGCGCTCTTTACCACTTCCGACGACGAGCCCGGCAGCTACTATCCGCTGATAGCCGATATGGCTCGCTATGCCGATGATTTCTCCTGGGCAGAGGTGACGATTAATCCGCGCGCCCGTTTTCATGATGGCAGTCACGTCAGTGCAGAAGATGTCGCCTTCACGTTTCATAAATTCATGACCGAAGGGGTGCCGCAGTTTCGTCTGATCTACAAAGGCACCACCATCAAAGCCATCGCCCCGCTGACCGTACGCATTGAACTGGCGAAGCCGAGCAAAGAAGATATGCTCAGCCTGTTCACGCTGCCGGTAATGCCTCAGAAATTCTGGCGTAATCACAAGCTCAGCGACCCGCTCTCTACCCCACCGCTGGCCAACGGCCCCTATAAAATCACCACCTGGCGGATGGGCCAGTATGTGGTCTACTCCCGGGTGAAAGATTACTGGGCCGCCGATTTACCGGTGAATCGCGGGCGCTGGAATTTCGACACAATTCGCTACGACTACTACCTCGATGATAACGTTGCCTTCGAAGCCTTCAAGGCTGGCGCTTTTGATTTCCGAACTGAAAGCAGCCCGAAAAACTGGGCCACGCGCTACATTGGCAAAAACTTCAATACCCATTACATCGTCAAAGAAGAAGAGAAAAATGAATCCGCACAGGACACCCGCTGGCTGACGTTCAATATTCAACGCCCGGTGTTTGCCGACCGAAAAGTGCGGGAGGCTATCGGCCTGGCCTTTGATTTCGAATGGATGAATAAGGCGTTGTTCTACGGGGCATATAGCCGGACCAACAGCTATTTCCAGAATACCGAGTATGCCGCACGGGGTTATCCCGATGCGGATGAACTGGTGCTGCTGGCCCCAATGAAAAAGGATTTGCCGCCGGAGGTATTCACCTCCATTTATGCGCCGCCTCAGTCCAACGGCAACGGTTTTGACAGAGAAAATCTACTGAAGGCCGATAAGCTGCTCACCGACGCAGGCTGGGTGCTCAAAGGCCAACAGCGCATCAACGCCAAAACCGGTAAGCCGCTGCAATTTGAGCTACTGCTGCCCTCGGCAGGGAATAACCAATGGGTTATGCCATTCCAGCACAATTTACAGCGCCTCGGCGTGACCATGGATATTCGCCAGGTTGATATGTCGCAGGTCACCAACCGGATGCGCACCCGCGATTACGACATGATGCCGCGTCTGTGGCGGGCGATGCCGTGGCCGAGCGGCAGCGATTTACAGATTTCCTGGGCTTCGGCGTACATCAATTCCTCCTACAACGGTCCCGGCGTCAGCAGCCCGGTTATCGATAATCTGATTGCCCAGATGATCCAGTGGCAGGGAAATAAACAGAAACTTCTGCCGCTTGGACGGGCGCTGGACCGCGTGTTAACCTGGAATTTCTACCAACTGCCGATGTGGTATATGGCCTCGGACAGAATGGCCTACTGGAATAAATTCTCGCACCCGACGGTTCGCCCCGTCTATTCGCTGGGCTTTGAAAACTGGTGGTACGACGTGAACAAAGCGGCGAAACTGCCGGAAGCCCGGCGCTAAGGAGCAACTATGGGCGCTTACCTGATCCGCCGACTGCTGTTGGTTATCCCTACGCTGTGGGCCATCATCACCATCAATTTTTTTATTGTGCAGGTTGCGCCCGGTGGCCCGGTGGACCAGGCCATTGCGGCGATTGAGTTTGGCAACAAAGGCAGTATTCCAGGCAGCGGCGCAGAAGGCATGGGGGCTTCTCATGCACGGACGGGCGTTGGTAACCTCAACGAAAGCCAGTATCGCGGCGGACGGGGTCTTGACCCGGAAGTCATCGCCGAAATCACCCACCGCTACGGTTTTGATAAACCGATGCACGAGCGCTACTTCAAAATGCTTTGGGACTACGTACGCTTCGACTTTGGTGACAGCCTGTTCCGCAGTGCCTCGGTGCTACAGCTGATTAAAGAAAGTCTGCCGGTGTCGATTACCCTCGGGCTATGGAGCACGCTGATAATCTATCTGGTGTCGATTCCGTTGGGTATCCGCAAAGCGGTCCACAATGGCAGCCGGTTCGACATCTGGAGCAGCGCATTCATTATCATCGGTTACGCTATCCCGGCGTTCCTGTTCGCCATTGTGTTGATTGTGGTGTTCGCGGGCGGCAGTTATTACGACATCTTCCCGCTGCGAGGGCTGGTTTCTGCCAATTTTGATACCCTGCCGTGGTATCAAAAGATAACCGATTATTTGTGGCACATTACGCTGCCGGTGCTGGCGACGGTGATTGGCGGGTTTGCCGCGCTAACGATGCTGACCAAAAATGCCTTCCTCGATGAAGTGCGTAAACAGTACGTGGTCACCGCCCGGGCGAAAGGCGTGAGCGAGAAAAATATCCTCTGGAAACATATCTTCCGCAACGCGATGCTGCTGGTGATCGCCGGGTTCCCGGCCACCTTTATCAGTATGTTTTTCACCGGATCGTTGCTGATTGAGGTGATGTTTTCGCTCAACGGCCTGGGCCTGCTGGGCTATGAAGCCACAGTTTCCCGCGATTATCCGGTGATGTTTGGCACCCTGTACATCTTCACCCTGATTGGCCTGCTGCTGAACATCATCAGCGATATCAGCTATACGCTGGTCGATCCGCGCATCGATTTTGAGGGCCGCTGATGCCACGTTTAAGCTCCGTCAATCAGGCCCGCTGGGCACGCTTTCGCCATAACCGCCGGGGATTCTGGTCGCTGGTGCTGTTCCTGATTATTTTTGTCTGTAGCCTCTGTGCGGAATTGATCGCCAACGATCGCCCACTGATTGTGGAATACCACGGTGAAGTCTATTTCCCGGCGCTAAAAACCTACAGCGAGAAAGATTTTGGCGGCCAATTTGCCACCGCGGCCGATTACCAGGATCCGTGGCTGCAAAAACAGCTCAGCGAGCATGGCCGGGTGCTGTGGGCGCCGGTTCGTTTTGGCGCCACGTCGATCAACTTTTCCACCGACCGCCCCTTCCCTTCACCTCCTTCGGCACAAAACTGGCTGGGCACCGATGCCAACGGCGGCGATGTGCTGGCCCGCATTCTATACGGTACCCGCATTTCGCTGCTGTTCGGCCTGATGCTGACGCTATGTTCCAGCGTGATGGGAGTGCTTGCAGGGGCGATTCAGGGCTACTACGGCGGCAAAATCGATCTGTGGGGCCAGCGCTTTATCGAGGTGTGGTCCGGGATGCCGACGCTCTTTTTAATCATCCTGCTTTCCAGCGTGATCCAGCCTAATTTTTGGTGGCTGCTGGCGATCACCGTGCTGTTTGGCTGGATGACGCTGGTCGGCGTGGTGCGCGCGGAGTTTCTGCGTACCCGTAATTTCGATTATATCCGTGCAGCGCAGGCGCTCGGCGTGGGCGATCGCGGCATTATCTTCCGCCATATGCTGCCCAATGCAATGGTCGCTACCCTGACCTTCCTGCCGTTTATTCTGTGCAGCTCGATTACCACCCTCACCTCGCTCGATTTTCTCGGCTTTGGTTTACCGCTCGGGTCGCCGTCGCTGGGCGAACTGTTGTTGCAGGGTAAAAACAATCTGCAGGCCCCGTGGCTAGGCATCACCGCCTTCCTGTCAGTGGCGGTATTGCTGTCACTGCTGATTTTCATCGGTGAAGCCGTGCGCGACGCCTTCGACCCCAGTAAGGCGGTGTAAAATGACGCAGCCATTATTAACGATTGATAATCTCTCCATCGCTTTCAGCGCCCGGGGTGAAGCGCGTACCGTGGTCAGCGACCTGTCGCTACAGGTGGAGGCCGGGGAAACGCTGGCGCTGGTCGGCGAATCGGGCTCTGGCAAAAGCGTATCGGCGTTATCCATTCTACGCCTGCTGCCCACCCCGCCGGTGAGTTATCCCACCGGGGATATCCGCTTTCACGGTGAACCACTGCTCCATGCCGACGAGCGCGTACTGCGTGGGATCCGCGGCAACCGTATCGCGATGATTTTTCAGGAGCCGATGGTCTCGCTCAATCCGTTGCACACCCTGGAAAAACAGCTGTATGAGGTGCTGTCCCTGCACAGGGGGATGCGCAAAGAGGCCGCCCGGGGGGAGATCCTCACCTGTCTGGATCGGGTGGGGATCCGCAATGCAGCCCGACGACTGAATGATTATCCGCATCAGCTATCCGGTGGCGAGCGCCAGCGGGTAATGATTGCGATGGCGCTGTTGACGCGCCCGGAGCTGCTGATTGCCGATGAGCCGACCACCGCGCTGGACGTCTCGGTGCAGGCGCAAATCCTGCAACTGCTGCGCGAGTTACGCCAGGAGTTGAACATGGGCCTGCTGTTTATCACCCATAACCTGAGCATCGTGCGTAAGCTTGCCGATAACGTGGCGGTGATGCAGAACGGACGCTGCGTGGAGCAGAATACCGCCCCCGCGCTGTTCGCCAGCCCACAGCATCCTTACACCATCAAGCTGCTCGACAGCGAACCGACGGGCGAACCGGTCCCGCTGCCGCCGGAGAGCGTGCCGCTATTACAGGTAGAAAATTTGCAGGTCGCCTTTCCCCAGAGAAAAGGGATTTTTCGCCGTATCGTTGCCGAAAACAAGGTAGTGAATAACGTCAGTTTTACCCTGAGAACGGGCGAAACGCTGGGTCTGGTGGGGGAATCCGGATCCGGTAAAAGTACTACCGGCCTGGCGCTGCTGCGCCTGATTGCATCGGCGGGCGATATCATGTTTGATGGGCAGAAGATTCAGGGCCGCAGCCGGAAAGAGATGCTGCCCCTGCGCCACCGCATTCAGGTGGTGTTTCAGGACCCGAATTCCTCACTCAATCCGCGTCTGAACGTCCTGCAAATTATTGAGGAAGGCCTGCGGGTGCATCAGCCCGCGTTGAGCAGTACGGCGCGGGAAGCCGAGGTGGTCAGCGTAATGAAAGAAGTGGGGCTTGACCCGGAAACGCGCTGGCGTTACCCGGCTGAGTTTTCCGGCGGCCAGCGTCAGCGCATCGCCATCGCCCGAGCGCTTATCCTCAAGCCACAGCTGATGGTGCTGGACGAACCGACCTCCTCGCTCGACCGCACGGTGCAGGCGCAGATCCTCGCCTTGCTGAAATCACTTCAGCAAAAACACCAACTGGCCTATATCTTCATCAGCCATGACCTGCACGTGGTGCGGTCGTTGTGCCATCAGGTGATTGTGCTGCGTCAGGGAGAAGTGGTTGAACAGGGAGAGTGTCAGCGCGTGTTCGCCGAACCAGCGCAAGAGTATACCCGTCAGCTGATTACGCTAAGCTGACGCTCAGAATGGATTGTTTCCCGAGAATGGCTCAGCGATAGCCACGCCGAAATTTTTCAACCGGCAGGTGGCTGCAAACTCGTCCTGCATGTTCACAAACAGGCACGGCTCGCCTTCGCATTCCAGCACCGAACTTGGCAGTTCGATGTCGGTCAATGCCTGGCTTAGCTTCTGCATCACCGGCCAGGCGGTATCACCATCCGGGCTCAGTAATTTTAATGCCACAAGGCAATCATCATCCGCGTTATCGTTTTGCGGAATCGGTTCAACTCTTGAACCCGCAAAACCGGCGGACCAGCGATAGCTCTGCGGCAGTCGGTGTACGATAGAGAGTTGGATTGTATTCACGTCTTTTTCCCCGGAAGCAAAATGCTTCACAAATATTAAAATCCATTTTAACACATCGTTGACAATTCGTCCTGCATCCAGCAAAGGTTACGTACGTTTTTATCGTCACTCGTATGCCGGACCGGCATAACGGCGCTATATGTACCCGTTTCTGTGATCTAAAACAATCTTTTTGTCTACAACGCTGTGACTTTTTACACTAATTGATTTTACACAATTTAAACAAAGTCGAGCAGAAGAAAAAGCGTAGCGGTTGATATGCATCAAAAAGGGGCGTCGAAACGCCCCTTTTTGTTCCCCGGAGACGGGTTATAGCGGCGTTTTGCGCGGTCGGCTGGCGTAGAGGTAGAACAAAATGGAGCAGGTTGCACAAAACGCGATGGAAAACAGCATCGGCCAGGCGGTGACAAAGGTAGCCATCGACAGGAGTGCACCAACAATCGCGCCAATCCCAAAGCGGAACGTCCCCGCCAGCGACGAGGCGGTGCCCGCCATGTGCGGGAATTCGTCGAGTATAACCGCCATCGCATTGGAAGAAACCATCGACACGCAGCCGACAAACGCTGCCACACCCAGCACCAGCGACCAGAAGCCGACGCCTAACAGGGCACAAACCACCATCCACGCCGCCATCGCGAGCTGGATCCACAGCCCGGCGCGGAACATGTTCAGCGCCCCAACCCGGCGCACAAAGCGGCTGTTGATAATGGTCATGATGAACAGGAACACGATATTCAGCGCAAAGTAATAGCCGAAATGCTGCGGCGAAACATGGTTCAGTTCGATATAGACAAACGGCCCGGCGCTGAGGAATGAGAACATCCCGGCAAAGCTGAAACCGCTCGCCAGCATGTAGCTCAGCACCCGCTTGTGGCGGAACAGCGAGGCAAAGTTGCCCATTGTGGTGCGAATGTGGAACTTCTGTCGGCGCTCCGGCGGCAGGGTTTCATCAATAAAGAAGAAGATCATGGTTGAGGCCAGCAGCGCAGCAATTGCGAGGATCCAGAAAATCGCATGCCAGCTAAACCATACCAGTACCGCCCCGCCGACCATCGGAGCCACCAGCGGCGCAATGGTCGTCACCAGCATGACGAAGGACATCATGCGGGAAAACTCTTCTTTCGGATAAATGTCGCGCATCAGGGCGTTAATCACCACGCTGGCTGCCGCTGCGGCCAGACCGTGGAAGAAGCGCATCACAATCAGGTGTTCAATACTCTGCGACAACGCACAGGCCACTGCTGCTGCGGCGAATATCAGCGTGCCACCGAGAATGACCGGTTTGCGACCGATGCTGTCGGCCATCGGGCCGTACAGCAGCTGACCAAGGGCAAAACCCAGAATATAGGTACTGAGCGTCATCTGCGCGCTGCCCGCCGGGACGCCGAACTGCGCAGAGATAACCGGCAGCGCCGGGAGATACATATCAATTGAAAGCGGCATCAGCATGGCTAATAAGCCAAGGATGAACACAATTCCCAGCGATGAGCGCTGCCTGGTAGTCACAAATTCACTCCTGAAGTTAGCGCGGCTCTAACCCACGCTGGCGATTTCTTCTTCGGTCAGCGCCCGGTATTCGCCCGGGGCCAAATCATCATCCAGTTTAATCCCGCCGATTCGCTCGCGGTGCAGACCCACAACGTGGTTGCCCACTGCCGCAAACATGCGCTTCACCTGGTGATAGCGCCCTTCGCTAATAGTCAGCCGAACTTCGGTTGGGGTAATGACTTCCAGCTGCGCCGGTTTGGTCAAGTCTTTTTCATTATGCAGCTGAACGCCGTGGGCGAATTGTTCTGCCGTGTCATCGGCAACCGGCGATTCCAGCGTGACCAGATAGGTCTTCTCGCAATGGTGGCGCGGCGACGTAATGCGGTGTGACCACTGACCGTCGTCGGTCATCAGCACCAGGCCGGTAGTGTCGATATCCAGGCGTCCGGCGGCATGTAGCTTGTGCGCCACAGGTTCGTCGAGGAAATACAGCACCGTCGGGTGATCCGGGTCTTCCGTTGAGCACACATAACCCTGAGGTTTGTTGAGCATGAAGTAGCGCGGGCCGTTCTGCTGGGTCAACGGATTTCCGTCGTATTCCACATCGTGTTCCGGCTGGAGCTGAAAAGCGGAGAGTTTGACAATCTCGCCGTCCACGGTAACGCGGCTGGCGCGGATCTCACGCCCGGCAATAGCACGGCTGACGCCGAGTTGCTGAGCGATAAACTTATCGAGTCGCATGAAGTATTTTTAGCCTGTAAGAGTGCGGTGTCGGGCGACGCCCGAAAATAAAGCGATATCAGGGTCCAAGTATAACGGCCCTGCTAAGCCACTCAAGCGAAAAGATTCATGGCATACTATTGGGGTGTAAATAATGACGCCTGAAATATGACCTTTACGCTTCGCCCCTATCAGCAGGAAGCGGTGGACGCCACCCTCTCCCACTTTCGTCAACACCAACAGCCTGCAGTAATTGTGCTGCCCACTGGCGCGGGCAAAAGCCTGGTTATCGCCGAACTCGCGCGCCTGGCACGTGGCCGTGTGTTGGTACTTGCTCACGTCAAAGAACTGGTGGCACAGAACCACGCCAAATACCTGGCGCTGGGGCTTGAAGCCGATATCTATGCCGCCGGGCTGAAGCGCAAAGAGAGCCACGGCAAAGTGGTGTTTGGCAGCGTGCAGTCTGTGGCGCGTAATCTGGACCATTTCCAGGGCGAGTTTTCGCTGCTCATTGTCGATGAGTGCCACCGCATCAGCGACGATGATGACAGCCAGTACCAGCAAATCCTTGGCCACCTCAAAAAGGTAAACCCTCACTTACGTTTGCTTGGGCTAACCGCCACGCCGTTTCGTCTTGGCAAAGGCTGGATTTATCGCTTTCATTATCACGGCATGGTGCGCGGCGATGAAAAAGCGCTGTTTCGCGACTGTATTTACGAACTTCCGCTGCGCTACATGATCAAGCACGGATTCCTGACGCCGCCGGAAAGGCTTGATATGCCGGTGGTGCAGTATGATTTCAGCCGCCTGCAGGTGCAGAGCAATGGCCTGTTTAGCGAAGCGGATCTCAACCACGAGCTGAAAAAACAGCAGCGCGTGACGCCGCACATCATCAGCCAGATTGTTGAGTTCGCGCAGAACCGCAAAGGGGTGATGATTTTTGCCTCCACCGTCGAGCATGCCAAAGAGATAACCGGGCTGTTACCCGCCGGGGATGCGGCGCTGATTACCGGCGAGACGCCAACTCCGGAGCGCGACCGGTTGATCGAAGCCTTTAAAGCACAGCAGTTTCGGTTTCTGGTCAACGTCGCAGTGCTGACCACTGGCTTTGATGCGCCACACGTCGACCTGATTGCGATTCTGCGCCCAACCGAATCCGTTAGTCTGTATCAGCAAATCGTTGGTCGTGGCCTGCGCCTGTCTCCGGGTAAGACCGATTGCCTGATTCTGGACTACGCCGGTAATCCGCATGATCTGTTCGCTCCGGAAGTCGGCGCGCCAAAAGGCAAAAGTGACAACGTCCCGGTGCAGGTTTTCTGCCCTTCCTGCGGCTTCGCCAATACCTTCTGGGGGAAGACCACCGCCGATGGCACGCTGATTGAACATTTTGGCCGCCGTTGTCAGGGCTGGTTTGAAGACGATGATGGCCATCGCGAACAGTGTGATTTCCGCTTCCGCTTTAAAAACTGTCCGCAGTGTAACGCTGAAAATGACATTGCCGCCCGTCGCTGCCGGGAATGTGACACGGTGCTGGTCGACCCGGACGATATGCTGAAAGCCGCGCTGAAGCTTAAAGATGCGCTGGTGCTGCGCTGTAGTGGTATGACGCTTCAACACGGTGGCGATGAAAAAGGCCCGTGGCTGAAAGTGACCTATTACGATGAAGACGGGGCGGATGTGAGTGAGCGCTTCCGTCTGCAAACGCCCGCGCAAAAAACGGCGTTTGAACAGCTGTTTATGCGGCCACACACCCGCACGCCCGGCATTCCGCTGCGCTGGATAACCCCGGCGGATATCCTCGCCCAGCAGGTTTTGCTTCGTCATCCGGATTTTGTCGTCGCCCGTAAGAAAGGGCAGTTCTGGCAGGTACGTGAAAAAGTCTTTGATTATGAAGGCCGTTTTCGTCGGGCCAATGAACTGCGCTGAACGCATCCCGCCTGGCGCACCCAAAGGGTTTCTTCGCGCCTGGGGTGTAGTTTCCATTGCCCCCGAGGGGATTGAGGGCTATAATCCCGCCCGCTTTTGCATGTGCAAAGCAGATCATTTGCCTGTTGCTGGGTCGCCTGTAACAGGATTACTAATAGAGAGATGTTCAATGTTTACTTTAAACGCAGAAGTACGTAAAGAGCAGGGTAAGGGTGCGAGCCGCCGCCTGCGTACAGCTAACCTGTTCCCGGCAATCGTCTACGGTGGCGACGCTGCCCCAGTAGCCCTGGAACTGGACCACGACAAAGTGTGGAACCTGCAGACTAAAGAAGGTTTCTACACCGAAGTCCTGACCATCGCTGTTGCTGGTGGTAAAGAAGAAAAAGTTAAAGTTCAGGCTGTTCAGCGTCACCCGTTCAAGCCAAAACTGACTCACATCGACTTCGTTCGCGCGTAATCGCTGACAAGTTGAAGAAAACCCCGCCTCGGCGGTAACACCGATCGGTTAAGCAAAACGATCGGTTGAACGATCCGGCAGGTGGTTCACAATAAGCCTCATCATTTTCTGATGGGGCTTTTTTATGCTTTCTACCTGGCT
>Ga0160437_1000203_pt1 | contig 33400 bp, 29 predicted proteins | sample HID1975I_E0MG_FD_108227 | JGI IMG/M metagenome (GOLD analysis project Ga0160437, IMG submission 108227) | Enriched soil microbial communities from UW Madison campus, WI, USA - HID1975I_E0 MG | ecosystem: Environmental > Terrestrial > Soil > Unclassified | place: USA: Madison, Wisconsin... | reverse complement strand
GTCAAGGAGTCGGGATGGGGCCGTGAAGTCGGCGAGGAGGGCGTGATCAATTACACTGAAACGAAAACCGTGACGGTGCTTTTGTAAAAATGGTTGGACGCTGAGATCGGCTGCGAAAGAGCTTGATGGTCAGAAGGTCGGCAGCATCTGGCAATGGCCTTTTCTTGTAGGGCTGCCCGACTGGCAAAAGGCGACGAACTGGTTGCTCGCACCTGCCGACGACCGACCTAGAATTGACCGCGCTGAGCAGTCGGTAGGTACAATTATGCATCCTGGCTGGGCGACTCCAACTACAGGAGTGCAGGTCGAATTCCGGGGCGAACTGCCGAACGCCACAATGCTATGCTGTTTGGCCTGCCGCGAGTTGGTTTCCGCTTCGTTCGCGCGTTGCCAGTGATGCACCGCCGCCGGATTGCCCGTTACTTTTCTTGGGTTGAGCCGGCATTGAGAGGGTGCGGTTGAGCAGAGCCGGTCCCCCGGATGTATTCCAGGGAACCGGCGAGTGCCGTTAATATCGAGCGTTCAGTCCTATCTTGAATGCTGTGGGCGATCCGGGCGTAATGTTCGTGTTGCTATGCGCGAAGACGAAGTAGCGTTTGTTGAAGACATTCTCGACATTGAGCTGAGCGCTGACGTTTTCGCTCAGATTATAGTACAGCGCGGCGTCGACCCGCGTGTAGCCTGGCATCGACACTGCATTGTCGGTCGAGGCATAGCGCTTGCCCTGATAGAGAATGCCGACGGCGGCGCCGATCTGTTCGATGGGATCGAAGCGCGTCCACAGCGAGGCGGCATGCTTGGGCATGTTCGGCAGGATGTTGCCCGCCTTGACGGTGCCCGAGACGTTGTCGAGGAAAGTGCCGTCGGAATAGGTATAGGCACCCACTATGCTGAGCTGGTCGGTGATGTTGCCCGTTGCGCTCAATTCAACGCCCTTGGTCCGCTGGCGGCCGATGGGTACGGTCGCGGATGACGGGTTGTTGGGATCGCTGAGCGCCAGCACATTGTCGCGATCGAGCTGGAACACCGCAGCAGTGACGTTGAATGCGGGGACCACGTCCCATTTCACGCCCAGTTCGTAGTTCTGGAACTTTTCCGGGGCCAGGCTCTCGTTACTGAGGGTCAGCCCGGTCAGCTGATCGCCGCCGCGCGGCAGGTAGGTGCGCGAATAGCTGGCATAGATCGACGCGTTCTCGACCGGCTTGAAGATCAGGCCTGCGCGGGGCGACCACAGGTCGTCCGTGGTGGAGAAATTCCGTTGCTGGGTGGCTGGAAAGCCAACCGTGCGCGTGTCGGTGACGTCGGTCTTGAAGTGTTCATAGCGAATGCCCAGGATCACGTCGAACATGCTGGAAAGAGAGATCTGGTCCTGGACATAGCCGGCGACGAGATCCGTGGTTCCCTTGTTCGCACCGCTGCTGGCGGCCGCACGCCACAGCATGTCCGGCCGGAAAATCGTGGGATTGGCCACCGTCGCGTAGATCGTCTGCACGCCCAGCGCGTTGGTCGGGGTGGGGAAGAAGCCTTCCTGGCGCAGGTTGTCGGTCTTCTGGTGACCGTATTCGCCGCCCAGCAGCAAGGTATGCTCGATCGATCCGGTGTTGAACTGGAGGTTGAGGTCGGTCTGGTTGATGAAGTTTTCGCGGTGGGTCAGGTTGTTGTAGCCCTGGATCGCGACGACCGTGCCGGGTGCATAGATTCCGGCAGGAAGGCCGGCCGGGTTGGTCATGGCCGCCGTGTTGACAGCGCCGGGGAACACGTTCTGGTAGAATTTGTCGTAATCGGCATAGCGCGTGAGGTTGCGCAGCGAGATGCGGTCGCTGAAGCTATGCTCGATATAGAGTGAGGCGGCGTCGGTGTTCGTCCAGGTGGGGCTCTGGTCGGGATCGCCGAAGAATTGCGAGCGCGGCGTGCTTAGCGGCTTGCCCTGATAGCTGGATACCCCGCGATCGGCGACGCGATCGTCCTCGAAGTGTTCGTAGCCCATGGTGACCGTGGTTTCCGGGCCCGGGGTGAAGGTCACGGTCGGGTTGAAGCCCCAGCGCCGGTTGGTCACGCCGTCGCGGTAGCTGTCGCTGTTCTGGTAGACGCCGGTCACCCGAGCGGAGAGCAGGCTGCCCAGCGGCGCGCCGAGGTCGAACTGACCGCGGACGTGATCGAAGCTGCCGCCTTCAAGTCGGAAGGCGCGGATCAGTTGTCCGTTTGCTGCCTTGGTCACGCGGTTCACGGCCCCGCCCACGCCGCCGCGGCCGAAGATCATGGCGTTGGGGCCCTTGAAGACCTCCAGGCGTTCGATGTTGTAGAAGTCGCGATAGGTCTGGATATCGTCGCGCATGCCGTCGACGAAGAAGTCGCCCGTGGTGGCATTGCCGCGCAGGACCAGCGTCTCGCGGTTGCCCTCGCCCTGGGCGGAGAAGACGCCCGGGATGTAGCGGACGGCATCGCCGATGCTGTTCGCGGCCTGGTCCTGGATCTGCTTCAGCGTGACGACGTTGATCGACTGCGGTACGTCGAGCAGCGGCGTATCGGTTTTGGTCGCCGTGGTGCTGCGCTCGGTGCGATAGGACGACTGCGATTCATCGTCATGGATGGCCGTGCCGATCACGGTGATGCGGCCGAGATTGCCTGCATCCTGAGCATGACCCTGTGCGCTGACTACGGCCATGATAGCGCCGGCGGTAAGAGCGTGCGCTTTGGCGTGCCGCATCGAAAGCGGTTTTGACATCTTGAATGTTCCCCTGAACCTGCGATTGAAAGCACGAAAGATAATGAGAACCATTCGCACTTGTCGGCGCCGATACAGGCAGGCATGGTCCAGCCCAAGAGGAGGCGGCGAACATGGACAATAATTGTACTGACCCCAAGGTCATCCCAATGTTCGAGCCACATTTTGTAATCAAGGATACGGAAGGGGCATGAAATTACTCGTTCTGGAGGACGACGCCGAGCTATCGTCCTATCTTGAGCACGGTTTGCGCGAGCTGGGCCACAATGTGGCGGTAACCGGCGATGGCTTTGATGCCCTGTACCGTATTCTTGACGAGACCTTCGACGTCGCCATCCTCGACCGGATGGTTTCAGGACTGGACGGCCTTTCCGTGCTACGGCGCGCGCGCCGGGATGGCTGCCAGACTCCGGCACTGATGCTCACCGCGCTTGCGGGTATCGAGGACCGGGTGGAAGCACTGGAAGCAGGCGCCGACGATTATCTCGTCAAGCCCTTTGCCTTTTCCGAACTGGCCGCGCGGCTTAATGCGTTGGCGCGGCGCGCTGCGCCGGTCGCAAGCCAGCAAGTGCTGACGGCCGGCGATATCGAGATGAGTCTGCTGCGCCGAACGGTAAAGCGCGGGGGCAGGGCCGTGGAACTTCAGCCCCGCGAATTCAGCATTCTCGAACATCTCATGCGCAACGCGGACAGGATCGTGACCCGCACGCTGCTGTTGGAGAAGGTCTGGGACTTCGGCTTCGACCCGCAGACGAATATCGTGGAAACCCATATGAGCCGCCTCCGATCCAAGCTGAACGAAGGCTTTTCCGTCAACGCGATAAGAACCATCCGGGGATCGGGATATATTCTGAACTGCGATGCCGACTGACCCGCCCGGCCGACGGTTGCCGCGACGCCTGCCGCATCCTCGAACCGTCCGGACGCTCGCGCTGGTCGTGGCGCTGGTATCGTGCCTGATCACCGCAGCCTTGGGGGGACTGACCTATTGGTACGTTCACGAGGAGGTCGAGCGTCAGATCGATGAACGGATTGCCGTCGATGCTCGAACACTCCTTCAATTCGAGCGTACGCACGGGTTCGAGGCGTTGGTGCAACTGGTGCGTGCCAAGGATGCCTATACGCCGCCCGCGCCGACCGGGCACCTGGCGGTGGTCGACATCGCTCTGGATCGGACGATGGGCTATATCGTCGCAGATGGCCAAGGGGTGCGCCGGGCGGGAGGGCTAGACGCGGACATGCCGCCGTCTGGCTGGAGCGAATTCATCCATTTCAGACATCCGGACGGGCGAGATGCGATTGCCCAGGGCCTGAATTCCCGGCTCGGCGGTGGCGGATATCTGCTCGTTGCAGCGGATAGAACGGCGGTCGACCAGATCGATGCGGTCCTCCTGCGGCTGTTCCTTGCCGCCTTCGGAATCCTGTTGCTCGTCAATCTTGCCCTCATTCTCGGGTTCGGCCGCGCGGTGCGCCGACGCCTGGACGCCATGGCACGCGGGGCAGAGGCGATCATGGCCGGTGACATGTCTCGCCGAATGCCGGTGGAAGGAACTTCGGACGAGTTCGACGAGCTTGCGACAGTTCTCAACGGCATGCTCGACCGGATCGTTGCGCTGGTGACGCGGTTACGCGAATTGTCGAGCGGCCTGGCCCACGACTTGCGCACACCGCTCAGCCGCATGCAGGCCAAGCTGGAGCGGTCGGCCGGCATGGCCAGGGACGTGGAGCAGCAGGAACTGCTGGAGGCGGCGATAGACGACGGCAACCGACTGGCCGACCTCTTCGCCGGCTTGCTCTCCATCGCGGAAATAGATGGTAGACGGGCTCAGCGACGCTTCGTTCGCGTTGACCTTGGCGCGGCAGCTGAACAGATCGCCGAGGCCCACCGGCCGGCTTTCGAGGATAGCGGGCATCGCCTCCTGATCGAAACCGAACAAGCCTTCGTGCTAGGGGATCAGGCGCTGCTTCAGCGAATAGCCGCAAATCTGCTCGACAATGCGCTGGTCCATACGCCGCGCGGTACCACCGTGACTCTCCTTGTCCGCAACCTGGCGGAGGAGATCGCGTTGAGCGTGCGCGACGATGGGCCGGGCGTTGCCGTGGAGGATCGTCAACGCATCTTCGAGCGGTTGGTTCGGTTGGAACCCGGCAGGTCCGGACCGGGGTACGGGCTGGGTCTCAGCATGGTCCAGGCCATTGCCGCCGCTCATGGCGGCACGGCCTCCGCGCTTGCCCCCGATTCCTGCGGAAACGAGGGGCTTGCAATCGAAGTCTTGCTTCCTTCTTTCAAAGATCAGGACGAAAACCTGAAGGCAAAGGCCTTCGCCCGTCATCGAGGGAGCACTGGCTGCGAGTAAGCGGCGCGCGCTACTTGACCGGGCCGGTGCAAACGCCCTGTTCGCCGGATTTGGCGCAAAGAAGGATCGGGTCGATGTCGACCAGTCGCAGTGACCTCACCATCTTTTCCGTCGAAATCTTGTACTTCAGGAACTGCGGTGAGCGAATGTGGCTCTCATAGGCAGCTTTGCTGGCGTAGACTTCAAGCAGTCTGATCTTGGCCGGCGCCTCGGCGATGGCGAAGGAATGGAGCATCAGGACGCCCGGCTCCAGGCGGACCGAGGCTTCCTGTTCCTCCGCCAGGATCGCCTTATAGGCATCGAGCTGTGCGGGATCTATTTCGAGTTCGGCCATGCGAACCATGGCCGTGCCAAGATCCGGCTTCCCTTGGTCCCGGGCAGACGCGGGGGCAATGCCGGTAGCGAGGGACAGGGCACAGAGCGTTGTCAGAATGAGCTTCATGGTTGCCTTCCAGCATGCAGTCGTCGGTTTCAATCGCCGATCGGATTCAATTCGCGGATCAGGTCGATCAGCAGCCGCAGCGGGACGGGCAGCTGCCTGCGGCCGGGATAGTAGATGTGCAGCCCATCATCGAGCGAAGCCCATTCGGTAAGGACCAGCTGCAGTTCCCCGCGCGCCACCTCTTCCGCCACGCTTTCTTCCGTGGCGTAAATCAGGGCTGCACCATGGCGGGCGAGAGCCACGGCCGTCTCGCTGTCATTCATCGATATGCGGCCGGGAACTGAGATCGAGAGCGTTTCCTCACCCCGGTCGAATTCCCAGCTGTAAGTTCGGTCGTCGCCTAGCTTGATCTGCACGCAGCGGTGGTCCTGCAGGTCCTCGGGGTGCTGCGGAATGCCGAAGCGCTCCAGATAGGCAGGGGACCCGGCCACTACCCATCGCAAGTCGCGCGTCAGTCGCTGGGCGATCATGTCCGCAGGCACGGTTCCGCCGAAACGGATGCCGGCATCGAAACCCTGGTTGACGATGTCGACGATGCTGTTGTTGACGCAGAGATCGATCTCGACGTCAGGATAGCGATCGAGGAACGCCGGCATAACTGGCGCGAGCAGGTGGATCGCAGCCTGGTCTGGCACGTTCAGCCGGATACGGCCCGCCGGGGATCCGCGAAACCGGTTCAGTGTGTCGACGGCCGCATCGATACGCTCGAAGGGATCGGCGATCTCGGCCAGCAGTGCTTCGCCCGCAGCTGTCAGTGTGACGCTGCGATTTGTCCGGTTGAGCAACCGCACGTCCAGACGTTCCTCAAGTCCGCGCAGTGAGTGGCTGAGCGCCGAGGCACTTACGCCGAGTTCGACACCGGCGCGCCGGAAGTTTCTGTGCCTTGCGATGGCCAGGAAGTAGCTGAGATTGGCTATGTCTGATCGGCTGAAGCTCATCGCGGGATAAGATACTCCTGTGGCTGTTCTGCTCATAGGAGTGCTTTCGCGCGATCCCAAGCGGGTTTGTTCTATCGGGAACCTAGCGCCGGTACTGGGCGGCCGTCACCGGTTCGAGCCGTTCGACGTTCGCGCCGCCCACCGTTTCCTGGATCGCGATATGCGTGACGCCCTCTTGGGGAGATGCGCCATGCCAATGCTTCACACCGGGCGGACACCAGACGGCATCGCCGGGCCGCATCTCCACAACTGGCCCGCCTTCGATCTGGGTCCAGCCCAGGCCGGCGGTGACGATGAGGTGCTGGCCCATCGGGTGGCGATGCCAGTTCGATCGGGCGCCCGGCTGAAAGGTAACTTCGCCGGCGGATACCGCGCTGGGCGGCGACGCGGGAAAAACCGGACGCACCGTGACGGAGCCGGTGAAGTTCGAGGTCGGTCCGGATGTGGCAGTGCGTTCTTCTGCGCGGCTGACCCCGGCCTCCGCCGTCTGCGCCGCAACCGGAGACGCCAGGCAAACGGCGACCACCGCCAATAAATTCGCCGAACGCCGGATCGTGGCGCCGCTCATTTCGCGGCGCGCTGGGCGAACACGTCTTTGGCGACGGCCAGCGCGGACATGGCATTGGGCCAGCCGGTGTAGAAGGCGAGGTGGGTGATCACCTCGGCTGCCTGTTCCTGGGTGAGGCCCGCATCCATCGCGCGGCCGAGATGGTAGCTGACCTGCTCCGTCTGTCCCGCGGCGATCAGCGCGGCTACCGTCACCAGGCTGCGGTCGCGCGGGGCGAGGTCCGGGCGGAGCCAGAGGTCGCGGAACAGATAGTCGGTGGTGTAGCCCACCAGACCGGGGGCAACGCTGTCATAGAGTTCGCCAACTCGCTGCTTGCGCACGGCCTCCGCTGCCTCATCGAGAGGAAGCGGCGGCGGCGTCTCGGCGGGAAGCTGATCGCTGCCGATGCCGCGCCGGGCAAAGACTTCGCCAACGGGGCCTACTGCCGCCATCGCGTTGCCCCAGCCCGAATAGTAGGCGAGGTGCGTGATCGTCTCGGAAATCTCGCGCGGCTTCACGCCGTTCTCGATCGCCTGATCGGCGTAGTAGGTGAGCGCCGGCGCCTGCCCGCGTGCAATCAAGGCGGCCGCGGTGATGAGGCTGCGATCGCGCCGGTCAAGGCCGGGGCGTTTCCAGACGTCGCCGTAGAGACGGTCCTGCGTGTATTTTTCGAGGGCCGGGGCCACCTTGCGCACTTGCTCGGGCGAAAGGCGGCGGCCTTCGACATGGGGCTGCTGGGCCTGTGCTGTGCTGGTCATGAGGATCAGTCCTGTCATGGCTGTAAGGAGAAGGCGCATGGGAACGGCGCCGATCAATGGGCGACGAAGCCGCCGTCGACCGGCAGCGCGACGCCGAGGACGAAGCTGGAACCGGGGCTGCACAGCCAGAGCACGGCCTGCGCGACCTCATCGGCGTGCCCAAGGCGGCCGATCGGTTGCATCTTCAGGATTTCGGTCATGGCGTCCGATTGACCGTCGAGCATCTCGGCGACCATCGGCGTGTCGATGGTGCCGGGGCACACGGCGTTGATCCGGATACCGCGCGGCGCATATTCGACCGCAGCACTCTTGGTAAGACCGATCACGCCGTGCTTCGACGCGTGATAGGCCGCCCGACCGGGCAGGCCGACAAGTCCGCCGAGCGAGGAGCAATTGACGATCGCGCCGCAGCCCTGCGCGCTCATGGGGCGCAGCTCATGTTTCATGGAGGCCCATACGCGGCGCAAGTTGACGGCATTGACCCGATCGAAGCTTTCCGCAGGCTCGTCGGCAGCATCGCTGGGCGGCACCTGGATGCCCGCGTTGTTGAACGCCATGTCGAGACGGCCGTACTCCGCCACCGCGCGGTCGACAGCGGCGGATACTTGCGCCTCGTCGGCCACGTCGCAGGCGATGCCGACGGCACGATGTCCCGCGTCGCGGAGCTTGGCGGCCTCGGTTTCGGCAAGATCGCCGTCGATATCCACCAGCAGGACAGCAGCGCCCGCACGGGCGAAGGCCTGCGCGGCGGCGAGGCCCATGCCCTTGCACGCGCCGGTGACGAAGGCGACCTGGCCGGAGAAGTCATAATGTACGGCCATGTCAGCGCCCCACCATCGCAGCCTGTGCGGCCGAGTAACGGTCCCCGGCGATGCGGACCTGACTGGATGCAGCCTCCAATGTCTCGACGTCTTCCGTAGAGAGGGCGAGCGTGTCCGCGCCCAGGTTCTCGATGAGCCTGTCCACTTTCGTGGTGCCAGGAATGAGGACGATCGAAGGATGCTTGGCCAGCAGCCAGGCCAGCGCCACTTGTGCGGGGGTTACGCCCCGATCGGCAGCGAAGCGGCGGATGATGTCCACCAGCGCCTGGTTGGCCTTGATGTTCTCCGCCTGGAAGCGCGGGACCGTGCTGCGGAAATCATCGCCGCCGAAGGCCGCATCGGCACCCAGAGCGCCGGTCAGGAAGCCCTTGCCCAACGGGCTGAACGGGACAAGCGAGATGCCCAGTTCCAGAAGCGCCGGAATGACATCACCCTCCGGTCCGCGCCACCACAGCGAATATTCGCTTTGCAATGCGGCCACCGGCTGCACGGCATGCGCGCGGCGTATCGTGCCGACGCCAGCTTCGGACAGACCGAAATGCTTTACCTCCTCGATCAGCGTCCTGACCGCACCCGCGACATCCTCGATCGGCACATCGGGATCGACGCGGTGCTGGTAATAGAGGTCGATCGCCTCGACCCGCAGGCGGGCAAGCGATTCCTCCACCACTTTGCGGATGTGCTCAGGCCGACTGTTGAGCTTGCTCCAGCGATCCGTGTCGCCGGGGGCTGCTTCGAAGCCGAACTTGGTGGCGATGAAGACCTGCCCCTTGAAGGGTGCGAGGGCCTCACCGACCAATTCCTCGTTGAGGCGCGGTCCGTAGACTTCGGCAGTGTCGAAGAAGGTCACGCCCCGTTCCACGGCCTCGCGAATGAGGGCGATCATCTCCTGTCGATCCTTGGGCGGGCCGTAGGACCAGCTCATGCCCATGCAGCCCAGACCGATGGCGGACACGTTTGGGCCGTTTGCGCCCAGTTCACGCTGTTGCATGTTGAATTCCTCTGCTTACAGGTCAGGCGCCGGGCGGAGCGGTGCCTCCTTGTCGGTAATAAAAACACGATCGGACCCGTTGCGTGTCATGAGATCGCCGCCATGCAACGTTGAGATAGTCTCACGTCTCGTTGTGGATTCGGTCGCACTATGCTCGGGAGTGCGGGATGGGAGGGAGTTGACAGGCCAAGCCGCCGCTACAGCCTGATCCCTGAAGTAAATCGGACCGTTCAAGCGCTCCCGGAGCTTCCGGCAATCACTCGGCAGGGGGACCTGACGATGGACCAGTGCGCATGAACCATATTCGTTCCAGTATCCGTGCGGACTCCGCAATTACATTTATTCAAAATTGCCTTGACCATCGATGTCATTATTATACTCCTTGCAGTATAGCTTAGGAGAGGGGCAGGAATGAAGACGTTAGGGCGTTGTATAGCGACATGCGCCATTTTTATGACGGCCGCGGCTCAGGCTCAGGCTCAGGCGCCTTGGCAGCCACCCTCTACCAGCTTGTCTTCATCAGTTGCCGTGGAGAGCAAAACCGCGACGGGTGCTACGTTTCGGCGTAGCGGAACCTCTTTCACCATTACCTTCTGGAACGACCGAACCGTGCACATCACGAGCGGTACGTCTGCTTCAAAGTCAGCAGGGCGCGACCTTGCGATCGTAGGTGTTCCGAAGTTGATCCGCTGGTCCATGTCGGAAAATGATTCCCGGTTTCTGCTGACGACATCGGCGATGCAAATAACGGTCGACAAGAAGTCAGGCGCAGTCGCGATGCTAGGCGAAGATGGTGCGCCGATCATCGCCGAGAGCGATCCACTGACCCAGAAAATGGGCTCTACGCCAGATCTCGACGGTGCCGTGCAACAGCGCTTCCGGCTGGAAGGCTCGCAAGGCATTTACGGTCTCGGCCAGCATCAGACCGGGGTTCTGGACCTTATCGGCACGACCACGCGGCTCCAGCAGGCCAATACCGATGTCGGCGTTCCCGTGCTGGTATCGACGCGCGGCTATGGTCTCTTCTGGAACTGGGAGCGCGGATGACGCTATTGCGACGCGCTCTCAAAACTTTGACGTGTGACGGAGGAAGAACGGGACTGCAGAGGCTGGATTTTTTGTTTTTTTTCGCGCGGGCCGCGTCGGAGCGCGGATTCAGCCGTAAATGAAGATCATGCGGTCGGTCAGGCGAACCGACTTCAGGCTCAGTGATCCCAGCAGTTTGGCGACTGCGCCGACCGGATCGTGAACGTTGAACACACCGCTGACGCGCCGCGCGCGTACCTCTTCGCCGACGACCTGGATGAAGCCCGGATGATAGCGGCCCAGTTCGGCAACGACTTCGGACAGCGGTCGGTTCTCGAACGTCAGGAACCCTTGCGTCCAGGCATCCGCATCGGCGACCTTGCCGGCTTCCAGCGGACCGATACCGCGCTTGCCGTCATACGTGACGCTGTCGCCCTCGCCGATATCGACGGACGTGTCGCCCGGTGCCGGATAGGCCACGCGCACACGGTGCTCGGTGACGCTCACCCGCGTAACGTCATCGACCGCGCGCACCAGGAAGCGCGTTCCCAGTGCCGTCGTGCTGCCACCGTTCGCCTCGACCGTGAACGGGCGGGCGCGATCGGGGGCCACGGCGAAGGCGGCCTCTCCCTTCAGTAATCGGATCATCCGTTGGCCGGGCGTATAGTCGAACGCCACGGCGCTTTGGGTATTGAGAAGGATGCGCGAACCGTCCGGCAGGTCGATCGTGCGCTGCTCGCCCGTCGCGGTCATGGCATCGGCCTGCAGGCGGGTGGGCACGTCATAGACTTTGCCGACGATCAACAAGCAGAGACTGGCGGCCAGTGCGGTCGGTACCCATCGGCGAACGGGAGCGCGCGTGCGCGAAGACGGCATCGGCAAGACGCGGTGGGGAGCCAGCGATTCACGAAGGTCCGGCGCGACCGTCACGCCGCCAAGATCGGACCACACGACTTCCATTTCCGCGAAAGCCTGCGCATGGCGCGGGTCGGCCGCGAGCCAGGCATCCAGTTCCGCCTCGTCGTTCAGCAACCCACTGTCGCGCTCTGCGAACCAGCGCGCCGCCTCGTCGGCGATCTTGTCAGGAATGGTGTCGTCTGCCATCACCAGCGCGGTTCCCTGGGCTTGCGACATGCCATGGCCATGTCGGCGCCTTCAAAAATGAGACGTCCGGCGTGCGCGGATCGGGACTGTTCGCTGCGAAAAAAGAACGTCACGCGTCCGTATCATCCTGAAGTCTGGCATGACAATGCCGCACCGCGATGCGTACGTGCTTCGCTACGGCATTGAGCGTGATGCCCAGCCTTTCCGCTACCTCCTGCGCAGGCAGCCCGTCGATGCGCCGAAGCGTGAAGACCTGACGGCAGCGTAACGGCAACTCCTCCAGAGCTGCCTCAAGCCGTTGCAGCCGCTCCCGATCGACCATCCGGGTTTCGGCGGAAGGGGTATCCGCCGTTACTTCCAATGGCAGTTCGCCGCCGTCGAACAGCTTGCCGTGGCGCGCAGCGGCACGCACATGGTCGGTCGCCAGGTTGGTGGCGAGGCGGTAGAGGAATGCCTTCTTGTTGAGGATAGGCGGATCGTCCTCCACCCGCTGGACGCGGAACCACAGGCTTTGCGTCACATCCTCTGCCGCCGGCGCATTGCCGACGATGCGCTGCGCCAGCCGCAGAAGCGAGCGGCGTTCCGTCAACAGCAGAGGCGTCAAGGCACTGGCGTTCGAGGACATTTCGTGCGCGCTTAGCGATGTTGCGATAAATTCGCAATAAGTCGAGAGCTATCGCGGCTTCGCAGCGTCCGGGAGAGAGGAATTGGCCGTTCTTGCATCATCAAGAGAGCAGCCCAAGCGGCCGCTCGTTAATGACACACGGTTTCCGTTCGAATTTCAGGCTCGTTCCGCGTTGCGTAACCATGTCACCTCGTCGGCAACGGTTTCGTGGATCGGCCGAAAGGAAAGACCGAGATCGTGCTCCGACTTGCGGTGGTCGAAGCGGGTACGATCCGCTTCGCGCAACATGAGACGAACGGTGGCGAGTCCCATGAGGGCAGACTTGCCCATCAATCTGGCCGACAGTTCCTGAAAGCCGGCCACGACCCATAACACGGCGGGAGGTATGGCTCGCTTTGGGGCCGCGATGCCGGTGACCTGCGCATAGCATTGCATAAGATCGCGCATCGCAACATGCCGACCGGCGGCAAGATATCGCTCGCCGCGCCTTCCTTTTTCGGCGGCAATGATCAGGGCGTGCGCAACATCCCGGGCATCGACGAACGCAAAGGTGCCCGGCGGCACGCCCGGCAAGCGGCCGTGCAGGTAGTCGAGTGTGAATTGGCCCGCCGAGGTTGGCCCTAGATCGCCGGGGCCGTGCATCCAGCCGGGCAGGATGAAGCAGGCGAAGAGGTCCGGATAGCGATCGAGCGCTTCTGCCACTGCCCGGTCGGATAGGATTTTGCTGCGATAATAATCGTCAGCATCGGCTTCGTCGCGGATCATCGTCTCGTCGATCAGGCCGCCGCGCGGGCCGTCCAGCACGGCGATCGAACTCGTGTGTATGAACTTTCGCACTCCGGCCTGGTAGGCCGCCTCGATCAGCTGCCGGGTGCCGTCGACATTGATGGCTTGCAGTTCGGCCCAATGCCGGCCGCCGCGGTAGCTTTCGCGAAAGTACGCGGCCGTGTGAAAGACCACATCGCAGCCCTGTAGGGCTGCAGCAAACTGGTCGATCTGCGCCATGTCGCCCTCGATGACCGTCAGCGCCGAGATTTCCTTCTCAGAGGCAAATTGCCGGTGTGCCTTTTCGCGAGATCGGGCGAGAGCTTTCACCTGATACCCTTGCTTCAGCAGGAGGCGAACGAGGTTGCTTCCCAGCAATCCGGTTGCTCCGGTTACGAATGCAGTCGACATGATCGGCGTCCTTGATTGAAAGCGGGATCTGCGACTTAGCGACAGATTGATTTGCGTAGAACGATCACCCATGCAAATCAGCTTTTCATGAATGCAAAACAAAATCTGGATTGGGACGATCTTCGCCTCTTTCTGGCGGTAGTTCGGCGCGGGAGCTTCCTTCAGGCCAGCCGAATTGTCGGCATGGTACCGTCCTCCCTTTCGCGGCGTATGGACCGGCTTGAAGACGCACTGGGCCAAGCTCTGTTGCATCGTGGTTCGGAAGGAGTGAGGCCAACGGCACGAGGACGGCAACTTGTGGCGGTTGCCGAAGCGATGGAGCGGACCCTTGCCCCACAAGTGGGCGTTAGTGACGGGGCCGGCAGCACTGTCACCCTCTCGTCGGGAGAGGGCTTTACACCGATCCTGATCGACGTGATTGCAGAACTTCGTAGCGTGATGCCGGGATGCTGGGTCGAACTATTGACCGATCAGCGCCTGGTCAAAATGGCGAAAGGCGCTGTAGACATAGCGGTCCGCACGGTGCACCTGGGCGAGCCGTCGCTGATATATCGCACGGTGGCGCAGATTCCATTCGGGTTCTACGCCAGTGAAGAGTATTTCCGAACCCTCGGATCGCATCCGCAGATGCATCAAGCAGAACTGATCGATCTTGCCTCGCCCTTAAGCGAAATGGCGGTAATGCGGGCAGTTCGGGCCATGGGTTTCGCCGCCAGGCCGCTCCGTCTATCCTCGTTCGACGCACTCACGATGGCTATCAGAGCTGGAATGGGGGTAGGAGTGTTGCCCTGCATATCCGCCGAAGGTCTTGTCCAGTTGTTCACGCATGTCGAACTGCCGCCGCTTGACGTATATGTCGTGGCACATCCCGATGGGCTTAAAGAGCCTCAGATTAGGCTCGCCTTCGATGTGTGCTGCGATCACATACAACGATCGTTTGCACGATCCTGAAGCTTCACGGAGCAATCAACCGAGGTTTTACGGTCGGACCGCTCCCGGAAAGGGCTGCCGTTCGGCCTATCGCTCTCGAACGGCAGTTCTGTCCCAGCTCCGGTCAGGAGCCGAATGTCCGCTCCAAGGCATGCTGACGTGGTCGGTCTGATCCAACCCTTACAGGGTTTGGCGCTCGCCGTGAGGAATGAATGAGGGCGCCGAGCACTACAACAAAGTCTATGCAATATTTCGGCCAAGGCACCCCGAAAGAAAATAACCTCCGTCGACTCTGTTAGCGCGGCCGGATGCCCATAGCATCCCGCGATCAACACTTTCATTCGCACGCGAAATTGCGCTCGTTGGATGCGATCACACACCCCTCAACTTCCATCCGCGTGGCTCCTATATGGCTCCCAGCCGGAAATTGACCTACTACGCGCCCTGCTGGCTATTTATTAACATACTGATTTTATGAGTTAATATCGTATAATCGCAGCTGTCGGGCGGCCTATCGCAAATATGGAGCGCTAATCTGTTGGCGTTTTGGGTGCCGCAGGTGGCCCCTGGACCATCGACAAGTGGCGACCACATCCGCTTATTCCGGCTAATCGACAATTCGATAAACTGGGCGCCGCAACAGAGATCCGAGATCAGTTCTCTACGTCCGCTCCGATGGCGATGCGCGCTGTACCTGGTTGCGCCTTCGGAAATTAGGCATCGGCGTCGCCAAGTTCAATTCGCTTGGCTGGTGTTATCGAATGACCGGCGATTGGCCCAGAGCTCAACATCCACAAGCGAATAAAGCACCCGACGGCCAAATTTTTTAAACGGTGGGCCCCCGCCGATCACTCTCAGCTTTTCAAGTGTCCTAGGGGAAAGACGAAGAAACTCTGCCGCTTCAGAATTTGTGAGATATGGGGACGTCGTTGCTGCCATAATTATGGGTGCTCCCGAGCTGAATGACTGCGCAAGGAGGCGCATCATATTAGAAAAATAGATCGTCTAACATGTTCAATGCGGTGCAGGAGTGTGCCTCTCGGGCGAATTTCGTGCGTAAGGTTGGGGGGTGCCCTTATGCCTTAGCTCCCATCGCTTGTTTAAACTCAGACTCGGGCTCGGCGATACTGGAGAAAAGGACTTAGCTGTTCTCTGCACATGGATACAACGGATAGCAGCCGGGCAACCTTCCGGAAAATTGCCCGGTGTCGGCCACGCTCTTGTGAGGCCGCCCGTTATCAGATGCGCCTGTTGGGTGGGTTTGGCAGACATTCCCGCCCGCCGTGCCGATCAGTTTGTGCTGATCGGGTAGCGCTCCAGGATTGCGCTTGCCACGCCGTTGGTCCAGCCAAAGCCGTCCTGGAGCGGATACTCACCGCCGCCGCCGGGCAGACGCTCCTCGACATCGTACTTTTCGAGCATTTTGCCGGTTTCATGGTACGTGACTTCGACCGTCTTGATCCAGCGGGTCGCGATGTTCTGCGCCAGGTCTTTGTGGGCGTAGCGCTCCAGACCCTCGATGGCGACCCATTGAAGGGGAGCCCAGCCGTTCGGAGCGTCCCACTGTTGGCCCGTGCGGAGGTTTGTCGTGCGCAGGCCGCCTGGCGCGATCAGCTTGTCCCGGGTCGTATTTGCAACCGCTCTGGCTTGTCCGGTGGAGGCCATGCCGACGAACAGAGGATAGAGAGTTGCGCTCGACAGGACGGGCGTTGCCTTGCGATCGTACCAGGCCCAATCGGAGTAGCGGGCCTCCTTGCCCAGCCACAGATACCGATCGACGGAGGCTTTGCGTAGATCGGCCCGTTTGACGAATTCGTTAGCGCAGGGCCTGTCGCCCGCTTGCGCACATTGCTTGGCAATGTGCCTCTCCATCGCCCAGAGCAAGGCATTGAGATCGATGGGCACGATCGATGTCGTCTCGATCGTCGAGAGATCCTTTGGATCGGTAAGCCAGCGTGAGCTGAAGTCCCATCCGCTTTCCGCGCCGGCGCGCAGGTTCCGGTACATCTGCTCGGGTGGACGGCCGGATGCTTTTGCTGCGGTTGCGCGATCTTCGGCGAAGGACTCGTCGCGCGGCGTATGGCGATCGTCCCAGTAGCGATTGAGCAGGCTGCCATCCGGCATCGGCATCACGCGGTCACAAGGCTTCTTGGATTTCTGCGCGCAACCTTCGCCGGCCATCCAATAGGCGTATTCCTTGCGCAGTGCCGCAAGACGGCGGGCACGCACCGCGGAGTCAGTTTGCTTCGACAAGTCGAGCATGAGCGCAAAGAACGGCGGCTGTGAACGGCTCAGATAGTAAGTGCGGGTTCCGTTGGGAATATGGCCGAAGCGTTCGATCAGACTGGTGAAGTTGTCGATCATGCTTTCGACAAGATCGTCACGTTTGTCTGCAACGAGGCCGAGCATGGTAAAATAAGAGTCCCAATAGTAGGATTCTCTGAAACGACCGCCTGGAACGATGTAATCATGAGGGAGGTTTATCAGAGATGAGTTTTCTTCTGCGAGAGAACTTTTATCTATACGCGTCAAGGTTGGCCACAGTGACCTTACGTGCTCCCGGATGTTTGAAGGATTTTTGTCATTCACTCCTGGCACAATGAAAAACCGCAGTGCGAAAGCACGCAGCTTGGCTGGTGTGTTCGGCTTTTCGCGATTGTAAGCAGCAACGATGTCTTGAGGGGGAGTTTTCGCGGCGGCATCTGCAAAGGTTTTGCCGTCTTCAAACACATGTTGTTCCTGGATTGCCGAGAAAAGATCACCATACAAATCCGCTGGCGATGGTGACGGCGCGTTACCACACAGCACCAAGCCGAGGAATGCAACGGGAAGGCGAAGGATCTTACGGTTGTTTTTCACGAGGCAATCCTTGGTGTAGCGCAAGTGGTGACCAGCTATGTCGCTGGGTGCGATCGTCGATCTAACAGCTTGGCTTTGCGCCAATTAGGGGTGATATTTTCGATGGTTATTGACCGCCACACTGCGGTTTTTCTCGACGAGGTTGATCGCATCATGAACTTGATTGTCCACTATGTGAACATATCTCATGAAAACATGGATGTCCTTATGACCCGTGAGCGCCATGCCTACTTTCAGGGGAAGTCCTGAGTTCGCGATATCAGTTGCTGCACGATGCCTGACAGCGTGAGTACCGACATGTGTGACTTTCGCTTGTTTTAAGATTCTGCCCCAGGCAGCCCAGTAGGTGGCATAAGGCATACGCCTCTTCTGATCGCCGGGCGCGGGAATGACATAAATGGACGTCGCGCTGAGCTCGGCCTTCTTCAAAAGCTTGTGTGCCTCCACGCTGAGGGGTTTCCAAAGGCGTCCAGTCTTGGTGTCAGGCCAAACGACACGACGAGTGCTGAAGTCGATCCAACTCCATTCAAGAGTGAGGATTTCGGATATCCTAGCGGAAAAAGCGAATTGAAGCCGAGCCGCCAGCAAGACCCCTTCATTTTCCAGACAAAGTTCATGTGCCAAATCAAGATATCGGAATATCCTGGCTAGCTCATCGTCCAGGAGGAGCCGCGTAGATTCTTGAACTGGGAACGGCTTAAAGCCTTTGCAAGGATTTTTACCTTTTTCGAGGTAACCCCAATATTCAGCTTGATTGAACATCTTTTTTAGAGATGTAATGATTACATTGCCAATTCCACGTGAATTATTGAAATCTGCGATGACCTCCTTCATTGCTTCCTTGGATATAGCGTCAATCTTCACATGACCGAGTACAGGTAAAATATGCCTGCGGATTACGGTGTCGTAGGTCGTGTAGGTTGTCCGACGACAACGCTTTGCCACATGGCGATCCATAAACTCAGTAAAGAGCTGCTTGAGGGTGAGGGTCTCGCGGCGATGCTGCTTGTCGAAGAGTGGGTCTCCTCCGGCTCGAACATCCGCCATCCATTTTTGAGCAATGGCCCGCGCTTGTTCTGCGGTAAGTTCGCCGTAAGCGCCGATCGCTGGTTTGCGTCTCCTGCCGTCGGTGGTACGGTACTGTAGCATGAAGGTTTTTCGGCCATTTGGCGCGATCCTGCAAAGGAATCCTGGCAAAACTGAATCGCGGAGCTCGTACTCCGTGGTCTGAGGTTGGGAAGCGTCGAGAGTTCGTCTGTTCAATTTGGCGATTGGCATTTGAGTAGTCCTCACCTGATCCCGAACTCCAGGGGCCGCATAGGGGCTTTCTGGCGGTAACTCGGGGCTTGTTCCATCGAACGCCAGGGAAGTCTAAATCCGATTAAATATCTGATAAATAGATGTTATTCTTACTCAGTCGAACCTTGGCGAACACCGTCATACAGCCTTCCTCCGACCCAGTAATACATCTCGCGGAAACGGCCGCCTGGAACGACGTAGGGCTGTTCGAGATGGATCGCGGAATCTCCCGCGCGCGGGGTTTGTGCGTCTCGGCGAACGAGTTGCGGCCAGAGTGCCTTGATGTGGGCGCGCATCTCGGTCGGCGCGGTGTCGTTTATGCCGGGGACGATGAACTCGGCCAGGACGAAGGCGCGTAGTTCCTGAGGCGTCGTGGGCTTCGCTGCCTCGAACTTGCGCATGATCGTTGCGGGATCAGTGCGGGGCACGGCATCGACGAACGTCTTGCCGTCCTCGAAGATCTTGTTCTCCTGTACGTCCGAGAACAGGGCGCCATACTGGTCTGCAGGCGAAGGCACCGGCGCCGTGTTGGCGCAAAGAGCGACGCAGATACTGGTCACGACAAGCGCGGAAGCCAATCGAAGGCGCAGCGCGGTGCCGCGAGGTGTTGTCTTGTTGCTCATGCCCGGTCCCATCCAGCCTTGCCTGCGTTCAGCAGGCTCAACCGATATACCGGGCCAAAGTGCCCGGTATGTGGCGGAAAACCGGTTTTTCCCGCGCTGGATTTCTATTCGAGGACGGTGTGGAGCAGGCTCAGGCGGCGACGTCAGTGTCGATATCGGGCGCCGCGACGATAGGGGAGCGGCGCAAGGGGGCGTCCTTCGAGCGGCGGATCGCACAGAGCCGGGTCTCGCCGTCCCATAGCTCGGCGTCGCGGGTGGCGGCCTCTCGGTGGGCGAGCATGAGGGCCTCGGGCAAATCGAACGCTTCAAAATGGATGGTTTCGCCAGCCCCGTGTGGCTGTGCGAACTTCAGGGTGTAGATCTTCATTTGCATCCTCCGGGCGCCGGGAACCGTTGCGGTCCTCACTGGCGCCGCGCCTTGTCTGCCCTGTCATTGCCGGCTTGAGAATGCGGGACAATCCGGAAAAGTTCCCAGGGCCAGGAAGTTAACGCCAATTGTCATCCAGGCGAGGGACGGGAAGCTGCGCCCCAGGCAAAGCGCGCCACTGCGGCGAAGCAGAACAGTGGCAGCGCCATCGCCACCTGAAGATCCGCGCGCTCGCTGAGGAGGCCCATCAGCGGCGGGAACACGGCGCCGCCGATCACGGCCATGACGATCAGCGAAGACCCCATCGTGGTGCCCGCACCCAGATCGCGAATGCCCAGCGCAAAGATCGTGGGAAACATGATCGACATGAAGAAGCTGGTAAGCGCCAGGCAGGCAATGGCGGCCACGCCGCTCAGCGACATGGCCAGTGCGACCATGACGATGTTGGCGAGCGCGAAACCCAGGAGCAACCTAGCCGCCGGCACGCGGTGCATCAGGGCGGCGCCCACGAAGCGGCCCGCCATGAACAGCACGAGGCTGCCGGAGAGCAGGAATGCAGCGGTCCGCTCGGGAGTCTGCGGGGCGAGGTGCTTGGTGAAGTCCACGAAGAAACTCCAGATCCCGACTTGCGCGCCGACGTAGAAGAACTGGGCGATCACGGCGCCGAGCAGGAGGCGATTGGCCAGCACGGTGCGCAAGCTGCCGGTGGAGGCACCGGTCAGGGCATCGTTCGGCGCGCTCTCGATTCGCGGCAAGCGAACCCGCGCCAGTCCGGCGGCGAGGATCACGACGAAGCCGGCAAGGCACAAGTAAGGGATCTTGACCATGTCCGCCTCGGTGCCGCGCCAGGCTTCGAGTTGGGCATGAGTCATGGCCGAGAGGTCGGCCGCGCTGTGCTCTACGCCCGAGAAGATGAAGAGCCCGCCCAGGATCGGGGCGACCACGGCGCCAAGCCCGTTGAAGCCCTGCGCCAAAGTGAGCCGCTGCGAGGCGCGCGATGGGTCGCCGAAGCGAGCGACATAGGGGTTTGCCGAAGTTTCTAGAAATGCTGCGCCCGAGGCGATTACGAACAAGGCGAGCAGGAAGGCCCAGTAGCGGTGCACTTCTGCCGCGGGAAAGAACAGCAGCGCGCCCAGCGCGTAGAGGCCAAGCCCTGTCAGCAGTCCCGCCCGGTAGCCAAAGCGCTTGAGAAGGAAGCCGGCAGGGAGCGCCCAGACGAAATAGGCGAGGTAGAACACGAACTGGATGAAACCGGCCTCTCCGCGCGAGAGGGCGAGGGCCTTCTGGAACTGGCGGATGAGGATGTCGTTCAGGTTGTTTGCCAGGGCCCAGGCGAAGAACACGCTCGTTACCAGCACGAAGCCGGGCCAGAACCCCGGAAATACGAAGCGCGAAACGGTGCCGGGTTCTTCCGGTGCAAGTTGCCCCGTCGGTGGAACCGCCGGCAAGTCTGCCGCCAGGATCGTCTCCATTTCCATCCTCTCCGTCCCGTCCTCAGGACTTGTGCTTCGCCGGCCTTTCGCGCGCAACCGTCTTCCACAAAAGATTGACGCTTGCGCTATGCCCGATCGCTCGCTAAATTTTCACATATAGAAGATGCTGTCAAATACGGCAGTGAGAGAGAGGAGCGCCGATCGATGATGTCGGGCCATATCGATGCGCACCAGCATTTCTGGGCCTATGATCCGGGGGCATACCCGTGGATCGAGGCGGGCTCCGGCATCGATCGGGATTTCACTCCCGACCTCATTGCAAACGATCTCACCGCTTGCGGAATCGCGGGCTCCATTGCCGTCCAGGCGCGTCAGAGCGAAGGCGAGACTCGCTGGTTGCTGGACCTGGCCGCGAACCATGCCGCTATCGTGGGCGTGGTGGGCTGGGTTGACCTGACCGCTCCCGATCTTTCCGAACGTCTTGCCGTGCTGGCAGACGAGCCGCGCCTGATCGGTTTTCGCCACCATGTGCAGGACGAGCCCGATCCGGACTTCCTGGAGCGCCCGGATTTCCGGCGCGGCGTGCGGCAGGTTCTGGAAGCCGGTTACGCCTACGACCTTCTCATTCACGCGCCGCAGCTTGACGGCGTTCCGGCCTTTCTCGATGCCGTGGGGCCGGGCCGCATCGTCATCGATCACGGTGCCAAGCCGGGAATTGCGACGGGCGAATGGGAGCCCTGGGCAAGCCGGATCGCCCATGTCGCGCAGGCCTATCCGGTGTTCTGCAAGCTGTCCGGCCTCGTTACCCAGGCGCGCGGACGGGACTGGAGCGAGTTGCAGATGCTGCGCTACATGGAGCATCTGCTAGACTGCTTCGGACCTGGGCGGCTCATCTATGGCTCCGACTGGCCGGTCTGCGAACTGGCCGCCAGTTACCGCGAGGTTCACGCGCTCGCGTTGAAACTCCTGGCGCCGCTCGGCGCGGGGGACCGTGACGCCATCATGGGCGGCAATGCCCGCCGTGCCTATTTCCAGCTTGCCGGTGACGGCGATCTGGCTGCCTGCCGCGAAACGGCCATGGGAACCGGCGCTTGACGTCACGCCCAGCCGGATCGCCCGACACTCCATTCGAACGAGGTACTTGATGAGACTTGCCGGTAAGAGCGCGGTCGTGACCGCTGCGGCAGCAGGGATTGGCCGCGCGATCGCGGAAAGGTTCGTGGCGGAAGGCGCGGCGGTTCATGCCGTCGACCGGGACCGCGAAGGGCTGGCGGACCTTGTGGGCGTGGAGACCCATGTGGTCGACCTCACCGATGCCGGGGCTATCCGGGAACTGGCGCGCGCCACGGGGAGCTGCGACATTCTGGTGAACTGCGCCGGGATCGTCCATCCCGGTACGTTGCTGGACTGCACCGACGAACAATGGACGCAGGCGCTCGATCTCAACGTCACGGCCGCTTTCCGCGTTATCCGCGAGTATCTCCCGGCCATGGTGGACAAGCGAACGGGATCCATCGTCAACATCTCCTCGGTCGCCTCTTCGATCATCGGGGTGCGCAATCGCTTCGCCTACGGCGCCAGCAAGGCGGCGGTGATTGGGCTGACCAAGTCCATCGCGGCCGATTACGTGGAGATGGGAATCCGCTGCAACGCGATCTGTCCCGGCACGGTGGAAAGCCCGTCGCTGGTAGGGCGCATGAAGGCGCAGGCCGAGGCGACCGGCAACTCCTTCGAGGAGACGCGCAGCGCCTTCGCCGCGCGTCAGCCGGTGGGCCGGCTTGGCCGGCCGGAAGAGATCGCCGCGCTGGCGACCTACCTCGCTTCGGACGAAAGCGCGTTCACGACCGGCACCACGGCCGTGATCGACGGCGGATGGACCGTCGAATGAGCCGCATCACCGCCCTGCGCACCGCCGACATTCGCTTCCCGACCAGCCTGGCGCTGGACGGATCGGACGCCATGAACCCCGACCCCGATTATTCGGCGGCCTATGTCATCCTGGAGACCGACGATCTCGATATCGAGGGGCACGGTCTCACGTTCACCATCGGGCGCGGAAACGAGATCTGCGTCGCCGCGATCGAAGCCCTGCGGCCGCTGGTGGTGGGGCTGGAGCTGGACTGGATCAGGGACGATCCGGGCCGGTTCTGGCGTCATGTCACCGGCGACAGCCAGTTGCGCTGGATCGGCCCCGACAAGGGCGCCATGCACATGGCTGCCGGGGCCGTCGTCAATGCGGTGTGGGACTGGTGGGCGAAGGTCGAGGGCAAGCCGCTCTGGCGGCTGATCGGCGAGATGAGCCCCGAGCAGATCGTGCGCGCCATCGACTTCCGCTACATGACCGATTGCATCGGCCCGGAGGAAGCGCTCGAACTGCTGACGCGCAAGGCGCAAGGTAAGGCCCAGCGGGTGGAACGGCTGCTGGAGAGCGGCTTCCCGTGCTACACCACTTCGGCAGGCTGGCTCGGCTATCCCGACGACAAGCTGCGCCGTCTGGCGCAGGAGGCCGTCGATGCAGGCTTCCGGCAGATCAAGCTAAAAGTCGGTCGCGATCTCGAGGACGATATCCGCCGCGTGCGCATCGCGCGTGAGGTGATCGGGCCGGATTGCCGCCTGCTGATCGATGCCAACCAGATATGGGAGCGGCAGCAGGCCATCGATTGGGTCAATGCGCTGGCCTTCGCGAAGCCCTGGTTCATCGAGGAGCCGACCAGTCCTGACGATGTCGAGGCGCACCGGGCCATCCGCGAGGCGATCCACCCGGTTCGTGTCGCCACGGGCGAGATGTGCCAGAACCGCATGCTGTTCAAGCAGTTCATGATGCGCGAGGCCATCGATGTGGTGCAGATCGACAGCTGCCGCATCGGCGGGGTGAACGAGATCCTGGGCGTGCTGCTCATGGCCGCGAAGTACGACCTGCCGGTCTGGCCCCATGCCGGCGGGGTGGGCCTCTGCGAATATGTCCAGCATCTGTCGATGATCGATTACCTCTGCTTCTCGGGCACGATGGAGGACCGAGTGATCGAATATGTCGACCATCTGCACGAGCACTTCGTGGACCCCTGTGTGATCCGGGATGCTGCCTATATGCCGCCGGAGCGTCCGGGCTTCTCCATCGAGATGAAGGCGGAATCGATCGCCCAGTACCGGGTGGACTGATGGACCTGGAACTGAAGGACAAGGTCGTCGTGGTCAGCGGCGGCGGGGCGGGTATCGGCGGCGCGGTGTCGCTGGCCCTCGCGCGCGAAGGCGCCATTCCGGCGATCCTGGGGCGCAGTCCCCTGTCTGCCGACTTCGAAGCCGAGCTGCGCGACCTGCAAGGCGATGCGCTGTTCCGGCAAGTCGATGTCACTGACGACGAGGCCTGCCGGGACGCGATCGCCGAGATCGCCGCCGCCGGCCGCGGGATCCACGGTCTGGTCAACAATGCCGGGGCGAACGACGGGGTGGGGTTGGAGGCCGGAACGCAGGCCTTCATGGCCTCTGTCCACGCCAACCTTGCGCATTACTACGGGCTCGCCCATCACTGCCTGCCGCACTTGCGCGAAAGCCGGGGTGCCATCGTCAACATCTCGTCCAAGACGGCGGTGACCGGGCAGGGCCAGACCAGTGGCTACGTCGCCGCCAAGGCGGCGCAGCTCGGCCTCACGCGCGAATGGGCGGCGGCGCTGCTGGCAGACGGCATTCGCGTGAACGCGGTGCTGCCCGCCGAAGTGATGACGCCGCTCTATGCGCGGTGGATCGAGAGTTTCGAGGATCGCGGCGCCAAGCTGGCGGAGATTTCTGAGCGGGTACCTCTGGGGCGGCGCATGACCATGGCCGGCGAAGTGGCGGACACCGTGGTCTTTCTGCTCTCCGCGCGGGCCAGCCACACGACGGGACAATGGATATTTCCGGACGGCGGCTATACGCACCTCGACCGGCTGTTGACGTGATTATCTTTCGAAGGAGTATGCTGTGAAGCTAGTGCGGTTCGGTGAGAAGGGGCAGGAACGCCCGGGAATCCTCGATGGTGAAGGCCGCATCAGGGACATATCGCAGATCGTCCCGGATATCGCCGGCGACGTGCTGACGCCGGAGGGGCTGGCTGCACTGCGCGGGCTGGACCTGGCAAGCCTGCCGCTCGCGCCCGAGGGCGCGCGGATCGGGCCTTGCGTGGGCGGTGTCGGCAAGTTCGTGTGCATCGGCCTCAACTACCGCGACCACGCCCGCGAAAGCGGCATGGCGATCCCGTCGGAACCGGTGGTGTTCAACAAGTGGACCAGCGCGATCTGCGGGCCGGACGACGATATCGTCAAGCCGCGCGGCTCGGACCGGATGGACTGGGAAGTCGAACTCGGCGTGGTGATCGGCAAGGGCGGGGTCTACATTTCCGAAGCCGAAGCCCTGGACCACGTTGCCGGCTACTGCGTGGTTCACGACGTGTCGGAACGCAGCTTCCAGTTCGATCGCGGCGGCACCTGGGACAAGGGCAAGGGCTGCGATACGTTCGGCCCGATCGGCCCCTGGCTGGTCACTCCCGACGAGGCTCCGGCGCTGGACGACATGCGCCTCTGGCTGGAAGTGGACGGCGAGCGCGTGCAGGACGGGACCACGGCCGAAATGATCTTCCCCGTCGCGGCGATCATTTCGCATCTCAGCCAGTTCATGAGCCTTCAGCCCGGCGACGTGATATCGACGGGTACGCCCGCCGGTGTCGGACTGGGCTTCGATCCGCCTCGCTTCCTCTCGGCAGGCCAGGCCGTGCGCCTGGGCATCGAGGGTCTGGGCGAGCAGAACCAGCGCGTGGTCGCGGCCGGCTGATAGCGAACGGCCGTCAAGGATGATCGCGGCGGGGACGGTCCCCGCCGCGTGGCTCGCGGGGGGCGGGCAGGAGCAAGGAAGGGCAAAGACTTTGGGCAACGTCCGCTCCGCAGGAGCATCAGGGGCAAAGCGCGGATCCGACACCGAAAGCGGTGAGACGGACGGCAAGCGGGCCTATTCCGCGCCCGCGCTGGAAAAAGGGATCGAGATCCTCGAACTTTTCGCGCGCGATCCCAGCGGCCTTACGATCAGCGAGATCGCCCAGCGGCTGGAGCGTTCGATCAGCGAAGTATTCCGCATCATCATCGTGATGGAGCGGCGCGGCTGGCTGCGCAAGGATCCCGCCAACGACCGCTACAGCGTGTCCTACCGCGTGCTGGACGTCGCCTTTCGCGCCACGCCCGCGCATACCTTGAGCAATGTCGCGGCGCCGGTCATGCACCAGTTGTCGATCGATACCAACCAGTCGTGCCATCTGGTGGTCCGAACGGGCGCTGCCGCCACGGTGATCCATCGCCAGGAGAACGCCGGGCCGGTAGGCTTCGGCATTCGGCTGGGCACGGTGGTGGACATGATGACGAGCTGTTCGGGGCACGTCCTGCTGGCCTTCACCTCGCCGGAGCGCCGCGCGGCCGCGATCGCCGATTTGCCGGACGCCAGCCAGGCAGCGCTGCGGCGGCTTGAAAAGCGCCTCGATACGGTCCGCGAGCAGGGCTATGAAATGCAACCGAGTGCGCGGGCGTCCGGCGTGACCGACATCAGCTTCCCGGTCTTCGGCTTCGACGGGCAGGTCAGCGCCGCGCTGACTTTGCCGTTTCTCCTGACCATCGACGGCTCCCAGCGAACCGATCTCAACGAAACGCGCCGGATGCTGGGCGAAGCGGCGCGGCAGATATCCGCCGGACTCGGCTGGCTGCCGCCGCGGGAAGAAGACTGAGCCCATCGCCGCGGTATCCCCGGCCGGACAGCACCGGCCGGGGCGCGATAGTCAGACCAGCTTGTTGCTGCGGATCAGTTCGCGGTACCAGTCGGCGCTGAGCTTCGGCGTGCGCTTCTGGGTCTTGAAGTCGACGTGGTGGATCCCGAACAGCTTGGTATAGCCGTCCTCCCACTCGAAGTTGTCCATCAGGCTCCAGAGGAAGTAGCCGTCCACGGGATAGCCTTCCCTCACTGCCCGCTGGAGGTGGGTCAGGTAATTGCGCAAGTACATCACGCGGTCGGCATCGTAGACTTTGCCGTCCTGGGCCACGGGATCGTCGGCCGAGCAGCCGTTCTCCGAAATATAGAGCTTCTTCGGCTTCCACAGTTCGCTGACGGTGCGGATCGACCAGTACAGCGCTTCCGGGGTCACGTAGAGCCAGGGTGAGGCCATGCGCGGCGAATTGGCAAGATGCGGCAGGATCTCGTAGCCGCTCGCCGTAGCGGCCGCTCGCACGGTGTTCGCGGTGTAGACGTTGAGCGAGACGAAATCGAGCGGGCTGCCGATCGCCTTCATGTCGCCTGCCTGCACCTTCGGCGCGTCCTTGCCCTGCGCGGCAAGGTAGCTGTCGATATAGCGCCCTTCCATGATCGCGGTGAGGAACATGGCGTTCTCCTCGCGCATAGCCTTCTTGGTCGCCTCGATGTGCTCAGGCGTTTCGATGGCGGGGACGAAGATGGTGGCGTTGTCGGCCAGGCCGACCTGGGTTCCGGCCCTGGCATGGGCGCGGATCGCCTGGACGCCGAGCCCGTGCGCGAGCACGCCGTGGTGCCGCACCTGGTTGACCTGATCCATCGGCAGCCGCAGCGCGGGGGCCTTGTTGCCGTTCCAGTAGGCAAGGTCGGTGAAGCAGCGCAGTTCGTTCACCGTCATGAAGTGCTTCACGCGGTCGGACGTCTTGCTGGCCATGAAGCCGGCATAGTCCGCGAAGGCAAGGGCGGTATCGCGCGATTGCCAGCCGCCCTGGAGGCCGGTGGGCAGGTCCCAGTGGAACAGCGTCATGTGCGGCTCGATGCCCGCGGCGAGCAGGCCATCGACAAGGCGGTTGTAGTAGTCGAGCCCCTTCTGGTTGGGCTTGCCCTTGCCGCTCGGGAAAATGCGCGACCAGGCCACCGAGAAACGGTAGGCCTTCACGCCCAGCGCCTTCAGCAGCGCGATATCCTCGGCATAGCGGTGATAGCTGTCGCAGGCGACATCGCCCGTGCCGCCGTCCGTCGTCTTGCCGGGGGTGTGCGCATACGTGTCCCAGACGGTCTCGCCGCGCCCGTCTTCCTTGACGCCGCCTTCGATCTGGTAGGCCGCGGTGGCGCAGCCCCAGGTGAAGTCGGCAGGAAAGCCCAGCGGGTCCTGAGCCCCGCGATCCGTCCGCGGCCCCGTGCCGGGGGCGGAAGGTTGCGCGGAGGCGGGCCAGGCGCCCAGTGCCGTGCCGAGGCCTGCTGCTGCCAGCCCCAGCCCGAGTTCCCTGCGATTGATACCGGTCATTGTCCTGCTTCCTGTCCTGCCGTACCCGCCCCGATCACGCGCACCAGGCCGGAAACGGACTGGCCGGTGGGAAGCTTGCTCTTGCTCGTGAGCGTTCCGGCCGCCTGGTTCCACACCAGTTCGGCCTTGCGCCCGTCGCTCTTGCGATAGGCGTTCGTCGTACCGTCATCGTCGTAGAGCGTGAAGTGGCTGTCTGCGCCCGGATAGACCCGGATGCTTTCGATCGCCTGCTGCTCCGCCGTGCTCTTCACGGCCGCGCCCATCGGCACGATCGAGCCCGCCTTCACGAACAGCGGAATGCGGGAGATCGAGGCATCGACGTCCACGCTCTGTCCGCCTTCGAAGCGCTGGTTGGTCCAGTAATCGTACCAGGCGGTGCCGGCGGGGAGGTAGACCGACTTGCGGGTCTGCCCCTGCTCGGTGACCGGCGCCACCAGGAAGGCCGGGCCGAACATATATTCGTCGCCCAGCGTCGCGGCCTTGGGATCGTTCGGGAAGTCCATGAACAGCGCGCGCATGAAGGGCGCGCCGGTCTCGTAAGTGTGCCGTCCCAGGGAATAGATATAGGGCATGAGTGTGTAGCGCAGGCGCAGGTAGTCCGCGAGGATCGGCTCGGCGGCGGTGCCGTATTCCCAGATCGCCGTGGCTGGGCGCTGGCCGTGGATGCGCAAGGTGGGGGTGAAGACGCTGTACTGGAACCAGCGCACGAAGAGTTCCGGATAGTCCGGATAGTCGGGCGCCATGGCGGTCGCTCCGGCGGGATCGACCAGCACGGGATGTTCGGCTTTCGGACCGCTCGGCCACTGCCAGCCGCCGATGTCGCTGCCCCAATAGGCCAGGCCCGAGGCGGTGAAGTTCAGGCCGGTGGGGATCTGACGGTGCAGGGCTTCCCAGGTGGACTTCACGTCCGAGGACCAGAACAGGCTGCCGGTGCGCTGCGAGCCGAGGTAGGCGGCGCGTGACAGGATCATGTTGCGCATGCCGGGCCGGTCGCGCGCAGAGCCTTCCGCCGCGCCCGAGGTGTGCACCAGCGGGAACAGGTTGTGGTAGCGATCGCCCGATCCGATGGAGTAGAAATAGCCGTCCGGAATGAGATCGGGCTCGGTTTCATCCAGCCAGAGCCAGTCGAAGCCCTGGCTGAGGATATTGTCGCGCACTTTGCCCCAGAACCACGCGCGGGCCTCGGGATTGGTGCTGTCGATCAGGGCACCGGCCCGGTCGAAGCGCATGGGCAATCCGTCCACGGGCTTGCCGTCCTTGTCCTTCAGGAACCAGCCCTTGCCCGCCAGCATGTCGAAGTAACGCGATTCCCGCTCGAAACGGGGCCAGACGCTGATGATCGAGCGCATGCCCATCGATTTCAGGGTGTCGTTCATGCCCTTCGGATCGGGGTAGTACGTCCGGTCGATGTCGAGCTGGCCCATGCGGGTCCAGTAGAACCAATCCAGCACCATGACGTCGAGCGGATAACCGCGCTGGCGATAGCCATTGGCGATGCCGAGCAGTTCCTGCTGGCTTTCGTAGCGCGCCTTGCTCTGGATCAGGCCGAAGCCGGCCTTGGGCGGCAGAGGCGTGGCGCCGGTCAGCTTGGCGTAACCGGCATAAAGCTCGTCGCTGGTCTTGCCGGTGATGACGAAGAACGAGACGCGCTCACCCACTTGCGACTGGAAGCGGGTGGTCGAATGAAGGCCCGGCCAGACCAGCGTGCGCGCCGGGTTGTCCCAGACGATGCCCCAGAGCTTGCCATTGGCTTTGGTGGTGACGAGGAACGGCACGCAGACGGTTTCGCCCGCCGGCGCGTCATAGCTGTGCGAGCAGTCGATCTGGCGGCCCTTGAGATCGAGCGCGCCTTCCTGGTTCTGGCCGAGGCCGTAATAATGCTCGCCCGATACCGCCTCGAACGTCGCGCCGACCTTGAAGGTCTTCTCGCCGTTGACGGTGACGGGGGCCATGTCCCAACCCGTCATCTTCGTCAGCAACTCCCCTTGGCCGTCGCGGATCGACAGGCTGACCGGCGGCAGCGAAGGCGCAAAATAGCGCTCCATCTGGCTCGGCGCCTTGGGCCAGGGCTTGGCATCGACCGTGAGGCTGAGCGCGGAGGATGCGAAGATGTCGCCGTCGGTGCCGGCGCTATGGTTCCACCCGGCGGCGTCCGGCGCGGCATTGGGGCCTTCGCCCGGCGCGGCTTCGGCCAGTTCGGGATCGAGAGCGATGGTCACGCGCACGATGTTGGGTGCATAGGGTTCCACGGCGACGCGCGTGCCGTTGCGGTCCAGCAATGCCATCGGCGCTGCCAGCGCGGGCATGGCCAGGCCGAGGCAGGCCGCGCCCGCAACGCTCGCCAGCGCGCCGGCTTTCATCGATCTGGCCATTGTCGTCTGAGCCTTCATTCGGGCTTTTAGGCTTCCTGCGATCATTCCTCTTGTCCCCTGTTCGCCTGCAATGTCGTTTTGCAATTCAGATCAATCCACGCCCGTCGATACGGACGACCGGTACGAAGCCGCGGTGGCCGCGCGGCATTTCAAGATGGAGCCCTTGCCCGTCGCGGCGGTGAACCAGCGGTCCGCCGCCAAGCAGGGTCACCTTTTCGACCACCCCCGGTTCGCGGCCGGCAGCGAGCGTCGCGATCGTGACATCGCCCTCCGGCTTGCCGAGCACCAGCGCGTAAAGCGCGCCCTTGTTGGTGGTGAAGCGAATATCGCGCGCAGTGAAGGGTTTCGCCTTGTCCTCGCTCTGCATGCCCAGCACCGGACGGTTCGGGCCTTCGCCGTAATGGCGCCAGGGACGGGAGCCGAAGATCGCCTCTCCTCCCGTTTCCATCCACTCCGACATCTGGTCGAGTATCCGGTCTTCCTCGCTGTCGATCGAGCCGTCACCCGGCTGCGGAATCGACAGCAGCAGGTTGCCGTTTTTCGAGACTACATCCGCCAGCCGCTGGATCACTTCCTCGGCGGTCTTGTAGCTTTTGTCGTTGAGGCGGGCGACGTTGTAGAACCAGTCGCCGATGCAGGTGTCGGTCTGCCAGGGTTCGTCCCAGATATGGTCGGTATAGCCGCGCTCGACATCCTGGACCACGCCGAAGCGGGCCTCGGGCGAGAGCTGCTTGGCGGTCAGGACGACGTCGATCTTGCCGTGCCACTGGATTGAGCGGTTGTAGTAGTCCGCTGCCGCTTCCAGCCCGACCGGGCCGAACGGCAGTCCGTAATCGTCGAAATAGACCAGGTCGGGCCGGTACTTGTCGATGAGGTCGGTCTGGCGCAGCAGCCAGCGGGTGACATAGGCGGGATCGTCCTTGGGGCCGGTCTCGATCCATTGGCCGTCGTTCGCCTCGTGCCACGCGTTCATCGCGGCGATGCTGTCGATCCCGTCGGGCATGACGGCGTGACCGCCGGTATAGAGTTCCTGCGGGTCGAGCCCGTCCCACCACTGGCCCTTGCCATCGGCCTTGCGCAGGCTGAAGGCATCGTAGCGGCGGCCCTTATCCGGTCCGGTCGGGTCGTAGCCGTAAGCGGTCTGGTACCAGTGCCAGGCGTGGGCGGCGTGGTTGGAGACGCCGAAGCGCAGCCCGGCCCGGCGCGCGGCCTTCTCCCAGATGCCCACCACGTCCTTGCGCGGGCCGACGCGCAGGCTGTTCCAGGCGTGGTAGCGGCTGTCGTAGCAATCCAGGTTGTCATGGTGGCAGGCGAGGGCGACGAAATACTTGGCGCCGGCCTTCTTGTAGCGCTCCACCAGCGCTTCCGGCTGCCAGCGTTCCGCCGTCCAGCGGTTCTGGATGTCCTTCATCCCCTCGACCGAGGGATGGCCGTAAGTCTTGAGGTGATGTTCGTACATCGGGTGGCCCTGCATGTACATGAAGCGGCCGTACCAGTCGCCCTGCTGCGGAACCGACTGCGGCCCCCAGTGCGCCCAGAGGCCCAGCTTCGCGTCCCGGAACCAGTCCGGATAGCGGTAATTCGCCACCAGCGAGGGCCAGTTGGCCTGCACCGGCCCGGGCGTCGTGCCCATGGCGCTGGCGGCACGCGCGGTGCGGGCGAGGCCCAGCGCCGCGGCGCCGGCCAGGAAGGAGCGTCGCTTGAGGTCCATCATTTGGGGGCTCCCGAAGTTCCGGTAATGGCGGCGGCAATGGCGGCGAGGGCCAGCGGGCGCATGACGGCATAGCCTTCCGGCGTGGGATGAACGCCGTCGCTGGCAAGGCCCGGCTTCATGGCGCCGTCCGGCTGGGCCATGGCCCGGTGGTAGTCGACATAGCCGAAGTGTTTGATGCGGGCATAGGCGGAGAGCCGCCTGTTCATCTCGTCTACCTGAGGCGCGGGCAGCTTGCCCGGACTCCAGGGGAAGGCGGCGGCGGGGGGAACGGAGGCGATGATCACCTTGATCCCGTGCGCGCGGGCCAGTTCCGCCATGCTCTGGATATTGCCCATGACCGTGTCGATCGTCGCCGCGCCGGTATTGCCCGCGATGTCGTTGGTGCCGGCCATGATGTGCACGGTCTCGGGCTTCAGGTCGACGACGTCCTGGCGGAAGCGCACCAGCATCTGCGCGGTGGTCTGGCCGCTGATCCCGCGATCGACGATGCCGCCGGTGAAGAATTGCGGATCGGCGTTGATCCAGTTGTCGGTGATGGAATCGCCCATGAAGACGACCCGGACCTTCTGCCCCGCCAGCGCCCGGTTCGCCTCTGCATAGCGGCAGAGCTGCCCGAAATCGCGGGTCAGCATGTGGAGGTTCCAGAGTTGCCAGCCGGCGGCATCCGCAGGTGCGGGATGCACCGGGCAGGGATCGGTGACGATGCCGACCGGATCCTCGGCGTGGGGATCTCCCGGCACGCGCGTTTCCGCGGCGGCAGGGTGGGCAAGGCAGAAGCCCAGTGCCAGCGCGGCGACCGGGAGCAGGCGGCTCGTTTTCATTTCTTGCCTTTCAGGGCCAGTTCGATGGCGCGCTGGGCGATTGGCGCCATCACTGCATAGCCGTTGTCGAGCGGATGGACGCCGTCTTCGGTGAAGCGCGCCGCCATCAGGCCGTCACGGTCGGCCATGGGGGTGTGGTAGTCTGCGAAGCCATATCCCCGCCTGGCGCAGAAGGCGCGAAGCCAGGCATTGAGCGCCAGAATTTCCT
>Ga0160437_1000202_pt1 | contig 33564 bp, 26 predicted proteins | sample HID1975I_E0MG_FD_108227 | JGI IMG/M metagenome (GOLD analysis project Ga0160437, IMG submission 108227) | Enriched soil microbial communities from UW Madison campus, WI, USA - HID1975I_E0 MG | ecosystem: Environmental > Terrestrial > Soil > Unclassified | place: USA: Madison, Wisconsin... | reverse complement strand
CTCGGCCCGTTCCTTGGGATCGGCAAGCAGGCTGACTTCGTTGGCCTTGTCTTCCGAGGCCGTCTTGCCGCGCGGACGGGTGCCGGCGATGGGACGGATCGTCACTTCGCCCTCGCGGACGCGGACGAGGATTTCCGGGCTCGAGCCAATCAGCGCGAAGCCGGGCATGTCGAGGAAATAGAGGAAGGGCGACGGGTTCACGCGGCGCAGCGATCGATAGAGCGCCAGCGGAGGCAGGGTGAATTCGCAAGTGAAACGCTGCGCCAGCACGACCTGGAAGATGTCGCCCGCCTCGATGTAGTCCTTGGCCTTGAGAACCATGGCTTCGTAGTCGGACGCGGACATGACCGGGGTCTGGACGGGCTCGGGAAGATCGCTCGCGCTGGGGAGGACCGGGGCGGGCGCGGCCAGCTTGCGCAAGGCTTCGTCGATGCGCTCGGCGGCCAGTTCGACCAGGCGCTCCGGCGTGCCGGCTTCCGGCCAGAGCGGGGCGACGCAGAAGAGTTCGTCGCTCAGGCGGTCGAACACCAGTATCAGCGAAGGGCGCACGAACAGCATGTCGGGCAAGGCGAGCGCGCTTTGCGGCGCGCGCGGCAGCTTTTCGACAAGGCCGATGGTCTCGTAGCCGAAATAGCCGACAAGGCAGGCGAGGGCGGGCGGAAGCGCGGCAGGAACGTCGAAGCGGCAGCTTTCGACCACCGCACGCAGTTCCACCAGCGTCTCGCCGGCCAGCGGCGCGAAAGCCTCGCGGTCGTTCTGCCAGTCGCGGTTGATCTCGCAGCCCTGGCCTTCGGCGCGGAACACCAGGTCGGGATCGAGGCCGATCAGGCTGTAGCGCCCGCGCGTCTCGCCGCCTTCGACCGATTCGAGCAGAAAGTCGCCGCGGCCTTCCTCGAAGAGCTTGAGCGCGACGGCGACCGGGGTTTCGGTATCGGCCACGAGCTTGCGCCAGAGCAGTGCCGGCTTGCCCTTGGAGAGCTGCGCCAATGCCGCAAGGCGATCCGATTCGCGTTCCATGACCCCGGTCTTCATCTGATTGGCCTTATTCGGCGCTGGCGGTGCCGGCGAGCTGGTCGCGCACGGCCTTGATGGCCTTGTCGTGCTTGGTCACGCCCACTTCCTTGCGGATCGCCTTGCCGAGCGCGTCGGTATAGGCCTGGCCCATCTGGCCGCCCAGCTCGCGCTGGGTGCCTTCGACGAGCTGGGGCGATTCGACCTTGCCGGGCACGACGTCCTTGAGGACGACGACAAACCAGCCGCGATCCTGTCCGGCCGACTGCACCTTCACGGTGCCCTTGGCCATGTGGAACATCAGCGAGACCGGCGGCGGCACCTGGCGGCCCGAGCGCAGCGCTGCAGTCAGCGTGGCGCGCGACATCGAGACCTGCTCGACGGGCAACTGCTTGCCTGCAGCGGCAACGGCCTGTTCGACGGTCTTGCCCTGGCGGATCTGCGTCTGGATCTGGAGCGCGGCGGCCTTGGCAGCAGCCCCGCCCTTATCGAGCGCCCAGGCGGCCTTCACGTCGCCGACGATCTCCTTGTAGGGAGCCGGCGCGGAAGGCGTGATGTCGGTGACGTCGTAGACGATGAAGTTGCGCTCGGCCGCGACCTGGTTGCCGTCCTTGCCAACTTGCGCGGTCTGCGGCTTTTCCTGGTCCATGCCGAAGGCGGTCTTCAGCACCGGCTGCAGCAGGGCAGGCGCGGTTTCACCGGGCTTGCCGTAGATCTGGCCGTTTGCGGTGACCGGTGCCGTCTTCTCGACAGTGGCGCCAAGTGACTTGGCGACTTCGACGAGGCTGGCGCCATTGGCGAATTCGTCCTCGATCTTGGCGAGCAGGTCGGTGAAAGCAGCCTGCTTCTTTTCGGCGCTCAGCTTGGCGGCGATCTCGTCCTTGACGGCGGCGAGGGGGCGCTCAGGCTTCTTCTGCTCGTCCTCGACGCGGATCAGGTGCCAGCCGAGAGCGCTCTTCTGCGGCGCCGTGAGCTTGCCGACAGGGGCTGCAAACACGGCGTCGGCAACGGCCGGCGAGAACTGGCTGGAGAGCTGGTCCTTGCTGAAGAATTCGAGCTTGGCGGCGGAAAGGCCCTTTTCCTGGGCAGCGGCTTCGAGCGTCTTGCCGCCCGCGACTTCGGCGGCGACGGCCTTGGCCGCGGCTTCGGTCGGAACGATCAACTGGGTGATCTTGCGATTGTCCTGCGCGGCGTAGATCGACTTGTCCGCCTGGTACCGCTTGGCGATATCCGCGTCCGTGGGAGCGGGGATCGCCTTGACCGCGTCCTCGCCGAAGGTGGCATAGCGGATCACGCGGCGTTCGGGACGGATGAAGGCGTTGGTGTGGCTCTTGTAGAAGGCCTGGAGATCGGCGTCGTTCGGCTCTTTCGCAGGGAAGAACAGCTGCGAGGGAAGGGCGACGACCGAACCGGCGCGGTTCTCGTCGAGCAGGGCCGCATAGCGCTTGGCCGCGAACGTCGACATCGAGGTGCCGAACTGGGCGGGCAGCATGAGCTGCTGCGCGATCAGGCCCTGCGCGATGTCTTCGCGAAGCGACTTTTCCGAAAGACCCTGCTGGCCGAGAAGCTGGCGGAAGGTTGCTTGGTCGAACTTGCCGTCCACGCCCTGGAAGGCGGGAATTCGCGCGATCTCGCTGTCGATCAGGCGGTCACCGGCGACGACGCCGATCTTCTTGCCGAAGAATGCGGTCGCGGTCCGGTCGATCAGTTCGTCGAGAACCTGCTCCAGGCCGCCCTGGGCGATGAGGACCTTCATGGTCATCGTCGGATCCTGGGCCTGCACCCGCGAAAGCGCGGACTTGGCGGCAAGGCCCAGTTCGTTCTCCTCGACCTCGTCCTTGCCGACAGTGGCGACGGACTTGCTCGCGGTGATCCCGGTGGAATCGCCCAGGCCGGTCAGGTCGCCGCCGACGAAGGCCAGCGTGATGAGCACCAGCACCGCCAGGGCAATGCCGGCACCGATCTTGGACTTCAGGAGGTTTCGGAAGAGTGAGAGCATGTACCGTGCCGATCAGCGTGTAAATTTGGGTTCAATCGGAGCGCGATGGCCTTGCCACCGCGCGAAACGGGGCAGGCTTTAGGGTGGCTTGTGTCATCCTGCAATGGCGACGTTCGATAAGGCGCTCGCGACTCGGGAAATCGTGGCTCCCATCCGCGGTTGCGACTGAACCGGGAATGCACGGATTTTGACAAGTGAGCCCTCCCTGCACTAGCAGCGCCCCGAAAGCGCGGCTTGTGATTCCCGCTCCCAGCGGGCCTTCCGGGCACTCTGCGCGCTCTGAAATCAAGGTTTCCCAATAACATGGCTGGTCTGCCTTACATCGTCGGTAACTGGAAAATGAACGGCACGCGTGCGATGCTCAATGAGGCGCGCGCGATCGACCGGGCTGCCGCACGCTTTCCGAAGGTGCAGGTGGCGGTCGCGCCGCCGGCGACGTTGCTCTACCGCGTCCGCGATGCCGTCGAACTGATCGGTGTCGGCGGGCAGGATTGCCGCGCGGAAGACAGCGGTGCCTTCACCGGCGATATCTCTGCCCCCATGCTCAAGGATGCAGGCGCGGACTTCACGATCGTCGGCCACTCGGAGCGCCGCACGCTTCACGGTGAGCGCGATGGCGATGTGAAGGCCAAGGCCGAGGCGGCGCTCGCCGCGGGCCTCGCGGTGATTCTCTGCGTGGGCGAAACCGAAGCCCAGCGCGATGCAGGCGATGCCGAATCCGTGGTCGCCGCGCAGATCGAGGGCTCGGCTCCGGCCATTGACGGCCTGCCCGAGAAGCTCTCGCTGGCCTACGAGCCGGTCTGGGCGATCGGCACCGGACGCGTGCCCTCGATCGAGGACGTGGCCGCCATGCACGCGGCGATCCGCGCCAAGCTCGTTGCCATCTACGGCGAGGGCGGGGCGGACGTGCGCATTCTCTACGGCGGCTCGGTAAAGGCGGAGAACGCCGGCGAACTGCTCTCCGTGCCCGACGTGGGCGGAGCGCTGGTCGGCGGTGCCAGCCTGAGCGCCGAGAGCTTCCTGGCGATCGTCGGTGCCGCAGCCTCGCTGGGCAACGACTGACTTTCCGATTTCGGCCGGATCGCGCGCTTTCTGGCGACGGTTCGGCTGATGACTTGCACAGAAGGCCGCGAGCGCCTATCTGCGCGGCTTGAGACGAGGGCACGGCTTCCGCTGGAAGCGTCCCCACAGAAGACTGAGAAAAACGCAAGATGCTGTTCACCTTCCTGACCGTTGTCCAGGCGATTGTCGCGCTCCTGCTCGTCGGGATCATCCTGATGCAGAAGTCGGAAGGCGGCGGTCTCGGTGTCGGCGGCGGTAGCCCTTCGGGCATCATGTCGGCGCGCGGTGCGGCCAACTTCATGACCCGTGCAACCGGCATTCTTGCGGCGATCTTCGTGATCCTTTCTATCGTGCTGGCGGCACTGGCGGTCAATGAGACCACTGGCCGCGACATCGATACTTCGCTTCAGCGCGAGACGGCTCCGGCCGCGCCCGCGCAGCCGGCCGATCCGCTCGCCGGCGCAGCTGCCCCGGCTGCCGCTCCGGCAAACGGCGCCAGCCCTGCTCCTGCCGGGACTGCGCCTGCTGGAACCGCACCGGCCAATGATCCGCTTTCGGGTGCTGCCGGCCAGTAAAACGGTCCGATCAGCAGGGTTCACCCCGGCGCATCATCGTAACAGGAATGCCGTCTGGCTCTGGCAGGCGGCATTTCATTCGTTTTGAACTGTGGATTCAGGCACAGCGCTCTTGCGCTCGTGCCCCCATGCAATTTAAGGGCCGACTCCCATGGCGCGGCATATTTTTATCACCGGCGGCGTGGTCTCCTCGCTCGGCAAAGGTCTCATGGCGGCGAGCCTCGCGGCTCTCTTGCAGGCACGCGGTTATCGCGTCCGCATCCGCAAGTTCGATCCCTATCTGAACGTCGATCCGGGCACGATGAGCCCGTATCAGCACGGCGAAGTCTATGTCACCGACGATGGCGCGGAGACGGACCTCGATCTGGGCCACTACGAACGCTACACCGGCGTTTCGGCGCGCCAGGCCGATAACATCACCTCGGGTCGTATCTACCAGGACATCATCGCCAAGGAGCGCCGCGGCGACTACCTGGGCGCCACCGTCCAGGTGATCCCGCACGTCACCGACGCGATCAAGGACTTCGCGATGACGGAGACCGAGGATCTCGACTTCGTTCTCTGCGAGATCGGCGGCACCGTCGGCGATATCGAGGGCCTGCCCTTCGTCGAGGCGCTGCGCCAGCTGCGCAACGAACTGGGCCGCGAGCAGACCTGCTTCGTCCATGTGACGCTGGTGCCCTATATCGCGGCGGCCGGCGAGCTGAAGACCAAGCCGACGCAGCACTCCGTGCGCGAGCTGACCGGCCTCGGCATCCAGCCCGACATCCTGCTGTGCCGCTGCGACCGGGAACTGCCCGAGAGCGAGCGCCGCAAGATCGCGCTGTTCTGCAACGTCCGTCCGCAGGCGGTGATCCCCGCGCTCGACGCGCCGAACATCTACGCGGTCCCGCTCCAGTACCACCACGAGGGTCTCGACGCCGAAGTGCTCCATCACTTCGGCATGGCGTCGGAAGCGCCGGATCTGTCGCGCTGGAACGACATCACCGATCGCTTCGAGCACCCCGAGGGTGAAGTGACCATCGGCGTCGTCGGCAAGTACGTCGGCCTGCAGGACGCCTACAAGTCGCTGAACGAAGCGCTCGTTCACGGCGGCATGGCCAACCGCGTGAAGGTCAACGTCAACTGGATCGATGCGGAAATCTTCGAGAAGGAAGATTCGGAGATCGCCGCGGCGCTCGAACCGATGCACGGCATCCTGGTACCGGGCGGCTTCGGCGAGCGCGGCACCGAGGGCAAGATCGCATCGGTGCGCTTCGCCCGCGAGCGCGAAGTTCCCTTCTTCGGCATCTGCCTCGGCATGCAGATGGCCTGCATCGAAGGCGCCCGTTCCGCGGGTGTCGAGAAGGCCAACTCGACCGAGTTCGGACCGACCGAAGATCCCGTCGTCGGCATCATCACTGAGTGGATGGGCAAAGACGGCCTGGAAAAGCGCGCAGAAGGCGGCGACCTTGGCGGCACGATGCGCCTTGGCGCCTACAAGGCCGAGCTTTCGCCGAACAGCCACGTTGCCTCGATCTACAACGCCACCGAGATTTCGGAGCGCCATCGTCACCGTTACGAGGTCAATGCCCAGTATCGCGAGACGCTGGAAGGCGATGGCCTGATCTTCTCCGGCATGTCGCCCGACGGCCTGCTGCCCGAGATCGTCGAGCGGCCGGACCACCCGTTCTTCGTGGGCGTGCAGTTCCATCCGGAATACAAGTCTCGCCCGTTCGAGCCGCATCCGCTGTTCGCAGGCTTCATCGCCGCGGCCTTGCGCCAGGCGCGACTGGTCTGATCTTCGGACAGGGTTGAAATTAAAGAGGCGGTCTCGCAGGAGGCCGCCTCTTTTCGTTTGCGCGGGTCCTCGCTCGGAACGGCGGCGGGCCGCTCCTGCCTCCTGCGTCAGGCGAGCACCGAGAGCAGCATGGTGATCGTGCCGACCGACAGCACGGTGGAAACGAGAATGACCTTGGCCGTCAGCGCGCCTTCGCGGCGATGGAACTCCGCGAGCATGAACGGCCCCGTGCCGGTCGGCAGGGCCGCCAGGAGCACGGCGGCGTCGCGAAGTGGCTTGGTGAGCGGGAACACCCAGAGAGCCAGAACCAGCGTCAGGGCCGGATAGAAGAGCAGCTTGAGCGCCACGAGCAGGGCGGTCTTTCCGGTTCCCCCGGCTTCCGTTTCGCGCGGTTCCGCCAGGAACATGCCGAGGCACACGAGCGCGCAGGGGCTGGCGGCCGATCCCAGCAGCTTGAGAAAGGCGTCGAGGGGCGCTGCGACGCCGATGCCGCTGGCCATTACCGCCGCGCCGAGCAGCGGGGCCAGGACCAGGGGATTGCGAAACAGGGCCTGGAGGACGCGCAGGAGGATCGTCAGAGGGCGGCCGCCCGACTGGTTGCCGAACTCGATCAGCACAATGGCGACGGCGAACAGCACGCAGACGGTGTTGATCGTGGCGATCAGGGTCAGTGCCTGCGATCCGGGGCCAAGGGTCGCCAACAGAAGGGGGAAACCGAGGAAGGCCGTGTTCGAGTAAGCGCCATTCAGGCCGTGGATCGCGGCGTTGCCGATCGGCGCTCCGGTCAGCCGGCTGACGGCCACCGTCGCGGCGAAGAAGAAAAACGTGCTCAGCCCGAAAACGGCAAGGAAGCCCGGCTGCCAGATGTCCGCCACTTGCGCCTTGGCGACAATGTCGAACAGGAGCGCCGGGAGCGCGAGATAGACGACGAAACGGTTCAGTTCGGTCGTCGACTGGGGGCTGAAGATGCCCACCCGCCGCGCCAGCCAGCCCACGAAAGTCAGCGCGAAGATCGGCAGGACGATCAACAGGATAGAGATCATGGAGCGCGGCAGCCTTCAACCCAGCAAAGTCTGCGGCTTAGGTGCTGGGTCGGTGCTGTCCATCGCTCTTTTTTCCGGGAGCGATGCGAGGGTTGCAATCGGCCATCAAAAAGGGCGGCCCGGATATCCCAGGCCGCCCCGATCTGCGAATTATCGAACTGTTCAGGCGGCGGCGGAATCGTCGTCCGCACTGCCGTCCACTACGGTCAGCGTATGGCCGCCGATGGCGATCTTCTTGGGCTTCATCGCTTCCGGCACTTCGCGCAGGAGGTCGATGACCAGCAGACCGTCGGCAAGGTCCGCGCCGTCGACGCGAACGTAGTCGGCCAGTTCGAACCGGCGCTCGAAACCGCGCTGGGCGATGCCGACATGCAGCATTTCGCTGTCCGCCGCTTCATCGGGCTTGTGGCCCTTGACGACCAGCAGGTTGGCCTGTGCGGTGATATCGATGTCCGCCGGCTTGAAACCCGCGACGGCCAGGGTGATGCGATAGGCATCCGGGCCGCGGCGTTCGATGTTGAAGGGGGGGTACTTGTCGCCCGGGTTCGCGCGGCCCTGGTTTTCGATCATGTCGAACAGGCGGTCGAAGCCGACCATGGTACGGCGATAGGGCGAGAAATCGATACGGTTCATGACAAAAATCCTCCAATGAGCAATCTTCGTTTCGTCGGGGCCCGGACCTCCCGGCGCCCCGTTTTCAAGCCATGCCCTTGGCGGGCCATGACTTGAATTCCTAGATATGGTAGCCGCCCCCTGTTTCAAGGCCCCGTCCGGCGGCCTTCGGAACGTGGGCTTGCCCAGGTGCAGCGGCCCGGTCGCCAAGAGACGAAAAGGAAGAATTCGATGAGCCAGCCGAAGGTGGAAATCTATACCAAGTGGGGCTGCCCCTACTGCGTCATGGCCAAGTCGCTGCTGGACGATAAGGGCGTTCCCTATGAGGAATACGATATTACGATGGGCGGGCCCAAGCGCGACGAAATGCTCGAACGCGTGCCGGGTGCCCGAACCGTTCCGCAAGTGCTGGTGGACGGCAAGCCCTATGGCGGGTTCGACGATATCGACGCCTTGAACCGCGCGGGTAAGCTCGACCCCGTCCTCGGTCTCTGACCGCCATGGGCCGCGCTGCGTTGTTCCAGATGACTTCGGGGGTCGATCCCGAGGCCAACGCTGCCGCCATCGTTTCCGCCATTCGCGAGGCGAAGGCGGGCGGTGCGGCGATGCTGTTCACGCCGGAGATGTCCGGCCTGCTCGATCGCAAGCGGGAGAGGGCAGCGGCGAACATCGTCGGCGAGGCCGATGATCTCGTTCTGGCCGCGACGCGCGACGCGGCCGCGCGCGAAGGGATCTGGGTTCATCTCGGCTCCCTGGCCGTGCGTCCTGACCGCGATGCGCCGGAACGGCGGTATGCCAATCGCGCTTTCGTGATCGACGACAGCGGCGAAGTCCGCGCGCGGTACGACAAGATCCACATGTTCGACGTGGATCTTGCGACCGGCGAATCCTGGCGCGAATCGAACGCCTATGCGCCCGGTGAGCGGGTAGTGACGGTGGAAACGCCGCTTGGTCGGCTTGGTCTGGCGATCTGCTACGATGTGCGCTTCCCCGCGCTGTTCGAGGCGCTTGGCCGCGAACGCTGCGATCTCGTGGCGATACCTGCGGCCTTCACGGTGCCGACGGGCTGCGCCCATTGGCATCTCATGCAGCGCGCCCGCGCCGTGGAAGCCAGCGCTTTCGTGCTGAGCGCCGCGCAAGTCGGCCATCATGAGGACGGCCGCGAAACTTATGGCCATTCGTTGGCGGTGGATCCCTGGGGAGACGTTCTGCTGGACCTTGGCGGTGACATGGCCGGCCTGGGTTTCGTCGATATCGATCCCGCGCGGATCGCGGAAGTCCGCGGACAGCTGCCGAGCCTTGCCAACCGCCGCGAGATCGCCAAATAGGCCGCATGCCCATCGTCTTTGATCTCGAATGCCGTTCCGCGCACCACCGTTTCGAGGGCTGGTTCAAATCCTCGGAAGATTTTGCGCGCCAGCAGGAGCATGGGCTGGTCGCCTGTCCTCATTGCGGCTCGGCCGAAGTGGGCAAGGCCGTCCAGGCGCCGCACCTTGGCCGGAAGGGCAATCAGCGGGCCGAGCCGGCGGGGGCGCCTGCTTTGACCGCGGCCGTGCCGGCGCCACCTGCGGGCGGAGCCCCGGTGCCTCAGGCGCTGGAATTGCCGCCTCAGGCCGTCGAGGCCTTGCACAAGCTGGCGATCATGCAGGCCGAGGCCTTGAAATCGAGCCGTTTCGTCGGTGACAGCTTCGTCGAGGACGCCCGCGCCATGCATTATGGCGAGCGCGACAGCGAATCGATCCATGGCCGTGCGAGCGTGGAGCAGGCCAAGGAACTCATGGAGGAAGGCATCGCCGTTGCCGCCCTGCCATTCCCGGTGTTGCCGCCCGAACAGGCCAATTGAATCGCCCCATTCAACAGATTGCCAAGTTCGGCACTGCAAGCTAGGACGCGCTCGAGTGCGCCCGTAGCTCAGCCGGATAGAGCACCAGATTCCTAATCTGGGGGCCATGGGTTCGAATCCCGTCGGGCGCACCAACAAAAAAATGCCCGCGTTTATCGCGGGCATTTTTATTTTCGGCTGACGGAATTTCACATCCGAAGGATCAGGCGAACTTTTCCTTGAGGTCGTAGAGCGCCACGGCGGCCTTGGCCGCTTCGCCGCCCTTGTCCTTCTGGCCCGGTTCGGCGCGGACGAGTGCCTGTTCCTCGTTCTCGACGGTCAGGATGCCGTTGCCGATCGGAATGCCGTCCATCGTCAGCGCCATGATACCGCGTGCGGATTCGCCGGCGACGATTTCGAAGTGATACGTCTCGCCGCGAATGACGACGCCGATCGCGACATAGCCGTCATAGTCGCCGGTGGCATCTGCCAGCGAGATGGCGGCCGGGATTTCCAGCGCGCCGGGCACGGTGATGACTTCGGCCTGGTGGCCGGCGGCCTTCAGGGCGGCCTTGGCGCCGGCGATCAGCTTGTCGTTCAGGTGGTCGGAGAAGCGGGCTTCGACGATGAGAAAGCGGGCCATGTCAGTTCGCTCCTTCGGAGGCGGGGATGGGGCGTTCGCCGGCGATGTTCAGGCCATAGCCTTCCAATGCGACGAGCGAGTGATGGGTATTGGTCAGCAGGATCATGTCGTGGATGCCGAGTTCGGCCAGGATCTGGGCGCCTACTCCATAATCGCGCAGTTCCTCAAGGTCCGGGTTTTCACCGGCGCGGAACTGATGCTTGATATCCATGACGCGCGAGATCGCACCGGTCATCTGGCGATTGATGACGACGATCACCCCGGAGCCCTCTTCGGCGATCATTTCCATCGAGCGGTGCAGCAGGGCGCCGCGGTCGCTGGAATCCTCGCCCAGCACGTCCACGAACATCGACAGCGTGTGCATCCGCACGAGCGTAGGCTTGGCGGGGTCGATACGCCCCTTGATCAGCGCCATGGTCTCTTCGCCGGTAGCCTTGTTGAAGTAACTGCGAGCCAGCCACTGGCCGCCGTAGCGGCTTTGGAACGTGATCTCGTTCTTCTTCTCGACCATGCGATCGTGCTTGCGGCGATAGGCGATGAGATCGCGGATCGTGCCGATCTTCAGGTCATGAATGCGCGCGAAACCGATGAGATCGTCCATGCGCGCCATGGTGCCGTCATCCTTCATGATCTCGCAGATCACGCCCGAAGGATTGAGGCCGGCAAGGCGGGAGATGTCGACCGCGGCCTCGGTGTGGCCGGTGCGGACGAGCACGCCGCCGTCGCGGGCACGCAGCGGGAAGACGTGGCCGGGGGTGACGATATCGGCCTTGGTCTTGGTGCCGTCGATCGCGACTGAAATGGTGCGCGCGCGGTCGCCTGCCGAAATGCCCGTGGTCACGCCTTCGCGCGCTTCGATGGAGATCGTGAATGCCGTCTCGTGACGCGTGCCGTTGTGCTGGCTCATCAGGTCTAGGCCGAGTTCCTCGACGCGCTGGCTGGTGAGCGTCAGGCAGATCAATCCGCGGCCATGGGTCGCCATGAAGTTGATCGCCTGCGGTGTCGCCATCTGCGCCGGGATCACGAGGTCACCCTCGTTTTCCCGGTCCTCGTCGTCGACCAGGATGAACATGCGGCCATTGCGCGCTTCGTCGATGATTTCCTCGATCGGCACGAGGACCGGACGGTCGTCGTTCGAAAGGAGGAAGCGTTCGAGCTTCGTCAGCGTGTCGGCGGTGGGATTCCAGTCAGGCTCGGTGCAATCACGCAGGGTATTGGCGTGGAGCCCGGCGGCGCGGGCGAGGCCGGCCCTGCTCATGCCGCCCTCGTTCACGAGCCTGCGGACCTGTTCGATCACATTACCAGCCATTGGAAATCCATTCTCACATTTCAATGTGATTTCCATATGAGCCGATCACATCGAAATTCAAGACCCTTTGAACACCGGCTTGCGCTTTTCCAGGAACGCTTCGACCGCTTCGGCGTGATCGTCCGTCGCGTGGGCAGCGGACTGCATGGCGGCGGCCATTTCCAGCAGTGTCGCCAGATCGCTGCGACGGCCTTCCCACAGCAGGCGCTTGGTCATGCGCACCGCGTGAGGCGGATTGGCGGCGATACGCCGGGCGAGGGCGCGCGCTTCGTCCATGAGGAGATGGTCGGGCACCACCTTGGAGACCAGCCCGCAGGCGAGGGCCTCGGCAGCGTCGATCATGTCGCCGGTGAGCGCCATTTCCGCGGCTTTCGACCATCCGACCACGCGGGGAAGCAGCCAGGAGCCACCATCGCCTGCGATCAGGCCGATTTTCACGAAACTTTCGGCAAAGCGCGCGCTCTCCCCGGCGATGCGAAGGTCGCACATGCAGGTGAGATCGCAGCCCGCGCCGGCCGCTGCGCCGTTGACGGCGGCGATCACCGGCACTTCCAGCTTGGAAAAGGCGAGGGGCAGGCGCTGAATTCCGCGCTTGTAGTTGAGGCGGGTGCGGATCGGCACGCCGCCGTTGACGTTGCCGCCCGGCTTCATCTCATTGATGTTGCCGCCTGAGGAAAAGCCCTTCCCGGCGCCGGTTAGGATCGCCACCCGGGCGGCCGGATCGCTGTCCAGCCTTTCCAGCGCCGCGAGCAGGCCTTCGATCACTTCGGGATCCGAAATGGGATTGCGCATGTCCGGCCGGTTCAGCGTGAGCGTGACGATGCCTTCGCCGTCGATGTCGTACAGTACCGCTTCTTCCATGCGCTCTATCCTTCTCCGTCTGCGCATGCCTTAGCAGGTTGACGCATAGGGAAAAGGGGCCGGACGCCGCGACGTCCCGCCCCCTTTTCGGTAATGCCCAAACAGGTCCGCGTCAGGCGGGCTGCTTGCTCATCATCCTGGAGATGTCCACCTGACCGGTGACCAGGCCGCCCATGAACCCGCCGTCCACGGGCATGACGATGCCGTTGACGACGCCCGCAAGCTTCGAATTGACCAGCACGAGGGGACCGGCCTGCTCTTCGGGCGTGGTGTAGCGGCCCAGCGGCTCTGCGGCCGCGTCCACCACATCCTTGCCCGAGGTGGCATGGAAGGTCGCCATCATCGGCGTCTGCGTGGGCGAGGGAAGCGAGCAGTTGATGCGGATGCCCTTCTTGATGAGCTGGGCGCCCATGAACTGGGTCCAGACAATCACCGCTTCCTTCGAGAAGGCGTAACCTTCGGCCACCTGGTCGAGATTGGCGTCGCACCAGGCGAGACCCGCATCGAAGCCCTGTGTTGCCAGAAGCTGCATGTGCACCGGGATACGGCGGCTCCAGCCGAGGCCGCCGGTCGACGCGATGGAGACGATGGCCCCGCCTTCGCCCATCAGCGGCACGACTTTATCGGTAAGATGGCGGGTGCCGAGGAAATTGACCTTCATCACGTCGAGCGCGGGAAAACCGCCGCCGCCCGGAAGGCCCGCGCAGTTGAACAAGGCGTCGACTTTGCCGCCTACGCCGTCCACCGCCGCTTCGATCGTTGCGGGATCGCGCAAGTCGATCTGCGTGAACGAGGCCATGGGAACGGCGCTTTCCTTGAAGTCGAACCCGTGCACTTCGGCGCCGAGATCCACCAGCATCCGTGCCGTCGCTTCGCCCATGCCCGAGAAGCAGCCGCTGACGATCACGCGCTTGCCCTGGTATCCGAGAACGTCTTGCCCTTTAACCTTGGTCATCTCGCTGTCCTTCCTCTCCTGCGGGCCACTGCTGCGGACGGAGTCCGGGTGACGAAGCCTTGCGCTTCTTGCCGCGCGATATCGGGCTGTAGCTAGTCCGAGAAAGGCGCCGTCATCAACTGCCTGAAGGGCTGATCGCCGGCACGATGACGCACCGGCGATGGGCCATGACGGGCGGCCGGCGGGGAAGGCGTCTCGACTAGTCGACCTGGCCGCGAACCTGCTCGGCCTTGCGGCGCTTGTGACGATCGAGTTCGGAGGGAGAAGGGACGCGGTTGTCGATTACGTCTGCCAGCACAGCCCCGCGCTCGCCGGCGGGCAGGGAGGGCCCCGTGGTAGTATCGCAGTAAGTCTGCCGCTCGATCTCGGCATTCACGAGCGCGCCAAGCAAGACGCCGTAAGCGGACAGGTAGAGCCACATGAGGAAGACGACGATGGCCGACAGCGAACCGTACGTCGCGTTGTAGTCGCTGATATAGGCCACATAGAGGGAGAACCCGAACGAGACGGCGATCCATAGCAGGGTTGCCAGCAGCGAGCCGGGCGCCAGCCAGCGCCACTTCGCCTGGCTGCGGTCCGGACCATAGCGCATGATAAGCGCAAAGCCGCCGCTGCCCAGCGCCACGGCAGCGATCCACGTCAGCCACTTGAAAAGGATGGCCGTGGCGTCGCCCAGGAAAACGCTGGTCTGGGTCTGCAGCCAGGCAAACACACCGCCCGACAGCACGCCGGTCAAGGCGATGAGCACGGCGGAAACCGTGAGGCCCACGGCCCGCAGTGTCAGCGAGACGGTACCACGGGTCTCGCGCTCCTCATTGATGATGTTAAGCGCGCTGATCATCCCGTTGGCCGCACGCATGCCGCCGAATATCGCGAAGAAGAGCGCGATCAGCAGGGCAAACCCGGTCACCCCGCGACTGGTGGTGACGATCTGCACGAGCTGCTGCTCCAGCATGCGCGCCACTTCCGGCGGGACCACCTCGACGATGCTCTGCATCTGGGCATGCACTGTCTCCACGTTGCCGAACAGGCCGTAGATCATCACCGTCGCACCGATCAGGGGCGTCAGTGCCAGGAAGCAGTAGAATGCCAGCCCGGCGGAAAGCAGGCCAAGCTCATGGAAGCCGCTCATCACGTAGACGCGCTTGAGGATCTTCCACCAGGCCCTGCCCGGAATCTGCCAGGGGGCATTTGCGTCGGTTCCGAGCGGTTTCGGCGCGGACTGTGTCGACATCTCGTCCTTGACGGTTGACGTCGATGTTCCTTCGTCAGATTTCATTGCTTACCCACTTGCGGCAGGGAACTTTCGCTGTTGCAATGCGATAGGGTATTCCACGAGGGGGCCTGTTGCCCATTCTCGACAGGGGGTGTTACATCGCGCTGCTCATGCCTTGGCTAATCGATCAAAAGCCGGCTTGTTCCCTTTCGCTGCGCGACGGTGCGGGACTTGCCACGATTTCCGTTCTTCTGGCGCTGTCGGTCGCTCCGGCACGCGCGCAGGACGAGGGGGGGCGCCCATCCGTCCAGACCACGTCGCGTACGGAGGCCCAGTCCTCTGCCGAGAAAGGGTCCTCTGCCGAGACGGCCTCGGTGCCGGACGACGATCAGGTGCAGGCCGGCAAGCTCGTCATCCCGCCTCCGCCGGCCAATGTCGCCTTGCCCGAGGTGAAGCCGGTCATCCCCGACGACGAATTCAACCAGGCGATCCCGAAGCTCGATTCGCAGGACGATCCCGAACTCGACAAGCCGCTTGAATCGATCGAAGCCTTCGAGCGTCGCATGGCCTCCGACCAGACCGATGCCAAGCCGCAGGAAGGCCAGGCCGCGCCTTTGGGTGACCCCGCGCTTTCGGATGGCGATGCCAACGAGGAAATCGGCGATGCTCCAGTCCGCGATGCGGAACTGAACGCACCGCTGCCGCCGATCGACCAGTTCGAAGTGACGCCGGTCCAGTTCGCCGAGAAGAAGGACGACAACAAGGAGGTCGAGGTCGCCTACCAGACCCGGATCGACGGTCTGGACGATGCGGACGGCGATACCGAGACCGACATGCGCAGCGAATTCCGCTCGCATTCGGCGCTCAAGAAGGGCGATGGCAAGGCTGCGAACCTGGCCATGGTCAATGCGCGCCTGACCGAAGACGCCACGCTGATGCAGACGGTGCTCTCCTCCGAGGGCTGGTACTCCCCGATCGTCACCACCCGTGTCGAACGGACGCCGGACGGCACGGACGGTCCGCCGCTGGTCGCCGTGCTCAAAGTGGTGCCCGGCAAGCGCTATTCCTTCTCGGACATCGTCGTGAAGGCCGATCCCACCGTGCCCAGCGATCTCATCGCCAAGAACTTGTCGCTCAAGGTGGGCGAACCGATCGTCGCCGAGCGGGTGCAGGGCGCCGAGGCGCAAGTCGCACTGGCCTTGCCTGAGAACGGCTATGCCTTCGCCAAAGTGGGCGACCGGGACATCCTGCTCGACCAGGATACCGCCGAGGGTGTCTATACCCTGCCGGTGGATGTCGGTCCGCGGGGCCGCTTCGGCGGCTTCACGACGGCCGGAAAGCAGGCTTTCGATGCCGAGCACATTGGCGTGCTGGCCCGCTTCAAGCGCGGCGAACTTTACGACAGCCGCAAGGTGGACGACTTGCGCAAGGCCCTGGTGGCGACGAGCCTGTTCTCGACCGTCTCGGTGGAGCCGCGCAAGACCGGCGACGCCGCGCCTGACGATACCGAATATGTCACGCTTCACGTCCAGCAGACGGCCGGGCCGCCGCGCACGATTGCAGGCTCGGTAGGCTATGCCACGGGCGAGGGCGTCACTGCCCAGGCGACCTGGACTCACCGCAACATGTTCCCCCCGGAAGGCGCGCTGATCGGCAAGGTCATCGCCGGTACGCGGCAGCAGGGCGCCGGCGTCACGTTCCGTCGTTCCAACGCGGGCAAGCGCGACCGGACCTTCGAACTCGTGGCCGAGGCGTTTCATAACGATTACGACGCCTACAGCGCCTACACCGGCCGCATTGCCGCCCGTGTCGCGCGGGATTCGACGCCGATCTGGCAAAAGAAGTATACTTATGCCTTCGGTGTCGAGTTCCTGGCCACGGCGGAAACCGACTACAACCCCGCCACAGGCGACCGCGACCGCAAGCTGTATTATGTGGCGGGCGTCAATGGCCAGATCGGCCTCGATCAGACCGACAGCCTGCTCGATCCGACCAAGGGCTATCGCCTGACCACGCTGATCCAGCCCGAAGCCACCGTTCGCAACGGCTTCGATCCTTACGTTCGCGCGCGTGTCGATGCTTCGGCCTATTATCCAGTGATGGACAGCCTGGTGCTGGCCGGGCGCGTGCGCTTCGGCACCATCCAGGGGGCCGGCCTGTTCGACATCGCGCCGTCCCGCCGTCTTTATGCGGGCGGCGGTGGTTCGGTGCGCGGCTATGCGTATCAGGCGCTGGGCGAACAGGCGCCGGACGGCACGGCCGTGGGCGGCCGCAGCCTTAACGAAGGCTCGGTCGAGGCGCGCTATCGCTTCGGCAATTACGGCGTCGTCGCATTCGTGGACGCCGGTCAGGCCTATCGCGAGACGATGCCGCAATTCAACAACTTGCGCTACGGCGTGGGCATCGGCGGCCGCTTCTACACCAATTTCGGTCCGGTGCGTCTCGACGTCGCCACGCCGATCAACCGCCAGCCCGGTGAGTCTCGCTTCAATCTCTATGTTTCGATCGGACAGGCATTCTGATGTCGGACAATGACACCATGATCCCGGCCGACGAACCGGAAAACACGGCAGAGACCGGCACGCCGGAGGCTTCTCCCAGGCCTTCGCTATGGCGGCGGGTGCGAATTCGCGCCCTGAAGACGGTCGTCGGCCTCGTCCTCGGCACGGTCGTGCTGGTCGCGGCCGTCATCTTCGGTATCGACACGGGCCCGGGCCACCGCTTCGTGGCCGAGCAGATCGCCGGGCTGCAGTTCGAGAACGGCATGCGGATCAAGGTCGGCCGCATCGAGGGTTCGCTATACCGGCGAATGACTTTGCACGACCTTTCGGTGAGCGACCCGCAAGGCGAGTTCCTGTTCTCGCCGGAAATCGACGTCGATTGGCGGCCCTTCGCCTATCTCAGCAATCACGTCGACGTGCGCAGCGCCACGGCGCAGCGCATGGTCCTGCGCCGGGCGCCGAAATTCAAACCCACCCCGCCAAGCAACGCGCCGCTCTTGCCTGATATCGACATCGATATCGGGCAGCTGCGCATCGACCGGTTCATTGCCGAACCGCCCGTTTCCGGCAATCGCCGCATCGTTACCATCGACGGCAAGGCCCACATTTCCGACGGCCGCGCGCAAGTCACGGCGAAAGGCGGCACGATCGCCATCGAGGGCAAGCAGGGCGGAGACCGCTTCAACCTGATTCTCGACGCGGTACCGGCGAAAAACCGGTTAGCCATCGATGTCGATCTGGATGCGCCGACCGGCGGTGTCATCGCCGCGCTGGGCGGCCTCAAGCAGCCGCTTCGCCTGAAGCTGGGCGGCAAGGGCGACTGGAAAGCCTGGAACGGCAAGCTGGACGCCGATCTCGGCGGCGGCGACCTGGCCAATCTCGACCTCACCGCGCGCGGCGGCACCTTCACGATCAAGGGCCCGACCCGCGTGGCCCGGCTCGTAACCGGACCGACCGCCAGCCTGTTGGGCCCGATCACCAATCTCGACATAACCGCCGCGCTCGACCAGCGACGGGCGAAAGTGACCGGGCGCGTCTGGAGCGATGCGTTCACGCTGGCGCCGAACGGCATCGTCGATCTTTCGTCCAACAGTTTCGAAGACCTCAAGCTCGATTTCGCCCTGTTGAAGCCGGCGGCCATCGCGCCCAATCTCAGCGGTGCGGGCCTGACCGCTTCGCTGGCACTGGACGGTGCCTTCACGACGCCCAAGGTCGCCTATCGCATCAATGCCGCGCGCGTGGTGATGAACGACATGGGCCTCGAACGCCTTACCGCCAGCGGCGCGGCGCGGGTCGATGCGGACAAGATCCTCATTCCCGTCTCCGCGCGCGTGCAGCGGATCACCGGCCTCGACACCGTGGCCGGCGGGCAGCTTGCCAATGTCAGGTTGGACGGAGACCTCGCCATCGACGGCGCCCGTGTCCTTTCCGACAATATGCGGCTGCGCTCGGATCGCATCGATGCGGGTCTGATCCTCGTCGCGGATGTCAGCAAGGGCTTCTATACCGGCGCGATCGACGGAAAGATCGACAATTACCGGCTCGATAGCGTCGGCATCTTCAACATTCGCACCAATATGGACCTCAAGAGCGAGGGCAGCGGCTTCGCGCTCGATGGCACCGTGCGTGCCCGGTCCACCAAATTGCTGAACGACAGTCTGCAGACGTATCTGGGCGGCAATTTCGCTGCTTCGTCGCGGGTCCACTATGGACCGGACGGCGTCGTGCGCTTCTCTTCGCTGCAATTGAATGCGCCCGAACTGAAGGTCAGCGGCGGGCAGGGGAGCTGGTCGCCCAATGGCCGTATTTCCCTTGCGGCGCGCGGCAGTTCCAGTCGCTACGGCGCCATCGGCGTGCGCGTGACCGGCACCATCGCCAACCCCGACGCTCATGTCACGGCCGAGCGGCCGGGCCTCGGCATCGGTCTGGCGAACCTCGATGCCCGCATCACCGGCATTCGCGGCGGCTACCGCTTCGACATGACCGGCGATACTGACTACGGCCCGCTCAAGGCGGACGTATCGCTCGGCATGGGCTCGCAGCTGTCAGTCGACATCAACAGCGCAGATCTGTCCGGTGTCGCCTTCGCCGGCCGGATGGTCCAGACCAAGGCCGGGCCTTTCGCAGGCCAGTTGACCGCGACCGGCAACGGCATCGGCGGCGCCTTGCAGCTCGATGCCGAGGGCAAGTACCAGGCCGTCGATTTCAACTTGCGCGCCAAGGACGCGGTCTTCCCCGGACCGGCAAACCTCACGATCGGTTCGGCCATCGTCGACGGCCGCGCGGTGCTCTACGACAAGCCCAGCGTCGTCGCGGACGCACAATTGGCAGGTACTTCGTTCGGCGCCGTGGACATCGCCGCCGCGCGCGTCCTGGTCGATTACCGCGATGGACGCGGCAAGGCCAAGGGCCTGGTCGAAGGCGTGAGCGGCGTGCCGTTCCGTGTCGCCCTCAATGCCGATCTCACGCCGGAACTCTGGCGTGTGGCCTTGCAGGGGCGTGTGCGCGGGCTCCAGCTCAACACGCAGTCCCCGGCGCGGATCGTGCCCAAGGATGGCGGCTACGAGCTGCTGCCGACCACCATTGCCTTCGGATCGGGTACGGCCAAGATCGCCGGCACTTACGGCGCCGGCATGAAGATCCAGAGCCGGCTCGAAAATGTCGACGTCGCACTCGTGAACGCCTTCGTTCCCGGCTACGGCCTGGGCGGCAAGGCCAGCGGCAGTTTCGATTTCGAGCAGGCCAGTTCCACGGCCTTCCCGCGCGCCGATGCCCGCATGAGCCTGGTGAACTTCACCCGCACCAGTTCCAGCACGGTGAGCCAGCCGGTCGACATCAATTTCGTCGGCAAGCTGCTGCCCGATGGCGGCGAGGCCCGCGCGGTGTTCCGGAAGCAGGGCAGCGTGATCGGCCGCCTGGTCGCCAGCTTGCGCCCGCTGCCTCCGGGCGAGGGCGCCTGGACCACGCGTCTGCTGCAGGCGCCACTGGGCGGCGGCATCCGCTATAACGGACCGGCCGACACGCTGTTTTCCTTCGCCGGACAGCCGGGGCAGACCCTCACCGGATCGGTCGGGCTGGCGGCGGACTTTTCCTGCCGCGTCTCGGACCCGTGCATCACCGGTCTCGTCAAGGGCAAGGACCTGACCTATGAATATCAGGCCTTCGGCACCCGCCTCACCAACATGACGCTGGACGGCAAATTCAGCGGCAACTCGTTCGAACTGACCTCGCTAAACGCCAATGCCGGCAGCGGCACGGTGAGCGCCAACGGCCGCCTCAGCCTCGCCTCGGACGCGGGCTATCCGATGGATCTCAACGTGAAGCTGAACGGCGCGCGGCTAGCCCGCAGCGATTCGCTTTCGGCCAGCGCCACCGGCACTCTCAACCTGACCAAGCGGGCAGGCGAAACGGCACTGCTGACGGGCGACTTGCGCCTGCCGGAAACGCGCTACGAGATCGTGCGCCAGGGCGCGGTCGACGTGCCGCACCTCACCGGCGTGCGCTTCAAGCCCCGCTCCGGGCCTACCCGCGTCTCCGGCGACGAGCAGGCGGCGCAGATCAGCAGCGCCTTCTCCTCCGTCAGGCTGGACTTGCGTCTGCGGGCTCCGGAAAAGCTCTATGTCTCGGGAATGGGCCTGGAATCTGAATGGAGCGCCGATTTCCGCCTGAGTGGCACGAGTTCCGCGCCCAGCATGGCCGGTGAGGTCAAGCTGGTACGAGGCACCCTGGGCTTCGCCGGCAAGTCCTTCGAACTGTCCGACGGCCTGATCTCGTTCAACGGCGGCCAGACGATCGATCCCACCGTGGCCATCACGGCCACTGAATCGATCGAGGATGTGGAAGTCACGGTCACCGTCAGCGGCCGGGCCTACAATCCGCAGATCGAGTTCAGCTCGGTTCCGGCGCTGCCGCAGGACGAAGTGCTCTCACGCATCCTCTTCGGCAGTTCCATCGAGAACCTGTCGGCGATCCAGGCGGTGCAACTGGCATCGTCGCTCAACTCGCTGCGGGCCACCGGCGGCGGCATCAACCCGCTCGGCAAGCTGCGTTCGGCCGCAGGCATCGACCGCCTGCGCATTCTGAGCCCCGACGAGGCCAGTGGGCGCGGTACTGCGCTTGCGGCAGGCCAGTACCTGACGGACGATATCTACGTCGAACTGATTACCGACGCGCGCGGCTTCACCGCCACCCAGCTCGAGGTCAGCGTGACGAAGTGGCTGTCTGTCCTGAGCCAGGCCGGCGGTTCGGGCGTCAACAGCCTCAACATCCGCATCAAGAAGGATTACTGATGCGGCGAGGTATGATCGCAGTGGCAGGTCTGGCGATGCTCGCCGCCTGCCACAAGGAGCCGAGTTTCGAGGAACGCTACGACGCTGCCAGCGAGAAAGTCAGCCAGCGTGCCAAGGAGATCGATGCCCAGATCTCCGCCTCGGCAACGTCGCAGGCCGGCGGTCTTCAGGCAGGCACGCAAGCGCCAGGCAATCCAGGAGCCCGCTAGAAACCACTCGGGAGGCAACCTGCGGTTTACCTGTGGCTGCTAGGGGTCCTCCCTTGGCGGCAAACAGGAGTGACAATGCAGGTAAGGGACGATTGCGGGAGGCTCAATCCGCGCCATCATGTCCTGCTTGAGGCACGTTGCCGCAAGTCCAGCTGGCACGTCTTCGGCGTGGAGCTGGCCGACATCTCAGAAGGCGGCTGCTGCATCGTGGGGAATGACGGCGATTTCGTCGTCACCCAGCGAGTCGCACTGCGCATGGCCAATCTCAAGGCGATCGAGGCGGAAGTGCGCTGGGTGCGCGATGGCCGGGTGGGCCTGGAGTTCCTGTCGCACGTCCCCCGGCAATCCATCGAGGATCTCGCGCGGCTTTACGGCATCCCGGTAACGCGCCGGGCGGCATCGACAACCCAGGCGTGACGACACCACGCGGGGTGTGTGACGCTGCTGCAGGGGTATCCGCTACGACCGGGCTATCGTTTTGAAAAGTCGGAGGAGGCGGTGGTGGACGCACTTGGGCTCGAACCAAGGACCCGCTGATTAAAAGTCAAGTTCCGCGTACGACGTGATGTTGTCGGTTGATCGCAGCGACATGGTACCGGGCCAGCCCGAAAATCATCGAGAACTGTTTGTCGTGCCCAACCAACGGGGCAGGGGGCAGGCAGGGGAAGTTCACACTCGATCGCGTCGTGCTCGGCATTGATGAGGACGGCGACGATATCACTTCCTGCGCGGTGCGGCTGAAAGCGGTGAACGATGCTGGGGGGCTCTATCTCGTGGTGGTCCAACAGCAGATCGGTGGCAGTGATGCACCGGCCAGCTTGTTAAGTGGAGTGACAGTGGGACATGCCGGGGCAGGTTTCCGAAATGCCCTCCGAGCCGGCACCCTTTCCGCCGCTCAAGGGCGCTTGGGCGGCACAGCGGGTCAGACACAAGGGAGCTTTGTCCGTCTCGGCCTTTGTCCCCGTAGTCCTAAAAGGAGCAGTGAGGGCCTGCCCCGCTCCAAGCCGCTTCAATGTCTTAGACCACCGCGCATGCGCACCCTTCTTAAACGCCGGTTTCGGCTTTCAGGAAGGTTCTGCTTTGCCGGGCCCACCTCTCCACACCGTTTTCTGGGCCCTTATCCAGTCTTCGGATTAGTCGATTGACCCGAATTTCTAGCGTGGCAACACGCTGCCAAGGACACCTTAAACTCCTGTCTAAGGCAGTGGGGTGCTTGGAGGCCTAACTGGAGCCGCAAATTCTCGACGATTTCAAACTGGCTACGGTGCAGGGCGTTCCGAATTGCTGAGGCGCAAACTACTCTCTAACCGCCTGTGTTTTATGAGCGGTCGAATTGATGGGGCCTGGCGATGGACTCAATTCTCCTGTGCCCTTCTAACTGAGGCTGGACCTAGCCTCCGTCAATTATATATCCTCAAGACTGACGGCATGTTCAGAGGCTTTATCAACGGGGAATTTCGATGGCGGACCATACGGTCAGTGGAACCGAAACGCTGCAAAACGGCATCAACAACTATTCGCAGTTGACGATCGCTGGCACCCTCCATCTATCGTCAGACATCAACCATGGGGTTCCCACTGTTAACGCCGATCACGTCACTATCCTGCCGGGCGGGACACTGAACACCAGCCTTGGCGCCTACAATGAATCGCTGAATCACAATGTCAACGGACCAGTGACGAATAACGGCACGATCGGCGTCCTGCCGAGCCTAACGATCAACGGAGACCTCGATGGCACAGGAGCGATCAACATTGGATATATCAGCGACATCGCCTCGACCACCCTGACGCTAAACGGTGGCGTATCAGCAGGCCAGACTGTCAGTTTCGAGAAGAATCTTGGCACTCTCGTTATCGGGAATGTTCAGGCGTTCCAAGGAACGATCGTGACATCGTTGGCATCAGCCTATGGCCGTCTCGGAGAAAGTTTCGGTGATCAAATCGTCCTCAGGGACGTGCCGCTCTCGTCGATCACTGGCTATAATTATGTAGGTGATAGCAACGGCGGGGTACTGAATCTCGCCCAAGGCGGCACTACGATTTCACTCAACTTCAAGGGCGATTTCAACAATGATAGCTTCAAACTGTCGAACGGGCCTAGCGGCAATGGCCTCGACATTGGAGTTCATACGGGCATCAACACCCTAGGCGTCCCACCGGGTACAGTCTGCTTCGTATCGGGCACCCTGATCCGAACGCCGGGCGGTGACACGCCTGTCGAACGATTGCGTATCGGCAACATGGTAATGACCGCCGCTGGTGAAGTAAGGCCGATCAAATGGATTGGCCATAGGCGGCTGTCAGGCATTGGCAGCATCGAGCACGCCGAGAATTGGCCGGTGCGGGTAATGACGGATGCGATGGCACCGGGACAGCCGAGCCGCGACCTTTATCTGTCTCCGGGCCATGCGCTGTGCGTGTCTGTGCTCGAAGAGTTGTTGATTTCCGTAGGCAATTTGCTGAACGACAGCACTGTTGCGCAGTCATCTGTCGACGCCGTCGATTACTGGCACGTCGAATTGGAAAGCCATGACGTACTGCTTGCTAACGATCTTCCGGTGGAAAGCTATCTCGACGTCGGAAACCGGGCTTGGTTTGCAGGACAGAGCGCAACGTGCGGCGCGGTCTCGGATCAGCATTGGGCTCGGCCTTTCGTGGAGGACGGACCCGACATCGACGCTGTTCGGTCACGGCTGGACGCACGGGCACGCAGGCTTGGCTGGTCAACCACGTCAGACATGGACCTCCACTTGGTTGTTGATGGCATGCGTGTCGATGGTGATGCTGACGACGAACTTGCGCGCTTCCTTTTTCCCGCAAGCGCAAAGAAGGTCGAGTTAAGGTCAGCGACGTTCGTGCCTGAGAGACAAAGGATATGCGGGGACGGTCGGCGATTGGGCGTCGCGGTGACAGGCTTGACATTGGAGGATGGATTTCGCCACCGGATCGACTTGTCCATTGTCGACGATCTTGTTGAAGGGTTCCACGAGTTACAGGATGAACACGGGGAGCGCTGGCGCTGGACGAGAGGGGCGGTGCCATTAGCGCACCACCTTTGGAACGGTTTCTGCTCCCACGTTTCCTTGCGTGTCGGCTTGCTGCCACTGCGTGCCGAACGCTGGGTTGCGCCCCCTGAGGCGATCGAAAAAGCTTTCAGCTTGCGCAATATTCTTAAGCTTCGCGCCTGACGAAAAGCGGTGAAGGTCTGCTCCTAAGGGGGGAGGCCGGGCAAACTTCACGAGCGGTTTAATACGGCGGCCGAAACCCGGGTTATCTGCTTGGCAATCCGCTGAAAGACCCGCTCATGGCGGCATTTCCCGAAGCACCGCAGAACGGCCAGGGCGTGCGCCGCTTCGGCACCGATCCGGTCGGAAAGCCGTTAGGCCCGACCGCTGGGCTCATCTCCGACGTGTCCAAGGCGGCGGGCGCTCCGATCGGGGCGGCCACGGGCGACGCGATCACTGACAGTCGTACCGTGGACGATCAGGTAGAGCCGAGTGTCGCGGCTCGAATATCGGCTATTTCGCATTCCATCATGCTCGGCCCTTGCCGATGAGCAATAAATAACATGGCCACTCAATGCGGCAGCAGGTCCGTGGGCACTCTGACCGGCATCCCGTTCCGCCAGCGCACGCCGCTGACCTGCACGCCGTGGGTGGCGGCCAGGCGCTCGATTTCCGCGATCTCCTCGGCCGTGGCACCCTCTCCGATGAGGACGTGCCGCAGCGCCTGCCCGAACGGCACGAAGCACGGTTCGTCGGGCGAGGCGTTGATCGCCAAGCGGGCCTCATTCTCGTAGGACCAGCCCGCGAACTTGGTCAGGTGGTATTCGCGCCAGAACTGCATGATGTGCGCGCAGCCGTACTCGGCCAACCCCAGATCCTGGTACTTCTCGTACGAAACGTGCATTGCGGCCCTCGCGGTCGAATCGTCTTTCTCGGCGTATCGGATGTTGCCGAAGATGAGCGCCTTGCCCTTGTGGGCGGCCATGGCGGCCTCGACCAGCGCCACCCGCTCGAACACCAGCACGGTGCCCGACAGCGTGCCTTCGCCGGCCCTGCGGTGACGGCCGCCGTAGTGTGCCCACATGCCCGGGTGCTGCCACCCGTCGCTGTCGTTTATGTCGAGGGCCGTCTCCGTTTCCGAGGCGCCCCTGTCGTTCGAGAAGCTTGCGAAGGCCCAGTGCGACCGCATCATGCGGTCCAAGTCCCTGCTAAGTTCCATGGCCAGGCCCGGCTGCCCGCTCTCGTCGGGGCAGTAGATGTCGAACCACCTCGTAGCCCGTTCGTAGTCGTCGTTCGCCCTGGCGTAGGGCGACAGCAGGAGCGCCCCGCTCTCCAGTATCTTCACCACGCTCTCCGGCGTCGTGTAGTGGTGGAGTAGCCCTGGTCCGCACTTCGTCCCGTTGTAGTGACCGGAGGGGATGAAGAAGAAGCAGTCCGGGCGGTCGAGGTGGGGCAGGTCCACCGGCCAGGTCGGCCACGATATGCCGTCGAAGAATATCCGCTCAACCGGATCAGGCCCGGCGAACTTCATCGCTCCGTGGTCATCGACGTACACTTCGGAGAAGCCAGCGGTGCTCAGGGCGACGAGTCTCAGTACCATGTGACCACGCTAGCGCGGCCGGCGTGAATTTGCATCGCCGGAACGTACAGGCATCGGTTCGCAATGGCGCTAGCATTGCGCTAGCACGGAAACGGGCGAGCCTGCCGGGCGATTAAATGGCCGCCCTATGTGCCTGTATTTGCTAGATAATTTGGTGGACGCACTTGGGCTCGAACCAAGGACCCGCTGATTAAGAGTCAGCTGCTCTACCAACTGAGCTATGCGTCCACACGCGTTGCCGCGTAAGGTACGGAAATGGTGGACGCACTTGGGCTCGAACCAAGGACCCGCTGATTAAGAGTCAGCTGCTCTACCAACTGAGCTATGCGTCCACGCGTTTCCGCGTAAGGACAGGAATGGTGGACGCACTTGGGCTCGAACCAAGGACCCGCTGATTAAGAGTCAGCTGCTCTACCAACTGAGCTATGCGTCCACACTGCCCTGACCTGGGCTGCCGTTATGGGAAGTCTTGGTGGACCTCCTCGGCGGCGGAGAGGCTCCTATAGCGTCTGTTTTGAGGATGGGAAGCGGAAAATTCGACTTATTTTACGAGATTGATCCGGGACGCCGATTCCACCGGTTCACAGCCATCAACGTGCCGAGGCAGATCATGTTGGTGAGCATCGAGGTGCCGCCATGGCTCATGAAGGGCAGGGGAATCCCCACCACCGGGGCCAGGCCCATGACCATCATCAGGTTGATGGCGACGTAGAAGAAGATCGTCGCCGCCATGCCGGCTGCCAGCAGGCTGGAGAACCGATCGGGCGCGCGCCTGGCGACACGCAGGCCCCACGACAGCACGACTGCAAAGACGAAGAGCACGAAGAGACCGCCGAGCATGCCCCATTCCTCGGCCATCGTCGCGAAGACGAAGTCGGTATGCGATTCGGGCAGGTATTGCAGGTGGCTCTGCGATCCGTTGCCGAATCCCTTGCCGAAGAACCCGCCGGATCCGATCGCGATCTTGGACTGGGTGATGTGATAGCCCGTTCCCAGCGGATCGCTCTCGGGGTCGAGGAACACCAGTACGCGGTTGCGCTGATAGTCGTGCAGCAGGGTGAAGAAGGCGATCGGCGCGGCGATGGCGCCGGTCATGCCCGCGCCGATGAACCAGGACAACGGCAGGCCGGCCAGGAACATCGTCACCGCGCCGCCGAAGCAGATCGCAAGGGCCGTGCCGAGATCGGGTTGGATCATCACGAAGAGCGCGGGAATGCCGATCAGGACGCCTGCCGGTACGAGACCGCGCCAACTGGCGGTCATGGCATGGGGCAAGGTCTCGTAGAAGCGCGCCAGGACGAGGACGATGGCCGGTTTCATCAGTTCGGACGGCTGAAGCGTCATGAACCCCAGGTTGAGCCAGCGCTGGCTACCACCACCAACGGCGCCGATGGCCTCGACCAGCACGAGCAGCACGACGATTGCGCCGTAGACCGGATAGGCCGCCATGCGGAAGAAATCGCGGCTGAACCGGGAGATGACGATCGCCATGCCCAGGAAGATCACGAATCGCATGACATGGCTGAGCGCATAAGGCTGCAGGCTGCCGCCCGCCGCCGAATAGAGAACTGCCGCCCCCAGCGAGACCAGCCCGGCCAGGGGGATCAGCATGTGCCACGGCTGCCGGGCGATGGCGTCGGGAACGATCGATCGCGTGATCATTGCGGATTCCCTCCGGAATTGCCCGGGGCAGGGGTTGGCGAAGGCGTGGCTGCAGGCGCCGGGGCCGCGGGCTGATCCGCCGCATCGGGCTCAGGCGCGGGAGAAGCGGCATCGCGCACGATCGGCTGTGCCGGATCCTGCGGGGCGTCGTCGCCCTGAAGCTTGCGGTTTTCCTCCTCGGCCGAGACGGCGGGAGCACCGACGCCATATTGCGCGGAGTAAGTGCGATAGCGCGCCTCTAGCCGCTCCTTGGGCGTGCCGCCCCACTTCTTCTCCAGCTCGGTCAGGACATCCATGCCCTTCTGCTTGTCGAAGACGTACGTCAGCACGTCGCGCGCGATGGGATAGGCCGATCCGGAACCGCCGCCGTGCTCCACCACGACCGAGCAGGCAAAGCGCGGATTGTCGAACGGTGCGAAGCAGATGAAATGGCCGTGGTCGCGATGCTTCCAGAGGCCGCCTTTGCCGCTGCCGACGTTGAGGCCGACGACTTGCGCCGTACCGGTCTTGCCGGCGAGCTTGATATCCGGGAACGGCAGGCGTGCGTGAGGCGCGGAGCCCGGGCCATTGGCAACATCGGACATTGCCTGCCGCACATAGGCAAGGTGATCGTCGGGAATGCCGAGCGAGGGCGCGACTTCCTGCTCGTGCCCGTGAACCAGGCGCGGCATGATGATCCTGCCGCTGGCCAGACGGGAAGCCTGGATCACCTGTTGCAGCGGATTGACCAGGAAGTAGCCCTGACCGATCGTGGCGTTGACCGTATCGAAGGTCTGCCATTCCTTGCCGTATTTCTTCAGCTTCCAGGCCGGGTTCGGCACTGTGCCGTAGGACTGGCCCGAGACCGGCAGCGGGAAGTCATGGCCAAGGCCGAGCCGGCCGGCCATCGCCGCGATCGGGTCCATGCCGATTCGCTGGGCGAAGTGATAGAAGTAGACGTCGCAGCTCTGGTAGATGCCCTTGGCCATGTTGACCTGGCCGTGACCGCGGTGGTTCCAGCAGTGGAACACGCGGTTGCCCACGCGCAGACCGCCGCCGCAGAACACCGATTCGTTAGGGTCCAGCCCGGCTTCCATGAAGGACAGCGCGACCATCGGCTTGACGGTCGAGCCCGGCGGATAGAGCCCGCGCAGCACTTTGTTGCGCAGCGGCACATGGTCGTCGTCCGACAGCATCTTCCATTCGAGACGGCCGATACCATCGGAAAAGCTGTTGGGGTCGAAGCTGGGCATCGAGCACATCGCGAGGATGTCGCCGGTCTGGCAGTCCATCACTACGACGGCCGCCGATTCGGGGCCGATTCGCCGGGAGGCGTAGTCCTGAATGTCGGCGTCGATGGTGAGCTTCAGCGTCTTGCCGGGAACGTCCTCGCGCGTGTCGAGATCGCGCACGATCCGGCCCGAAGCGGTGACTTCGACGCGGCGGGCGCCGGGTTTGCCGCGCAAGTCCTTCTCGTAGAACTTCTCGAGCGCGTCCTTGCCCACTTTGTAGCCCGGCGTGATCAGAACCGGGTCGCGGTCCTTTTCATATTCTTCCGCCGAGGCGGGGCCGACATAGCCGATCAGGTGCCCAACCGAAGGGCCCTGCGGGTAGAAACGCGAGAAACCGCGCTGGGTGACGACGCCCGGAAGGTCGGGCAAGCGCACGCTGACAGCGGCGAACGTATCCCAGTCGAGACCGCTGGCGACTTCGACCGGCGCGAATCGCCGGGCGCGTTCCAGTTTGTCCTCCAGGTCCTGCATCGCGATCGGCGTCAGGTTGAGCAGTTTGCCCAGAGTCTGGATCGTGTGCGGCGCGTCCTGAACGCGTTCCGGAATGAGGTCGACACGGAAGTCCGCACGGTTCGAGGCCAGCGGCGTGCCGTGGCGATCGAGTATCCAGCCGCGGCGAGGCGGTATCAGCGACAGGTTGACGCGGTTACTCTCGGCCTGAAGCTCGTATTTCGCGTTCTGGGCAATCGCCAGATAGCCGAGGCGAGCCGCCAGCAGCACGCCGACGCCGCCCTGGATCGATCCCAGAACGATGCTGCGCCGGTCGAAACTGTTTCGAAGCGTGCCCGCGCTGACGTGGCGTTGCGGAAAGAAGCGCTTGAAGCTGATCTTCATCGCAGGAGCACGATCGGCGCGAGCCGGATCCGATCGAACATGGCAACGACTCGACCGACGAGCGGATAGGAAAGCACGGAAATAACGACCTGCGGCACGATGACACGAATGGGAGACGACGCGCCCGCGATGTTCGCGAAGGCGAGGCAGAGGAATATATAGGCGACGATCAGGCCCATGGCCATGAGCCATTCGGTCACGAAATTGCGCCAGGGAAGGCGCAGTTCCACGATCTCGAGAACGATCGCGGTGACCGACCAGAGCAGGACCGCGCAGCCGAAGGGCTGGCCGGAGAACAGATCGTCGAACAGGCCCAGCGGCAGGCCGGCCCAGATCGGCAGAAGGCCGGGGCGCAATTGCCGCCAGCCGAGGTAGATCAGGAAGCCGAGCGGCGGCATGACCGGCGCCGAGGCGATCAGGAACCAGCCCGGCACCACCGAACCCAGCATGATCGTCAGCCAGGGGAATCCCCTGGCGAGAATCCGCGAAGGCGCATGGTTGATGCGCTGCCGGGAGGTGGAGCGGGAGGCGATGCGCTGGAACATCAGCGTTTCTTGACCGTACCGTCGTTTGCCGGGGGAGGGGGCGCGGGGGGCGCCCAGCTCTTTTCGACCATCACGTAATCAGTGTCCGAGGGATTGCTCAAGACGCGGGCGATGGCGCCGTCGCGGATAAGGTCGGTCACGATCGCCATGGGTGTGCCGGGGCGGTAAAGGCCGCCCGAGCCCGAGGTTACCAGCACATCGCCCTTCTTGAGCGGGTTGATGCCCAGGTTGATGAGGCGGATGCGCAAGGTGCCGTCGCCATTGCCTTGCGCGAAGGCGGGTACGCCGTCGGCCGCGCGGCGGACCGGCACGACGCTTTCACTGTCGGTAACCAACAGGACTCGCGCGCTCGACGAGCCGACTTCCAGCACGCGTCCGACGAGGCCCATCTGCGAGCGCACCGGCATGCCGGAGGTCACATTGCGGTCGCGCCCCGCGCCGAGCGTGGCGTAGCGGCGCGAACTGGCGCTGGTGGAGGCCGTGAGCCGGGCATAAGTGACCGCGCCGCCGTCCTGCTCGGACAGCCCCATCAGGTCCTTCAGCCGCTTGTTCTCCGCCATCGCCGCCTTTGCTTCCACAAGGCGCACTTTGGCTTCGCCGAGTTCACGCTCGATGCGCGCGTGTTCGCTTCCGGAATGGAAGAATCCGGAGAGGTTGGCCCAAGCATCGCGTCCGAGATCGCGTCCACCGGCGGAGACTTGCGCGGCCGGTTCGGTCGCGTCGTCCGCCAATCCGCGGAGGGTGGAGAAGAATTCCGGATTGACGAGCGAGATCACGACGAGCGCCAGTCCGACCACGGCGCCAAGCACGCCTGCGGTGTAACTGAGGAACGTGGTGTATTGCGCCCGACGCGAATAGCTGGAGCGCCTGTTTACGGGCGGCGCCATGCGCCATGCACTCCTTCGTAGGGGCGGCGCCGTCCTTGGACTGCCGCGCGGCCGTCAATAATGCCGACGACGAGGCCGCCGGGAATCGGACGGAGCGGCGGTGCCATGGGCACCGGCCGCTCCGCGCGAAATTCAGGCGGACATCAGCACGCCGCGATAGACCGGATCTTCCATCGCGCGGCCGGTGCCGAGCGCGACGCAGGAAAGCGGGTCTTCAGCGACGCTGACCGGAAGGCCGGTTTCTTCGCGCAAGTAATCGTCCAGGCCCTGGATCAGGGCGCCGCCGCCGGTGAGCACGATGCCCTGGTCGACGATATCGGCCGCCAGTTCGGGCGCGGTATTCTCAAGCGCGATGCGAACGCCCTCGACGATGGCGCCGATGGGTTCTGCCAGCGCTTCGGCAACGTTCGCCTGGGAGATGGTGATCTCCTTCGGCACGCCGTTCACGAGGTCGCGGCCCTTGATGTGGATCGTTTCGCCGATGCCGTCTGCGGGCATGACGGCGATGCCGTAGTCCTTCTTGATGCGCTCTGCCGTGGCATCTCCAATCAGGAGATTGTGGTGGCGACGCACGTAGGAAACGATCGATTCGTCCATCTTGTCACCGCCGACGCGCACCGAAGTGGTGTAAGCAAGACCGCGCAGCGAGAGCACGGCGACTTCGGTGGTGCCACCGCCGATGTCGACGACCATCGAGCCGACCGGCTCGGTAACGGGCATGTCGGCGCCAATCGCAGCGGCCATCGGTTCGAGGATCAGGTAGACCTGGCTGGCGCCGGCGTTCGAAGCGGCATCGCGAATCGCGCGGCGTTCCACCGAAGTCGAGCCCGAGGGCACGCAGATCACGATTTCCGGGTAGCGGAACAGGTTCTTCTTGCCGTGCACCTTGCGGATGAAGTGCTTGATCATCTCTTCCGCGATCTCGATGTCGGCGATGACGCCATCGCGAAGCGGGCGGATGGCTTCGATGTTGTCGGGCGTCTTGCCCATCATCATCTTGGCGTCGTCACCGACGGCCTTTACCTTCTTCACGCCGTTGAGCGTCTCGATGGCCACCACCGAGGGCTCGTTCAGCACGATTCCGCGGTCCTGAACGTAGACGAGCGTGTTGGCGGTCCCAAGGTCGATCGCCATGTTCTGTGAGCCGAGTTTGAAGAATCGCGAGAAGGGCGAGGCCATCAGTAATCCGTTGTCTTTCCCGGCGCTTGTCACAGGGAATCCCCATGGAGCGAAGGGCAGGTTGGCATGGAAGGGGACCCCTTAGCCCATCGATTCGCGAAACGCCAAAAATTTGTGTCGATTTCATGGGGGAATCGTCAGAAGCCCGTCTCGAATTCCATGCGGTTCACCGCTAGTGTTTGGATCGCTTCGAGATCGCGGTGCCATGGACGCCCCGCGTCCGGGCCGGCCCGTCGGTGGCCCGGGCTCGTACCTGGATGACGCGAAGCCCAAGGCCTGAGCAAGGCCGCTTGCGAAAGAGTGCCCGATGCCCAAGATCCGCCGTCTTCCCGAACATCTCGTCAACCGCATCGCGGCCGGCGAAGTGGTGGAAAGGCCCGCTTCCGCGCTGAAGGAGCTGGTGGAGAACGCGATCGACGCCGGCTCCACCCAGATCACCGTGCGCTTGTCCGCCGGCGGCCTGGACCTCATCGAAGTGACCGACGACGGCTGCGGCATGGTCCCGGACCAGATCGCCCTGGCGCTGGAACGCCACGCCACTTCCAAGTTGCCGGACGAGCATATCGAGCTGGTGGCGACGCTGGGCTTTCGGGGAGAGGCGCTGCCGTCGATCGGATCCGTCGCGCGGCTGACCATAGAAAGCCGCCCGCACGAATCGGAAGAGGGCTGGAAGCGCGTCGTCGATCACGGG
>Ga0160437_1000197_pt1 | contig 34502 bp, 21 predicted proteins | sample HID1975I_E0MG_FD_108227 | JGI IMG/M metagenome (GOLD analysis project Ga0160437, IMG submission 108227) | Enriched soil microbial communities from UW Madison campus, WI, USA - HID1975I_E0 MG | ecosystem: Environmental > Terrestrial > Soil > Unclassified | place: USA: Madison, Wisconsin... | reverse complement strand
TAGGACAGGTGTGGGCAAAGCGGATGTCCTCTCCCGGGTCGCTTTCCGGTACTGGATGGGCAGGACGTTGTCATGGCGCGCTCGCGTCGGCGCCAAGCCGCAGGTGGCCGGACAACGTGACTAATCACCCAGGGAGAACACCGCATGATCAATCGCATTCCGCATCGCCAGCCCCGCAACGGACGGCACGTCGCGCCGCGCGGCAACCCGTTGGCGCTGGCCGTCACCGCATTGCTCGCTTTGGGCATGGCCTCCGGCGCCCACGCCGCAAAGGTGGAGTGCACCGACACCGCCGGCAACCCGGCCGGCACGGCCGGCTCCAACGCCGTGGCCTGCGGCGATGAGGCCGTGGCGAGCGGGTGGGCCGTGGCAATCGGCAGGAGGGCCGTTGCAGGCGACGAGGCGGTTGCGATCGGCCAGGCCGCCAGCGCGGCTGGCCTGGCCAGCGTGGGCATCGGCGAAGGCGCCAGCGCCGCCGACCAGCAGTCCACGGCGCTGGGCGCCTTCTCGTATGCCCGCGTCACCGACTCGGTTGCCATTGGCAGCCGTTCGGTCGCCAATGAGTACCAGGTGGTCTCCTTTGGCCACGCCGCCGGTGACGCACAACCCGGGGGCGGAACCTATGCCACCGATCTCAACCGCCGCCTGTCGCATGTCGCCGCCGGCGTCGACGACACCGATGCGGTCAATGTCGCCCAGCTCAACGCGTCCCTGGCGGCCGCGGGTGGCTCGCCGTATTTCGCGGTGGACGACAGTTCGGACACCACCCCGGCCCACGCCACCGGCGGCAGCACCGCGCTGGGCGTAAGCAGCATCGCCGACGGCGACAGCACGGCGATCGGCTTCGACAGCGCGGCCAAGGGCGAAAGTGTCGCCGTGGGCCACGGCGCAGGCGCGACCGCATCGCAGAGCAGTGCCTTCGGGCATGGTGCGCAAGCCACGGATGACGGTGCTACGGCGCTGGGCTTCAGCGCTTCTGCAGCCGGCGCAGGTGGCATTGCCATCGGCAACCACGGCGTCGCCAATGGTGATGGCGCGACGGCGGTCGGCGGCTGGACGGACACCAACGGCGACGGCATCGTCGATACGGACGAGATTGCGTTCGCGCGTAACCCCCAGACGAGCGCCTTTGGCAGCGGAGCGCAGGCTCTCAATGCCAGGGCGACCGCGCTGGGTTCGCTAAGCCGGGCCAGCGGCACGGGAGCTTTGGCAGCCGGGGTCAGCAGCTCGGCCACCGGGGCGTACAGTGCCGCCGTCGGGAGTTGGGCCTCCGCGACTGAGTCCAATAGCGCGGCACTCGGCACCTACGCCCTCGCCGATGGCGAATTCTCCACGGCGTTGGGTGCCCGCAGCGAAGCTACGGGCAAGTCCGCCACTGCCGTGGGGGGCTGGGTAGACAGGGACGGCGACAACATGATCGATGGCGATGAAGTAGTACTGGCATCGGGCACCAACAGCAGCGCCTTCGGCAGTGCCGCGCAGGCCACCGCCAACAACACCATCGCCAGCGGTGCGGGCAGTCGCGCCGATGTCGTTGGCAGCAGCGCCTACGGTGTCGAGAGCGTGGCGACAAGCTCGGGAATCGCCGGTGGTAGCAGTGCGTTTGGCGCGCGAAGCCGGGCCCTGGGGCAAATAAGTACCGCGCTGGGTTCAGAGAGCATCGCCAACGGGGACTTCAGCATTGCGGTTGGTGCCTTCGCGTTGGCGGACGGGGAAGCGGCCATCGCGACCGGCCCGAGAGCCAACGCCTCCGGTGAAGGATCGGTCGCCCTGGGTGCTGATGCCCAGGCGGCCAGTGACGGCAGCGTGGCGCTGGGCGCGTCATCGGTTGCCGGCAGTGCCGATACCGTGTCCTTCGGCCACGCGGCCAGTGACCTGGATTTCACCGGCACCGCCTACGGCAGCGACCTCAATCGCCGCCTGATCCATGTTGCCGATGGAATCGATGCGACCGATGCGGTCAACAAGGGCCAGCTGGACGCCGCCATTGCGGGCGTCTCCGGTGGCGGAGGAAGCACGCCCAACGCGGTCGCCTACGACGACGCGGCCCAGGGCGACCTGACGCTGGCCGGTACCGGCGGCACCGCCATCCACAACGTGGCCGATGGCACTGTCGACAGCGATGCCGTCAACAAGGGCCAGCTGGACGCGGGCGATGCCGCGACCCTGACGTCCGCACAGGACTATGCAGACATTGGTGATGCCTCGACGTTGGCCGATGCCAAGGCCTACACCGACTCCCAGGTGTTCGCCGCAGGCGCTATCACCCCTGACCAGGTCCAGGCGCGCGTGGACGCCGGTGACGCCGCCACCTTGTCGTCGGCACAGGACTATGCCGACGCAGGGGACGCTGCAACGCTGGCATCCGCGCAGGACTATGCCGATGCAGGCGACGCTGCAACGCTGGCGACCGCGCAGGACTATGCCGACACCGGTGATGCGGCAACGCTGCAGTCGGCCAATCACTACACCGACCAAAAGGTCGCGGCCTGGGAGCAGGGCCTGAGCGAGTTTCGCGAGCAAGTGGAAGATCGTTTCTATCGCACAGACGACCGCATCAGCCGGCAGGGGGCGATGACCGCGGCCTCGATGCAGATGGCCATGGCCGGTGCCGGCGCCGGCAGCAATGGGCGCCTGGCTGCGGGCGTGGGCTTCCAGGATGGGCGCGCGGCGCTGGCCGTCGGCTATGCGAAGGCACTCAACGACCGCGTGCGCGTCAACTTCGGTGGTGCCTTCAGCGGCTCGGAAGCCTCGGCCGGCTTCGGCATCGGTATCGATCTCTGACCGGCAGTCCATGTCCGGCCGTTACCCGTTTGCGCTGTCGCCTGCCCGAGCGAACCTCATCCCGGTCGCCCCGGGCGGGCGGCAGTGCAAGCGCGGCCAATGATCGATGGGATGCCATCCGGAACCGATGGCAGCAAAAGTCCATGGATATGCCCGTGCATGCGTGGATGCGTGCCAGTGGGTCGCTGCGGCGCAATCCGCGCCGCCCGCGCCGCAATGGCCTGTTGTCTTCCGGTTGCGCGTTGTCCGCTGATTGATCGGGATCGTTCCGTGGCAGAAGAACAGCGCCGATTCGCGCGTGATCCGATCGCAAGCAGAAGATGGTTCGTGCGATCGCCGGAACGTCGGCGATCAACCTGACAACCGTGCACCACTCACATTCCGCGCCAGAGCCAGACTGGGGAGCCACTGCGTCATGGATATCGCAAAACTCGTCGAACGCGTCAAATCAATCCTGCTGTCGCCCAGGAGCGAATGGCCCGTGATCGCGGCCGAACCGGCCACGGTCAAGGGGCTGTACACCGGCTACGTCATGATCCTCGCCGCCATCCCGGCGGTGTTCGGCTTCATCAAGGGCAGCCTGATCGGCCACGGCATGTTCGGGGTCACGGTCACCACGTCGATCGCGGCAGGCATCGTCGGCATGGTCATGGGATACGTCCTGGGACTGGTGATGCTGTACGTGGTCGCGCTGGTCATCAATGCGCTGGCGCCCACCTTCGATGGACAGAAGGACCAGGTGCAGGCCGTGAAGGCGGCGGGCTACGCGTGGACCGCGGCATGGGTCGCGGGCATTGCCGTCATCGTGCCGTGGCTGGGCTGGCTGGTCGCGCTGGCGGGCGGCGTCTACAGCATCTACCTGCTTTTCATCGGCCTGCCGCACACCATGAAGTGTCCGCCGGAGAAGGCCGCCGGCTACACCGCGCTCAGCGTGGTCATCGCCGTGGTCCTGAGCTGGATCCTGGCGCTGGTCGTGGGTGGCGTCACCGCGATGGGCGTCCTGGGCGGGGCGGCGGCGGGCAGCAGCGCCCGCACCCATGTCACCTTCGACGAGGACAGCAGGCTGGGCAGGATCGCCGCGCTGGGCGAGCGCATGCAGGCCGCGGCCGAAGCGGGCGAAGCGAAGGCAAAGGCGGGAGTCGGTGCGGACGCGGGCGGTGGTCCGGCCGATGCGAAATCGCAGGCAGAAGCGATGGGCGCGATGATGGGCGCGATGCTGGGCGGCAGCAAGGATGGCAAGCCGGTCGAGTCGCTTGCACCCGACCAGATCAAGGCGTTCCTGCCCGACACCCTCGGCGGCCTGGAACGCCAGAGTATTTCGTCGAAGCGACAGGCCAGCATGGGCGTGCAGATCAGCGAGACGTCGGCCACCTACGCCGATCCCGACGGCAAGGTGCGCGTCAACGTCGAGCTGACCGACATGGCCGCCATGAGCGGGATGATGGCGATGGCCGGCGTATTCGGCAGCGAATCGGAAAGCGAGACCGCGCACGGTTACGAGAAGACCTACCTGCGCAACGGCCAGCGCATCCAGGAAAAGTGGGACGGCAGGACGAACCGCGGCAAGTACGCCGTCATGATCGGCGACCGCTTCCAGATCGAGGCCGAGGGGCAGGTCGAGCGCTTCGAGCAGCTCAAGGGCATCGTCGGGGACATGGACCTGCGCGGTCTCGAGAAGCAGGCGAAGTAGGGCGTGACCGGCACTGCATCCCCTGTGGTCACCGCCGCGGCGACGGGGCCACTGTCGCTGGCGGCAAGTGCGATTGCCGTGTTCCTCCTGCTGGCGGCCCTTGTGCCGCCGGCAGGCGCGGTGGTGCTGCCGCCCGACGTGGCGCAGCAGCTGGAGCAGCGCGTCGATGCCTTTGTCGATGCGCCGGGGTATGCGCGGTTCGATGTCGACGCGCTGCTGGACGACGATTGGTACGGGCGCTTCGACCGCGCCGGGCAATCCGCGTTGCCTCCGGATGCCGACCTGGACCCGGTCACCCGCGGCATGCTGCTGTTCACCCGCCAGGAAGCAACGCTGGAGACCGCGCGGTACCGCATCACCCGCCACCAGCGCGCGCTGGACGGCGACTGGTCCGATGTCCGGCACGCCTACATCGAGATCACCCGTTACAACCTCGCGCCGGGCCTGCACCGGATGAACGTGGAGACGTACGGCGAGTACGCCGCACCGCCCGGACCGGAGCTGGAACTGCCGCACGTCAGCTGGCGCCTGGTCACCACCGGCCTGATGGGCCAGCGCGCCGCCGTGGTTGCCGCCAGCCGCCGCGTGGTGGAGCCGGTCGAAGCGTCGCGCGCGACCTGCCTGGAAAAGTTGCCCTGCCTTGCAATGGACGGCGCCGGGTTCGAGCCGGGCCGGTTCGAATCCATTCCCGCACCCGCGACCGCGCCGGCGGTCTATCGGGACGCGATGACACCACCTGGGCAGCCGGAATTCGCCATTGCCACACCCGTCCGCATCGCCCAGGAACTGTTCGGCATTGCCGCAGGCGATTACGACGAACTGCATGAGGCGGCCACGCTCGAGCACCCCGAGATGGTCGTGGCCATCGACTTCGGCATCGCCGGCCAGGAGCGCAATTCGCGCGCGCTGATGCACCTGACCTCGTTGATGGACGATGCGCTGTCCGAGCGCTGGATCCGGCGCCTGGAAGTTCCCGGCAGCGTGGAATGGCAGCGTTCCGACGTGGCGCACCCGCGTGGGCAATAGACGTGCTCCGCCTTCGAGTCGTCGCGTTACCCGGCGCACCCGTGCGAGGAGCATTCCGTGACGATCAGCCACGACAGCCGGTTCGCCGTACGGCTCTCGTCCCGGAGGCTCGTGACGCTGGCAGTGGGCCTGATGCCGGGATCGCCACTGCGAGGGCGGCCCGAGATGATGCAAAAGGCGCACGAGGTCATGAGGGGCATGTTCGACGCCATGTCCGGCAAGCCGGACCCGGGCAAGCTCGATGGGCTGCTGGACTGCTCGATACCTGCATGTTTTGAAAAGGGAGATTCAGCTGATGAGAACGAAGCTGCTTGGCATCCTGCGCATTGACGCACTGGTTCCCGCGCTGCTGGCCGGCGGCCTGCTCGCCGGTTGCGGCGGCGGCGCCGCCGACGGCGTGCCGGGCGACACCGGCGCACAACAGGCGGCGGAAGCGGCCGCGGGCAGTCTTGCGCAGTCACCATCGCGGTTGTCGCAGGCGGGCGGGGAAACGGAGCGTGCGGCAGCCGCGAACTTCGAAGGCACCCTGCAACAGGTGATCATCTCGCTGGGTCCCGACGCGATCCGCTCGGTGGCAGGCAGCAATGACCTGGCGACGGTCCTGGCGCTCTCGTCAGACAAGGTCATCGACGCCGTCCACGGCGGCGCGATCCAGGCCGACAGCATCCACAGGTCGACCCTGGAGATCGACGGGCGCATGGGCCGTCTGCAGAACGAGGGTGAAGCGTCGTACACGGTGCTCGATGGCAGGCAGGTGGCCGCGTACGTGGTGGACCCCGAGAACAGCATGATCATGACCATGGACCCGGCGAAGAGGGCAGGGGCGGCCGCGGTGCGCGGAGAGGGGAGCGCTCCGATGGACCTCGATGTGGAGAAGGTCGGGGAACGCGAGATCCGCGGCTTCCACGCCATCGGACATCGTTTCGAGTTCATGGACGACAACGTCGCCACCGTCTGGCTGTCGAAGGACCTGGAGCGACAGGTCGGTCCGATCTTCGATATCTGGCAGGCGATCAATCCGCTGGGGCAGATGGACGTGGGTGACGGCGCGCCGGTGCGCGTGGTGATGGTGAACCGGGAGGCGCTCGCCAGTGGCGGCGGCATCATGCCCGCGTACACCATCACCGAGTTCTACGACCTGCAACCGGGCGCGGTGGCAGAGGGCCGGTTCGACCTCCCCGATGGCTACCATCAGGTCGACATGGCCGACCTGATGCGCGGGGCGCAATGAGCCGCAGCGTGGGCCGGGCGGCGCGCACCCTCGCCATCGCAATGCTCGGCCTGGGGTTGACCGGCTGCGCGAGCATGAGCCAAGGGGATTGCCTGACCGGCGATTGGGCGGGCGTCGGCTATCAGGATGGCGCGGCCGGCCATCCGCCATCGCGCCTGTCCGACCATGAGCGGGCATGCACGGCGTACGGCGTACATCCTGACCGCGAGCGTTACTTCGCCGCCCGCGAGCGCGGGCTCGACGCCTACTGCACCCCGTACCGCGGGTTCGAAGCCGGGCGGCTGGGACGCAAGTACCACGGCGTCTGCCCGCCGGGGCTTGCCGACGGATTCCTGGCCGGGTACGACGACGGCCTGCGCGTGCACGCCGCCACCGAGCACCATGAAGACGTGCGGTCGGAGCTGCGCGAGCTCGACCGCCGCATCGACGACATGGAGGACGAGCTCGACGACATCGGTGAACGGCTGGCTGCAGGCGGCCTGGACAAGGAGGCGCGCAACTCGCTCCAGCGCAACCGCGACCATCTGCACGGCGACCTCAAGCGGGCGCACCGGCAGCGCGATGCTGCCGCGCACCGCGAACGTGCCGCGGCCGACCACGTGGCAAGGCTGCGCCACATGCTGTCGCAGCGCTATCGCTGGTGACACCCGGGGGCCGGCTCTGTCCGGCCGCATGGCGCTTGCGGCGGCCGAAGCGGTTCCCGTCGCCCCGCGCTCGCCCAAGGGCCGCACCTGGTGCCGGCGCCCGCCGGCCCAGGCACAAAAAAACCCGGCAACTTGCGTTGCCGGGTTTCGGACGCGGGAGAGAGACCGCGTGGCCGGTCGCCCGGCCGATTGAAGCTGAAATTACTTGCGGGCCTTGGCGGCGCCCTTGACGGCTTCCTCGGCCTTGGCCTGGACCTTGGCGCTGGCCGATTCGACCTGGGCCTTGGCGATCTGGGCGATGGCTTCGTTGGTCTTCAGGGTGCGGCCGAACACTTCCTGGCCGGTGCTGACGGTGCGCTCGACGTTCTCGCGCGCAACCTGCACGCCCTTCGGCCACACGGCCTTCAGGCCGTCGAAATCGCGGGCCTCGGCGATCTCGCCCCAGAAGGCGAAAGCGGCGTTGGCGTTCTCTTCGAACGTGGCCAGCTGCAGGCCGAACACCTTCTCGGCGTTCTCGAGGGCCAGGCGGTTGACCTGGGCGGCGGTGTCGGCGAACTGGCGCGACGCGGTGGCGAACTGCTCGTTGAAATCCTGGTACATGGCGGGTTCCTGCTAGATGTCCGGCAGGGATTGCCGGTATTTGTGCGATGCAGCATAACCCGGGATTTGTTGCGATGCAACATACCCGTTCCGGCCGTTCAGCTCCAATCGAATCAGGGGCTTGGCGCGGGAATGGACGACTGCGGGTACGTCACACGCGGGACGCTGGCGTGCCGTGCCGGCGGCTCCAGCCGTTACGGGCCGCGGTAGCGACAGCCGGAAGTGCAGGTTTCGCGCACCACGACCTCGGACAGCTGCGGCAGGGCGGGCCGGAGCCGCTCCCATATCCAGGCGGCCAGCCGCTCGCTGGTCGGGTTCTCCAGCCCCTCGACCTCGTTGAGGTAGTGGTGGTCCAGCTGCTCGTACAGCGGCCGGAAGGCGGCCTTGATGTCGCCGAAGTCCATCACCCAGCCGCTGTCCGCGCCGGGTTCGCCGGACACGTGCAGCTCGACCACGAACGAATGCCCGTGCAGCCGCGCGCACTTGTGCCCCGGTGGCACGTTTGGCAGCCGGTGCGCGGCCTCGATGGTGAAGGTCTTGAAGATGTCCATGGGACTCCGGGCGCCGGAAACAAAAAACCCCGCAGATCCGCGGGGTTATGTGGCTGCGCGTGGTGGCTATGGGTGGAATCGAACCGATTATGAGAGTGTGGACGATGGAATACGCTGAAATCCATAAATCTGCATCCAGTTTAGACCATGCGGACAGCTATGATCAAAATCTTAGGCGTATGTTATTGAAATTAAAGATAAATAGTGCAAAGCATAAATTTTTCGCCGAGGAGGCCGAATCCCTGCGTTATCAAATGCTTTGTCGCTCAGAGTGGATTTATGTAGAAAATTCATGTCACGGATATTGCATGCCGAATGACCCTGACACTAAGCTCCACCCATGGCTCTCCCTCTTCGTGTTGAGGCTACCTCGGACCAGGATTTTACGGGTCTTTTGGACGCCGTCGCTTTGGAGGAGGCGTGGGTCCTTCCTGTGCGCATGTCGCTGCAGAAGCTGGCTTCAGCGCTGGCGCCCGAAGATGCCGTCATCTTGGCCCAGCTTCGCGGGCAGGCACAGTTGGCTTCTGGCGGCAGGGGAGACACAGGGGTAGCCGGTACCCTTGAGGTTCCTGAGGGTGCCGCGAAACGATTGCCCGTGACTCTCGCCCTGCTGGCATGGAGCGAGGGAACCCGAGGGCCGGCGGTGACGAGCCTGACTGCGATCTTGGTGAATGCCGCACTTGGACCGGAAGGGCGCGATCCCGCGCAGCGGACCCGTATCAAGGAGCTTGCGCGATACGTCCGGGTTGCAATCGATGATCCCCGATCGCCGCTCCGCGCCGTGCTCGCCGGAGCCGGTGGTGTCACGTCGCTCCTGCAGCATCTGGATGCACAGCTTGCCGCGGGCAACCAGTCACATCTGACCTTCAATCGCTTGTGGCGTGGTTGGTTGCGACACAGGGTCGCCCGTTGGATCCATGCGGATCCGGGCCGCTTGTCCCAGGCGCTGGGCACTGGGCCAGACTTGCTGGTTGACATCGAGGCGCCCACCGTTCCGGTTGCCAGCGACCGAGCGGATGGCGGAGATGACCAGATCGAACTCTCCAGCTCAGAGGTTGCTGGTGCCGCCTTTGACGGCTTGGGGCCGCGTTCCGTCTATGCCTTGGCAACCGCACAGCAGTTGCTGAGGAGATCGGGTGACCCCGGCCTGTCGCTTGACCCGGACCAGATCGTGCCGGACGGTCTGATTCAGACTGCGGCCCGATCGACACTTCAATCAGGGCAGGCGGCCATCGCCGCGGGCAATCGCGCGCACGCCGAGCCATTCCTTGCCCTTGGCTTTGCGATCTCAACAGGAATCCGCGAAGCCGACCTCTGCAGAGTTAAGTGGGGAGGAATGGATGACGTACGGGACGTCGTAGTCGACATCGATGCCTCTGTGATATGGCTCCGGGTGAAGCGGCCTCCCCAAGCCGCCTCTCCCTCGCAGGAACTGACCCCATTCCTGAAGCCTTGCGCGGATGTCATTCACTGGCCGCTGCCGCCTGTATTGCACCGTGCCCTAAAGGCCATGCATGACGATTTGGGGCCCGCCGATGGCGCCGCGGTATTCCCGATGGGCAGTGCGTTGGGCGGGGCTTATCGATTGCGCGACGTCGTACGGCATCTGTTGCCGGGCGCGCAGTTCGGGGCCAGCCGGTTTCGCCAGGTAATGGCCACTCACTTGGCGTCCCGGTTCGGGCCCGAGATTGCGCAGCTGGTGATGCGAGATACCTTCTCCACATCGTTGGGGCCGGCCTACTACGGCTGGGTTTCGGAAAGCGAAGTAATGGCGGAGGTGTCGATACTCCTGTCCTCCTGGTTTGGCGAGCAGGTGATTCCCTTGGGGGGCCGGGGCGGTGGTGTTGGATCACGAATCGCAGTCCAGGACGATCTTGCAAGACAGTGGCCTGCGCGTCTTGCGCGGGAGACGTACTCTGCAGCCCGCCGGAAGGGAGGGTGGCGCGGCCATCTGTTGGCTTTGCGCAACCATCTCGCGAGCGCCCTGTGTGCCATTACGGGAATGCGCCCCGGCAAATGCGTAGGCGAGCTGATGCTGGACTCGGTGGTGCCGGAGTACGGACTCATCATTCTGGAAGACAAGCGGGTCGATGTGCTGCGCCGGACACGGGTGGCTGCGACCGGCCGGCGCTGGGTCACGGCACTGAACGAATACCTCCATAGGTTGGTCGACCTCTCTCGCCAAGAGGATGCCGTGGTGGCGACGTGGGCAATGGCGGTGCTTCGCAGCGAGCAGCCGCTCTTCAGCGAGCCCACGGAATGCGGCGGGATTCGGCGATTGGGGACGGATGAGTTGCAGGAGAGCATGCCTCCACTCCTCGCTCAGGTGGGCAACCACTACCGGCATCGGCTCAACCAGCTCCTGCAGCAGAAGAACGTTGATTGGGAATTGCGCCATGCACAATTGGGCTGGGTGGTCTCTCCCTGCTTCGCATTGGCGGACCTGTCACCTCTCTCGGCGCGTTCCTTGGGAGAAAGGCTTGGCCCGGTGATTGACGAACTCGTCGTCGACGAAGGCTGGTACACGCGGCGCCAGAGGACCCCGCGGTGGTCATGGGCCGGACTGCCAGATCGGCCGATGAAGGACTGGGAGGCAGAGGTACGGAGTTTCGAGAAAGAACATGCGGTCCATGTCCGGGGCGTCAGGGAAGCATTCCTCGCCCGGAGGAAAGAGGTCGAGGAGCGCGTCCTTCCGCGGCTTGCAAGTGCAGTTGCCGAGTTGATCCCGGCTCTGGAGGTGGATGTCGCTCAAAGGAAGCTTGCCATTTCCCCGGGGCTCCAGTCGGACGGCGCGGTGCCACTTGTCATGGACCATTACGCTTTGCTCAGGGATCGGGTCAGGAAGGACGATGACGATCCAGCTTCCGCCTTGGAGGGCTTGGCCACCGAGTTCCTCATCCATCAGTTGGTTACGAAGGCAATCAAGGAGAAGATCGTCGCAGGCCCTGAACCTCCGCGGCGGCACCTCGGCGTAACGGCCCAGCTTTCGCCGTTCCTGCCGGGCATCGGATTGGCGGTGCGGCATGCCGAAGCAATTCGCACCATGCTTGTAAAGGTTGCCGCCAGGAACAGGGCTCACGACAAGTCTGGGGTCGCCCAGTTTGCGGTGCTTGCCGGGACACCCTATCGGGATCTTGATGCGGCTACTGCCGCTATAGGCGTCACGGCAAACAGCGTACGGGGATCTTCCAGGCGGGAATGGCTCCACGTGCCGGCGCGGCAGGATCGGCGCGAGGTGCCAATGGTCTTCTCGGGTGTCGATGCGGCAGTTCTGGCGCGTCGAGGACAAGAGGCGCCGACTGCAAAGCCGCTCCAGAAGGGTGAACTGGCGAAATGGGCTTGCAAGTGCCTTGGCGGGGCTTGCGAGTTCATGGATGATCCCACCGCTTGGCTCGACAAGGCCATAGGGACATTCCGTGTGGCGGGTCGCGTTGAGCTTTCCGGGCCGGAGCGGATGGTGATGGACGGAGTTCCACTGGCCGCGGTGGACACCCAACGCATCCTCGCCGTGGTGGACGAGTGGCCGCTTCAAACCGCCGCCTTTGAGGAAGGAGAGGATCGCCAGCCTGGGCAGCTGAAAGAGCCTTTACCCGTCGGGGATCGAAAACCGCATAGCGCCAATCGCGTGGCCTACCGGCGGTTAACGTCGGCAATGAACCCGGACGTCTCCCGGAGAAAGCAGAATTCATCCGATGGTAAGCGTGCGTGGCGTGCTGTACTGCGCCGCGACCTTGATAGCATTCTCGACGAGGCCGGACTAACCTCCAACCTGGGCCTGATCACCCAGTACTTCGTGCATAGGCTGACGTACGGAGGCAGGCGCAAGCGCCACCTGAGCCAGAGCAACCTGCATAAGGAGCTTACGAGGTTCGGAAGCACGCTGCTCGATGTCCTCGGCAGCAGGATGCTCTTCGAACTGGGGGCGAGCGAACTCCAGGAATGCTATCTCGCGGTCCTCTGCGCAAAAAAAGAAAGCACGCAGCCGGAGGTACTTGAGGAACTGCAGAAGTTCCATCGATATCTTGAGACGGTGCACCACGTCGCCAATGTCGACTTTGCGCCGCTACGAGCATTCGCTGGCCCGCGTGTCCGTACTGCGGACGTGGGAGCCCTTTCGAACAGAGAGATCGAACGCGTACTCCTCGAGCTGACAAATGACTTCGATCGCGAACGGAGCAGGGTCGACGCTGGACCCGAAGAGGTGCGAGCGTGCGCACTCAGGATCCTGCTATACCTGCTGCTGGAGTCAAGCGGTGTTCGACCTGATTCCGCACATGGCTTGGTCCTGGGCGATATTCATCTATTGGCACCCGGCGCCGACTTCCTCCACATACATCGCACCGGCGACTATGGTGCCGCAAAGACATCTGCGTCTGTCGGATTCGTCCGGCTGGAAGGGGATCTGTGGGCTGCCCATAGGAATTGGGTCGTCGCTTGGCTCGAGAAGGAGCGATCGTTGGCCGGGGTGGATTGGTGGAAGCTTCCAGCTTTCGCGGAATATGTTGGGTCGCGTCGGCGTTTCGCCCGTCGCTACCTGACGGCGCGGATGGACTCTCTTCTCAAATGGGCGTCAGGTCAGCCTCGGGCCAGGACTTACTGGATCCGTAAGCGTCGCGTGACGATTCGTCTGGGAGCAGCGATGACCCGGGAGGCTCCCGCTGTTCGCGAGGTGTACAAGGCGCTGCGTGAATCAGGCCATGTCGACATCCTGACGCCGCTCATGCATTACATCTACGATGTAACGGTGCCCATGCGCCACTATCTGAATCGTGCAGGGAAGTTGGACCGGTCGCGGGTACTGGCCATGACGGGCGTCTCTGCCGCCTCACTTGATGCCGTATGGCACCGGCAGCGACGCCGTGGACACGACGACTTCCACGGTGCTGTTCTTGACCATGTTGGCGCCAAGGTGGCGACTAAGCCAAGTGAACGCATTACGGATCCTCCCCGTCTGTTTCGTCAACGCGTACTGACGCCGCGGCACATCGACCTCTACGCGCGTGAGTTTCGTCGACGGGGGGAGAGGCAGGAGGCCATGGCAAGATCGGGGTTGTCGAGTGCCCAAGTGGAACTGCTCGAGACGAGGATCGAAGGGCTGGTGGTCCGCAATGGTTTTGCACCATGGGAGGTCCAGGGAATTAGGCAGCGCCGAGGCATCCTTGCGCCTGCACGCAGGATGGAAGGGACTGCCGAACTCTTTGGGCTTATGGATGAGGTGCCAAACCAGGCACTGAGGCTTCTCGCTGATGCCTGGGAGTCTCAAGGGTATATTCACCGGCTTCATGGCGATCATGTCGTCCTGCTCCTGGATTCAGAAGGGCTTCGATTAGCTGCAGAAGACCTTCTTCTGAAAGCGAAACTGGATCTCGAAATCGAGTTTCTTGGCCGAGGTCGGTATGCGCTGTCTGCCCGCAAGGATGAGCGAGGAAGGCGAAGCACCCACGCGATTGGAGTTCGGTGGGTGCTCGCCATGAGCTGGCTGTACCAGCAGCTCGTGGGTGAGTCTGATCAGTGCTGACTGGCTAGATCGCTTCCTGCTGGATAATCTGTCCCCCCGGCACGGTAGCCCACTGGTTACCGTCATCCTGATGGATCGTGCCGGCAAACCAGAGGCCATCCCGAATCGAAGAGATCGAGAGCACGGACATCCTGGCTTCGAGTTCCGGGGTAAAACTAACCTCAAGACGCTCGTCGGTAAGCAGGTATCGGAGACCGTGCTGCTTTGAGTACATGCATCCGAGGATGCGCATCGTGGACGACATACTCCGATCACGAGGCGTAGCTGGCTGGACAAAGGCCGTCGGCCTCAGTACGGGAATCGGGTAAGTGCCCGAGGCGTCGTTGAATGTGGGGACTGCATGCATCTCTGGATTTTTCGTTGCCACTGCGCGAAGCAGTCCTACAAATACTTGCGATGTCAGCGCGTTGGCATGCGTCAAAGGATGTTCACGAGAAGAATTTGCAGTGAGCTCATCTGCCGTCCGGTTCAGTATGCCGGGTATATCAGTGCTGTATGGCAGCAGAGATTGCTTCTCGTCTTGAACTGTGCCGACAAACAGCCGGAATCGATCCCCAAGGGAATAGACGGCAGATGTGCTTTTTCCGAAGGTGGAAAGCGCACTCTTTATCTGGCGGGCAATTTCGGACAGATTCGCAATTTCGTCTGGCGATACTTGGGTTGGGATTTTCGGTGTGGCGGTGCAGCGGGTGAATGGAAAATCAAAAAAAGGTCCTTCGGGCAGGTGTGGCATGGCGCAATCTCTCAAGGCCAAAATAGAGGGGTGCCCACCCCATTGGATGGAAGGTGAGCGCTGAAAATGGCAAAGCTGCGCGTGGCCAGCGAAGCTGGGCACGCGGGGTGTGTTGAGTCGAGGTGAGGCGCAGCGCAGATCCGCGCAGGTGGGCGAAGAGCACACTTGCTTGAGGGCTGCTGTGATCGTCGTAAGGCTCACTTTCGGGGCGAGCTGGAATTGCGCTCCCGCCTTGAGCTTGTGTCCGGAGCGAGGTCCGGCCGTCGACGTGTCGAAGAAATTGAGGGTATAGCCACCCTACGCATCTCGCGTGGGGGCGAGTGGGTCGGAGACTCTCATGCGCTTGTTCTACGAGGCGTCGAGCGCCATCGCAGTCAGAGTGGATAGTAGATGGGCCTGCCTCTGCGGAGCGTTTGGGAAGTGTTCGGCTGAGGCATGCGTCAGAAGTTGGCGCGAATTCACCCTGCGCATTCCGCCTCGCGGTGCGAGCGGATCACTAGCCCTAACGCGTTTGCTGAGAGCGGCATATCGCCGCGAAGTGAAGGAGGCTATTGCTGCCCGCCTCTGGGCTGCCGATGGCTGTTGGCCATCGATGCAGGTTGATAATTACCAGTAGTTGAGAGTGCCGTCAACTGCGTGCCGCTTGTGGATCGAGTGAGCTGAGCTCGCTTGGCGTGCCTGGCCAGTTACGCTACTTGCGAGTGGCAAGAGACGCTGCCTCCTGCAGCCAGGAGGTAGGGGGATGGTTCTCGTCGCCATCAGATCCAATAGGGGTGCTGCGTCGGCGTCCCGGACTCGTGCCATACGGAGGCCGCCTTGCCTGTGTGCGAATGCCATCGACATTCATGCTCCTGCCAAGTGCCGGTTTGCGCTGGAAGGTTGGGCAGGTGAATGCTGGTGACGTCGCCGCGCTTCGCTCATCGGATGACGGCGCCTACGGGCCTGGCGGCGTGCCGTGCGGTGAGGGAGCCGAGCCCCGCATGACCCGCCCACCGACCGCCTTGCACGCTCCGGGTGAGACCCATTCCTGCCCGAGGCAGGCGTTCGACGCCGCCGTCGCCGAGCACCGGCCGGAACTGCTGGATTACCTGGGCAGGCGCCTGCGCGACCGCGACACTGCGTCCGACCTGGCGCAGGAAGCCCTCGCCCGGATGATGAAGTACCGCGACGTGGGCGATATCGACGACTACCGGCTGATGCTGTTCCGCATCGCCAACAACCTGATCCTCGAACACTACCGAACGCGCCAACGCCGCCGTGCCAGCGACCACCATTCGCTGGACGACACCGAGCCATTGCGTTCGCCTGAGCCAACGGTCGAGGCCATCGTCGATGCGCGTCAGGCCATCGACATGCTGCTCAAGCGGACAATTGCCAGCTTACCGCCGAAATGCCGGCTCGCCTTCATGCTCAGCCGCTTCGACGGACTGAGCTATCCGCAGATCGCCGAGCGGATGGGCATCTCGGTGAAGATGGTGGAGAAGCACATCACGAAAGCGCTGCTGATCTGTCGGGCGGCAGTAGGGGATCGGGACTTCTAGGCATCGCTATGGACATGGACAAGCAACCCGACGCAATCGCCCGAGAAGCCGCCGAGCACTTCGCCCGCTGGCGCGGCGCCGCGTCGTCGCAGCGCAGGGCGCGCGATGCCTGGCTGCAGCAGGACGACCCGCACGCCGCGGCCTACGACGATCTGCGGCGGCTGTGGGACCGCACCGGCGAACTGGCCGGAGATGCCGAGCTGCAGGCGTTGAAATCCGCGGACCTGGCCGCCCTGCGGCGCTGGCGCCGGTTTCGCCCGCGGCGATTGATGGCCGTCGCCGCGATGCTGGTCGCCCTGCTCGGGGGCGGCTATCTCATGGCCGACCGGTTCGCACAGCCGCCGGTCGCGGTCGAATACGCCACCGCGCTCGGCGAACGCCGCACGCAGGCGATGCCGGATGGCAGCAACGTGGTGCTCAACACCGATTCGGCGATGGCCGTGCGCTACTCGCGGCAGCATCGCATCGTGGAATTGCGGCAGGGCGAAGCGCAATTCGATGTCGCGCGCGACGCCGCGCGTCCGTTCGTCGTGCAGGTCGGAACGGACACCATCACTGCGCTGGGCACGCGCTTCCAAGTACGGCGCGAACCGGACAGCACCCGCGTCACCCTTCTGGAAGGCAGTGTGGCGGTGACTCATGGGGACGAGCGGTATGTGCTGCGGCCCAATGAGCGCGCAATCCTGTCCGCGCGCACGGGTGTTTCCATTGCGACGATCGATCCCGGGTTCGCCACCGGCTGGCTCGATGGCTGGCTGCGCTTCCGCGGCGCGCCGCTGGCCGAAGTCATCGCCGAAGCCAACCGCTATTCCGGACAGAAACTCCGGCTTGGCGATCCCCGCCTGGCCGACGTGCAGCTCAGCGGCAACTTCCATGCCGGCGACAATGCCTCCATCGCCGAGGCCGTCAGCCTGATCTTGCCGGTTCGCGTGGAGCGGCACGTCGACGACCTCGTGCTGGTTCCGCAATGAGCCGACAGCATTATTGAGGTAGGGGAACGCACGCGCACGTCATCAACCTTCCCAAGGGAACACACGGGCATCGTGCCTACCACCGACTGGGGAGAAGGTTGCATGCATCACCGCAAGACGCGAATCACGGCCACTGGCCACCTCTCGTGCAGGGCCCTGGCACTGGCAGTCGCCATCGCCGCCAGTCTGCCTGTTCACGCGGCAGCCACAGAGCAGGACAAGGCGCCGGACACCGTGGTCAATTTCAGCATTCCGGCGGGCGACCTCTCGATGGCGCTGGAGCGCTTCAGCACCCAGAGCGGAATCCAGGCGATGTACCGACAGGACCTGGTGGCCGGCAAGCGCGCGAGTGCCCTGAACGGAAGCTACACACCAGCGGCGGCGCTGCAACGGATCCTTCAGGGAACCGGCCTGTTGCTCGAACGGGTGAACAGCCGCACATTCGTGCTAAAGGAGGCTCCCGTGCAGCGACGGAGCCAGCAGGCCCCGGAGGCTGCAAGGCCGGACCAGGCGTCGGTGAAGAAGGATGAGCCCACTGCGCTTGCGGCCGTGCTGGTCAAGGGATCGAAGTCCCTCAATGTCGACATCGAGCGTAGCGAGGACGATATCCAGCCCTACGTGGTGTTCTCGCGCGAAGAGATAGAACGCTCGATGGCCACCAACATCGAGGAGTTCCTGGGTACACGCCTGCCGATGAACCAGACGCGCGGCACAGCTTCCAGGAACGAGCCCGGCAACGGTGCCGGAAACAGAAGCCGGTTCGACCTGCGCGGCCTTGGCCCAGGTCAGACATTGATCCTGATCAATGGACGACGTGCGCCGGGCGTGTCGTTGGCGCGTTCATCGAGCAATCTGGATCAGCCGGATCTCAACGGAATCCCCATGGGCTCGGTGGAACGGATCGAAGTGCTGCCTGCGACCGCGTCGGGAATCTACGGTGGTGGGGCCACCGGCGGCGTGATCAATGTCGTGCTGCGGAAAGACTACGACGCGACCACGGTGCGGATGTCGTACGACAATTCGTTCGACACCGACAGTAGTCGCCGGAAGATTGATGTCAGCACCGGGTTCTCCGCCAACGACGGAAGGACCAGCGTGACCCTGTCAGCCAGCTTCCTCGATGCGAACACGCTGCTCGCGGGCGACCGCGGCTTCGCGACCAAGGCCCGGCAGCGCGCATTGCGCAACAATCCGGAGTTCCTCGTGGCGCCTGACCAGGACCTCCACGGCAGGCACACCAACTTTGCCTCCATCGATGGAACCCAGCTGGTCTTCAAGGATGGCACCGCGTTTGGCGCCGCCACCGGCTCGGTGCCTGCCGGCTATGGGGGCGTGCCCAGCGACGGTGGTGCTGGATTGGTCCCTGGCGCTGGGGAGTACAACATCGAGATTCCGCTATCGATTGCCGGGAGAAGGCAGGGATTGTTCTCCAGTCCCACGACCCATTCTGTGTACGGTGCCCTGACGCACACGATCAGTGACCGGATCGAGGCGTACTTCGATGTTGCCAGGAACGTCAACAAGTCGAAGATCCCCTTCGCACCCGGGGCCGTGTTGACCGCAACACTCCCTGTCAGCTCTCCTGGCAATCCGTTCCGCCAGGCGATCCGCGTCCGTGCGGGTTTGACGGGACAAGAAACCACCTACATAGCCGAGTCGATCTCGGACCGTATCAATGCTGGTTTCACCGTCCGGCTGCCTCGCGAATGGAGCGCCGGTCTTGACCTGAGCTCCAGCAAGTCCACGAACACGTTCACCTATTTCGGCGAGACCTACGATCGGACGGGATTGCAGCTGGCCATGTGGGACGGCACCTTTGACCTGCTGCGGGACCTGGAGCAGTTTCCGCCGGATTTGTCGCCCTACTGGATAGCATCCGATGTCGTTGACGGGCCCGCGTACTCCGATCTCGACGAGGCTTCTGTCAGGGTGGCCGGGCCCCTGTTTCGCCTCCCGGCAGGCGAGGCGACCATGACCGCCATGCTCTCATCGCGGCGCAGCAGGATCGACGACGCTTACACCGGGAACGGGCCCTACCAGTACCATCCCGCTCGCCGCCAGGAAGTCGACAGCCTGTACGCGGAAGCAGCAATTCCGCTGGTATCCGGCTCGCAGGACGTGCCTTTCGTCAACGCCCTGCACGCGCAGGTATCTGTGCGGCGGGATGCCTACTCCACGGTCAGCGTGCCCCCGACCATTTACCTGACTACCCCGGACAAGGAGACCATTCCAGAATTCTCATATTCCACGAACAGATTCGCGTCTACTGACTACACCATCGGCATCAAGTACGAGCCCATCGAATCGATGGCGCTGCGCATGAGCCACGGGACCGGATTCATGCCACCGGGACTGACCCAGGTTGCGGGCTCCCCCATCACGGGCAGCCTGTACGTCGCAGACCCGAAGCGCAGCGGAATCAACCAGCTGATCGGACCGATCTCGTTCACCAATTCCGGCGGCAACGAAAACCTCGAACCCGAGCGATCGGAGAGCACGTCGTTTGGACTGATTCTCACACCGAACCGTTGGAACGGGCTGCGACTTTCGCTCGACTACACTCGAATCGAGAAGCGCGACGAGATCACGATGCTCAGCTATCAGCAGATCGTGAATCTGGAAGATTCCTTTCCAGGCAGAGTGACGCGAGGACCGAGCATTCCAGATGAGCCGGCCGGCTGGGCGGGGCAGATCACGGCGATCGATGCATCCGCAGTCAACGTAGCGAACAGTCTGGTGGAAGCATTCGACGTCCAGGTCGACGTAGAGAAGAGCGCCGGACGATTCGGTCTGTTCCACTTCTATGGCGTGGGCACCCTGCAGACAGCGTTGAAGAACAGGGTTTTCGATAGCGATCCCTTCGTCGATCGCGTCGGTTACGGCGACGGACCGCTGCGCTGGCGTGCAAATGTCGGGGTGAACTGGCAACTCGGCGAACTTCAGGTCAGCGTAAACACACAGTATTACGATTCCTACAAAGTATTCAGCTCCTTCAGCACCGATTCCGCGCAGAAGTACGCGGTCATGGTGCACGGGTCGGATCGCGTGCCGTCCCAAGCCTACACGGACGCTTCGGTCGGGTACCGGTTTGCCACCGGGCCCCTTTCGGGATTGAAGCTGGTCATGGGCCTAAAGAACATCTTCAACAAGGAACCACCAATCGTCGGGACCTGGGCACCTACTGGAGGATATAGCACCTATGGCGATCCCCGGATGAGGGTTTACATGCTGAGTGCGGAATACACGTTCTAGGACCGAGCCTGCCCAATGCTGACATCAATGCAATTGACAAACCTGGTCCGCCCTCTCTTGGCGATGGCCGCCTTGACGGCAACCGCCTCCTGCGCCGGCGCGGCATCGATCAAACCAGACCCGGATCGGGAGTTCTCGTTCACGACGACCGAGTTCACCCGACCACTGATCAGCATGTCGGCCAAGTCGGATACGATTTATTTCGACGTTTTGGGGGACATCTATCGCATCGGTCTTGACGGAGGACTAGCGGAGAAGCTGGATCTCGGACCTGGGTGGAAGGATCACCCGGTCATCTCCGCCGACGGGTCGCAGCTGGCCTTCCGAAGTGATGTCGACGGCCTGTCGCGAGTTTGGGTCAAGACGCTCTCCACTGGGATCGCTCCCGTCGATGTCTCCGGCGACGGAAGCATCGATCCCATCGACTTCGTCTGGGGTAGGGATGGCATCGTTATTTCGACCGGGAAGGACAGTCTGACGCCGCATCGAAGAACGTATGATCTATCGGTTTCCAGGGTTGATCGTTCACAATTGCCTTCGCAACTGATGGCAAAACCCGTCAGTCAATGGGAAGCGCCGATTCTGGTGGGTACAGCCAGAGATGGTCGGAATGTTTACCTGTACAGCAGGGAGATAGACGGCTTCAGGGTCGTCGACTCGTTGACTGGTCGCGAGACGCAACTATCGGGCCTGCTGCCGCCAAAGGCGAGCCAAATTCGGTTGTCGCCGGACGGTACCTTCGTCGGATATGTGGGAGATCCTCGGTTTCCGAACGGCCTGAGCCTGCTGGAGCTTTCAACCGGGAATCGCACCGCGACCGGATGTCTGCTCGAGGAAAGTTCGCGGGAAGACGGCGATGACTACGTGGCGCCCACTTACTCGTTGGCAAGCGGGGCGCGATTCGCGATCCTTGCCAAGGATGGAAAGCTCCAGAGATGTGATCGGAATGGAGCCATGGCAGTCATTCCGGCGGAGGTCAAGGTAGCGTTCAGTGGCAACGCGACGTTGAAGCCAAACCATGATGCTCCCCTCTTGCCGCAGATACTGTACCCGACGATCGCGGCGGGCCAGAGCAAAGTGGCCTTTGCGATGGCTGACAGGATATGGATCCAGGACCTACCAACGGACAGCCTCACCCGGCTTACCGGCAAGGATGCCTTCGAAACGATGCCTTCTTTCTCGGCATCCGGAAAGCTCTTGGCGTATGTCGAGGTAGACGATGGAGTTTCGCGGCTCATGGTTGCCGACATCGGAACGGGCGATGTGGAAGTGGTCCATGAGTCCAGGTCGCTGGTGCATGCCAACCCGAGATGGGCGAATTGCGATTGCAAGATTGCATTTTCCTTGGTCGATACCAAACCTGCCGCCGACCACATATCGAAACTGACGGTGGTAGATCTTGCCGGGAAAAGTGTCACGCATGTCGCTGATGTGGAGTCCATTAGCTACACGGAGACATACCATGCAGCACCCCAGTGGGATGCCGATGATTCTGGTCTGTTCTACATCGTCAACAGGGGGCTGATCGCCGGCAAGGATCTTGTCCATCACGCACTTGGCGGAGAGCCGCGTTCCGTGATGCGAATGGATTCTGAAGTGCTGGATATCCAATTGTCGCCGGATTACAGCAGAATGACCTTGCGATATCGCGCCGGGATTGCGATGGCACCGTTCTCGCTGGTCGCTAGCAAGGATCGGAGGTTGGCCTACAAGGACTTGGAGAAGCTGGTCCATCCGTTCCGGGGGGCTGCGGACTTCGTGGTTTGGGCAGACAACGACTCCGTCGCGTGGGTTGTTCAGAACCGGTTGTACACGAGCCGGGCGGACGGAACCCCGGTTGAGCTGCCAGGCGTTAGGCTTCCCGAACGTCCGCCAGCCAGCGAGCCCAGAAAGGTCGCCTATCTCGGCGGAAGAATCATCTCCATGCGAGGCGACGAGGTCGTCGAGGACGGCGTCCTCGTGACCGCTGCGTCGAAGATCGCCTATGTCGGTACGGATCCAGGTGCTGCGATCCTGGCCGGGGCCGAGATTGTCGACGTCCGTGGCAAGACGATCATCCCCGGCCTGGTGGACGTGCACCAGCATGCATTAGACGAAAATTATGGCAATGAACCTGCAGAGGGTGGCTTCCTGTACTCTCTGGCGGCTTATGGGGTTACGACCGCGTTCGACCCTGCGCCCAGATCCTTGCCGCAGACGAGCAACCTTTCCTTCGCCTCTGCCGAAGATGATTTCCCAGGCGCAACCTATTACTCGGCAGGATTGCCGCTATTGGCTGCGGCTGGCCATCCTATCGCGGTGCACATCGACAACATAGACGATGCACGCATGTACGTAGGACGTCTGGCCCTGGCGGGCGTTCCATTGGTCAAGGATTACACAAGTCCAAACAGACGCCAGCGACGCTTCATCGTGCAGGCGGCCAAAGAGAATGGACTTGGCGTGGTATCACATCAGTTCCAGTCGCGCCGCGCTCACTTTTCCACGATTGCAGATGGATACACGTCCATCGAACACTCGCTGCTTAGAAACTATAGAAGGCCGTTCTATTCAGATGTAGTGAATCTGTTGCGCCAAAGCGGAGTTTCGATTACGCCGACCCTTGTCGAGCCAGTGATGAGTTCCGTCATGCCGTACATGGATTCGATTACGCCGAGAGACATGCGCTACAAATGCGTCCTGGGCAAGAACTATCACGGACGCCTGGAAAGGTCGCGCAGAGAGTTGGAGAGTACCGGAGCGCAGGCGGGTGTCCCGGAATGGGTGAAAGCGCGGTATACGCGGTACGCGGAGCTATTGAAGTCCGGTGTCCTGGTGAACGTCGGCTCGCATGGTCCCCCTCATGGCTTGAGCACCCATTGGGAACTCTGGGCATTGTCGCAAGGCGGTGCCAGCCCTCTCGAAGCGATTCGCGCCGCAACGACCAATGGTGCAATCAAGCTCAACCTGCAGAACAGGATCGGTTCGCTGGAGGCGGGAAAGGATGCTGACATGGTGATACTCAATTCCAATCCCATGGACAGCATCAGCAACACCGCGGACATCTGGAGAGTGGTTCGCCGGGGTCAATCACTGGAATGGCGCGTTGGCAGCCGTTGGCCGCTGTCCTCGGACATTCAAGCTAACTGGGCCGAGTGCCGCGACTGGAACATGGGGGTGACAAGGTGAGTCTGAACTGCCACATTTTTCTCCACTGAGCGTGGAACGGGACCAAGTAGGCCTAAGGTATGCGCAATGCATGGAAGCTGCTTTGCGGGGAAGGCCATTGCGTGGCGCACTGCACAATGGTGCGGTCGATGGTCATCGGCGTGGTGTGTTGGGCTGGCACCCGGGAAGCGTCAAGACGCTCGACAGAAGGAGCCCCCTACCGCATTCGGCCATGACGTCATCGAAGCACGGAAACAGGCCGTTTTCCGGTTGCCTTGTGGATGCGGTGATGCGAGATTCCTTCCGTCGCCATCCGTATCCGATGCATTCATGGGCAATGTCGTCCATCTCGCCAGCAGGGCCGGGGATCCCGGCGATGCCGGGGTCGAGCCGCAAACATTCGAGGTGTTCTTTACGGAACACCGCCGGGCGCTGTCGTCGTACCTCCGGCGCCGGATGGCCAGCGAGGCCGATGTGCAGGAGGTGGTGCAGGAAAGCTACGCCCGCATCCTGAGTTATGGCTACGGATGTTCGCGTCCGCCGGTGGTGTGGAAGGCCTTGCTGTACCGCATCGCGACCAATCTGGCGTACTCGCACGGGCGCATGGACCGGGCGCGCAATCATGCCGGGCATGTGCCGCTGGACGAGGTGGACCTGGTGTCCGAGGCGCCTTGCCAGGAGCGCATGGTGTCGGCCCAGCAGGAACTGCGCCTCGCCCGCCAGGCCATCCTCGGGCTCAGCCCGAAGTGCCGCAAGGTGTTCCTGCTCAGCCGCACGCATCACAAGACATACCCCGAGATCGCGGATCTATGCGGCATCTCGGTGAAGATGGTGGAAAAGTACGTCTCGCAGGCGCTGGTCGCACTGCGCCGGGAGTTAGGGGGGCGGCCATGAGCGGCGTCCTTGAAGGTATGGATGGAATCGCACCGGCCGATGTCGCGGCGCGCTGGCATGCGCGGCTGATGGCGCCGGACTGCACGCTGCGCGAGCGCGAGCAGTTCGAGGCCTGGCTGGGACAGTCGCCGGAGAATCTGCTGGCTTTCGAAGAGGCCAAGGCGCTCTGGGCCGGGCTGGACGGGCTGGAAGACGACGAAGTGCTCGCGCCGCACGTCGTCGCCGCCTTGGAGCTGGAGGCGGATCCCTTCATAGCGCAGTGGACGCGCGCCGCCGAGGGCGTGGCGCGGGCCAGGCCGACGCCACACCGGCGCCGCTGGCTGGCGATGGCGACGGGCGTGGCAGCGGCCGTAATACTGGCGGTGGTGGTGCTGTGGCCCTCGACCCGAGTGCAAACCCCGCCGGTGCCGTACGCGGCGACGGACAGGATCGAATCCGTTCGCCTGGCCGATGGCTCCGTCATCGCGCTGGATCTCGACACCGCGGTAGCCGCACGGATCGATGGCGAGCGTCGCAGTGTGGAACTGCAGCGCGGCCGGGCGGTGTTCGATGTCGCCCGCGATGCGTCACGGCCCTTCGTCGTGGACGCCGGCGTGGGCACGGTCACCGCGCTGGGCACGCGTTTCCAGGTGCAGCGCAGCGGCGGACATGTCTCGGTCACGCTGCTCGAGGGCGTAGTGGGCATTTCGACGGCCGCAGACAGTACCGCGGGCGGGCGCATGCTGCGGCTGGTCCCAGGACAGACCGCGCGCTACGCACCTGAGACGGCCAGCTGGAGCGTGCAAGCAGCCGACGCCTCGGCACTGACCAGTTGGAGCGAAGGTTTCCACGTGTTCGGCGCCACGCCGCTCGGTCAGGCCATCGCGGACATCAACCGCTACTCGGACGTCATGCTGGTGCTGGCCAGCCCGGACATGGAAAGCCTATCGGTCAGCGGCAGCTTCAAGCTGGGTGATGGCAAGGCCGTTGCCGAAGCGCTTCCCTATGCGCTTCCCGTGAAGACGGAAGCGCGCGACGGAAAAATCGTGATCTCACGCCGGTAGGGGGCCGTGCGTGCCGGGCGTCTCAGATGGATGAACCGCTGATGCAGCGCATCAGTCATCCACAGCCGCTTGGGGAGAGCACGCAGTGAACCAATCCAGCCGCCGCCACGCATCATTGCTCCTGAAGAAGAGTTGCCTGTCCGTTTTAGTTTCCGTCGCGCTTTGCGGTGGATATGCACTTGCACAGGCGCCAGAGGCCTCCGTGCAGTATGCGGTTCCCGCCGGCGACTTGATCGAGGTGGTCAACGAGATCAGCCGCAACAGCGGTGTGCAGATCGTTTACGACATCGAGTTGCTTCGAGGAAAGCGCGCCGCTGCAGTCTCGGGTGCGATGACTGTAGCGCAGGCGCTGGACAGGGCGCTGGTCGGCTCCGACCTGCACTGGACGCGGGTCAGCCCGGCAACGATCTCGATTGGCCCCAAGGCATCGCGTGCCACGCCGAAGAAGGACGAGTCGGACGCCTCGGCTTCCACGGAACGCAAAGCCGATGAGCTGCGTGACGTGAAGGAACTTGAAGATGTTGTGGTGGTCGGTTCCCGCCTGGGCTCATCGCCGGTGGAATCGGCGATGCCGATCAAGGTGATCACTCGCGATGACATCGATCGGTCCGGTGCAAGCAGCATTGCGCAGATGCTGAGCTACTTGCCGGAGGTGCCGATCAATAACGGATATGACAGTCAGATTACCGGGCAGACCAGTATTGCCGATGGCGGCAACACGAATTCGTCTACAGTCCAAATGCGTGGAATGCCGCGTGGCACGACCCTCATACTAATTAATGGAAGGAGGGCCGGGGACTCTGCAGCGTTCAGTGCAAGCGGAATATTTGATCTCAGCACAATTCCATTGGCTCTTGTTGAGCGAATTGAAGTCCTCCCTGCAGGGGCTTCGGCAGTATACGGAGGAGATGCGCTTGCTGGTGTTATTAATATTGTGCTTAGAAAAGATGGAAGCGGCGTTGAACTGAGAGTTCGTCACGACTCTGCGGATGGATACGATGCAAACAATGCAAGCATTCTTTGGGGAAAGGCGTGGTCGAAAGGTGGATTCAATGTAGCGGCCACCTGGAGCAAGAATGGCGGATTGTGGAATGACGAGCGCAGCTTGACCGCAGACATGGACTACAGAAGATTTGGCGGACGCGACTTAAGAGCGACGTACGGAAGTCCGACAAACATCTATTCGTTAGAGGGTTGCCCGCCATCAGAGTGGGCTTGCGTCGTCCCATTGAGTGAGCGAGGAAACCTCCCAGGGCTAAATTCTCCCGTCGCTTCGGTGCCAGAGGGCAGTTCTGGCGATGGACTGAGGCCAAGTGATTTTTTAGAGACCCAAGGCCAAATAAATAAGGTAAATCTTCGTCGCAACATCAGATCTGCCGATACGCGATACGGGATCAACTTCGATGGGAGGCTGGCGCTGGGTGATTCCGTCGAAGCCTTCACTGAACTGACTTATACAAAGGCGAAAGTTCCAGCCTATCAGGTGCCACTTAGCAGCTTCTTCCCTGGGGAGGGTGGAAAGCATGCGTTATTGGATGCAGGGAACCCGAAGAATCCATTTGGAGTTGATGTCGGTATAGACTTTCAATACAAAGATACTGGAATTTATACGTCGTTCAGCAGCGAGCATAAGCGGGGGCTATTTGGCCTTCGAGGAAAATTTGGCTCGTTTGATTGGGAAGCATCTGGTTGGCAAGCGCGGGATACCAGCAGAACCGATGGGCCAATTCAGTTCAACATGGAGAAGGTCTATGCCGCGATATCAGATCCAAACTCAGGATTTAACCCCCTAGTTGCGGATGGTAGTGCGCCAGCGTCGAAGGACGTTCTAGAATCACTTGTCGGTGGTGGGCGAAAGAACAGCATGTTCTCGAAAACAAGTGGAATTAATGCATTCGTCCGTGGTCCTGTGATGAAGCTTCCAACGGGTAACGTTACCGCGCTTCTCGGAATTGAAAGCCAGACGTTTTCGATTGATTTCGATACTGATGATCCGTTTCGCTTGATTCGGAACGTTCATGGAAGCTCTAACAATCATGCCGTATTCGCAGAGGCGAGGGTTCCCGTTCTTCCATCGAGGACAGGGCAAGGGGGCGAGCTTCTTGCGGTGAGTGGAGCGCTACGTCGCGAGACGAGCGACAGGTTTTCTGGTGACTCCATGACTAGAACTGTAGGCGTGGAGTTTCGCCCATTCGACAAGCTTATGCTTCGGTCGACCTACAGTACTGCCTTCAAGCCGATCATCACCCACAATGCCTTGGAAAACCCATACCAGCTATCTGGCTACTATCTGAGTGATCCGAAAACGGGTGGGTCGTACTACGTTGATGTTCTGATGACTGGTGGAGCACCAGAAGACCTCAGGCCGGAGACGAGCTCTACCATCACGATGGGAATCGTATATAGGCCCTCGGAAGAATGGTTCTTTTCTTTGACGAACTGGAATCTGAAGTTTGAAGATCAGATTCGTCAGATAGACATGAATTCATTTTTGCAGAACGAAGAATACTATTCGGAAAGAATAATAAGGAATCCTGGAACCGGGCTGATCGAAATGATCGATGCTCGCGCCGTCAATATCAGCCTAAAGGAGACTGCGGGAGTAGATATTGCTATGGATGGTTGGTTCGATACTGTGATTGGAAGCTTCAATCCTTCGATTACGGCGACCTATACATACCGATTCAATCAGCAGCTGACTAGGGAGGCGCCTGAGACATCAGATCTCGGACGTTATAATTCTGCTGGATGGGCGCCGCGTTGGAAGGTAGTTCCAAGAATTTCATGGGATTACGAGGATTCCCTTCGGGCAATGATCGTGGGTCGATATGTAAGCAAGTATCTTGATACGACCCCGTTCATTTCGGGCGATCACATAGGGGAATATCAGAAACTCGGTGGATTCTGGATGGTGGATTTGAACTTAGATCTTTCTCTGGCGAGGTTTTCTAAAGAGAGTGAAATTATGTCGAACTCTCGTATAAGTATTGGTTCGACGAATCTGTTTAATAGATTGCCGGATTTTTGCAACTCATGCGGATTCCCAGGCTATGACTCAAGTCAGTACGACATCATGGGTCGGTCGGTCTACGCCGAATTCCGTATGAACTTCTAACGTGTTCTGAGGCTGCGGAATCGCAGGTGCCATTGATCCCCATCCTCATTGCCAATGCAGGAGCCTGTCCATCTATCCGAGGGAGCGAGCAACCGTGCTCGCTCCTTCTCTTCGTATGGCGAATGTTCAACGAACACGTGCAGATTGAGCACTGAGCGTGTTACTTCATCGGAGTTTCGAAACAGTGAAGAGGATACCTCTGGCATCCGGCCATCTGAAAGTGGCCCTGACCATGCTTCTGTTTCTCCTGTCGGTCGCCGCAAGCGGTCAGGTCACCACTAACCCTAGCGATGCAAGTGAGGCGCAACCTCCCCAACGCGCATCATCCGAGGTGTGGGCAGTCGAAGCCGGCGAGGGCGGGATTCATTTCCTCCTGCGCGAGGAGGACCTGGACCAGGATTTTGTCATCTTCTCCAAGACGGTGCGGAGTCTGCGGGCGGAATCTTGGCAGCTGATCAGGTGGCGCGTGGAATCAGGCAAGATCGTTCTGTTGTCGGTTGCCGATCGGGCTCATGAGCTCGCCGAAGACTGGACTCTGTACGCACGGCGCGTGGCTGAATTTCCGGCTGTGCGTACGACATCCGGAACCTATCGGATCGATGTGACGGACTTGTTCGATGTCGAATTCCCCGCTGGATGGGGCATGCATGTCGAATCGCCTGGGGATGCGCGCATCCCTATCGTACTGCAGCACGCTCCTTTCGAGTTGCCCAAGCGATTCAAGCGTAATGTCGTGATCAGTCGAAGAATTGCTGCCGGGGATATCCAGTACAAGGGAGGAACGTTCAAACAGGAGGGCGATGGCCTGATGCGGTGGAATTTCGTGCGTCTTCCTGAGCGGAAGATGGCGCCAAGAGCGCTGCACGGGCGCAACGCGTTCATGCATCCGGGGTTCCTGCAGTCCAAGCCCTTCAACGATATTCCGGATGGACAGGATGAGGTTGCCCTCAGGTGGCGGCTTGAGCGTGTGCCGGCAAGCACTACCGCCATACCGGCTTCACCGATTGTCGTGTACGTCGATCCGAACACACCGGAGCGATGGCGGGCCTGGGTGAGGAAAGGCATCGAATCCTGGCAGAAGGCGTTCGATGCAGCTGGCTACAGTCATGCGGTCCTGGCAAGAGAGGCGCCTCCTGCGGAGTCATGGGATTACGATGATCTTCGCTACACGACGTTGTGTTGGGGCAACAGAGACACTTGTGGTTGGAACATCTTCGATCCGCGCACTGGCGAAATCCTGCAGAACCAGATGGGTGGGACGGCGAGCGCTCTCAACTACTACCTTGCCAGGTACGTAGTGAACATGGCCGCCGTGGATTCTCAGGTACTGGAGGATCGCTTCAGCGATGCGTTCCTGGGCCAGTTCTTCCGTTTCGTCGCTGCGCATGAAATGGGCCACCTGCTCGGCTTGAAGGATGGTGGATACGGGGGATTCTCGTACTCGCCAGCACAAGTCAGGGACCGTGATTGGGTGGTCAACAACGGCTTCAATCCCAGCATCATGAACTATGCGAGGTTCAACTTCATTGCGCGGCCGGAAGATGGTCTTCCAGTGGAAACCTTGCTGCAGCAGATTGGGCCTGCGGATGCATTCTGGATGAAGTGGGGTTACTCCGACCGTTATTCACCGGAAGAATTGACTCGAATCTGGAATGGAAGTGACCTGCATCGATACAGAAGGAACAACGACAGTCTCATGAGCCCATACGGGGGGTTCGAAACTCCCGGCGTTTCGGACCCCGTTGAGGGCGCGGTTCTGGGGCTTCGCAATCTCGAAAGTTCGATGACGCTCATTGCACACCATGGTTTCCGTGATGACGATCCCGCGGTGACTGCATTGGTGTCTGCCAGAAAGTTGCATGAGGCGGCTCTCTCCCAATGGCAGAACATCCACAAGCAGGTGTTGACAGTGATCGGTACGGCCACGCAATCACCAGAATTCAACAGCGTGGGCACGCCTGAACGCATTGATGGACCTGGCACGCGCCCGGTCGATTCCGCTCTGCAGGCGAGGGCGGTCCGATTCCTTTGCGAATCCGCATTTGGCCTTGTCCCGGATTACATGATCACGGGTGCCATTGCAGAGGAGGCCGGTGTGAACAGGGCCGATGTCGAAGCCACGATCAAGAAGTTTCGTGGAGAGATCTTCATGCATCTCGCGCATAAGCAGCGTCTGCAAGGATTGCCGGCGAACTGGAGCACATCGAAGTCCAGCGGGGGAGATTTCGGTGCAGCTGAAATGCTGGCTGAACTCAAGCCGTGCGTGGTTCGATAGCGGCGTACGCCCGGGCAGAGCGGTCGCAGAGTCGTTGGTGGCGCAGTCGTGTCCTGCAGGTCGGCCCATCTGTTCCAGGGTGGGGCATCCGGATCGATTGCCGGTGCAAGGTGTGGGCGAAGTCATGTTGGAAAGGCCGTTGCGTGCTGCGCTACACGATCGCCGAACCGGTGAGTCTATCGGCCATGGTCGGCGTGCCCGGCGCTTCAGAATGACGCGACAAGTATCCTTAATCGCTTGCCTGATTTCTGTGCGGGTTGTGGCATAGCGGGGTATGGCGCCAGTCAGTACGACATCATGGGTCGTAAACTATATGCCGAACTCAAGATAAGTTTCTAAGCCTCAAGCTGAGATTTCGTTTGGATTGATCATTTGGCGTCGTCTCACCAGTAACCCTGCTGGTAGGGTATTGCCCCCGCCAAGCATCAATGACCTTGTCACCGTGTTGCATAGCCCAAGGATCATCCATGCGTATCCCGCTTCGCAGCGCCACTGCACTTGCATTGGCGCTGTTGTTTCTTCCGTCGCCGTCTTCCGCATTCGCATCGCCGCGCAGCATCGCCGATGCCTCCACCAGCATCGAGCTACCGGCTGTAGTCGCTGACACCTTCAAGCTGCCCAACGGCCTGACCGTGGTGGTCCACGAAGATCATTCCGCGCCGCTGGTGAACGTGAACATCTGGTACCACGTCGGCTCCAAGAACGAGCCGGCCGGCAAGTCCGGTTTCGCCCACCTGTTCGAACACCTGATGTTCAACGGCTCGGAGAATTTCAACGACGATTTCTTCAAGGCCACCCAACGCATCGGTGCCACCAGCCAGAACGGCACCACCAGCGTGGACCGCACCAACTACTTCCAGACCGTGCCCACCGCCGCGCTGGATTCGATCTTGTGGCTGGAAAGCGACCGCATGGGCCACCTGCTGGGCGCCATCGACCAGGCCAGGCTCGACGAGCAGCGCGCCGTGGTCAAGAACGAGAAGCGGCAGGGCGACAACGCGCCGTACGCGATGGCCTCCGACCTGATCATGCGGGCGATGATGCCGGTGGGGCATCCCTACGCGCACAGCACCATCGGCTCGATGGAGGATCTGGATGCGGCCAGCCTGGAGGACGTGCACGACTGGTTCCGCACGTACTACGGGCCGTCGAACGCGGTGCTGGTGCTGTCGGGCGACATCACGCCGGCCGAGGCGCGCGGGAAGGTGGAGAAGTACTTCGGCGACATCGCGCCGGGCACGCCGGTGTCGCAGCCCACCAGTTGGGTGGTCAGGAAGCCCGGCACCGTGCGCGAGGTGGCGCACGACCGCGTCGCGCAGCCGCGGATCTATCGGGTCTGGAACGTGGCCGACCAGGCGTCCCCCGATATCGATCACCTGCGGCTGCTGGCACAGGTGCTGGCCGGCGACAGGAATTCCCGGCTGTACAAGCGGCTGGTGCTCGACGAGCAGCTGGCAACCAGCGTCAGTGCCAGCCTCTGGGACCGGGTTCTCGGCGGGCAGTTCATGGTGGTGGCCGATGCGAGGCCCGGCACCGACATTGCCCGCGTCGAGGGGGTCATCGGCGAGGAGCTGTCGCGCCTGCTGGCCGACGGCCCCACGCAGGCCGAACTGGCGCGCGTGCGCACGGCCACCGTTGCGTCCTTCATTCGTTCGATGGAGAGCATCTCGTCCAAGGCCGGCCTGCTGGCCGAAAGCCAGACCTTCATGGGTGACGCCAATGCCTGGCAGGCAGGCTTCGCGCGCTACCGCTCGGCCACGCCGGCGCAGGTGCGCGATGCCGGCCGCGCTTGGCTGGCGGACGGCGACTACGTGCTGCACGTGCTGCCGTTCGGCGATCTCGAGGCCAGCGGCGAAGGGGCGGACCGCGCGTCCATGCCGCTGCCCGGGTCGGTGGTGCCGGCAACGTTCCCCACAGCGGAACGGGCCACCCTCGGCAACGGCATGAAGCTGGTCGTGGCCCGCCGCGAGGCAGTGCCCGTGGTCAACATGACCATGGTGCTGGAGACCGGCGTGCCGGCGGACTTCGCGTCGATCAAGCCCGGGACCGGCTCGCTGGCGATGGGGCTGCTGGACGAAGCCACCAGCACGCGGACCAGCGAGCAGCTGGTCGATTCCTTGGCCAACTTGGGCGCGACGCTGAAGACGGGCGGCGGCGGTGAGACCAGCCATGTGTCGCTGTCCGCGCTCAAGCCCACGCTGCAGAAGGCCTTGGGCATCTATGCCGACGTCGTGCTCAACCCGGCGTTTGCCCAGGCGGACATCGATCGCCTCAAGGGCCAGGCTCGCGCCGGCATCGCCTCCAGCAAGCAGGACCCCGCCAGCATGGCGGGCAGGATTTCCTCGACGCTGCTGTTCGGCGCGGATCATCCATACGGCCGCCTGATGCGCGAAGCGGACGCAGACGCCCTCACCCGCGAGGACGTGGCGGCCTTCCACGCCCGCTGGTTCCGCCCGAACAACGCCACCCTGGTCATCACGGGCGACACCAGCCTGGCGGAAATCCGCCCCTTGGTCGAAGCCGCCTTCGCGGACTGGAAGCCGGGCGCTGTTCCCGAAACGACGATCCCCGCGGCGACTGGGCCGGGTGCGCCGGTCGTCTACCTGATCGACAAGCCGGGTACGCCGCAGACGGTCATTCGCGCCGCGCTGGTCGCGCCACCGCGCAAGGAAGGCGACGCCATCGCCCGCGAGGCATTCAACACCGTGTTCGGCGGTTCGTTCACGTCGCGCCTCAACATGAAGCTCCGCGAGGAAAAGGGCTGGGCTTACGGCGCAAGGAGCAGCATCGGCGGCGGCAGGGGGCCGCAGGTGTTCTCCGCGGGCGCTTCGGTGCAGGCGGACAAGACCGCTGAATCGATGGCGGAGATTGCACGGCTGGTGTCGGAGATCACCGGCTCCCGCCAAGCCGAAGCCGACGAACTGGCGGTCGCCCGCGACGACATGAGCCTCGGGTTGACCGGCGCATGGGCGACCAGCGCGGGTGTCGCCAGCTACCTGATGGACCAGCAGGTCTTCGGGCTGCCGGAGGATTACTACGCCACCTATGCAGACAACGTCGCCGGCGTCACGCTCGACGCCGTCCACCGGGAGGCCGTCTCGCTGCTCGGAAACCGTCCGCTGACCTGGATCGTCGTGGGCGACCGTTCGAAGGTCGAGAGCGGCATCCGCGCGCTCGATCTTGGCGAAGTGATCGTCATCGACGCGGACGGCAGGCCTGTCCGGTAAGTAGTTGGCTAGCCTGAAGGGCCATGTTCCTGCCGTCGATCCAGTACAACTCACCCGGATCATATCTCTCGACTCCCCTTGCCCCGGCTCCGGCCGGGGCCATTTTTCTTGCGCAAGAGCGTGATCATTGAGCTGCCCTGACCTGCCCCCTTTCTCAGGGCCACTTGCTACTTAGTAGAGTCCAGGTTGGGGAGCATACCGCTCCGGTGGGTCAGATTTCGATCGGCGGTCGAACCCGCCAGAACACCTTCGTTGCGGAG
>Ga0160437_1000196_pt1 | contig 34837 bp, 29 predicted proteins | sample HID1975I_E0MG_FD_108227 | JGI IMG/M metagenome (GOLD analysis project Ga0160437, IMG submission 108227) | Enriched soil microbial communities from UW Madison campus, WI, USA - HID1975I_E0 MG | ecosystem: Environmental > Terrestrial > Soil > Unclassified | place: USA: Madison, Wisconsin... | reverse complement strand
GGCACTGCAGTCTTTTCACCAGACACAAGGTGAAGGCGGTAGATGAGCGTCAGGAACGATCTTCCCAGCAAGCACTCCCGGCAGGCAGGCCCGCTGCGCATCGCCGCTTCGGCGGTCCTGCGGTTCCTTCGCGAAGGCATGGAGGCGCGGGCAGGGGCGATCCGGGGCGCTACGGGCGGTAACGCGCAGCGCCGGACCAGCCGATGAGGCGGCGTTTTCCCCATCGCGCCGCAGAAGTTCGGGCCGGGCGGCGCAGGCCTCTTGGCGGACTGGCTCTCGGGGTTCTGGCTCCCGGGGTTCTGGCCGCCGCCATGACTTGCGCGCCTTCGGCTCAGGCTGCCCAGCACCCCGGAGCGAAACTGGTTTCCTGCGCGGATGCGGACTGCCTGCTCGTCTCGGGCGCACGCAGCGATCCGCAGGCGCAAGTCCTGATCAACGGGCATCCGGTAGAGGCGGAAGGCCGGCGCTCGTGGAAAGTGCTGCTTCCGGTCGAGACGGTGCGGGCCTGGTCGGCGTCCGGTGCGCGGAACATTGCCGTCACCACCCTCGGGGCGGGAAGCGACAGCAGGGATACCCGGCAGGTTAAACTGCCGATCGGAATGCTTGGAAGTATTACTGAACTAGCAGTTCTAGTAATACGCTGAACAAATTTTGCCGGTTGGAGTGAATAAATGAGCTGATCGATTGTCATTTCTTTGATCGGGCGCTATGAGTGCGGTGGTCGCCACCGTGTGACTCCTTGTGTCTGCTTGGGAGAAGATGATGAAGATTGGCGTTCTTGCGCTGGCGTCGCTGGCTTTTGCCACGTCGGCCACTGCAGCTACCGGCGAAAATCCGTTCGCGAAGGACCAGACGGTTCTCGAAATCAAGGGTCTCGATCTCGCCACGGCAGACGGGCAGCAGCGCCTTGCCATTCGCATGGACCAGGCCGCGCGCACGGTATGCGGTGAAAAGATGGCCAGCGTTCACCTCGCCGCCGAGCGCAAGGCTCAGGACTGCCGCGCCGCCGTCGTGGCCGACATTCGCAGCCAGATCGAAACCCGCCGCGCGGATGCATCGACTGCGCCTGCCGCCAAGCTGGCCCTGGCCGACTGACGTTGCACCGGCGCTATCCGGTTTGACCTGAGTGCCTGGCCGGCCCCGCGGGCTTGCCATTGGCACTGCAGGTATACGCCGCGGCATTCAGATGCCTTGGCGGTGAATGCCCCAGCCGATCAGGCGCAGCGTGTTCCGCCGCCCCTCTGGCTATCAATCCCCGTTCCGCGCATCATGGATGGCGCGAAATCCTTTCAGGCAGGCCTCGCCCGAGGGGATGAAGCGGGATTCCAGCCCGATCGACGCCAGCGCGGCCGCGTAGAGACGCGACAGCGGGCCGTTGCCGATCAAGGGGATCTGTGCCTTGCCGAAGTCCGCGCTGACATCCAGCGCATCCGCCAGCTCCGAGCCGATCAGCAGTCCGCGCAAGTAGGACGCGCTCTCGCTGCGCTGGAGGTCGCCGCGAACCACTTTCGCGCGCACGCCGAAAAGTTGGGTGGCAAGACCGGGGCTCCGCGACTTTCCGGCCGCAATGCCCGCGTGGAAGGCATCACCTTCCACCGCCTCGCCCTCGACGACGGAGGCGAGCAGGCCCTGGAGCGTGAGGCGGTCGAAGATTTCCCCCGACATGGCGGTGAAGAAGTCCGCGATGCGGCCGTCCTCGATCCGCACCCACTTGGTATGAGTGCCGGGCAGGGCCGCGATCCCCTGCGCCTGCCCCATGGCGAGAAGTCCGAGAAGCTCCACTTCCTCGCCGCGCATCACGTCGGGCGCGTCGTCGAATGCCCGGCGACAGGCAATGCCGGGAACGATCCGCAGCGGCGTGCCGCCGATCTCGACCGGGACGCAGGCGGAGGCGACTTCGCCCAGTCCGGCAGGTGCCAGCGCGTAAGGGGCCTCGGCCCAACCGATGTTCGATCCGATCATACCGGACGCATAGATCGGCCCATGGTCCGGCCAGCGCGCCACTAACCCGGCCACGGCCTCCACCATGCCGTCACGGTCGAGCGCGGCGACGCCGGTGGGCGCGGCATATTCGTCGATCGCGGAACCATCCGGCGCGATGCGATAGGCGCGGAAGTTGGTGCTTCCCCAGTTTATGCCGACGATATCGGCTTCGGATTCGGTCTTAGCGGCGTGTGACACCGGCGCCTCCATCGATGGGGTGTATGGCGCCGGTGATCCATCCGGCGCGGTCGGAGGCCAGGAACAGGGCCAGTTCGGCCACGTCCTCGGCCATGCCCAGCCGCCCGAGCGGGTGGCGCAGAACATTGTCTTCGCGCGCCCGGATCGGGTCCGTCCGGCTTTCGAACGAACTGCGCAGGAGCGGGGTGTCGATCGAGGCCGGGGCAATGGCGTTGACGCGGATGCCTTCGGGCGCAAGCTCCAGCGCGACTGTGCGCGTCAGGTTTTCGAGTGCGGCCTTGGATGCGGCGTAAGCGGCAAGGCTGGGCGTGGCGAAGCGCGCGTTGATCGAGGAAAGCAGGAGCACCGATCCCTTGCGCCGGTTGCGCATGCCGGGAACGACACCGCGCAGCAGCCGCACGGCGCCGATGACGTTGACGTCGTAGATATCGGCATAAGCGGCAGGATCGGTATCCAGGGCGCCGCCCGGAACCGATGCCGCAGCCGCGTGAACGAGGATATCCGCCCGGCCGAGTTGCTCCTCCATGTGCTGCACGGCCGCTGCCACGGCCGCATCGGAGCGCAAGTCCGCCAGCAGCGGCAGGTCGGCCTCTTCCGCGGGTTGCAGGTCCATCCCCGCAACCCTGGCTCCGGCGGCGCGGAGCCGCCGGGCAATCGCCGCGCCGATCCCGCTGGCCGCGCCGGTGACAAGCGCTACCCGGCCGTTCAGTTCGCTTTCTTCCACTCGGCTTCCCTTTCGGCCGTTCGCGTCCGTCAGAACTTCATGCTGACGCTGGCCTTGTACATACGCCCGAAGAACAGGTTGGTGCGCAAGGCGTCCTGCGTGCCGTCATACGTGCGCTGGTGCTCGTTGAGGATGTTGTTGGCCTCCAGGTTGAGCGAGACGCTGGGCGTGATGTCGTACCGGAACGTCGCCGAAAGGTCGGTGTAATTGTCGTTGTAGATGCCGGTTCCGGCAGCCGAGAGGCTGACGAGGTAGGCATCGCGCCAGTTGTAGGCGACGCGCAGGCTGACCGGCCCCTTCTCGTAATAGCCCACGAGATTGACGTTGTTCTTGGAAAGTCCCGGGAAGGCCAGGGTGCGGCCCACCACGTCGCGGATCGGTGTGGTGGAGTCGATGTAGGAGTACGTCGCCATCAGGCCGAAGCCGTCGAACGGATCCGGCAGGAAGTAGAACGGCAACTGCACCAGTGCCTCCAGTCCCTTCACTTTGGCGCCGTCGCCGTTGACGCGGCGGTTGATGAGGTAGTTCACGCCGCCGTAGACTTCCGCGCTCTGTTCCGAGACGATGAAGGTCGAGACGTCCTTGTAGAACAGACCCAGCGAGGCCATCGCCTGGCGGCCGAAGTAGTATTCCAGCGATCCGTCGAACTGGTAGGCCTTGTAGGGATCGAGATCCGGCGCGCCGCCGTTGCCGGTGCCGGGCGTGATCTGCACCCCGTCCACGAAGACCGCCGTGTTGAACAGGGTCAGACCGTTGTTGAGGTCCGCGGTATTGGGGAAGGCCAGGACTTTGGCTGCGCCCAGGCGCAGCACCAGCCCGTCGGCGATGTCGGCCTTCACGGTTGCGGAAGGCAGCCATTCGTTGTCGTTGCGGCGGAACGTGGTGGGCGTGGCCGCGCCGGTGCTGCTGATCAGGTTGCCGATCGAGGTCAGCCCCCGATGCAGATAGCGCAGGCCGATGTTGCCGCTCAGGCTGAATCCGCCCTGGGTGGCGAATTCCAGCTTGCCGTAGCCTTCGTAGAAGTTCTCCTTGATCTCGTAAGTCCCGGCCTGCGACGTCGTCGTGGCGGTCGGGTTGAGGCAGGCGGCGGCCTGGGATACTTGCGGGAAGTCCGTCCAGCTGCTGCATCCGCCCGTGATGAGGTCGGTGGCGACGAGATAGGATCGCGGCAGGCCGGCGAAGTCGCCGCTGGCGAAGTCCGGATTGGAGCGCAGGCGGACGTAATCGCCCAACTGGGTCGCCGGGATGCCGCCGGCCGGGCGAATGTCCGCCAGCGAAGGGTTGGCGCGGGTGTCGAGCCGCTGGTAGCGCGCGCCGACGCGCAGCTTGTCGAGGAAGCCGTCGCCCAGCTTGAAGTCCCAGTCGTTGCGCAGCGCCGTGGCCTCGGTGCGGGCGCGGTAGAGGTTGTCGAACAGGATCGTGAAGCGAAGCTGGGCAGGATCGGTCAGGTCGATGCCGTTGATCGAATAGGCGCCCAGGTCGCCGCTGGAGAGATCGAAGTCGATCGTCGGCGTGATCCCGGCGACCGGCTGCAGGCGCAAGTAGTTCTGGTCGTAGCTGGAGGTGGAGCGGTTGTACGAGACTTCGGCGCTGGTGTGGATCGTGTCCGTCACCTCGAAGTCGCCGTGCAGCGCGGTAGACCAGGTATCGGCCTTGGTCTTGGCATATTCGGTGTTGGTCAGGACCGGCGCGGTGGACCGGCCGGAGATCAGCACGTTGTCCGGCGAATACGTCGCATTGGTGAGGCCCACCAACGGGTTGAACGAGAGCCAATAGCGTTCGCGGTCGGAAACCAGCTTGGAATAGAAGCTGTCCAGCGTCAGTTCGATGCCCGGCGAGGGGCGCCACTGGATCACGCCGTCGAGGCCGAACTTGCTGCGCGTCTCGTCGATTTCCTCGGGCCGCGCATCGGAAAGCCCGAAGTGCGTGGCGCCGGCTGCATCGGTGAAGCGGGTATAGCCTGCAAACGTGTCGAGGCCCTGCTGCGAAAGGCGGCGGCGGCCGTAGGAGGCGGAGACGAGGACGCCCAGCGTGTCGTCCGCGAACTTGTGCGAGGCCAGGCCGAACATCTCGTAGCTCGGCTTTTCGGTGAGGTCGTCGTAGCTGATACCGCCGCGGGCGGCGATCTGGTTCGGCCCGTCCAGCGGCATGCGCGTCTCGATATCGACGATGCCGCCCAGCGCGCCGGCGATCTCGTCCGAGCCGGCCAGCTTGGTGACTTGCAGGCGGGAGATCAGTTCGGAAGGCACCAGCGCGAGCAGGCCGTAAGTGGAGCTGCCCAGCTGGTCCAGCCCGGTGCCGCCGCGGCCGGTGGCGTCGAAGATCTCGCGGCCGTTGAACAGATAGACGTTCTGGCGCAGGCCGCGCACGGAAATGTTGGAGCCTTCGCCGATGCCCCGGTCCACCTGGACTCCGGAGACGCGGGCCAGCGATTCCGCCACGTTGCGGTCGGGCAGCTTGCCGATGTCGTCGGCCACGATGGCATCGACGAACTGCATGGAATCGCGCTTGAGATCGCGCGCTGCGCCCAGGCTCTGGCGAATGCCGGTAACGATGATTTCCTGCGCGGCCTCGTCGGAAATCGGCGGATTGGAACCGGTGGCCGGTGCGGCGGCTTCACCGCTCGTTTGCGCCTGCGCGAATGCCGGTGTGCAGCAGGCTGCCGAAACCAGCGCGCTCGACGCCAGCAGGCTGCGAATCACATGCTCCTTCATCGTTCACCCCTCCATTTTCTTCGTTGTCGGCAGGTTTTCGGTCGTGTCACCGCCCTGTCTCTGGAATCGCTAATAAAGCAACATTACTAGTCGTGCAAGCGCATTGACATCTATAAATGAGTGGGTGTACCGCACATATAGCAACAGAAACATCGGGAGGGTTATGTGATCGAACTGAAGGGGGTCCTGCCGATCCTGCCGACGATCTTCACGGAAAGCGGCGCCATCGACGAGGCCGGCACGCGCCGCGTGCTCGACTATATCGTCGAAGCCGGTGCGCAGGGCGTGGTCTTCCCCGGCCTCGCCAGCGAATACGACATGCTGGACCGTGACGAACGGCTGCACCTGACAGCACGGATCGGCGAATGGCTGGATGGCCGCATTCCCTTCGTGGTGGGGGGCAGCACTGAAAATACGGACGAGGCGATCGCTTATGCCGAAGCCGGCGCCCGGGCCGGCGCGCAGGCGGCCATGATCCTGACGCCCAAGGCCTACGCTGCCGATTTCGAAGGGATGAAGCGCTTCTTCGAGGCGGCCCATGCGGGTTCGGGAATTGCGATCATGGTGCAGAACGCGCCGCCGCCGATGGGGATAGGCATGCCGCTGGAGCAAGTCGCGCAACTGGCGCACGAGGTTCCGGGCATCCGCTATGTCAAGGAAGAGGCCGCGCCTTCGGGGCAGCGCATCACCCGCCTCAGCGAACTGGCGGGCGGCTCGCTCGACGCCGTGTTCGGCGGTGCCGGTGCGCGCTACGTGATCGACGAACTCGTGCGCGGCGCGCGCGGGACGATGCCCGCCTGCGAAGTGACCGAACTTCACGTTCGCATGCTGGCCGCGTTCGACGAAGGGCGCGAGCAGAACGCGCGCGATCTGTTCGAGCGGACCTTGCCCCTGCTCAGCATGCAGGCGAATTTCCGCTGGCGTCTGACAAAGGCGGTACTCCAGCGCCGCGGCCTGATCGACAGCACTTACGTTCGCGCACCCGGCCCGGAACTCGATCGCTACGACCGCCTCGAACTCGATGCCTTGCTGGCGCGCCTTGGCGATCTGCTGCCGCCCGGCATGGTGCAAGGAGCAGCGTGACGATGCGGATCGCGGCGGTCGACACCTTCATCGTCACGGTCCCCCGCGACACGCCCTATCTCGGGCCGCTGGGGCCGGGGGAGCGGGTCAACGCGCGCGGCTACCTGGTGCGGAAGGGCAATGGGACGATCTACCCGACGGTGGATCGCTCCATCGTCGTGCGCGTGACAGACGGCGAAGGCAATGTGGGCTGGGGGGAAACCTACGGCATCTGCGCGCCGCGCGCGACATGCGAGATCGTCAACGATCTGCTTGCACCCGTGCTCATGGACGGCGTGGTTTTAGACCCGGCCGAAACGTGGGATCGCCTCTACGATCTCATGCGCGTGCGCGGATGCACGGGCGGTTTTCACGGCGACGCGCTGGCGGCGATCGACATTGCCTTGTGGGATCTGACCGGCAAGCACCGCGGGCTTTCCGTGCGCGAACTGATCGGGCCGGCAGTGCACGGCGCGATCCCCAGCTACCTCTCGGGCCTGCCTGCCGCCACGCTGGACGAGCGGGTCGCCCTGGCCCGCGACTGGCAATCGCGGGGAATGACGGCGTTCAAGTTCGCCGCCGTCGTCAGCCACGAAGGCGTGGTCGAGGAAATGGCCGCCCTGCGCGGCGCGCTCGGTCCCGATGCGGAAGTGCTGATCGACCTGCACTGGAAATTCTCGCCGGAAGAGGCGCGCGCCCTGATCGCCCGGCTCGCACCCTTGCGCCCGGGCTTCGTGGAGGCTCCGCTCAAGCCCGAGGACATGCCGGGGCTGGCGCGGCTGGCTGCGGAGAGCCCGGTTCCGGTGGCGGCCGGCGAGGAGTGGTACACCGCCTATGAATTCGCCAATCGCCTGGCGTTCGGCCCGATCGCCTATGTCCAGCCGGAGATGGGGCACACCGGCCTGACGCAGTTCCTGCGCATCGCTGCCTTGGCCGAGGCCCACGGCGTGGCGGTGGCGCCTCATGCCACCATCGGCGCCGGCATTTTCCTGGCGGCCAGCCTCCATGCCTCGGCCACCCTGCCGGGTCTGTGGAAGCATGAATGGCAGCACTCCGTTTTCGAACGGAACCTGGCGGTGCTCGATACCGATATGACCCACGGACCGGATGGCTATCGCCTGCCGACCGGGCCGGGCCTTGGCGTGCGGCCCAATGCGAAATTCCACGAGCTGGCGGAGCACGTCGCGTGACGGCGCTCCGATTGGCAACGATCGAACCTTGGTGCATAGGACCATGTTGTGCGCGCTAAACTCAATGCCCAGCCGAACCAGAGCCTGATCGATGGCATTGCCACGCTCCAGGCGCTTGCGACATCGCCGGAGCCGGTCGGTTGCCGCGAACTGGCGCGGCGGCTGGATGCCGATCCCACCAAGATCAATCGCCTGCTCAAGACGCTGGCCTACCTGGGCATCGCGCGGCAGACCGCCAATCGCAAATATACCGCGGGGGCGGGCATGCATGTCCTGGCGGCGCAGAGCCTCTTCGCCTCCGGCCTGATCCGCCGCGCGCTGCCGGTCCTGGAGGGGCTGCGCCGCTTCGGCCACACCGTGGCGCTGGGCGTGCTGTGGGGAGACAGCGTGAGCTACCTGTTCCACGCGCCGCCGGGCATCGAGGCCTCGGCGGGGCTGGGGCGCATCGGCCTGCTGCCCGCGACGACCAGCGGCATCGGCATCGTTCTCCTGTCCGATCACGACGACGACGAAGTGCGCGATATCTACCGGGACCGCGAGATTCCGATGTTCCCTGATGGGATCGAGCAATTGATCGCCAAGCTCGCCGAAGTGCGCGAGCTGGGCTACGCCCGCGTTCACGTTGCCGACGAACGCGATCATCATGTCGTGGCGGTTTCCACCGGCGACCCGGCCCATGCGGGCCTGGCTTTGTCGGGGTGGATTCCGGAAGCCGCTACCGAGCCGCTCGTCGCGGCGCTTCGCGAGGCCGCGCCCGAGATCGGAGGCTGACATGGCCTCACCCGTTCAGGCCGCCTCCGCTTCGGCCGCTCCCGCGCCGAGCGCGGGTGCCGAGGCCGCTGCCCCTGCCGCGCCCGGCCGCATGCGCTGGGCGATACTGGCGCTGCTCTTCGCTTCCACGGTTCTCAACTACGTGGACCGACAGACGCTCTCGATCCTTGCGCCGATGGTCCAGAAGGACCTCGGCATGGACGATATCGGCTATGCCCAGGTCGTCCAGTTCTTCCTGATCGCCTATACCATCGCCTACCTGCTTGCGGGCTGGCTCACCGACCGACTGGGGACGCGGCTGGCACTGGCGCTGTTCGTGGGCTGGTGGTCGCTGGCCAACATGGCGACGGGTCTGGTCCGCAGCGCCGGAGCGCTGGGCGGCGCGCGCGCCATGCTGGGGCTTGGCGAGGCGGGCAACTACACCGCCGGGCCGAAAGCGATTTCCGAGCACTTTCCGCCGCAGGAGCGGGGCTTCGCCTTCGGTACCTATACTGCCGGCGCCATGGTCGGCGCGACGATCGCCCCGCCGCTGATCGGCTGGCTGGCCCTGACCCAGGGCTGGCGCGCGGCTTTCGTGGTGACGGGGGCGCTGGGCTTCGTGTGGCTCGCAGCCTGGCTGGCGATCTATCCGCGCGGCAAGGTCGGCCCCACCGTGACCGCCGAGCCGACGCTCTGGCGCGCGATCCTGCGCGAACGTCCGCTCTGGGGATTTGCGCTGTCGCGGATGCTGGCCGATCCGGTATGGTACTTCTACTTGTTCTGGTTCCCGAAATACCTGTCCGACGAGCGCGGGCTGAACCTGGCCACGATCGCCGCGACGGCCTGGATCGTCTATCTGGCGGCAGACCTTGGCAGCATCGGCGGCGGCGTCTTCTCCGGCAGGCTGATCCGGCGCGGGATCGACCCGGCGCGCAGCCGTCTCATCGGTCTGGCCGTGGCGGCCGTGCTGGCGCCGGTGGGCATGGCGATCTCGACCGGGCCGGCCATCCCGCTGACTTTCGCAATCGCCGCGGCCGTCGCTTTCGCGCACCTCGTGTTCCAGATCAACCTGAGCACCCTGGTGGTCGATCTGTACCCCACGCGCGTCGTGGCCACGGTGTTCGGCATCGTCGCGGCGGGCAGCGGACTGGGCGGCATCTTCTCTACCCAGCTCGTCGGACGGCTGGCGCAGTCAGGGCACTATGACCAGGTGTTTCTGCTCATGGGCATGCTGCACCCGCTGGCGGCACTGGTGGCCTGGCTTTCGCTGCGCAGCCAGCCGCGCTCGGCACTGCGCTCCCCCGATCAGGCGGACTGAACGGGGCGGCTCAGGAAAGGCCGTTCCGGACCTGCCACTGGCGTGCGAGATCGGGCCAGCGGGCAATCGGCCAGGATGGGTCTGCGCGCAGGCCCAGGCCATGGGCGCCGTCCTCGAACAAGTGCATGTCGATCGCCCCGCCCGATGCGCGCACGGACGCGAACAGCGCGAGCGCGTGATCGACCGGCACGACGCGGTCATGCACGGCATGGACCAGGAAGATCGGCGGCGTGATCCCCGGCAGCTTGCCGTCGAACGACCACTGGGCAATGTCCTCGGGCGAAGGGTCCGGGCCGAGCAGGGCGAGCCGCGAGCCGACATGGGCGCCGGCCCCGAGCGTGACCACGGGATAGAGCAGGATCGCCCCATCCGGCCGGGTGAGCAGGTGGTCGGCCTCGTCCAGCACCGGATAGGTGCGGTCGTAGACCTTGACGCAGAGGCTGAGCGCGAGGTGCCCGCCCGCGGAGCCGCCCATCACGGTGATCCGCTTGGGATCGACGCTCCACCGCCCGGGACCGCCCGCGCGGATCAGCCGCATGGCGCGCTGCGCGTCCTGAAGCGCCACCAGCGCCTTGCCGCCCCAGCGGTCCGCTGGAAGCCTGTAACGCAGCACGAATGCCGCGACGCCCTGCGCATTCATCCAGCGCGCGGATTCGTACCCTTCGCGGTCGATGCCGACGCGCGAATAGCCGCCGCCCGGCACGATCAGCACGGCCGCCCCGGTCGGGTTGGCGGCGGCGAAATAGGACAGGGTGGGCCGGGTGACATGCTCGGCCACGCGGTAGCGAAGGCCGGCGTTGTCCCACTGGTCGTCCACGGATTCCGTCACTTGCGGCACCGGGCCTCCGGGCATCCGGCGTTCCGGCCAGAGGGGAAGGACGAGATCGGGTTCGCGGGTGTCCTTCGAGAAGCCGAGGATCTCGGTTGCCGAAGTTTCCGCCTGGGCCAGCGCGTGCGGCGCTGCGAGCGCGCCTGACAGCAGGGTGGCGCCCGCCAGCAGATCGCGGCGGGACGGCTTGGGCAGGTCTGTCATTTGCGGCGTATTCCTCCCTCTCCCTGGGCCTCCTGGCTCCAGGCGAAGAGTGCGGGTTTGTGGCGTAGTTAGCAATATGAATTTGCGGCCAATTCGATAAATGCGCCAAATGATCCGATCATACGGTCATAATCGTGGCTATATATGCAACGGTGGTCCGCGCCGTTCCGGGCACCGCCGCCCGTCACCCTTACCCCGAAAAGACGAAGTTTACCGTCAGGGATAGGTGATATTCTCCGCGCACAAGCCGAGGATCGGCCCGACCGTGGAGAGCTGGGATGCAGGAGGACAATAGCGCGAAGCCGCAGAATGCGAACAAGGCCCTGTGGGAGAAAGGCGATTTCACCCGTCTTGCCGCAACCATGCGGGAAAGCGGTGAGGATCTGGTCGACTGGATCGCGCCCGAGCCGGGCATGGAGGTGCTCGATCTCGGCTGCGGCGACGGCACGACGGCGGTTCCGGCGGCGCGGCGCGGCGCGCATGTGCTGGGCGTGGACATTGCCTCCAACCTCGTTGCCGCTGGCAATGCCCGGGCGCGCGCGGAGGGGCTGGAGAACTTGCGCTTCGAGGAGGGCGACGCCAGCGCGCTGACCGGGCTGGGCGATGCCCGTTTCGATCTGGTGGTCAGCATCTTCGGCGCGATGTTCGCGCCGCGTCCGCACGATGTCGCCGCCGAGATGGTTCGCGTCTGCCGGCCCGGCGGAAGGATCGTCATGGGGAACTGGATACCCGGCGATCCGACGCTGGTTGCCATGGTGCTGAAGACATGCGCCGCTTTCATGCCGCCGCCGCCCGAGGGCTTCGTCAGCCCGGTGAGCTGGGGCCAGGAAGACCTCGTGCGCGAACGCTTCGGTGCCGCGGGCATCGCACCGGAGCGGATCGCCTGCGAAAGGGCGACCTATACCTTTCGCTATCCCGGAACGGCTGCGGCGTTCCTCGCCGTCTTCCGTGACTACTACGGACCGACGATGAACGCTTTCGACGCGGCGGGGCGAGACGGCCGGCGGGACGCGTTGCAGGCGGAACTGGAGGCGCTCTTCGAGGCCGAAAACCGGGGCACGGCCGGGCAGACGGTGATACCTGCGACATATCTGCGCGTGACCGTCGAGAGGTAAGGCTCCAGAGGTGGCTCACGGCGCGGCGGGGGCGGCGGCCGGGGTGCCGCTTTCGAGTGTGAACAGGGCGACGAGACCCGATGCCACTGCAAGAACGGCTGCGACGATTGCGGCGGCCTGGAATGCCGCAGTGAGTTCCGCCGCGGAGACGGCGATGACCGCGCCGGCCACTGCGGTGGCGACGAGCCCGCCGGTGCGGGCAATCGCGCTGTTGAAGCCCGAGGCGGTGCCGGTATGGCGCTCGTCCACCGAGGAAAGCACGGCAGTGGTCAGCGGTGCCACCGCGCCGGCCATGCCCAGCGCAATCACGGCGATGCCGGGCAGGATGCTGGTCCAGTAACTGGCCGTGGGATCTGCGCGCATCATCAGGGCGAAGCCGGCGCCGGTGACGATGGGGCCAAGAGTGAGCGGCCAGCGCGGGCCGATGCGCTCGGTCAGGCGCCCGGCAAGGCGCGAGACGGTGCCGATCACTATCGAGAACGGCAGGAGCGCGAAGCCGGCCTGGGTCGGGCTATAGTGTCCGCCGACGATCAGCAGGTAGGGCAGCAGCATCAGCAAGCCGCCCAGCGCGCCGTAGAGCAGCAGGGTCAGCAGGGTCAGGCCCACGAAGGGGCGGGAGGCGAACAGGGCCAGCGGCATCATCGCGCGCTCGCCCAGGCGGCGTTCCGTCATGATGAACAGGGCCAGCAGCAGGATACCCGCCCCCAGCCCGATCCAGGTTCCGGTCGATGCCGCGTGATGGCTGGACCACAAGGTCAGCGCCCAGGTGATCGCGCCGAGGGCGGCGGTCGCCAGCAGTGCGCCCGTCCAGTCGAGCGGTTCCCGCCCCTTTTCGCTCTCCTCCACATAGCGCCAGGCCACCAGGATCGCCGCGGCGGCCACCGGGATGTTGAGGTAGAAGATCGCGCGCCAGCCGACGCAGTCCACCAGCCAGCCGCCGAGCGGCGGGCCGACGGCGCTGGCGATGGCGCCTGCCGCTGCCCAAGTGCCGACGGCGCGCCCCCGGGCCTCGCCCTCGAACGAACTGCCCAGGATGCCGAGGCTGTTTGGCATGAGCATGGCCGCACCGATGCCCTGCGCCGCGCGCGCGGCCAGCAGCATCGCCAGGTCCTGGGCAAGGGCACAAGCGATCGAGGCAAGCGTGAACAGCACGATGCCCGTCACCAGGGCCCGCTTGCGCCCGAAGTGATCGCCCGCGGCGCCGCCCAGCAGCAGCAGCGCCGAGAGCGGCAGGAGATAGGCGTTGATGACCCAGGGCAGGCTGGCGGCGTCTCCGCTGAGTTCCTGGCCGATGGCGGGCAGGGCGACATTGGTCACCGAGCCGTCGATGAAGGCCAGGCTGGATGCCAGCATCGTCGCCGCAATCGTCCAGCGCGGATGGGCGACGGTCTTGCCTTTGCGCGCCACGGCCTGGCCGCTGTCGCAATCGGTGGTGGGCAGGGCGGTCATGATGCCTCGGGCAAATTCAGCAAGGGCGAGGGCGGCAGGGCGGGCAGGGCAAGGCTGCCATGTCCGTCAGAGGTGCCGGGTTTCGGCAGGGGGATGCTGCCAGTCGTCATGCAGACCGTCCATGTAGACCAGGGGGGCGGAGACCAGGTCCCCGACCGGCAGATCGTCCAGCGCGGCAAGATGAACGGTGACGAAGTCTCCGCCCATCGCTTCGATATGGCCGTGACCGTGGGTCGCGATCCCGCAGACCGAGCAGAAGCGGTGATGACCTTCGCCCCAGTCGCCCGACTTGCCGTAGTCCGCCAGTTTCCCGTCTCCGCTCAGCAGGCGGAAATCGCCGGGGGCGAGATGGCCGGCGTTCCACATGCGCTGTTTCCAGCAGAACGTGCAGTTGCACTTGCCCGTCCCCAGGTCGAGATCGATGTCCGCTTCGAAAGTAACCGCCTTGCAGTGGCAGCTGCCATGATAGGTTTTCTTCATGATCCCGAGCGCTCCTCCGGCCCTGCTAACCCGCCGTCCCGGCCGGTCGTGCCGAAGGAACAACTCGGCGGCTCTGCATTGGTGCCGGACCATTTGCGGCGGTCTGCCGCGCAAAACGCCGCATTGGTCTCGCCCTGGATGCGGCCCGGCTGTTTTTCGCGGTTTTCCTCAAGTCATGCACTTGGCGGCGGGCACCAATCGACCGGGATCGAGTTGATCTGAGAGCGCGGTCTTCCCGCGCCTCAAAAATGCTGCCCCTCGAGAGGCCGATCACCATGACGATACTTGTAAACGGCGCTGCCCTGGACGCTCCGCACGATGCGCGGGTATCGCTGCTGGACTTCCTGCGCGAGACTTGCGGGCTTTCCGGGACCAAGAAAGGCTGCGACCAGGGTGCCTGCGGAGCCTGCACCGTGCTGGTCGACGGGGAGCGGATACTCTCGTGCCTCTCTCTGGCCGTGCAGTATGAGGGGCGCTCGATCACGACGATCGAGGGGCTGGGCCAGCCCGGCCGGTTGCACCCCCTGCAGCAGGCCTTCGTGGAACATGACGGCTTTCAGTGCGGATACTGCACGCCCGGCCAGATCTGCTCCGCCGTGGGCATGGCTGCCGAGATTGCGCGCGGCGTGCCAAGCCATGTCACGATCGATCTGGGGGGCGAGGACATCCTGCTCAGCCACGAGGAACTGCGCGAGCGCATGAGCGGCAACTTGTGCCGCTGCGGCGCCTACAACGGCATCGTCGAGGCCATCGCCGAGACTTACGGGGCGGAAACGATGGCGGAGGCTGCGGAATGACCCCGTTCACGTATATGCGGGCCAGCGATGCGGCGTCGGCGGTTCTCAAGGGCGGCGCGGCGGGTGCCCGGTATCTCGGCGGCGGCACCAACCTCGTCGACCTGATGCGCGAGAACATCGAGACGCCCGAAAGCCTCGTCGACGTGACCGGGCTGCCGGGTGGGATCGATGAGCTGCCCGGTGGCGGGCTGCTGATCGGTGCTGCCGTGCGCAACACAGCGCTGGCCGAGCACCGGGCGGTCCGTCTGCGTTATCCGATGCTGGCGCGCGCCATCCTGGCCGGCGCGAGCGGGCAGATCCGCAACATGGCGACTGTCGGGGGCAACATCCTGCAGCGTACCCGCTGTTCCTATTTCTACGACGAGGCCGGATCGCGCTGCAACAAGCGCCATCCGGGAGAAGGCTGCGACGCGGTGGGCGGCTTCAACCGCAATCACGCCATTCTGGGCGCCTCTTCCGCTTGCGTCGCCGTCCACCCTTCCGACATGTGCGTCGCACTGGCGGCGCTCGACGCCGTGGTCCATATGCGCGGAAACGGCGGCGAACGGCGCCTTGCCTTCACGGCTTTGCACCGTCTCCCGGGCGAGTTGCCGGACGTCGATACCATGCTCCAGCCGGGCGAACTCATCACCGCAGTCGAGCTACCGCCGATGCCATTCGCCGCGCGCTCCACTTACCGCAAGGTGCGGGACCGTTCGAGCTATGCCTTCGCGCTGGTTTCCGTGGCGGCGGCGCTCGATATCGAGGGCGGGCAAGTGCGCGACGTGCGCATCGCACTGGGCGGTGTGGCGCACAAACCGTGGCGGGCCGAGCGAGCCGAGGCCCTGCTGCGCGGCGGTCCGCTGTCGGCCACCAGTTTCGCTGCCGCTGCCGAGGCGGAACTGGCTTCGGCGCAGGCGCTTTCGGGCAATGGCTTCAAGATCGATCTGGCACGGCGCACGCTCGTCGCCGTGCTCGAAGACCTTTCAGGAGAGATCGCATGAGCATCGCGAGCGACGCCAAGCAGGCGCTGCAGGGCGCGGTTCAGGGCGTCATGGCGAAAGCGGTCGCCCTCGCGCCGGACAGCTGGATCCCCGGAGGCGAGCCCGATCCTTTGATCCGCGAGCGTTACGGCCATGTCGGCAAGCCGCTGTCGCGTATCGACGGTCCCCTCAAGGTGGCCGGCCGGGCTACGTTCGCGGCGGAGTTTCCGCTGGAGGACATGGTCTACGCCTCACTGGTGTTCAGCACGATCGCCAAGGGGCGTATTGCGGCGATGGACACTTCCCACGCAGAGACGGCGCCCGGCGTGGTGGCGGTGATGGACCACCGCAATGCCCCGCGCCTTGCTCCGCCCCCTGTCTTCATGTCGGCGCCGAAGGCCGCCAATGGCGACAATCTGCCGATCATGCAGGAAAGCGAGGTCAACTGGAACGGCGAGCCGGTCGCCGTCGTGCTGGCGGAAACGCAGGAGCAGGCCGACCACGCCGCATCGCTGGTCCGCGTGACCTTCGAGGCGGCTCCGGCCCTGACCTCGCTGGACGAGGCGCGCGAACAAGGCACCAAGCCGGCCCTGTTCATGGGCCAACCGCTTCATGACGAGCGCGGCGATGCCGAAGCGGCGCTTGCCGCGGCCGAAGTGAAAGTGGACGCGCTCTACACGACGCCGCGCCACAACCACAATGCCATCGAACTGCACGGGGTGACCGTGGCCTGGCAGGGCGATGTGCTGCGTATTCATGACGCGTCGCAGCTGGTGGCCCATACCGCCTGGTCCATCGGCCAGATGTTCGACATGCCGGAGGACAAGGTCATCGTCACCTCGCCCTTCGTGGGCGGGGGCTTCGGGGGCAAGTGTCTCTGGCAGCACCAGGTGCTGGCCGCGCTCGCCGCGAAGCTGTGCCGTCGTCCGGTGCGCCTCGTCCTCTCGCGCGAGGGCGTCTACCGGGTGGTGGGCGGGCGCTCGCCGACCGAGCAACGGGTGGCGCTCGGCGCGGATCGCGAGGGTCACCTCAAGGCGCTTGTCCATACCGGCGTGACCGTCAAAACTGCCAGCAACGCCATGCCGGAACCCTTCATCCTGCCCACCCGCAGCGCCTATGCTTCCGAGACGCTCAAGCTGGACGTGCAGGTGGTGGAACTCGACATGCTCGCCAACACCTTCATGCGAGCGCCCGGGGAGTCGGTGGGAACGTTCGCCCTGGAGAGCGCCATGGACGAATTGGCCGAGGCGCTGAACATCGATCCTGTGGAACTGCGCATCCGCAACGAGCCCGAAAAAGACCCGAGTTCCGGCCTGCCGTTTTCCTCGCGCCATATCGTCGAGGCCTGGCGCACGGGCGCGGAGCGCTTCGGCTGGGATCGCCGCGACCCGCGCCCCGGCCTGCGCCGTGAGGGAGAGTGGCTGGTCGGCATGGGATGCGCCACCGGGACTTACCCCTATTACCGCATGGGCGGCGGCGCGGCCCGGATCACCCTGATGCAGGATGGGCAGGCGGTGGTCGATATCGCCGCGCACGAGATGGGCATGGGCACCGCCACGGCGCAGACCCAGGTCGCCGCCGAAAGGCTGGGCCTGCCTATCGAGGCCGTGCGCTTCAACTATGGCGATTCCACTCTGCCGGGCGTGGTGCTGGCGGGCGGATCGCAGCAGACCGCCGCTATCGGCGCCTCCGTGGGTGCCGCTCATCGCGAACTCGTGAAACAACTGCTCAAGCTGGCGGGCAATGATTCCCCTCTCGCCGGTCTCAAGCCGGATGACGTGATCAGCCGCGACCAGGGGCTGTGCAAGGCCGATGAGACCGCGCGGCACGAGAGCTATGCCTCGATCCTGTCACGTGCGCAGCAGCCGTCGGTAAGCGTGGAGGCCGAAGGGCCGCCGCCGCTGGAGACCATGCACTGGTCGATGCACAGCCACGCGGCGATGTTCTGCGAGGTTCGCGTCAACACGGTCACCGGCGAGCCGCGCGTCAGCCGGTTCCTGGGCTCGTTCGATTGTGGGCGCATCCTCAATCCGAAGACGGCCACCAGCCAGTTCCGCGGCGGCATCATCATGGGGCTGGGGCTGGCCCTGATGGAAGAAGCGCAGTTCGATGAGCGCAAGGGCCGGGTGATGAACCCCAGCCTCTCCGAGTATCATGTGCCCGTGCACATGGACGTGCCCGAGATCGACGTGATCTGGACCGACATTCCGGACCCCCATGCGCCGATGGGCGCTCGGGGCATCGGCGAGATCGGGATCACCGGCACGGCGGCGGCAGTGGCGAATGCTGTCTACAACGCCACCGGCAAGCGCGTGCGCGACTTGCCGCTGACGCTGGACAAACTGCTTTAGGGCGCTGGATCGGCGGGGCGCCTCGGGCGGCGGCGACTTTCGTTCCGATGAACCGGTCTATGGCGCACGATCCGGATCAGTTCGGAGGCAGGCGGCGGATGCGATAGGGGCCGGTCCGGGCCGATAACGGACGGCCTTTCCAGCTTAATCCCACGCGTCTCTCCAGCAGCAGGCAATCGACGGCGGCATGGACCTCGGGCATGGCCTCCCGCCAGGTGTCGCCGGGCGCTATCGCGCGGGCGACTTCGCTTGGACATATGGTCGCCCCCGGTTCGCGGGATGCGAGCAAGGCCAGAGCCGCCGCGCGGGCGTCGTCCATCATTTCCCCCGCGGTTTGCCGCGTGGAGTGCGGCCGGACGTCATCGGATCGGGCCGGGGCGGCGGTTTCCAGCCGGCGGGCGGCGTGCTGCGTTGCTGGTTGGTTCCGAGCCCCATCGCGCCGGGGCGCTGGCGTTGCAATCCCGACAGATCGGCGCGCTCGACCTCTTCCGCGCCGGCGCCGCCGCGCAGGAGGCTGATCTTGTCCCGGCAGCGCTTCGCTTCCTCGAAGTCCAGGGCGCTGGCCGCTTCCTCCATCTTGCGCTGCAGGTTTTCGATCGTCTCGGTCATGGATGCTGAACGCGCGGCGACCCTTCCGGTGCCTGCAATCGCGGATGAACGCGCGAACCGCCGCGTTCCAAACCGAACCTCACCAGGAGTTCGGCTGGAATCGCGGCCAGTATCTCCTCATTCCTGCAGGTTGTCGCTTCACTGGAATGCGTAATCCGGTCGCTGCCGCGCAGCATCGAGAACATTTCGTTCCATTCCATTGGCTGCGTTTCGATCGGATTATTGGAATTATCATCTTGCACTTCGGTGATTGTGCAATGCAAGATTGTCGCGCATCATCTTCATGTAATCTCGGTCTGTTTTACAGACTGTCATTCCTATTACCTTGTCAGCACCTTGATCGCGGCAGCCAGCGGCAGGATCGCCAGGGTTTCGAAAAGGGGACAGCATGAACCGGTCCGTCGCCAATCCCTCAAGCCCTGTGGCCGAGGCCCCGTGGCATGCCCTGGACGGCCGGCAAGTGCTGGACGAACTCGGCGCCGCGCCAGAGGGGCTGTCGCACGAGCAGGCGGCAGCGCGTTTGCTGCAATATGGACCCAATAGCCTCCCCGAAACCGCGCGGGTGCATCCCTTGCGGCGCTTCCTCATGCAGTTTCACAATCCTCTGATCTATTTCCTGATCGCGGCGGGGCTGGCAGCGTTCCTGCTGGGGCATCCGGTGGACGCATCGGTCATCATGCTGGTGGTGGTGGTCAATGCCGTCGTCGGCTTCGTGCAGGAGGGCCGGGCGGAGGAATCGCTGAACGGCATGCGCGCGTTGCTCTCTCCCCACGCCGTCGTGCTGCGAGGGGGAGAGCGAGCCTCGGTCGATGTGGCGGATCTCGTGCCGGGAGACATCGTGCTGCTGGAGCCGGGAGACCGCGTCCCTGCCGATTTGCGCTTGCTCAAGGCGCGAGGTCTCGCCATCGAGGAAGCCGCGCTCACCGGCGAATCCGTCGCGGCGGAAAAAGGGGAAGGGGCCGTTCCCGTCGACGCGCCGCTGGGCGACCGCGCCTCGATGGCCTTTTCCGGTACGCTGGTGGCCAAGGGGCAGGCCACCGGCCTGGTCGTCGGCACGGGCAGCGCGACCGAGATCGGGCGTATCAGCGGCATGCTCCAGGCGGTGCCGGTGCTGGTGACGCCGCTGATCCGGCAGATCAACCGCTTCTCGCATCAGCTTACTTTCACCATCCTGGGCGCTTCGGTGCTGCTGTTCATCTTCGCGGTCCTGGTGCGCGGCTTCGCCTGGGACGATGCGCTGATCTCGATCGTGGCGGTGGCCGCCGGCGCCATTCCGGAAGGTCTGCCTGCCGTCATCACCATCACCCTGGCCATCGGCGTGCGGCGGATGGCTGCGCGCAAGGCGGTGATCCGCAAGTTGCCCGCCGTGGAAACGCTGGGCGCCACCTCGGTCATCTGCACCGACAAGACCGGCACACTCACGCGCAACGAGATGACCGTGCGCCACGTCTTCACCGCTTCGAGTGCACTGGAGGTATCCGGTTCCGGCTATGCGCCGCAGGGCATGATCGCGGCCGATCCGCTGGACGCCCCCGCTGGCGGGCAAGTCGATGGCGGCGATGCGGCGGCGATCATCCGCTGCGGCATGTTGTGCAACGATGCCAGCCTGCGCGAGGAGTCCGGCGTGTGGAGCGTGGCGGGCGATCCGATGGAAGGCGCATTGCTCGCGCTGGGGATGAAAGCGGGGATGGACCCTGCCCGGGTGGCCGCCGAATGGCCCCGGCTGGACGAGATCCCCTTCGATGCCGACTATCGCTACATGGCGACGCTTCACCGCGGGCCGAGCGGCGATCATGTGGTCTTCGTCAAGGGCGCGCCCGAGGCTGTGCTGGCTCTGGCGGGCGGGCAGGCCGATCCTTCCCGATGGGACCGGCTGGCCGCCCGCGCGGCGGCCCAGGGCGAGCGCTTGCTGGGCTTCGCCATGCTGACTTTGCCGACCGCCCGGGACCGGCTGCGCTTCGAGGATCTTCAGGGGCTGACGATGCTCGGGCTCATGGGCTTCATCGATCCGCCGCGCGAAGAGGCGCGCCGCGCCATCGCCGAGTGCCGCAGCGCCGGCATCGCGGTGAAGATGATCACCGGAGACCATGTCGAGACCGCGCGCGCCATCGCCCGCCAGCTCGATCTCGCGGACGATCCGGTGGCGATCTCCGGCGCGGAACTGGAGCGGCTGAGCGACGCCGAACTCATGGAGGTGGTGGGCGGCGTCAGCGTCTTCGCGCGGGCCAGCCCGGAGCACAAGCTGCGCATCGTGCGGGCGCTGCAGGCGCGGGGCGCCATCGTGGCGATGACCGGAGACGGCGTGAACGATGCGCCTTCGCTCAAGCAGGCCGATGTCGGCACCGCCATGGGCCTCACCGGCACCGAAGCCGCGCGCGAGGCGTCGCAGATGGTCCTGCTGGACGACAATTTCGCCTCCATCGTCGCGGCCGTGAACGAGGGGCGCACGGTCTACGACAATTTGCGCAAGGTCATCGCCTGGACCCTGCCGACCAACGGCGGCGAGGCCATGCTGATGGTGCTGGCGATCCTGGCCGGCTTCACCCTGCCGATGACGGCGACGCAGATCCTCTGGATCAACCTTGTCACCACGATCACGCTGGGCCTCGTGCTTGCCTTCGAGCCGCCTGAAACCGAAGTGATGCAGCGCCCGCCACGCCGGGCCGACGCCTCCCTGCTCTCACCATTCCTGCTGTGGCGGATCGTGTTCGTCTCCCTGCTGTTCACCGGCCTGATGCTGCTGGTGTTCTTTGGCGCCCTGGCCCGGGGCGAGGATGTAGAGACGGCGCGCACGCTGGTGGTCAACATGCTGGTGGTGGGGGAGATCTTTTACCTCTTCAACGTGCGCTACCTGCACATGCGGTCGCTGACCCTGCGCGGCGCGCTGGGAACGCCGTCCGTGCTGCTTTCGGTCGGCGCGGTGGTGTTGGCGCAGTTCGCCTTTACCTACCTGCCGGTAATGCACGAGGTGTTCGATACGCGGTCCGTGTCGCTGTTCGACGGCGTGATCATCGTCCTGCTCGGGGTGCTGCTTTTCGCCGTACTGGAAGCGGAGAAGTGGATCATGAAGCGGTTGGACTGGTTCGAGGACCTCCATTCCTGATCCAGGCGGCGGCCTGCGGGCCTCCCGCGCGGCCCGCAGGGCGTGCCGATAGGCGCGGGCGCGCACTGCCTGTTGCCGTCCTTCCGCCAGAGTACGTCCCGCCTGACGGTCTTCCCGCCGCAGAGCATGAGCCTTGGCAGCGAAACTGCCCTAGCCGCGTTTTCCCTTTGGACATCAAGGAGAAATACATGCGGATTCCGAAGTTATCCCTCGCCGTGGCACTGATTGCAGGGAGCCTTGGCCTGGCTTCGCCGGCGAGCGCTCAGCATCATTACGACCGTCACGACCGTGTCGAACACCATCACGATGCCCGCCGCGACCATGCCCGCCGCGACGACCGCCGCTATCGTCCTGCGCCGCGCCGTCATGACGTCCGCCGCCGCCATTCGTATCGTCACTCCTATCGCCACGCCAGCCATTGCCGCACCGTATGGCGCCATCATCGCCGCGTGCGCGTCTGCCGCTAGGCCGTGAAAGCCCCCGGCCCGGTGCCGGGGGCTTCAGCCGACCATTCCCGCCGATGGCGCGATCGCGCGCTTGCCGGGCAGGGTCGTCGGAGGCATATTCGCCGGCATGACCAAGTACCTCATCTCCTTCCCGAGCGAGGCCATGGTGCTGACGCCGGACGAACTCGCGGTGGCCGCCAGGGAATCCCATGCGGTCATCGCCGCGGCCAAGGCCGCAGGAGTCTATGTTTTCGGCGGCGGAATAGAGGAGGACGTTCCCCCCGTGCTGGTTTCCGGCGAGGGAGGCGTGTCTTCGCGGATCTATCCCGGCAGCCGGTTGGACGGCGGGTTTACCGTTCTGGAATTGCCCAGCCGCGAGGAGGCTGAGCGATGGGCGGCCAGGATCGCTGCCGCCTGCCGCTGCGCGCAGGAACTGCGTGAATTCATGTACGATCCGGAAAGTTAGGCCGGAAAGCTAGGCCGGAAAGCTGGGCCGAAGAGAAACGCCGGCAGTCGGGCGCTCGCTCAAACGGGCACGATCTCGATATTGGGATGGTCGGCGAACACTTCCATCACGATGTCGAAGTAAGTCGTGCCGCGGCCTTGCTCCAGGGCCGTCAGTTGCCCGGCTATGGTTGAGCCATTGAACATCGTTCGCTGGCCCAGCCTTCCGCTCAGGAAGGCATGGGTGCATTCCGGCCCGAGGGCCGCGCGTGTCGCTGCCATGTCCTTCCAGCGCAAGGTGACTTTTTCGGCCCCCTGCATCGTGCCGTAGCCGCCGTAGAGCAGGTCGTTCAGGGCATCGAGGCTGTCTGCCAATCGCCAGGATTCCCCGGCCATGAAGACCCTGTTGATCTCGGCATAGAACGCGGGAATGTCCGTGATGACGCTTCCGTCGATCTCGAACTGTCGCGCTTCCATCGGATCGTTCTCAGGCGGCGCGTTGGAGGAACCGCTGGGAGAGCCCGTGATAGAGCTTTTCCTTGCAGACGAACTGGGCGGCGAAATCGCCGATCAGCGCAGAGGCGAGAAGCGGCATCATCAGGCCGCGGCTGGCGGTCGTTTCCGAGATGATGATCACGGCCGTCAGCGGCGCGCGCACGACACCGGTGAAATAGGCGACCATGCCCAGCAGGACGATCGCGCCCGGCGAATAGCCCGGAAAGATTCCGCGCAGAAGCTCGCCGATCCCGGCACCGATGGAGAGCGAAGGCGCGAAGATGCCGCCCGGCACGCCGGAGACGGCCGTCGCCAGTGTCGTCACGAACTTGGCCGCGCCGAACCAGACGGGCACGTTCTGGCCGGCGATGATGCCGTTTGCAGTATCGTAGCCGGTGCCCCAGGTCAGGCCGGTCGACACGCCGAGCGCGGCGACGATGGCGCCGCAGATCGCGGCGAACAGCACCGGGCGTGCGCGCAGCCAGCCCATCGGGCGCATGGTCGTGGTTCCTGCTCCCAGCATCAGCCGGGAGAACACGCCGCCGGCGATCCCGCCCAGGATGCCCGCGACCGGGGTGGCGATCAGCGCCTGCTGAAAGCCCAGCGTCTGGCGCATGGCGCCGAAGTAGATGTAGTCTCCCGCCAGCCCCAGGCTGACCATGCCCGCGATCAGCACGGCGGCCATGACCAGCAGCGTCATGCGCTGCTCGTAAGCTGCGGCCAGTTCCTCGATGGCGAAAGCCACACCGGCAAGCGGCGTGTTGAAGGCCGCGGCAACGCCCGCCGCGCCGCCTGCGATATAGACCGAAGACCGCAAGGGCACGCGCAGCATGCGGTGCATCCTGCCCATGATGGCTGCGGCGATCTGCACGGTCGGACCCTCGCGGCCGACCGAGGCGCCCACGAGAAGCGCGCCCACGGTCAGGAAGAACTTGGCAATGGCGGCGCGGGCGGACACCAGGGTGGACAGCGCCGCCTCCGGGTTCTTGGTCGCGGCCATCACCTGGGGAATGCCCGAGCCCTTGGCCAGAGGCGCGAAACGCAGCGTGATCCAGGCGATGGCGGCAAAGCCTGCAGGCGTCGCCAGCAGGGGCCCCCACCACCAGCGGGCTGCGAACATGTGGAACAAGGCGTTGGCTTTGTCCGCCATGTCCGCGAAGACCAGCGCCACCAGACCGACCAGCACGGCCCCGCCCACGATCGCCACGCGCCTGCGCCAGACCAATGCTTCCGGACCGTGACGGCGCAGGACCACGCGAAGTCGGCGAGGCAGCAGGCGGCTCGGTTTGATCACGGTGCGAGACTCTCTGATGAGCGAATGGGAGAGGGCGGGGAGCCCGGCCCTATTGAAGCGCTTCGCCCGGCCTGTCCACCCATGCAGGGCATTCGTTCCTGTCAATCGCAGCCTGGGTACGGCGCAACAGGCAGGAAGCACTGTGCTGGTCGCAGCCTTTCCTATTGGGCGCGCGCTTTCCTTTCCCACCGCGCCCGCTGCTCGACGCAGGCACGGGCATAAACGCCTGCTCCAGCCGGACCGTTACCGGCTGGAGCGTTCGGCGGCGTCAATACTTGTAGGCGAAGCTCAGGAAGAAGCTGCGGCCGGGTTCGGGGAAGCCATCGGTGAGCACGTAGTAATCGTCGAACAGGTTGCGCGCGCCGGCGCCGATCACGACGCCGCGGTAGACCTCGTAGTTCACGGAAATATTGGCCTGGAAATAGGCGCCCGTGCGGTAATAGCGCGTGCCAGCGGTGTTCACCGTCCAGCGGTCCGAGGCGATATCGGCATTGGGCAGGATATGCAGGCCGTCCAGAGGGGCCCAGTCGGCCCAGACGAACGCCTTGTGCGTAGGCACGCCGGTGGGCTGGAAGGCGGTGTTCGTCGGATCGTCGATATCGCGGTGGGTATACGTGTAGTTACCGCCGAGGCTGAGGGTGTCGCCAAGCGTCGCGGTCAGCGCGATCTCGCCGCCGTAATAGTTCCCGCTGCCGAGGTTGCGGCTCTGGGTTACGGGCTGCTGGTTGAAGATGGTCGGGAAGGCAACGATCACATCGTTCAGGTGCGAGTAGAATACAGCGGCCTCGGCGTGGAGCGGGCCGAAGTCGCGTGCTCCGCCGATCTCGTAATTGGTGGCGCGCTCGGCCTTGAGGTCGGGGCTGGAGGTCGCTCCGCCGAAGCGCGAACTGAAGCGCTCGAAAATCGTCGGGAAGCGGGCGCGCGAGGAAATGCCGGCATGGAGGCTGGTGGCCGGATCCGGTGTCCAGACCAGCTGTGCCTGCCCATTGAGCGCCTGGCCGTTGTGCAGCGGATATTCGATCAGCGCATTGCTGGCGTAGTCTTCCGCCCGGGTAAGATTGCGCCAGTCGAAGCTGACGCCGGCGGTGAGGGCCAGCGCGGGGCTGAAGGCAAGGTGGTTTTCGGCCGCGATGCTGTAGGTTTCCTCGATGCTGGTCTGCTTCGGCTCGGTCGTGCCGATACCGTTGGCGAAGCTCTCCTGCCATTCGACATGCTTGTCGCGGCGGTAATGCGCGGCCACGCTGAAGCGGTCGGCCTCGCTCACGTCCACGTCGAGCTGCGCCGATCCGCCCCAGGCCTTGTCGGCGTAATAGCTGTTGAAGGCGCGCGGGCGCGTCTGGGTGGTTTGGCTGGCATCGTCGAAAGCGCGCAGCAGGTTGTCGAAGCTGTTGCGGTAGACGCGGGTCTTCAGCGTCGCCAGATCGCCCAGCGCCGTGGTGGAGAGGAAGTAGATGCTGTCGATGTTCCAGTAGGGCCACGACCAGTTGCGCTGGGATGCGGCAGTGTCGGTGATGTGCAGCGGCGCGTTCTTGGCGCCTTCCTGACGGGTATAGCTCAGCGAATATTCGTCAGTGGCATTGGGCGTGAAGCCCAGCTTGGCATTGACGCGCCAATCCTCGGTGCGCGAGAAATCGCGGTGGCCGCCGTCTTCCGCCGATCCGGCGCTGGGCTCATAGCTCCCGGGCAGGTCCCAGTGGTCGGTGAAGTTGCGGGTGTAGCTGGCCTGTGCGTACCACTTGTCCTGCCGCGTGCCGAGCAGGGCAAACACGTTGTAGCCTGCATATTCGGCCTCGCGGCCCAGGTTCAGCGTGCCGCGTGCCTCGGCCTCGATCGGCTGAGAGGGCTTTCGCGTCACCAGGTTGATCGCCCCGCCCATTGCGCCGGGTCCGTCCAGAACGGATGCATAGCCCTTGGCCACCTGTACTTGCGCAATGTCGCCGGTGAGGAAGCGCCCATAGTCGAGCCTGCCGTCTGCCGGCAGGTAGACGCGGATACCGTCGATGGAGAGCGGCACCTGGTAGCGGTCGAAACCGCGCACGTTGATCAGGCGCTCATTGCGCGATCCGCCGCTGTTCGACGAGGACACGCCGGGCATGAGGTTGACCGCATCGTCCAGGCTGTTGCGCTGGAACAGCCGCATGGCATCGGCGTCAAGCGTGGTGGAGGATATCGTCGGCGTCGATTCCGTTGGCGCAGTGACGATGATCTGGCCCAGCGTAAAGGCATCGTCCCGACCTGAAGTCGTGCTCGTCTGCGCCAGAACAGGCACCGAGACCGACAAGGAAAGGGCGCAGGAAAAAGTAACCGCAAGCGCGGAAGCGGAACGTATCAAGGAAACCCCCATTTTTTGACCTGTCGCCGTCCCGGCGATTCGCTGTATCCGGTCGTATATAGCTTTGCCGCGCCGTAAAGCATAATGACGCCGGGGTTAGACGATGAGGATTGGCGATGGCGGCATGCGAAGAGGGAACGGACATCGGACCGAATTTCATGACTTGCGCATCCCGCCCGTCACCCGTCGCTCGCCCGTCCTGAGGCTGCGATGCGATACGGGGTGATCGGCCTCCTGCTGCTGGCCACGGCCGTTTCGGGCGCCCTGGCCGGGGAGCCCGGCGCGTGGAATTGGGGCGCGGACGCACCGCCGATCCCCGCCGACAATCCGATGAGCGCGGTCAAAGTCGAACTGGGGCGGCGCCTGTTCTACGATGCCGACCTTTCGATCAACGGCACGATGTCCTGCGCGACCTGTCACGAGCAGCACCACGCATTCGCGGACGGAAATCGCACCCATGCCGGAGCGCTGGACGATCCGGGGCGGCGCAATGTGCCCGCGCTCCAGAACCTCGCCTGGCTTTCGCCGCTGACCTGGGCCGATCCGCGGCAGGCCACGCTGGAGGCGCAGGCCTCGGTGCCGATCCTGGGCGAGCACCCGGTCGAGATGGCGATGAAGGGGCAGGAAGCGGAACTGTCCCGGCGGCTCGGCCGCGATCCCTGCTATCGGACCCTGTTCCGCAAGGCCTTTCCGCAATCCCGGGGGCGGATCGACTATGCCGACGTGGTGAGGGCGCTGGCTGCTTTCGAACGGACGCTGGTTTCCCGCGGCAGCGCCTGGGATCGTTTCGAGAGCGGGGAGAAAGACGCGCTTTCAAGCCAGGCGCGGCAGGGGCTGACCACCTTCAGGCGCGACTGCGCGGGGTGCCACGCGGGGGCCGATCTCACGGACGCGAAGTTCCACAGGATCGGTCCGGTCGGCGCCGATCCCGGGCTTGCGGAGATATCCGCCTCTCCGGAAGACCTGGGCCGCTTCCGCACGCCCGGTCTGCGCAATGTTGCCGTGACGGCTCCTTACCTGCACGACGGTTCGGCGGCGACGCTGGCCGATGCGATCGCGGCGCACGGACAAGCCGTCCAGAGCGCGGACATGCCGCCGCTGCTCGCCTTCCTGGAGAGCCTTACCGACCACAGCTTCCTGACCAATCCGCAGTTTTCGCTGCCGATGGAGGCTTGCGGGAAGCCTTTGTGATTCCCGGCGTGGGCGCTAAAGCGTGACGCCGCGTTTCCAGATGCCGATGGCCCGCTCGTCGTTGCTTTCGTTGCGCGCGGGTTCGCCGCTGGCCACCGCGAGGATCCGGTCGAGCAGCGCCTCTGCCGCCATTTCCATGCCCTGTTCCAGAGCGATGCCGGCATCGAAATCGATCCAGCCGGGCTTGCGCGCGGCAAGGTCGTGATTGGAGGCGATCTTCATCGTCGGCACCGGGCTGCCCAGCGGTGTACCGCGGCCGGTCGAGAACAGCGTGATCGTTGCGCCCGCCGCCGCCAGCGCAGTGGTGGACACGGCGTCGTTGCCCGGACCTTCCAGCACCGTCAGGCCGCCTTGCGCCCGCAGCGGCGAGATACGCTCGCCATAGCCGATCACGTCGCGCACGGGGGCGAGGCCGCCCTTCTGCACGGCGCCCAGCGACTTTTCCTCCAGCGTGGTAATCCCGCCGGCGATATTGCCGGGGCTGGGATTTTCCGAGACCGGTTCGCCGTGATCGAGGAAGTAGCGCTTGAACCCGTTCACCAGCGCGGAGAGGCTGTCGAACACTTCCTGGCTGGTGGCGCGTTCCAGCAGCAGGTTCTCGGCGCCGAAAACTTCGGGAATCTCCGTCAGGATCGCGGCGCCGCCGGCCTGGGTGACGGCATCGGCCATCAGGCCGATCAGCGGGTTGGCGGTCAATCCGCTCATGGCATCGGAGCCGCCGCATTTCACGCCCAGGCGCAGCGCCGATAGGGGCACGTCTTCACGGCTGTCGCCTGCCATCTCGGCCAGAAGCTCGGCAATCAGGGCTTGGCCGGCGGAGAACTCGTCCGTTTCGGACTGGGCGCGTAGGACCCGCAAGCGCGAACGGCGCGCTTCGGGAATGCGTTCCAGCAATGCATCGAGCTGGTTCGATTCGCAGCCCAGCCCCAGCAGCAGCACGCCGCCGGCATTGGGGTTGAGCGCCAGCGAGGCGAGGATCGCGGCAGTGCCGTCCAGGTCCGCGCCAAGCTGCGAGCAGCCGAAGGGATGGTTGAAGGCGTGGACGCCCTCTGCCCCCTCCGGTCCCGCCACCATTCCGGCATTCGCCTGGGCGGCCAGTCGCTCGCCCAGGCGGCCGACGCAGCCCACCGTGGGCAGGATCCAGAGTTCGTTGCGCGTGCCGACGCTGCCGTCGGCACGCCGATAGCCGCGGAAGGTGCGCTCCGCGTTCGTGCTTGCGCCTGCTGCGGCAGGGCCGGGGCCGGCAAAGGCATAGGCTTTCTCACCTGCCAGGGCCGTGCTCAGATTGTGCGAGTGGACGTGCTCTCCCACCGCGATGTCGCGCGTGGCCAGGCCGATCGGGGCGCGGTAACGGTGGACGGCTGCGCCGGCGGCGATCGGCGCGACGGCGAACTTGTGGCCCGCGGGAATGGGATCGCGCAAGGTGACATGAAGGCCCGGCAGGCGGATTTCCCGGCCCGCATCGAGCGGGTGCAGGGCGACGGCGACATCGTCTTCCTGAGCAATTCGAACGGCATCGACGGAGGGGGCAAGTGTCTCGATCATAGCCCGACGATACGCCATTGCCAGCGCTGGCACAACTCGATATTCGGACGGCAGCCAAGGAGATTCCGGATGCCGCAGCTTTCGCTTCACCCCGACCGCCTGTTCCCCGCCGATCCCGACACGCGGGCCATTGCGCGCGAACTCTATGCGCAAGTGGCGGGGTTGCCGATCGTCAGCCCGCACGGGCACACCGATCCCGCGTGGTTCGCTTCCGATGCCGCCTGGACCAATGCGACCGAGCTTCTGCTGGCCCCCGACCACTACCTGTTCCGCATGCTCTATTCGCAGGGGATCGACCTCGATGCGCTGGCGGTGCCGCGCAAGGGCGGGCTTCTGCCCGATACCGATCCGCGCGAGGCCTGGCGCCTCTTCGCCGCGAACTGGCACTTGTTCCGAGGGACGCCTTCCAGCATGTGGCTGGACCATGTCTTCGCCGAAGTCTTCGGCATCGCGGTCACGCTGGATGCCGGTTCGGCGGACCATTACTACGACACGATAGCAGAGGCGCTGGCCTCGCCCGCATTCCGGCCGCGCGCGCTGTTCGAGCGGTTCAACATCGAACTGCTTGCCACCACCGAAGGCGCGGGCGACGATCTGAAGCACCACAAGGCGATCCGCGCTTCGGGCTGGAAAGGCAATGTGGTCACTACCTATCGCCCGGATTCGGTGATCGATCCCGAGCACGATTCCTTCGCGCGCGATCTTGCCCGGTTCGCACAGCTCTCGGGCGAGGACGTGGGGAGCTGGCAGGGCTACCTTGCCGCACACCGCAAGCGCCGCGCCGATTTCCGGGAGATGGGCGCCACGGCGACCGACCACGGTTTCCTCAGCGCGCGCACCGCCGACCTCTCCACTGCGGCGTGCGAGGCGCTGTTCGCCAAAGTCATGGGCGGCAAGGCCGATGCCGCGGAAGCCGAGCTGTTCCGGGCGCAGATGCTCACCGAGATGGCGCGGATGAGCCTGGAGGACGGCATGACCATGCAGATCCACCCCGGCGCCACACGCAACCACAACGCGCGTCTCTTCGCCAGCCACGGCCGAGACAAGGGGGCGGACATTCCACGCGGCACCGAATATGTGGAGGCGCTGCGCCCGATGCTCGACCTGTTCGGCAACGAGCCCGGTCTTACCGTCATTCTCTTTACCCTGGACGAGACGACTTACGCGCGGGAACTGGCGCCGCTCGCGGGCCATTACCCCGCCTTGCGCCTTGGCCCGGCCTGGTGGTTCCACGATAGCCCGGAGGGCATGCGCCGCTTCCGCGAAATGACCACGGAGACCGCAGGCTTCTACAATACGGTAGGGTTCAACGACGATACCCGCGCGTTCCTGTCGATCCCGGCACGGCACGACGTGGCGCGCCGCATCGACTGCGGCTTCCTGGCGCGGCTGGTTGCTGAGCATCGCCTGGCGGATTGGGAAGCGGCAGAGTTGGCGCAGGAACTGACCCTGGGTCTCGTGCGCAAGGCCTATGGCCTGGAGGCCCCGGCCTCGCGCGTGGTGGAACTGGCGTGACCCGCCTTTCGCAAGCCTCGCTGGCCGCGCTGCCGGGCTCGGTCGCGGCGCCGCGGTACGACCGCGCGGCCGTGCGGCCGGGCGTCGTCCACTTCGGGCCGGGCGCCTTCCACCGCGCCCATCAGGCGGCTGCATTCGATACGCTGCTGGCTCAAGACCCTCGCTGGGGACTGACCGGGGTCAGCCTCCATTCGCGCGGCGTTGCCGATGCGCTGAACCCGCAGGATGGGCTCTACACCCTGGCGCGCCTCGATGCGGAGACCGACTACCGCGTGATCGGCGCGATCGGCCGGGTGCTCACGCGCGACGATCCCGCTGCGATCCTGGCGGCCCTGGTCCATGCCGATACGCGCATCGTCAGCGCGACCGTGACCGAGAAGGGCTACTGCCTCGCCGCGTACGGCACGCTCGATTTCGCCAGCCCTGCCATCGCCGCGGACCTCGAAGCCGCGCGGTCCGGAGACTGGACGCCGTCATCCTTCACCGGCTGGCTGGTGCGCGGGCTTCAGGGCCGCCGTCTTGCAGGGCTGCCCGGCGTGACCGTGCTCTGCTGCGACAATCTCTCGGACAATGGCCGCAAGCTGGAAGCCGCGACCCTGGCGCTGGCGGAGGCGGTCGACCCCGAGACCGCGCGCTGGATCGCCGATCATGCGGCGTTCCCGAATGCCATGGTCGATTCCATCACGCCCGCCACTGACGACGCCCTGCGCAGCCGTGTCGCCGCAGCGATAGGGCAGGAGGACGCCTGGCCCATCCAGCGCGAGCGCTTCACGCAGTGGGTGATCGAGGACCGTTTCGCCGGGGAGCGCCCCGCGCTCGACGTGGCGGGGGTGACTTTCACCGGAGACGTTCGCCCCTTCGAAACCGCCAAGTTGCGCCTGCTTAACGGCGCCCATTCCTCGCTGGCCTATATCGGCCTGGGGCGCGGGCTGGAAACGGTGGCCGAAGCCATGGCCGACCGGGAACTCGCCGCATTTGCCGAGCGCCTGATGCGCGAAGATATCGCGCCATCGGTCTCCGCCCCGGCAGGGCTGGACCTGCAGGCCTGTATCTCGGACATTCTGGCCCGCTTCGCCAATCCCGCGATCCGCCACCTGCTTTCCCAGATCGCCTGGGACGGATCGCAGAAGCTGCCCTATCGCCTGCTGGACACGGTGCGCGCCGCTCTTGCAGCGGGCCGCCCGGTCGCGCGGCTGGCGCTGCCCATCGCCGCCTGGCTGCGCTTCCTGGCCGCCGCCGCGCGTGAGGGCCGGCCGATCACCGATCCGTTGTCGGGTCCGCTGCTCCAGCGCGCCGAAGACTGGCGGGCGGTGCTGGCCATGCGCGAGGTTTTCGGCGAACTCGGCGCGGACCCCCGCTTCGTCGGCGCGGTGGAGGCCGGCCTCGCAGGATTGGCGGCGGGACGTCTCGACCCTGCCTGCGTCCACTGAAAGGGGCGGCCCTGTCGGCGTCAGGCCGGGGCGGGTCCCGTGGACTCGGCGGGCACGAGTTCCAGCGCATGGGGCATGGTCGGTGCTGCCGCATTGCCTTCGATCCGTGCGATCAGTTGCCCGGCGGCGCTGGCCGCCATTTCACCGAAAGGGCGCAGGACCGAGGTGAGGGCAGGGGTCAGCATGCGCGTGAGGATGCTGCCGTCGAAACCGACGATGGAGAGCTGGCCGGGCACCGCGATCCGGCGCGTCGCGGCCACTTTCATGACCCCAGCGGCCATGATGTCATTGGCCGCGAAGATGGCGGTGGGGCGCGGCTCCCGGCTCAGCAGCTCTTCCGCCGCGAGGACGCCCGAGGCGAAGCTGTAGTCTCCCGAGGTTTCCGCCAGCGAGATCCCCGCCTGGTTCGCGATTTCGCCCAGGAAGCCCGTGCGCCTTTCCTGCGCGGAGGCGACCCCCTCCGGCCCGTTGACGAGGCCCAGGGCGCGGTGGCCCAGGCCGAGCAGATGGCGCGCCACTTCGGCACCGGCCTGTCGTTCCTCGCTGAGGACCACGCCTGCAAATCCCTCGATCGGGATGGATGACAGCGCGACGGCAGTGACGGGACAGGTATCCAGCGCTTCGGGCAGGCCCGGTACGCCCGAGACCGGCGGCAAGAGGATGATGCCGTCAACTCTCGACCTGTCGATGAAGGCCAGGACGTCGTCGATGACGGCGTCATCCTGATCGGGGCAGGCGTGGACCACCAGTTCGTAGCCGTTCGGCGATGCCACTCTGGCGATCCCGCGCTGGATGGAATCGAGCACCAGCGCGTTCTGGTCGTTATGCACCAGCCCGATCAGGAACGAGCGGCGCATGGCCAATGCCCTGGCGCCCCGGCTCGGCTTGAAGTTGAGCCGGTCGATGATGTCCTCGATCGTCTTGCGGGTGTTCTCGTTGACCTTGGGCGACTTGTTGAGGACGCGGGACACCGTGCGGATCGAAACGCCCGCGGCGGCGGCGACATCGTCGATAGTGGGCTCGCCGCCTGGGGATCGCGCTTCCGGTGCTTTCATCGCCTGTCGTGTAATGGCCTGCGGGCGGCGATCAAGGGCTTTCCCAAGTCGGCGCCGGCACCTGCGCCCGCACATCCGAACAGACATGGTCGTTTTTCGGCCGCACTGACGACGCTCGGGAAGTTTTACTGATTTATTTCCGCATTGTAGCGAAACCGTCACCAATCCGTGAAATAGGCCCGCTCCGGAAAGTTGCCGGCGCCGTGAACTCGTCGCGGCGCTTTCGCATCCAAGGGGGGTATAAGTGTTGAACAAGTCCGTTGTCACGTTGGCGGTTGCTGCCGGCTTTACAGTATTCGCGCCCGGAATGGCCCAGGCGCAGGATACCGCGCCCAGTGACGCGGATGGCAGCGAATTCGGCGATATCGTCGTGATCGGCAGCGGCCAGACCCGCTCGGTCTCGACCCTGCTGCCCGCCAACCTCGAAGCCCTGCCGCCGGGTACCAGCGTGCAGAAGGCGCTGAACTTCCTGCCGGGCGTGAGCGCGCAGTCGATCGACGCGCTGGGCGTCAACGAGCAGTCCCTTTCGCTGCAGGTGCGCGGTTTCAGCACTACCCACCTCGGCTATACGCTGGACGGCATGCCGCTGGGCGACGGCGCCTACAACAACTACAACGGCCTTTCGATCAGCCGCGCGTTGATTTCCGAGAACCTCGGCCGGGCCGACCTGGCGACGGGCATCGCCGGCCTTGGCATCCCTTCGACCAGCAACCTTGGCGGCGCGCTGACCTATTTCAGCAGCGATCCGCATCAGGACATCGGCCTGACGGTAAGCCAGACGGTCGGTAGCGAAGATACCCTGCGCACTTTCGCGCGCTTCGACACCGGCGAGCATGGCGGGTTTTCGGCCTATGTCTCCGGCCACTACAGCGAACAGGACCTGTTCGTGAACCAGCGCGCCTATAACAAGTCGACCGGCAAGCAGTTCAACGGCAAGGCGAAGTACGCCTTCACCGGCGGCACGATCACTGCCTTTGCCGACATCTCGCGCACCAACCAGGCCGACGATGCCTACCTCTCCAAGGAAATGCAGGGTCGACTCGGCTGGGACTGGGGCGGCTATGCGCCCGACTGGCAGTCGTACCTCGACCGCGCCTATTGCTCGGTGACGGGACCGACTGCGCCCACCAAGTGCGTTGCCGCGCCTTCACCGCAGAAGAACTCGGACGTGACCTTCACTAACGGTCAGATCCTGCGCAATGACAACTTGTTCTACCTCGCCGGCGATTTCGACATCACCAAGGCGATCAAG
>Ga0160437_1000193_pt1 | contig 35047 bp, 19 predicted proteins | sample HID1975I_E0MG_FD_108227 | JGI IMG/M metagenome (GOLD analysis project Ga0160437, IMG submission 108227) | Enriched soil microbial communities from UW Madison campus, WI, USA - HID1975I_E0 MG | ecosystem: Environmental > Terrestrial > Soil > Unclassified | place: USA: Madison, Wisconsin... | reverse complement strand
TTTCCGGGTTCGCACCGCGCCAGGCGTAGATCGACTGGTCATCGTCGCCCACGCAGGTGAAGTTGCCCTTGCTGCCGGCCAGCTGCTTGAGCAGCCGGTACTGCGCATCGTTGGTGTCCTGGCATTCGTCGACCAGCAGGTAGCCGATGCGCTCGCGCCAGGCGAGCGCGATTTCCGGATTCTCTTCCAGCACCTGCACCGGCAGCCGGATCAGGTCATCGAAATCGACCGCGTTGAACGCGGTCAGGCGCAGCTGGTAGCGCTCGTAGACGCTGGCCGCTTCTTTCTCGCGCGTGCTGCGCGCGGCTGCCATCGCCTGCTCGGGCGAGAGGCCGGCATTCTTGGCGCGCGAGATGAGGTTCTTCACGTCCTCGATGTCATCCGGCTTGGCCCCGTACATCAGGTCCTTGACCTGCGCGGTCGAATCGTCGGCATCGAAGATCGAAAACCCGCGCTTTAGCCCCACCGCGGCATGCTCGATCTGCAGGAACTTCAGGCCCAGTGCATGGAAGGTACAGATCGTCACCTCATCGGCGTCGTCACCACGCAGGCGCTTGGCCACGCGCTCGCGCATTTCCTTGGCCGACTTGTTGGTGAAGGTGATCGCCGCGATCCGCCGCGCCGGGTAGCGCTTGCTGGCGATCAGCTGGCCGATCTTCTCCACGATCACGCGCGTCTTGCCACTGCCCGCGCCCGCAAGCACCAGCAGAGGACCTTCGCAGTGCATCACTGCCGCGTGTTGGGGAGGATTGAGACCGTGCATGCCATCTCCAGGGGAGGGGCATTGTACCGGGCCTGGCTCGCCCCGCATCGACGCCCCATTGCCCGGATTGACGCCTTCGCGGGGGTGGGGTATCCAGTGCGTTGGCCAACGCAGGGGACGCGACGGATGACCGGATTCAGCCAGTGGATGTGGGCAGGGGTGCTGATGACCGGCCTCACGGCGCTGCCCGCGTGGGCCGAGCCGCCAGCCTTCACCGACCCGCGTGGGCAGGAGATCGTGCATACCTCGGCCTTCCTGGCCAGCCACCCGGATCTGCGCTACCGCAAGCTTGCCCAGGAAGCCGTGGCCGATGGACGCCTGGAAGCGGCACGCACCTACTTCCGCTACGGTGCCCGCTACGCCGACAAGCTCTCCCAGGCGGCGCTGGCCGAGATGTGGTGGGAGGGCCGGGGGGGAGAGCAGGACCGGGCGTTGGCCTATGCCTGGATGGACCTGGCCGCCGAGCGCGGTACGGATTTCCTGCTGGCGGTGCGCGAGCGCTACTGGGCCGCCCTGGACCCGGCCGAACAGCACCGTGCGCTGCAGGAAGGCGCCGCGCTCTACAGCGAGTACGGAGATCCGGCGGCCCAGCCAAGGCTGGAGCGTGAACTGCGCAGCGGACTTCGCCAGATCACCGGCAGCCGGACCGGCCGTGTCGGCGCCCGGATGGAGATGGAGGTCCGCATCGCAGGGAATGTGCGCGGCAGAGTGGACCCGGATGTCTTCTACCGGGATGAATTCTGGAGGCCAACCGCGTACTGGCAACGGCAGGCGCGCGAGCTGGAGCATGCCGGGCGAAGTGAGGGAACCATCGCTGTCGGCCTGCCGGTGACGGTACCGACGACGGATTGAACGTCATGTCCGGCCCGCCAAACGGATAAAATCCTGGCATGGCCAAGCTCTATTTCTATTATTCGGCGATGAACGCCGGCAAGACCACGACCCTGCTGCAGTCGGCGCACAACTACCGCGAGCGGGGCATGCGCGTGGCCATCCTAACCCCGCGGCTGGACGACCGCGCCGGGCGCGGTGTGGTCGCCTCGCGGATCGGCCTGAAGGCCGACGGAATTGCCTTCCAGCAGGACACCGACCTGCAGCAGCTGATCGCCGAGGACATCGGCACGCATGGCCCGCTGGGCTGCGTGCTGGTGGATGAGGCGCAGTTCCTGAGCCGCAGCCAGGTCTGGCAGCTCAGCGAAGTGGTCGACCAGATGCGCATCCCGGTGCTCTGCTACGGCCTGCGCACCGATTTCCGCGGCGAACTGTTCGAAGGCAGCCAGTACCTGCTGGCCTGGGCCGACGAGATGCAGGAGATCAAGACCATCTGCCACAGTGGCAAGAAGGCCACGATGACCGTGCGCGTGGACGAACACGGCCACGCGGTGAAGGACGGCCCGCAGGTGGAGATCGGTGGCAACGAGCGCTACGTGTCGGTGAGCCGCGCGGAGTTCAAGAAGATCACGCGCGGTGAGGGCCGCATCGACCCGATGCAGGCCCCATTGCCGCTGTAATCAGTACAACGTGCGTTCCGGCGCACCCTTCGGCGGCGGGCTGTACTGGTACAGCCAGGTCTCGGTAAGGGTCTTGCCGCCACTGCGCAGGTACAGGCGGATATCGATCTGCTCGGTCGAGTCATCCGGTGGCACCACGTCGAACATCGCGCGGTAGCCCTTGATCTCGCGCAGCGGGCGCGCCGAGACGATCTCGGTGCGGCCACGGCTGACCTGGACCACGGCTTCCACTTCGCCCTTGTCGATCAACGCGGCCAGTTCGCCGCCTTCGAAATCGACCGCGAAGCGCCACGAGAAGTACTCGCGCTTCTTGCCGATCACCCCGCCCAGGCCGGTACGGCTGGCCACGCAGTGCGCCAGCGGGGTACGCGCCGGCGGCTCCGCGCCCCAGTACAGGCGGTAGCCGAGCAACAGCTCCTGGCCCGGCTGCGGCTTGGCCTCGGGATTCCAGAACGCCACGATGTTGTCGAAGGTCTCATCCACGGTCGGGATTTCAACCAGCTGCACCGAGCCCTTGCCCCACTGCCCTTTCGGTTCCACCCACAGGCAGGGGCGCTTCTCGTAGAAGACGCCGTCGTCCTGGTAGTGGTCGAAATTGCGGTCGCGCTGCAACAGGCCGAAGCCGCGCGGGTTGTTGTCCACGAACATGTTGAAGCGCAGGTGGTACGGGTTGCACAGCGGGCGCCAGATCCATTCCCCGGCCCCGGTCCACATCGACAGGCCATCGGTATCGTGGATCTCCGGGCGCCAGTCCCAGGCCATGCGGCGGTCGTTCTCGCCCACCTGGTACATGCTGGTGCACGGGGCAATGCCCAGCCGCTCGATCGCCTTGCGCGGGTAAAGCGCGCAGTCGATGTCCATCAGCAGCACGTCACCGTTGGTGATCGCGAAGCGGTAGGCGCCGGTGGTGCTCGGCGAATCCAGCAGGGCGTACACCACCAGGGTGTTGGAGTCGGCCGCCGGCTGCTCCAGGTAGTAGGCGATGAAATCCGGGAATTCCTCAGGTTTGCCCATGCCGGTATCGATCGCCAGGCCGCGCGCGGACTGGCCGTACTGGCCCTCCTTGCCGACCGCGCGGAAATAGCTGGCACCTAGGAACGCGGCGAAATCGCGGTCGGTGTCCTTGCGGGTATTGAGCCGGAAGCCGGCAAAGCCGAGGTCGGCCGGCAGGTGGCTGCCCTTCAGGCCGCTCTTGCCGTAGTCGAAGGCCGCACCGTCATACGCCAGTTCCTGCGCCTTGCCGTCGGTCACGTCGAACATCCGCACCGGCGAATGGAAGTACAGGCCCAGGTGGAAGAACTTGGCCTGGTAGCGCCCGGGCTGGTCGGCCCACAGCGCGTGATCCTGGCGGTACTGGATGGACTGGTACTGGTCCCAGTCCAGCGCTTCGACCGGACCCGGCAGGGTCCGCTTGTGGCTCTGGTAGGCGGCCTGGGACAGCGCGCGGGCCTGCCCCTTCAGCGAGGCGAAATCGAACGGCTGCGGCTCGCCCAGCCGGCGCAGGCCGACCTGGTTGCCCTGCGCGGCACAGGCCGGTAGTGCAGGCAGGCCGAAGGCGGCCAGGGCCACGGAGGCATTGCGGAGGAAGTCGCGTCGTTGCATGCAGGCAGCGATGGCAAGGGAGGGCCGGCCATCATAGGCACGCAGACGTTAATTCGCCGAGGTGAATGGGGGCGGCGTTCAGCCAGCGCGCTCATGGGCCGGCCGCGACCTGCACGGGCTGGCAGTCCTGGCGCAACCGGTTCACCTCCTGCAGCAACTGCCCGCCCTGCGGCCACTGTGCCTGCAGCTCCTGCTGAAGCTGGCCCAGGCCCTCACGCGCGCGGGCCGGTGCGCTGCTGCAGTCCAGCTGCGCCATGGCCGCACGCGCGCGCCAGCGCACGGCACGGCTGTCCAGGTCCGCTGCGTCGCCCACCAGCAACGGTGCCAGCGCGCGGCGCGCTTCCACGGTCTGCCCCATCCGGCCCAGGTTGCGGCCCCAGGCCAGCTGCAACGCGCGCTGCAGCGCCGGACTGGAGGGCCCGGCACGGTCGACCCTGCGCATCAGCGCCGCCAGCTGCTCGCCGGCCTGCCGTGGATCGCCATGTGCGCTGATGAGTTCGGCCATCTGCCGATCGGCCTGCTGCACCGATGCGTCGTCGTCGCCGCGCTGCGCGGCCTGCCACTGCCGCCCTTCATGCAGGGCGGCCAGGGCGGCCTGCCAACGGCCCGCCTGGGTCAGGGCCGCAGCATAGTCATACAGCCCCTGCGGCAACAGGCCAACACAATCGGGCTGACGCCAGATCGTCACTGCACGGCCCAGATCGTCGATCGCGGTGGCGCTGTCGCCACGCTCCAGCGCCAACCTGCCCAGCGCATGCCAGGTCAGGCCGGTGTCACGGTGCTGCTCGCCCAGCGCCTGGCGGGTCAGGCGATGCACCTGCTGCAACTGGGTTTGTGCCTGCTGCAGATCACCGCGCTGCAGCGCCAGCAACGCACGCAGGCGACGGATCGACAGGGTCTCCGGGTGATCCGGCCCATACAGCCCCACCGCATCGGCACCAGCGATCTCCAGGGCCCGCTCGGCGGCGTCAAGGTCGCCCTGCGCCGCCAACGTCTCGCCCATGTGCCGGCGCAGCGCGATCAGCTGGGGATGCCGTTGTGTGGCGCCCGCCTGCAGCAGCTGCAGCGCCTGGCGGTAACCGGCCAGTGCCGCGGTCGCGCGGCCATCGTCGCTGTCCAGTGCGGCCAGGTCGGCCAGGCTCTCGGAGGTGCCGGGGGTATCGCGCAGCACATCGCGCCGCAGCACCAGCGCCTGTTCAAAGGCGGCACGCGCGTTGTCGCGGTACCCCAGGAGTTGCTGGCAGCGACCAAGCTGGGTGTGGTACTCAGCCACCGCTGCCGGTAGCCGCAGGCGGTACTCGGCGGCCAGCGACTGCATCGGTGTCAGGTGGGTCACACACTCGCGCGAGCGGCCGAGCATGCGCAGCGCACGGCCGCGCTGGGTCACCGCTTCCAGCTGCAGGGTCGGCGGCACCTCGCCGGCCTCTTCCAGCAGCGCGCGCTGGCGGTCCAGCGTCTGCAGCGCCAGCTGGTAATCGCCCATGCCGATCCGCAACCGGCCGATCACGCCTTCCAACTCGGCCAGTGACAGCGGCTGATCGCGCAGTTCGGCCTCGCCACGTTGCTGACCGGTGGCCAGCAGCTGGCGCAGATCGAAGCTGCCATGGCGCACGCCCGCGGCACGGTCGAACAGGCCCACCGTGAAATCCTGCATGGCTTGGGCACGCGCGATCTCGCGCCGCGCCTGCTGCATCTGCCACAGCGCAGTCAATGCCAGTGCGAGCAGCGCCAGCACCGCCATGCTGCCCAGCGCCACGCCCCAGCGATGCCGGCCCAGGTATTTGCGCAGCCGGTAGCCCACGTGCTGCGGGCGGGCGTGGATCGGGCGGCCTTCGAGGAAACGGCGCAGGTCCTGGGCCAGGGCTTCCACCGAGGCATAGCGCTGCGCAGGTTCCTTCTGCAGGGCCTTGAGCAGGATGGTGTCCAGATCGCCGCGCAGCCGCCGCGAAAGACGCCTGGCCGCCCCGGCCTGGTCGCCACCGGCGGCGGCCACGCGGGCCATCACGGCCGAGGCGCGCGGTGCCTGCACGTCCAGGATCGAGCGCTCCCACTCTGCATCGCTGTGCCGGCGCAGGCGATAGGGCTTCTGCCCGGTGATCACCTCGAACAGCACCACGCCCAGGGAATAGACATCGGTCAGCGTGGAGACCGGCTCGCCGCGGACCTGCTCCGGCGCGGCGTAGTGAAGCGTGAACGCCCGCGCTTCGGTGGGGGGATGCACGGGCGGTTTGCCCTCGTCATCGTCGAGCAGCTTGGCGATGCCGAAGTCCAGCAGTTTCACCTCGCCCTCGGCGGTGACCAGGATGTTGGAGGGCTTGAGGTCGCGATGCACGATCAGGTTCGCGTGCGCGTGGCTGACCACCGCGCAGACCTGCAGCATCAGCTGCAGGCGCCGCTCCAGCGGCAGCGCCAGGCGCTGGCAGTGCTCGGTGATCGGCTCGCCTTCCACGTAGGCCAGCGCAAGGTAAGGCTGCCCCTGCAGATCCACGCCGGCATCCAGCAGATGGGCCAGGTTCGGGTGCTGCAGCCGCGCCAGAATCTCGCGTTCGCGGCTGAAGCGCTGGCGCAGGCCGGGATCGGCATAGCCGCTGCGCAGCAGCTTCAGCGCGACCTGGCGCTCGTACAGGCCATCGGCGCGCTCGGCCAGCCAGACCTCGCCCATCCCGCCCTCGCCGAGGGGCCGAAGCAAGCGGTACGGGCCGACCCGCGTACCCACCCGGCTGTCTTCCGGCGCGGCGGTCCACAGCGGCTGGGCCAGGAACTCGTGGCTGTCGCGCTCATGCGCGAGCAGGCGCTCCACATCGTCGGCCAGGCCCGCATCTTCCTCACGCAGGCGCAGCAGCCGCTGCTCACGCGCCGGTTCGGGCAGTTCCAGCAATTGATCCAGCAGGCAGGACAACTGCCGCCAGCGTGACGCCTCCATCGGTCCTCTCCCCGGACGATGCGTGGCTTTTCAGGGTTCCCCGACCGAAGCCAGCAGGAACATGCGCGCCTTCTGCCAGTCGCGGCGGATGCTGCGCTCCGAGCGTTGGCACAGGTCCGCAATCTCCTGCTCGGACAGGCCGGCGAAGTACCGCAGTTCCACTACCTTGGCCAGGTGCGCATCCACCGCATGCAACTGCGCCAGCGCAACATCCAGCGCCAGCAGATCTTCATCCAGACGCACGCCGCTGCTGCTGTTCTCGGGCAGCTCCACCCGCTTGAGATCACCGCCGCGTTTGCGCGCCAGCCGGTTGCGCGCGTAATCGACCACCACGCTGCGCATCGCCGAGGCGGCGTAGGCGAAGAAGTGGGCGCGATCCTCAAAGCGGGCCGCGCCCCGGGAGCCGAGCAGCTTCAGGTAGGACTCGTGCACCAGCGAGGTGGCATCCAGGGTGCGCCCCTGCTGCCCGGCAAGCTGCCGGCGGGCCATGCTGTGCAGCTCGTGATAGAGCAGGGTCAGGACCCGGTCGAGCGCGGCGCGGTCGCCCGCCCGGGCCGAATCCAGCCACACGGTGATATCCGGTCCTTCGTCCATCGCACACCCCCGCCGGTGACGTTGGGCGGACTATACCGCCGGGCAGGCGACAGGCGCGCGACGATTCAGCGCTGGCAGTGCCCGCACCAGACGCTGGCGCGCTGGCCGATGGTGGCGTGGCGGAGCAGCCGGCCACACTGGCGGCAGGGCTCGCCTTCACGCCCGTAGACCAGCAGCTCCTGCTCGAAGTAGCCCGGCGCCCCGTCGGGATTGATGAAATCGCGCAGGGTGGTGCCGCCGCGGGTGATGGCATAGGCCAAGATCTGTTTCACCGCATCGGCCAGGCGCTGGTAGCGCGCGCGGGAGATCTTGCCGGCCTCGCGCAGCGGGTTGATCCCGGCCATGAACAGGCTTTCAGCGGCATAGATGTTGCCCACCCCGACCACGATGCCCTGGTCCATCAGGAAGGTCTTTACCGAGGCGCTGCGGCCGCGGCTGCGGGCGAACAGATAGTCGCCGTCGAACGCCTCATCCAGCGGCTCCGGCCCCAGCGCTGCCAACAGCTCATGGGTTTCCCCGGCCGGCTGCCAGAGCAGGCTGCCGAAGCGGCGCGGGTCGTTGAAGCGCAGCAGGCGGCCGTTGTCCAGGCTGATGTCGACGTGGTCGTGCGCGCGCACCGGGGTGTCGCCGGGCAGCACGCGCAGGCTGCCGGACATGCCCAGGTGCAGCAGTGCGCTGCCGATGGCGGTATCAAGCAGCAGGTACTTGGCGCGGCGGCGCACGCCCTGGATGGCCTGCCCGGGGAGCAGCGTGCTGATCTCGTCGGGAATAGGCCAGCGCAGGTCGGGGCGGCGGAGGATCACGCCGTGCACGCTGCGGCCTTCCAGGTGCGGGGACAGGCCGCGGCGGGTGGTTTCTACTTCGGGGAGCTCGGGCATGGGAGGGATTCTAAGGCAAGCCCTCCAAGGGCTGCATGACGTACCAGGACATGATTCCACTTAGCTCAACGACGAACTCGTGTGGATGGAGCCGGAGCTTCTGGCTCATCTGTGATGCTGAGCAGTTCCCGACGATACAGGGTCTTCAGCTTAATCCTCTTCGATGAGAACACGTCAAAGCTTCGATCCAGATCCTCCGGACTCGCGGTGACCTGCACCAGGTATCCATTTTCGTACTCATCAACAATGAAGCCCTCCGCCTTCATCGCATCCCGGTCGCCCTCTTCGGAGAACTCGTCGCCAAAATAAGTTGCCCACGCAAGGTTGTGCAGCTCAGGAGCAAGCGAAGCTCCGAACGACCCTATTTCAAATGACGACCATGCGCCCCGTCGCCCAGTTTCGCGCGGAGTGAACAGATGGAGCATTCCAATCTGGGGCGGAAAGATCCGGACAAGCTCACTGAACAGCTTTCCCCAGTCGACTCGGGAGTCGCACGGGGCGGAGATGCTGACACTCGCGGGGACCACCTTCCCTGCATGGTTATAGATTCGGTGCCGCACGTAGCCACTCGACCTTACAACCCTCTTCCGCCGCCAGGCGAACGACATGGGTGCTTCAAAGCTCCGGCTCTGCGATTTGACGGTAGCCATCGCTGCCCACGTTCCAACGATTCATGCCCAAGGACGTCATCCTTGAACTTGTCCGGGTTGAAAGAAACCTGTTCCGGAGTCATGTCGTGACTTTCGAGGAGCGCGACCAGTGCCCGACCTCGCTCCAGCTGGATAGTGTTCACACGAGTTCTGATGGATATTTGCACGTACTTCTTCATCAATACTCCGTGGGAATTCCGGTCTTTGGGTCGTATCGATATACCTTTCCGCCCGTTGCCTCGATGGCGGCCTTCCTGGCAGCGTAGACAGATCCATGCTGCCGAGCCGTTTCACGCGTCAACGTGGACGCACTACGACCGAGGCCGTAAAGCGCCTCCATAAGACCATCAATTACTGGACCTACATCCCCAAGAGCATAATCAACTTCATCGCCAACAAATGAGAGCATCCATCCGGCTGGGGTGTCCGAACTTATAGGCATCTGGAATGATTTACGATCCTGGACGACAACACGTGAGCCTGCCACTATCCCCTGAGGTTTTGAATTTCCCCGCTCGACACAATACCTGGAAAGCTCCTCCAGCCATGTCTTGGCCGCAGACACCATGAGTAGACGATTAGCGTCGCTCTTGGGCTGGAAGTAGAGATAGCTATCTAGGCTGGAAGAATCGAGAACATTCTTAGTTCTCTGATACAGCGTTGCCCGGACGGAATTCCAGCAAAGACAGATAGTAGCTGTTTTTCATTAAGCTGATTCTTAAACAGCCCAAGGAAGTGCGACTTTTCAAAGTCACGCTTTCCTTCTGAAAACAGGATCCCGTCTTTTAGCAAATCGTTCATCTAGGGATTGAGGCCCGGTGTTTCGCGCTGCCCTTTTCGCGCCAGCCGCCCCCCCCAAGCGCCTTTTCAAGATCGTTAAATTAATCGGTCATGTTGCGCAGCACTATATCTGCCCCAAGCGCGCTCCTGCAATCACGTGCGTCCTACCGGCATCGAGTCGTCAGATTGCGCCATGAACGCAAACGTATCCTCGTACTTCGGCAGCGGCGCAATGGGCAGCCACTCCTTCGGCACGTATGGAGATGACACCTGCACCCGGTGACCGTGAAGCCATGCAATCTTTGCGTAGACAATAGCGAACGTGCATATAAATGGCCCGGTGGTACCGCTTTCCTCTTCCTGCCGACGCTTCATCAGCTTTGGCTCGACCAACTCGTCCAGGGAGGCTTCCATGCGGGCGACGTCCCCTTCCGCTAGCGCCATGTGAAAGCGAGAGTCAGCTTGGTAACTTCCAAGCTTGGCAGGCACATCCCCCAGAAATACCTCGCAGCGCGGGACCAAAGTCTCCCAATCACCACGCAACGCCAGCAGGGTGTTGTAGTGGTAGTACTCATTCATTTTTGGATTGTTACGCCGCTTCCCAGATAGCGAGCCACTTCCAGACGTAAATGGATAGTCGAAACGCGAGAACCACTCGACGAGGTCCACGTTGTCGGAAAGCAAAGGCGTCAGATACATGGGCGTCCGGCAGTCTTTTGCTGGACGCTCCTGAAACAGGATGCGCCTGATCTTTGCTGCAACGTACGACCACTGCTTCATCCCTTCCAGGTCTTGACCCTCGAACCACGAGAGCATCGCCTTAGCGATCGCATACATGTGCAGACGCTCTTTGCAGGCGTACGGGTCACCGGTATTTGTCTCGATGAAACGAAGACAGGATTCCGAGTCAAAGAACTGGCCCGGCTGCATCCGATGGCGCAGCAGCTCAATCGCGCCTCTTATGTCACTGAGGTAGTCAGCGCTCTTCAAGTTCGTCATCACCGACTTTCATTAACCGAGACCGCCTCTCTAGTTGTCCTGTCTACCGTCGGCGAGTACTTGACTCTCGCGATTGCTCGAAACCACGAGCCTCGCACCAAACCCGAGCTGTTTGGAGCACTGGGAATGAACGTCAGCCGGAACCCAAAATCTGTACTATTCGACGATTACGGCGCATTCAATCTTCCGGCGCAGGCACGAAGGTCAGAAGCCGAGCCCCATGCCGAGTCACTACTTCACTCATTGCCAGCCACCATGTTCGCGAAATAATTTTCAACCATCAACCTCACCAAGAAGTACTAACTCATCCTCAGCGAACACAGGTCGAGCACCATTGCGCCAGATGGTATAGACAGGGCGCGAAGGTCAGGGGTAGCTCAATCATCGCCTCGATGACGTACCAACACAGATAGTATTCGCCCGCAATCCCATACAGTGCTTCCATCAGCGCATCGATCAACGGATCGACATCTCCAAGAGCGAAGTCCACTTCATCGCCTATGAATGCAAGCATCCATCCCGCTGGCGAGTCTGGGTCTCTTGGAAGCTGAAAAGATCGCCGGTCGCGTATAACGATGCGCGCTCCTTCCGCTATGCCTTGAAGTCTTGCATTTCCTCGGTCGCTGCAGAATGCAGCGGGCTTTTCCAACCCCGCCCTGGCGGCTGATAGCAGAAGCACGGGATCAACGGGGATTTTTGGTTGGAAGTAGAGGTAGCCATCCAATTTTGACACAACGAGCACTTCCTCCGCCCTACGGTGCAGCTCCGTACCCGTTGGGCCGTCACTGAAGATGGAGCGCAGCTGATCTTGATCAAGCTCATTTTTGAATAATCAAAGTAAGTGCGACTTGTCAAATTCGCGCAAAACCCTTGGAGAACATTAGCCAATCATTGAGTAGGTCGTTCATCCAGGTCTTTTCGGGTAGCGCTGGAAGCAGGTTGGGGTCGATTTTCAGGCGGAACGTCCCAGTTGAGCATGGATTCGAGGAGGTCCACCAACCGCTGCACATCCTCGGCCAACCCGGGCGTCAGTGGCAGCGGTGCAGGATCGATGGGCCCAGTCGGGCACTCGTCGTCCCAATAGGCAAAGCTCCCGTAGTCCGCCGTGACCTTGAGCTTGATCGGGGCCGTGACCCTTGGCCACCTCGCGCGTCATTTCGCCGGATTGCAGGTGTAAGGGCCCTCCGAGCGCAGCTCTTCACCCGTCTGCAGGTCCCTGATGTGCACCACCGCACCAGGGTGGGCCGCACATAGCGCATTGCGCGCCGTGTAGATGCGGCTTCCATCGGCGGTCATGCGCAGGTTGGAAGACAGCTCACGCCCCTCTGCATCGGTGGCCGATACGACGTACGTACCGGAAAGCGTCACGCAGCCGGAGAGACTACAGATGACCAGGGCAATGACAAGAACACTGCGACTGCGACCCGAGCGGATGACTGACATCTGTTGCTCCTTGGTAGAGGCGCATTGGCCTCACGATCAAGTTCATCAGGTGCGTGCTACGGGTATCGAGTCGTCAGATTTCGCCATGAACGCAAACACATCTTCGTACTTCGGTAGCGGCGCGATGGGCAGCCACTCCTTCGGAACGAATGGCGAGTCAACGTTGACCTGGAATCCATGCCGCCAAGCGATTTTTGCGTAGACGATGGCAAACGTGCAGATCAAGTGTTGGCTGTAGCCGCTCTCCTCGCGTTGACGACGCCGCATCAGCTTCGGTTCGACGAGCTCGGCCAGCGCCGACTCCATCCCACCCACATCGCCCTCCGTCAGCGAAAGGTGGAAACGGCTATCTGCCTGATACGCCGCCTGTTTTGCCGGGACGTCGCTGAGGAATTCGCGGCAGCGCTCTGCGAGCGGCTTCCAGTCGCCGCGAAGTGCCAGCCACGTGTTGTAGTGGTAGTACTCATCCATCCGGGGATTGTTGAGGCGAGTAGAAGCAGGGCTGCCACTCTCCAACGAGAATGGATAGGCGAATTTGCCGAACCAATCGATGAGAGATGGCTCGTTGGAGAGCAGTGGCATCAGGTACACCGGAGTGAAGTACACGCCCTTCGGGTCATGTTGGTACGTGATGCGCTTCAACTTGCCCGATACGTACGCCCACTGCTTAAGCCCATTGATATCTCCGCCTTCAAACCATGCCAGCAGGGCTCTCACCATTGCGTATTCGTGCAGCAGCGCCTTACAGATGTAGGGATCACCGGTGCCCTTCTCGATGTGTGCAATGTACGCATCAGCGTCGAGGCCAATGTTGGGATCAAGAAACAGCTTTAGACGCTCGATTCCGGCTTCGAAGCTCGCCATATTGTTGTCATCTTTCATTATTCATTTCCATCGACTAAGCGTGACCATAACCAATTCACCGGAAGTCTTGTTTACGCCAGCTACTGCGATCTTCAACGTTCCGTTCGCCATGGCGGTGCGCACCGCGTTCGATGTGGCCCCCGGGCCCATTCTACTCAAAACGTCCAGAATCCAAGCATCTGACAACTGAACGCCTGCGTTGCTGGATCCAAGTTGAATGGATCCATTGTATATCTGCTTCGAGTCAATGATGACAGTCGTGATGCCCTCCGGATCCTGCAAAACATGGTCGAACCCATTGTTGCTCCCGACCTTTGTGCCAGGAAGCGATACAAGGCCCTCGCGCTTCGCAACAAGCTCCACTAGCTCCTCTGTCAGGACACCGCTTTGATCCCCATGGTCAATGATCTTCTTGACCAGGGCCTGCTCGGCGGCGTCTGTAACAGAGAGGGCGCATCCGTTATCGCAGACTTTTGTCCGGCTCAAGAAACCCTTGTCCGTGGGCACCTGCGCTGGGGACGAGAGAGCTTCTGCAATAGTATTCTGCGCGACGCGACTTTCAGCAGCCTCTTCTGCTGCTTTCGCTGCGGACTTAGCAGCATCGTCACCAAACTTCTTGGTCAGAATCTCCGCGAGATCTTCGGCCTTTGCGGCCGCCGAGGTCCCAGCCGTGAAGCCTGCGCCAATGGAGGCGCCGCCCAGTGCATCGCCTGCCGCCACATCAGCGGCGAATGCGTACGCGTTCTGGCAAGCGCCCGGCGATCTCATACAGATTCCACGAATCGTGGCAATTACTTCCGGTGCCAGAAGCACGCCGCCAACCAGAACACCGGCAGCCGTCCCGATGCCGCCCCGCTGGGTTGTATGCGCGTTGTACTCATCGATGGTCATGTCGCCGTTCAGCATCTGGCGCATCATGTGCATCTGTTCGCAATCGTTCATTCCATCGCAAGGGAAGGAATCTCGATCATTCGTGTAGCGCCTCAGCTGCGAAAGAGCATACTCAACTGCCTTGTCATCCTTCGAATCGCTGGCAACCAACAGCATGGACGACGCGAAGCTCGCGAGCAGCTGCGGATTCTTTGTCATCAGGCCTTTGTAGATATCCTGGTTCTCAAAAGCCGTTTGCGATGCCGCAAACAGGCTCTCACCTGGCCGATTTACCCCCGCGCCGGTTCGGATCGCGCCCTCGATGAGGAACACATAGGCGTCCGCATCCGATTTCACCCCCACCTTGTCGAACAGATCGCTCCATTCCTTGTCCACCGTTCGTGCTGCCTCGGCAAACAGGCGCTTCTCCGCTTCCTGCACTGAGCACCCGCAGATCTCCGCATAGGCAATCGCGTTGTCCTTGATCCACTGCACTTCGTTCGGATGGAGCTGGCGGTTGAACTGCTCTCCAGCCAGTGCAGTCGCTGATCCGGTTTCGCCGCCAACAAGCGCCCCGATCGCGGCGCTGACGAGCTCGCGGACCCATGCCGATTCCGAGTCCGTAAGAGGCCGTCCCAGCTCGGCTGCACCTGCCCCCAAGGCTCCGGAGAGCAGGTCGCCATTTCCGGCGCCCGCGACCACAAGGCCAGTCACTGCATGCAGGATTGACTTGGCCGTTCCACCATCCTTCCAGAGGTCATACTGGCCCTGGTTGGAGGCAATGACTTCGTTTGCCTGCCGCAACAGCTCGCTCGCGGCGGCACGGTCCGCTTCCGTAGCGCCTTCGCTTTTCAGCACGCGCTCTGCAGCTGCTGCACTCACCTGGGCGTCGCGATACTTGCTCGTCATTTCTTCTGCAAGATCGCCCGCCGCGCGGAACGCCACTTCCTTCGCGATTTGCGCCGCGATCAGGTCGCGCTGCACTTTCTCCGCATCAAACTTGTTCGCAAGACCTTCCTGCTGCAGATCCGTGGCAGTGCGATCCAAGCCTGTCAGAGCAGAGGTATCGCCATTTCGCACCACGACCGTACCGGCAGAAATGTCGCTGCGGGTCAGACTGCTAGCCGAGTCACCCGTTGGAACACCCAGGCTCGGACCGGGAATCGGACCACTCCAACGCGTTTCGTTCGGTGCGCCCGCATTCGCGCCTCCATTGCTCTGATCACCAATCGACCCGCTGAATCCGACCGAGCCGCCAAAGCTCCCGCCGCTGTAGTTGGCTTGGTTGGAAAGATCCGTCACCCCCAGACTCTCGGTAGAAAGTAGGTTCTTCGACGGGTCAGCGGTGCTGGCAATGACCGCGCCATCCAGCTGCGTGTGGTTGCCCACATTGATCTGGTAGCCGCCCGCACCCGCCGCGATACCGGTCTGCTGGGTGGTGCTGTTGTAGTTGTTGTGGATGTCGGTCTGGCCGTAGCTCACGCTGCCGCTGCTGGCGCCGAAGCACAGCGGCGGAATGCACAGCGAGACGCCGAAGCCGCCGTTCTGGTCCTTTTGGTCGTAGTACTGGCGGTCCTGGCTGCTGGTCAGGGTCAGGTCGCGGCCGATGTCGGCCAGCACGCTGTCGCCCATGGCCTGGGCACCCTGCAGGGTGGTGTCGCGGCCGCTCGTCAGTGACAGCTGGTTGCCTGCCTCCACCTGGGTGGCCTGGTGAGTGGTGCCGTTGCCCTGCATCTGACCCTGCGCGGCAGACGCCGCCAGTTCGATGGTGAAGCCATTCTGCGAGCCACCCAGGCCGAAGCCCACGCCAACGCTGCCGCTGCCGCTCTTGCTGGTGCCGTCCTGCTGGTTGCTGCTCTGGCTGGACAGGAAGTTGATGTCGCGGGCGGCATCGAAGCTGGCGTTGTTGCCGGCGCTGATCTGCGCGCCGCGCAGGGTGATGTCTCCGTTCGCTGCGTAGCCATCCGCACCAGTAGTGCCGTCGCCGGTGGCAACGACGGTGACGTTGCGCCCGGCCGATACCGTGCTGCCCTGTTCGATGGACTGGTGCAGGGTGCTGCTGCTGGAGGCGCTGCTGCTGCCCACGCTGGCGGTGACCTTCACTGCCGCGCCGGTGCCCTGCATGGCGTCCTTGGCGGCGTAGCCGGCCTGCGCCGCATAGAGCGCCGCCAGGCGGTCGTCGCCGGCTTGAGAGGCGCGCTGCGCCGACTCGGCCGCCTGCGCGGCCTGCACGCCATACCCGGACAAGGCAATGGTGCCGCCGGCCTGGTTCACGCGGTGGCGCTCGGCCTGGGTGAGGGTATCGGTAGCAGCGTCAAGGACGACATTGCGGCCGACCAGGGTCACGTCATTGCCTGCGGCGATATCCGCACCGCGCGCGACCAGGTCTTCCTTGGCGACCAGGCTGATGTCGCCCTTGTTGCTGGTCAGGCTGGTGCGGACGCTGTTCTGGTCAGTCTGCCGACCGTTGACGTCATGGTATTCATTGCGCACGCCGGTACTGCCGGTGTAACCGTCGCCACCGAGATCACCAATCTGCTTGCTGCGTTGGGTTTCCTGCCAGGTGCGGGTGATCTCACCCGGCAGCAGTTCGATGCCGCCCTTCTGGGCCAGCACGTTGAGTGCGTTCTCGGCGGCAACCTGCGCGCCCTGCAGGGTAATGTCGCCTTCGCGGCTGACGAGGTTGATCTTGTCGGCGTTGATGGAGCTGCCGGTCTGGCCGATCACTTGCTGGGTGCTGCTGCCGTCGCTGTTGCCGCTGTTGTACGGCGACATGCGCACGCCGCTGCTGTTCGGCCCGCCCTGGATGTGGCGGAACATGTCGCCCAGCGAGATGGAGCTGGCACCGTACTGCTTGGTGCTGGACGAGCCGCTCTGCTCGCTGTTCTGGGTGTCGATGCTGGTGAGCAGCATCACGTGGCGCTGGGCATCGAGGGTGGCGGTGCCGCCGGCGGCGATGGAGCTGCCGGCCACGGTGATGTCGCCTTCGGTGGCACGGATGCTGACGTTGCCAGCGGCGTTGAGGCTGCTGCCGCGCTGGGTGGTAGTGTCCACCGCAACGCTGCCCTGGCTCTTGCTGCTGCCATAGCCGACGTTGATGCCGGGCAGGGTCAGCGAGGCCGCGCCCAGTTCCTTGATGTAGCCACCGGCCTTGTCCGCGGTGCTGCCGGAGCCATTGCTGACCTGCTGCAGGTTGCGGATGGTGTCGATGGGTGTGCCGGTGAGCGTGGCGGACACGCCACTGCTGCGGCTGCTCTGGCTTGCCCGGTAGTGCTCGGTTTCCTCGGCTGGATTGATGGTGACGTTCTTGCCCTGGATGGCGATGTTGCCGCCCAAGCCCAGCACGTCGTCGGCCGCACGGCCGGCCAGCAGGTCGCTGCCACTGAGGGTGAGGTCGCCACCCGCGATCATGCTGACATTGCCTTCCAGGCTGCCAATCATGCTGCCGGAACGCGTGGTCTGCTCCAGCGAGGTGGACGTGCTGCCCTTCTGGCTGCCGGCGGTGATGCCGATGCCACCGAAGCCGCTGGCACCGCCGCCGCCGAACAGGCCCGACTTCTTCCTGCTCTGGTCGAACGATTCGCTGTGCTGCTCGGTAGCCGCTTCCACGGTGATGTTGCGGTTTGCCGCCAGCAACACATCGCCAGTGGCGCCGATCTGCACGCCGGTGGCGCTGATGTCGCGGCCTGCAGCGATCTGCACGCCTTCGCCGCTGAGCGTCGTCCCCACCGCGTAGGTATCCGAAGAGGTCTCGCGGGTGGTGGTGGTGGTGCTGGAGAAGGTCTTCTTCTTCTTTCTCCAGGTGTCCTGCTCGAAGGTGTGTTCTTCATCGGCGGTGGCCAGCACCACGTCACGTCCGGCGGACACGGCAACGGTGCCACCCTCGCTATACACACCCGCAGAGGTGAGCGTGGCGTCCTGGCCTGCGACCAGCGCGATATCGCCACCCGCCTTGATCGTGCTGCCGTGGACGGTCTGGTCCAGCGTCTGCGTCTGCTGGGAATAGCGCTTGCGACGGATGTCGGTCGAGCTGGTGTCGGTGGTGGTGACCTCGCCCACGTTGAGGTCACGCCCGGCCACCACGGCGAGCGCGTTGCCGGCGGTCAGGTTGGCCGCGTTGAGGTTGACGTCCTGGCCGGCCTGCAGCGCCATGCTGCCGCCCGCTTCCAGACCGCTGGTCTGAAGGGTCTGGCGTGTGCTCTCGGTGTTCTTGTAGCGGCTGGTCTGCTCGGTGCTGAGCACGTTGAGGTTGATGTCGTTGCCAGCCACCGCGCTCAGACCGTTGCCGGCCTTCACTTGCACCGCGGTAAGGGTGAGGTTGTTGCCGGCCTGCAGGCCCAGGCTGCCACCCACATCCAGCGTGGTGCGGTTGAACAGCTCGCCGTTGGCGCCGCTCTGCTGAGTGGTGAGGTTGAGATCGCGCCCGGCCTGCAGTGCGGCATTGCCCTTGGCGCTGGTCTGAGCGCCCACCAGCGACAGGTCACGGCCGGCGACCAGCTCCAGGCCACCCGTGGATTCGATGCGTGCCACGCCGAGGCTGGCCACGCTCTGCAGGTCGCGGCCGGCGACCAGGCTGATGCTGCCGCCTTGGATCAGGCCGTCCTTGTTGATGATGTCTTCAACCGCAGACACCCGTAGGCTGCCGCCGGAGGTCATCGCGCCACGGTCGTTCAGCAGGCTGCCGGCGTCGACTGACAGCCGATAATCCGCCGTGATCATGCCCTGGTTGTTCACGTTGTTGGCGCGGATGTCCACGCTCTCGCCGGCAATCGCCGCGCCGCCCAGCTGCAGGCGGTCGGCGGTGGCCTGGCTCAGGTACACCACCGGCACCAGCACCTGCTGGCCGCCGACGTTCTGGGCCACCATCCAGACGATGTCTTCGTCCAGCGCGGCCATCTGCTCGGCCGACAGTGCGATGCCGACGGTGAGCTGCAGGCGGCCGGCTTCGGACACGCCGCCGTCCATCATGGCGCGGTACTGGTCCATGCCGTTATCGAGGTCGGCATCGAGGTACTTGCGGCCGGTCAGGCCGGTGATCTGTTCCAGCACCAGACGCTGTTCGTAGAAATCATCGCCTAGGCGCTTCAAGCGCTGGTCCGGGTTGAGGTTGAGCTTGGCGAACATGTAGTCCGAGCCCAGCCACTGGCCGTAATTGGCGAAGCGCGGATCGGTTTCGACAAGCCAACGCTGGTTGCCCGGGTTCACGGTGTACAGGCCGCTGTCCGGCGCCAGCAGGCCCGGCAACGGATTCTGCGCGGTGCCCACCACCTGCGGCGGCTTGACCACGCCGCTGGTGCCCGGTGCCGGTGCGCCGACGTTCGGGCCCTGGCCGTTGCCGCCGACCGTGCCGATGGCCGGGCCGGTGGCAATGCCGGTCACCGGGTCCGGTGGGCCGGCGTTGCCGGTGGCCGCGCCGGCCTGGCTGCCGTTGCCGAGGGTCGGAACATACGCGCCCACGCCGTTCCAGCCGCCGATGTCGGCTGGCCCGCCGCCGCTGCCCGCGTTGACCACCGTGTTGTTGACGTCGCGGGCTTGAATGACAACGTTGCGGCCGGCGGTGATGCTGGCGTTGCCGCCGGGCACGGCCACTTCCTTGGTGACGATCGTGGTGCTCAATACACCATTGGCCCACCGTGGCTCTTCGTGGCAGGTCAGGCCGGCACGGCAGGTCTGGTACTCCACTTCATATTCGGAGACGCGCTGGATGGTCTTGGTGGCGGTGAGGGCGACGTTGTTGACCACGCCCGCCCAATCGGCCGGATTGTCGCTGTTGGACGAACCGCGACCATTGATGGTCAGGTTGGTGCCGGCGGCAATGGACGAGTAGATGTTGTCCACGCTGCCGCCGCTGATCAGCATGTCGCGGCCGGACAGGAACTGGCCGGCCGCAGTGAAGGCAGTGATGCGCGTGCCCTGCAGTACGGTATCTGTGTTGGTGACGCCGTGGTCACGCCAGATGAAACAGGGCGATTGTGAATTGCCACAGTACCGCTGGTAGATTTCATACGGCGTGCCACCACCGTCGAACCGGCCGGCATCCGGATCCCCTGCCTGATCCGCCGCGGTATACGTCTTCTGCTCGTACTGCAGCACACGCCGCTCATTTCGCACGCCCAGCGCCAGCAGCACGAGGTCGCGTTCGGCCTGGATGCGGCCCGAGCGGTTCACGATCTGCTGCGCGTTGCCACCCCAGCGGCCACCGATGCGGATGTCGCCGATGCTGTAGAGCTCGCCGTCGAGGTTGTTGAAGACGTCGGCGTTGATGGCCAACGTACCGGTGGTGGCAAGCAGGCCCTCGTTGTAGTCGCGCACGGGCACGGTGCTGCCCAGTTCGCGACCGTTGGTGACAGTGCCGGCGCTCAGCGTGACCTGGTCACCCATCACCGTGCCGGTGTTGGTGAACCAGCTGCTGCTGGTCTGCACACGGTCCCCGTCGATGCGGCCGGCATTGTTGATGCCCTGGCTGGCGGTCAGCGACGCGCTTGCGGTACCGGCACTGTTGCCGGCGCTGATGGTGCCCCCCGCGGTGTTGTCGATCTGCGCGGCATTGAGCTCCAGGGTGCCGCTGGTCTCGATGCGGCCCTGGTTGGTCAGCGTGCCCGCAACGTTCAGCGCCAGGCGCCCGTTGCTCTGCAGCTGCTGTGCGTTCTGGTGCAGGTAGTCCCCGGCCAGGTGCAGTTCCAGGTCGGCGCCGCCGAACAGGCGGCCATTGTTGCCCTGGAAGGTCTGCAGCTGTGCCCACAACTGCTGGTAGGCACTGATTTCGCCATTGCCGTTGTTCAGCGCCCCAAGGTACAGGGTGCTACTGCGGGTAATCAGGCGGCCCCCGGTGTTGTCCAGGCTGGCGGCGCGCAGGGTGAACAGATTGCCTGCGGAAAGCTCGCCCGCACCGTTGAGGACGGTGGTCGATGCGTTGTCCAAGGTCAGGTCGGCGCCGGCGTGGGCGCGCCCGCTGCGGTTGTCCAGCTGGGTGGTCTGCAGGGTGGCGCTCTGGCCCGCGACCAGCTTGCCGCGCTGGTTGTTGACGGTGGCGGCGCTGAGCGCGATGTTGCCTTGGGTGCTGCCGAGCACACCATCGCTGTTGTCGAGCGCACCGCCGGTGGTGACGGTCAGCGTGTTGCTGCCATCCACCACCAGGCGACCGCTGCGGTTGTCCACCGCACCCGCCGTGATGCCGGCCGCTGCGTAGGCTTCGATGCTGCCGCTCTGGTTGTCGAGCACGCCCTCGGCGTCCAGCTGCAGTTGACCGCCGGCATACAGCAGACCGCCGCCATTGCGCAGGTCGCCGTTGATGTCCAGCGTCAGATTCTGCTTGGCATACAGGTTGCCGCCCTGGTTGCCCAGGCTGGCCGTGATGACGCTTGCATTGCCCTCGGCACCGATCAGGCCGGTGCGGTTGTCCACGCTGGCCGCCTGGATCTGCAGGGTGCCTGCCTGACGCTGGGCCAGCGTGCCGGCCACGTTCTGGACGGCTTCGGTGGCGCGCAGCTGCAGGTTGCCGACGGCATCGATGCGGCCGCCGCTGTTGTCGATCTGGCGCGCGCGGATGTCGGCGCCGCGGCCGGCACTGATCTGGCTGCCGGTGGTATTGGTCAAGTCGCCGGAGACATCGACCAACACGGCGCCGTTGCCGACAATCAGGCCGCCGTTGGTGTTGCCCAGCGCGCCAGCGCGCACGGTCGCGGTGCCGGTGCCGGCGTGCTCGATGCGCCCGCCGTTGTTGAGGAGGGTCGCCACCTCCAAGGTCAGGTCAGTTGCGTTGGCGGCAATGCGGCCACCGTCATTGCGCAGCGCACCGCTGAAGGCGAGCGTCAATGCGTCGTTGCCGGTCTGGATCAGCTCGCCGGCGCGGTTGTCCAGCGCTGCGGCCAGGATGCCAAGGCGCGCTGCCTGCAACGAGCCGCCCTGGTTGATCAGTTCGCCGGTGGTTTCCAACTGCAGCGTGCCGGTAGCGACCAGGGTGCCGTTGCTGTTGTCCAGCGTGCCGCCGGTGGCGCGTGCCACCAGCTCGCCACCGGACCACACCAGGCCATTGCGCAGGTCCAAGCCACTGCCTTGCAGCGCCACGCGCTGGCCGGCGTGCACTTTGCCGGATTGCAACAGCAGGGTGTTCGCGGTCAGGCTGACCTGGCCGGTGCTGCCCAAGACGCCATTTGCCGCAAGGCCGCCCACGATCTGGCCGCTGTTGTCGACGGTGTCGCCACTGACGGTGACGTTGCCGCTGGCCAGCAGTCGGCCACGGTTCTCAACCGCAGCGGACTGCAGGGTGACAGCGGCGGCCTGCATGCTGCCGGTGTTGCGCAGGACGGTGCCCGCATCCGCGCTGATCCCACCGGTAGCGTATACGTCGCCGTCGCTGGTAAGTGCTTGGCCGGCATGCAGGGTGATGTCCGCGCTGCTGTCCAGGTTGCCTGCCAACTGCAGGTCACGCTGGGCGCGCAGGCTCACGCCGGTGGCAGCGTAGGCTTTGCCACTCTGGCGCAACGTGCCGCCCGCCTCGGCGCTGAGCTGGCCAGCGGCAATGGTCTTGCCGGTCAGGGCCAGATCACCGGTGCTGGTCAGGCGCACGTCGGACTGCTCGCTGCCGAGATCGCCGCTGCTGTCCAGCGAGGCAGCCTGCACGTCCAGCGTCTGCACAGACACCAGACTGCCCTGGTTGGTCAGCACGTCGTTGGCCACCAAGTCGGCACGTCCTGCACTGTAGACAGCGCCGCTGTTGTCGATGCGTGCGGCACGCAGTTCCAGCGCGCGCCGTGCGTAAAGGTTGCCAGCGTTGCTGGCGGCCTGCAGCACGTCGATGTCGAGCAGGTCCGCGCTGGAAATGTCGCCGTTGGCGAGATTTTCCAGCGCCTGCGCACGCAGCGTGACCGCCGCGTCGCTGGCAATGATGCCGGCATTGCGCAGCGTGCCGCTGCTGTCCAGGCGCAGGTCACGGGTGCTGTAGACGGTACCGGTGTTGTCCAGAGCGCCCGCGTTGAGCGTCATGCGCTCGGTAGCGTGCAGACGCCCGGCGTTATCGAGCTGGCCGGTGGTGGTGGCCGTCAGCTGGCGACCCAGCGCCAGGCCATCCCGAGTCTGGGTGAGGGTGCGCGCATCGAGCTGGAGCTGCTGCGCTGCTTCCAGCCGCTGCCGGTTGGCGATGGTGTCCGCACGGATGCGCAGGTCGCCGTCGCTGATGATCTCGCCAGCGTTGTCCAGCTGCGCGGCGCGCAGGTTGATCGTCTGGCCGGCGCGAAGACGCGCGGAGGCAGCGTTGTCGATGCGGCGCGAGGCGTCGATGTCCAGCGTGCCGGAGGCCAGCACGAGGCCGCGGTTGTCGAGTGCACCCACGGTCAGGCGGGTGTCACTGGCGGCCGTGGTGCCGGTGTTGGTCAGGCGGTCTGCCCGGGCGGTCAATGCGCGCTCTGCGATGAGCTGGCCGGCGTTGGCGAGCTCACCGGTAACATCCAGGGTGACGTCGGTGCCGGCGGAAAGCTCGGCCGATGCGGCCTGCTGCAGCTCCCCGGCGGTGACGGTCAAGGTCTGCGCGGCGCCGATCAGCCCGCTGTTGTCGATCCGACCACTGACCGCCAGCGTGGCATCCCGTTGGCCGTAGAGCTGTCCCCGGTTGGCCAGGCTGCCGGCCTCGATGCGGGTGCCGGTGCTGCCAATCACCACGCCGGCGTTGTCGATGTGGTCATTCGCCTGCAACTGCAGCGCGCCCTGCGCCGCCAGTCGCGCGCCCTGTTGCTGCACGATGCTGGCGGCACGCGCCTGCAACTGGTTTGCGGCAATCACCTGCCCGGTATTTTGCAGCTGCTGACCCGCGCGCAGGTCGATGTCGCCGCGACTTTCGGCCTGCCCGGCCAGTCGCAGGTTGCCATCGGCAGCCAGTTGCAGGCGCCCGGCAAGGAGGTTGCCCGAGGCGTCCAGGGTCTGCGATGCGCGGGCATCGAGCACGCCTGCCGCGTATGCGGTCCCCGCAAGCTGTACGTCGCGACCGCTCAGCCGCATGTCCGCACCGGCCTGCGTCGCGCCCGTGGCGGCGAGGGTGCCAGCGCTGTCGACGATGATGTTGCCTGCCGCCGCCGTGCGACCGGTCAGCTGCACGTCACCCGCGCTGGTGAGGACGAAGTCGCCGCCCGTGGCGACCAGTGCGCCCGCACTGCGCACGCCGACGCCGGCCTCGGTTCCCACCAGGCGGATCTTGCCGGCATACATGCCGCCCAGCGCGGCGACGTCCAGGCCGAAGCCCTGTGCCGCACCGTCGCCCTGGATCGCGCGCGTGGCAAGGCTGTCGTAGTCGATGTGGTTGGCACCCACCACCACGTTGGCGTCCTTGGCCCACAGGCCGGCGTTGATTTCCACGGCGCGCGCAAGCAGGTCGATACGCTGCAGGTTGTCTGCATCCAGCCCTGCGCCTTCGATGCGGATGCTGCCGCGGCCAACCTGGAACGCCGACAGGCTCCCGTCGCCGCCGAACAGCGGCGTGCCGGTGGTAAGCACGCCACGGGTGGTGTTGATGAAGCCGCAGCCGTCGCAGGTGATGCCGTTCGGATTGGCGATGATCACCTGCGCGGTCGCGCCGGCCACTTCCACGTGGCCCTGGAGCAACGAACGATTGCTGGAAGTGACTTCGTTGAGGATCAGCCGCGCCGCTTGCCCAGGCTGCAGGTTGGCGTTGCCCTGGATATAGCCGGCCAGCTGGGTCTGTGTGGTGGTCGCGCTGTTGTTGAGTACCTGTCCCTGCCGCCCCACGTTGTACTGCTCGTACTGGTTGTGCGAGACACCGGCGGCGTTCGGCGCGGCGATCTGGACCACCGGGACGCCGTTGGCCGCCTGCTCCTGCCGTGCCTGGCTGCCGGCCTGCGGCTGCACCTGTGCGAACGAGCTGAAGGGCCCGCCGAAAACAACGGTCACTACGGCGGCCAGCAGGCCGATCCGCCAGCGGGAGCTGGAGATGGGACGGGCAACAGTGCGACGGACGTCAACGAGGCGGGTCTTCATGACAGGTCATCCATGTGTAAGGCGAGGTACTTCGTTTTCAGAACTGTGTTGCGAGCCGGAACCCGACTACCCGCGCATCGCTCTGCGCGCGGATCGCACGGGGCGCTTCCAGCGGAAAACCAACAAAGACATCCCAGTCCAGGCTGAGCGCCTGGCCTCGGGCGCCTACGTGGGCACCGACCATGTCGCCACCGGCGATTCCCTGCACCGCATTGCTGGCGATATGGCCCACATCCACGCCGACGTAAGGCGAGAAGCGGCGGTGCAGGCTGAAGTTGAGACTGTTGCGCCAGTAGCCACCGGTCGCACCGCCCAGCATCACTTCGCCGTCGAAGCCGTTGACGGTGTAGCGGCCACCAATGCTGATGAACTCAGCGCCGTACAGCGGGTCGGAGGTCCACTGATAGCGCAGCGCGCTGTTCCAATAGATTGGGCGGGGGCCCTGCAGCACCGGAGCGCCGACACCGATATCCAGCGTGGTGATGCGGTAACGGAAGGTGGGGGCTTCGTCATCGCGTCCTGGGCCATCGTCATCGCCGCCCAGCCACGGCAGGCCACGTCGGTGGGCCAGGCGCAGATCTGCCTGCAGGCTGCCCACGTACTGACGATGCAGCAGGGCCAGTTCCGCCGAGGTGGTCCTGCGGCGCTGGCCTCGCAGTTCAACGCCTTCGACGAAGCTACGCGAGTGGCGCTGGGCAAGGCGCAGCTCCATGGCGGTGCGATAACTCTGGCCGCGCGTGAGCAGGCGTTCCACCGTCAGATCCAGGCTGCGCGAACGGCCGGTGCTGCTGAAGTCCTCGTTGTTGCCGCGAATGATCTGCGCATAACGCGAGCCGTACGTACTGGTCGAGAAACGCCAGTTGCCCAGCGGCGCGCTCCAGGATGCGTTGTAACCATGCGTGCCCTTGCCGTGCTCGGCGCTGCCATCGCTGTTGATGCCCATGCTCAACAGGTCGTTGATGCCCAGCAGGTTGTCGGCCCATACGGTGGTACCGGCCTGTTGCTTGCCGGTACCTTCACTACCCCCATCGTCCAGCGACAATGCACTGCGCCAGCGCCGCGCGGCCTTCAGAGTAATCACCACGTCCGACTCGCCAGGCTGCGCGCCGGGCACCAGTTCCATCTCCACATCCTGCGATGGCACCCGCTTGAGCTGCTCAAGGCCCTGCTCCAGCGCGCGCAGGTTGAGCACATCGCCAGCGCGCGCCGGGAAGGCACTTTTCCACATGGCATCGCGAGGAGCGCCATCGGCGAAACGGATCTGACGGATGGTGCCCGCTACCAGTTGCAGGCGCAGGGTGCCTGCGCCCAGATTCTGCTCGGGCAGGCCGATGCGGGTGGTGACATAGCCCTTGGCCAGGATCAGGTCCGATGCTCTGCGCACCATCAGCGCGATGCCCTCCTGGCCAATGCAGCGTCCCTGGTACTTGTCCAGGTAGCGTTGAGCAAAGGCAAACCGGTCGCGATGCGCTCCATCGAGCACGATGGCATCGATGCGGAAGCAGGGCGATTCGTCGGGCAGGTCCGTGGAATGGTAGTTGGCGGCAGCTGGTGCGGCAGGGCCTACAACTTCAGGAATCGCTTGCCGTTCAGCGCGCTCACGCGCTTCGCGCTCGGCACGGTCGCGCAGTTCCTGCTGATCGGCCAGCGTGGGCTGTCCCGCCTGCGCCAACGTCGCAACGGGAGCCGTCAGACCCACAACCAAAGTGAAGAACAACGCACCCAGGCGCCGTGGCGATGACACTGTAATTGCATCCATTCAATCAGACCATCCAACCGAAGCCCCGTTCATGGCCACCTTCGCGGGTGTACTGCACGACATCCATGTCCTTTCCGCCGTCTTTTCCACGGCCTACAGGTCAAGCGTGCAACACACCTCGATCAACTGCCATGTCAACGGGACTGTGATGTTTCAGCAGTCTGCGCACGCGGTGCCATCGATGGACCGCCGTTTCAGTGCTGCCCCCTGTACCAGGCTGCCATCGCCATTCAAGCCATTGGACGTCGGCAAGCTTGAAGGTGTAGCCCCCATGCCTGAGCGTTGCCTGTCAATGTGCGAGAACTACGAAGTCAAACTGCAACCCGCTCTTGCCTTGCCTGTGTTGCCTTCCATTGCCTGCGTGCAGCTCCATGTACCTTGGCATAGCCCCGGAACACATATCCTTTCCCAACAGCGTGCTGAAGCACCAGGTTGGAGGCGATGGGGAACGCTTCGCGTTCGTCTGCCAATGGGCGCAACCTACCAAAAGTTAATGAAATGTAAAGCACAGGTTCGTTCAGCGGAGTGGCAGAAATGAGATCGGTGTCACATTCTGGACCGTATTTACAACGTCACGGCGGCAATTCAGTTCACCTCACCGCGGCGGCGCAGCCAGCTCGCGCGCACTCAAATAGCCGTCGCGATTGGCATCCTGCCTGTGGAACCGCTGGATCAGCGTCTGCCGCTGCTGCTCCCGCGTGATCGGCGGACCATTGCCACCGGGCAGCTCATCGGCGCTGAGCACACCATCGCCGTTGCGGTCCATGCGATCGAAGGCGTACAGCAGCCACTGCACGTATTCCTCCACGCTGACCCGGCCGTCGCCGTCGGTGTCCATGCGCTGCAGGTAACTGCCCGTATCCGTGACCTGCGCCTGTGCCGTCGCACCCAGCACGCCAACGGCCAGGCCCAGACACGCAAAACGCCGCACAAGGCGGCGTTTTGCGGAGACGTTCCCGATCGGGAGGCGCATCGATCAGTGCGCCGTCAGTGCGTAGCCCTTCAGGCGCGCGGCGTAGTTCTGCAGCGCGGCGATGCCACTGGCCTCGGCTTCGTGGCACCAGGCCTGCAGCAGCTTCAAGCGCTCGGCGGCGTCATTGCCGCGCGCTTCCAGCAGGGCCGCCAGACGCGCACGGTGTTCCACCAGAACGCGGATGCGCGGGCGCTGTTCGACCCACGTGCTGAGCTGGGCGCGGCAATCCGGCTTGAGCCAGCGGCCGTCGTTGACCAGGCCACGGCGCATGCGGCGCGGCAGCAGCTTGCGCAGCTTGGCGCCCGCCATCGCGGCTTCTTCGCGCAGGGCCGGCACGAACACATTGCGCTGGTAATCGGTCATTGCCTGGAAGCGGTGCGACAGCAGGGCCTTGAGGGTTTCAGCATCCGGCACGGCGATGTTCGGGCGCACGTCCATGCTTGGCGCCACGCGCAGCACCTTGGCCAGGCGCAGGGCCTGCAGGCCGCGGATCACGGCCCAGCCGATATCGAACTCCCAGCGGCGCATCGAGAAGCGCGCCGAGCTCGGAAAGGCATGGTGATTGTTGTGCAGTTCTTCACCGCCCACCCAGAACGCCCACGGCGTCAGGTTGGTGGAGGTATCGGCAGATTCGAAGTTGCGGTAGCCCCACCAGTGGCCCAGGCCATTGATGACGCCGGCCGCCCAGAACGGGATCCAGGCCATCTGGATCGCCCACAGGGCCACGCCGGGCAGGCCGAACAGCACGCTGTTGATGACCAGCAGTGCGACCGGGCCGAGGTTGGCGTGCGGGGTGTACAGGTGGCGCTCGATCCAGTCATCCGGGGCGCCGCGGCCGTACTGCTCGATATCCGCACGCATCGCGCGGGCCTCGCGGTACAGCTCCACGCCCCGCCAGAACACCATGCCGATGCCCTTGGTCACCGGGCTGTGCGGGTCCTCATCGGTTTCCACCTTGGCGTGGTGCTTGCGATGGATCGCCACCCACTCCTTGGTGATCATGGAGGTGGTCAGCCAGGTCCAGAAACGGAAGAAGTGCGCGATGACCGGGTGGAAATCCACGCCCCGGTGCGCCTGGCTGCGGTGCAGGTACAGCGTGACGGCGAAGATGGTCAGCTGGGTGAACACCAGCAGCACCAGCGCCATGCCCCACCAGCCGAGGCCGACGACACCGCCGGTCAGGAAGTTGAGGAGCGTATCGAGCATCGCAGGACTCCGGGCCGCAGTCGGCCAGCAAGGAAACGGGTACACCTTGGGACATCATGGGGCCTGACGTTGCAAAGTTCATCCCTTCGATGCCATTTTTGCGCAGTCATTCAGTTCTTCCCTTACCTTCGTGAGCATGCCCCCGCATTCATGACAGTCGCAGCCTCGCCGGTGGTGCCGGCCTCCTCCGTCCCCCTGATCGAGCTCGACCGCGCCTGTGTCATCCGCGGCCAGGTCCGGGTCCTGCACGATCTCAGCCTGCGCATCGAACAGGGCCAGCACACCGCCCTGCTCGGCCCCAATGGCTGCGGCAAGTCGTCCTTCATCAAGCTCATCACCCGCGAGCTGTACCCGCTGGCGCACGGCGATGGCACGGTGGCGGTGCGCGTGCTCGGCCAGAACCGCTGGCAGGTGGACCGGCTGCGCTCCCAGCTGGGCATCGTGACCGGTGACCTGAGCAGCAACCTCTCGGACATGCCGGGGCTGACCGTGGAAGAGGCCGTGCTGACCGGCTTCTTCGCCAGCTTCGTGGTGCCGGCCTTCCGCGAAGTGACCCCGGAGATGCGCGAACGCGCGCGGGAGACCTTGGCCATGACCGGCGCCCTGCCCCTGCTGCAGCGTGGCTATGCCGAGCTGTCGGCCGGCGAGACCCGGCGCGTGCTGATCGCCCGGGCGCTGGTGAACCGGCCACAGGCCCTGCTGTTGGATGAACCCTCCACCGGGCTGGACCTGATCGCCCGCGAGCAGCTGATCGCCACCATGCGCGAGCTCGCCCGCCAAGGCATCACCCTGGTGCTGGTCACCCACCACATCGAGGAAATCATCCCCGAGATCGAGCGGGTGGTGATGCTGCGCGGTGGCAAGATCCTCGCCGATGGCCCACGCGCGGAACTGCTGCGCGATGGACCGTTGTCCGAGCTGTTCGGCGGCCCGATCCGGGTGGTGGATCAGGCCGGCCGGTTGAGCGCGTTCGCGGGTTGAACTCAGAACCTCACCGCCACCGCACGTGATTCGATCGGGGCCATCCGGCTCTGGTCCTGCAGCTGCAGATCACGCACCTCGAACGGGGCGGCATAGCCGCTCGGCAACGCCACGCTGGCGAACGGCAGCCGCAGCTCACCCGCCCCTGCCGTCGCGAACCACGCCGCACTGTGTGCCTGCGCTACGGGCCGAAGCTGTCCGTCCGGGCCGGTGGCATACAGGGTGCCACGCGCCTCATAGCGGCCCGGCGCACCGATCTGCAGCGGCAGGCGGACCTCGCGGCGGCTGGCATCCGCCTCGACCTGGCCCTGGAAGCGCGCCGTCGCCTGCGCCACCGCGAACGCCACCTTGGCATCGCGCTGCACGCCGTCGGCACTGACGAAGGCCTGCAGTTCCCACAACCCCTGCGCCGTGCCGATGTCCTGCGGCACCGTTACCTGTGCACGCAGACCGTCTTTGGCGGCGACCAGCGGTACCGGCCAGCTGCGGCCATCGGGTGCCACCAGCAGGGCCTCGCCCACGGCCGGCAGCGGCCGCGCGCTGGCACGGCCAGGCTGCGCCGCTGCAGCGCCACCGTCGTTGACCAGACGCGCGCTCAGCGCGAGCGTGCCACCGGCCAGCACCCGTTCGCTGCTTGCCTGCAGCTGCAGCGCGATCGGGCTGTTGGGTTCGAGTACCTGCACCACATAGCGGCCCTGGGCCTGCGTGCTCTGCAGCCGATAGCTGCCTGCCGCGGAGGTGGCGCCCGTGCGGACCATCGCCGTGCCCGGGCCGACCGACATCCCCGCCGCGCGCAGTTGCTGGTCATCGACCACCTTGTCCACCGCCAGCCCGCCGGAAGGATCACGCACCTGCCATTGGCGGCTATCCAACGCACGGGCGCCCTGCACGGGGCTGACCTGGATCACCGCATCGGGCGCGGTCAGCGGCAACGCCAGGCCCTGTTGCAGCGCCGGTGCATCCACCATCTCCCAGTAGCTGCGGCTGCTGGCCATGAAGGTCGGTGCGGGGGTCAGTGCCTGGGCTGGATCCAGCGCCCAGGCAAAGCTCAACGGCGCCTGCTCCACCGGCCCGGCCGGCAAGGGCGCACGCTCCACCGTGCGTGGGACCTGGTCGCTGGCCCGGGCGGCCAGCAGCGGTTGTGCCGCCTGCAGTGGGAGCGTTGCCAGCGCGGCGAACAGGGCCGCCGCGATCGTCGTCTTTCGCATCATCGGGGGGCTCCTCACAGGGTCAGGTCGTTGCGCAGGATCGTGCCCAGGCCGAAGCACTCGCGCCGGCTCTGGTTGTGGCTGAGTGGCTCGGCGCCCTGGGTACGCTGCTTATCGGTGAACCAGGTGGTGCCGGCCGCCTTCTGGCTGCTGCACTCCAGGAAGCCGTCCGAGCAGCTGCTCAACCAGTTCTGGGTGAACTCCAGGCCCACGTTCTGCGCATAGCCACCGCAGTAACTGTTGCTGTCCCACACCGCAGATTCCACATCCGAGCCGACCACCGCGCGGAACGGCCTGGGCAATTCGGGGCGGCCGGCCGTGCCGTACAGGTTCTGCGCGTTGTAGGTGGCCATGTGGCCCACCTGCTGTTGGCGAACGGCATCGCTCTTGTAGCCCAGCAGCCAGCCCACCGAGGTTTCGAACACGTTGCCGTTGAGCACCGCGTCGGCCAGGGGTGTACCGGCCGAGGACGGCGCCAGTGCGGTGACCTTGCTGACCGTCTGGATGATCTTCGGGTAACGGCTGTCATAGGTGGGGTTGGAGAGGATCCAGCGCACCACGTTGCCGCCGTTGGAATGGGTGATCACCACCAGCCTGGTGATGCCGCGGTTGTTGATGAAATTGGTCAGCTGCCCGGCCAGGCAGCCGGCCGCCTCGGGCTTCCACATGTACTGCTCGAAATCGCAGTTGATGACGGTGTAGTTGCTGCTGTTGGGCAGCCCGAGGCGCACCGTATCGATGATGCCCGGCTGCCAGTAGTCCGCGCGCGCATCGGTCTGTTTGCCGGTGCCGTGCACGAACGCCACCCCCACTACATCGGCCGCGTGCACCGTGCCGCACGCCAGCATCAGAGCCAGGGCGAGACCACCCCCCCACCTTCCCGCGTTGCTTCGCATCCGCTGTCTCCTTGCAGGTGATCCCCCTGATGACCGGCGCTGCCGCGTTGCCATGGGGTGCATGTATCCATGGAGATATGACGAACGATGGCGCCTTCGATGACGCTATGTCGTGCGCCCCATGAAATCCGTGAACCAGTCGCGGGTTTCCGTCATCCGGGACACGGCCATGCCGGATCTGGCCGGATGACGAACGGCCGCTGTCGTCGCCGGAGGAAGCTGCGATCATGCGGCTCCCCCTCTTCGAGACCTCCCGATGTCATCGTCCCTGCGCTCCGCTGCCATCCGCCCGATGCTGGTGACCGCCCTGCTCGCCGCCCTCGCCGGCTGCGCGTCAACGGCCGCACCGGGCACCACGCCGGTGGAAGCCTCGGTGACCACCAAGGCGGTCGGCTACCTGCAGGGCAGCGCCGTCCCAGACAGCCTGGCACTGGTACCGGCACCGCCGGCCGCCGGTTCGGCCGGCTTCGCACTGGACGAACAGGTCAGCCGTGAAGCCCGTGCGCTACGCGGCAGCCCGCGCTTCGAGCAGGCCCACCGTGACGCCGAGCTCGCCTTCCCGGCCGGTGCCAACCAGTTCTCCTGCGCGATCGATGTCGATGTGGATGCGGTGAAGACGCCGGCGCTGTACCGCCTGCTGGAACGCAGCCGGATCGATGCCAGCGCGGCCACCCGCACGGCGAAGAAGCACTACCAGCGCGCGCGGCCGTTCATGGTCAACAACGAACCCACCTGCTCGCCGGAAGACGAACAGGACCTGCGCGGCAATGGCTCCTATCCGTCCGGCCACACCTCGATCGGCTGGGCCTGGGCGCTGATCCTCTCGGAGATCGCCCCGGACCGCGCCGACGCGATCCAGGCACGCGGCCGCAACTATGGCGAGAGCCGTCTGGTCTGCAACGTGCATTGGCAGAGCGACATCCTCGAAGGCCGCTTCATGGGCGCGGCCGCGGTGGCACGCCTGCATGACAACGCCGCGTTCAACAGCGACCTGCTGGCCGCACGCAAGGAGATCGTGGCGGCGCGCAGGGCGGGGCTGCATTCGGCACGGGATTGCGCGGCCGAAGAGGCGGTGTTGAAGGTGCGGCCGGCGAGCGCGTTGTAAGGCGGGGGGGCAGCCGACCAACGGTCGGCTCTACCGAAGCGGCGAAATGGCAGAGGCCATCAACAGAAAACGGCGCGGACTTCTCCGCGCCGTTTTCGTTTTTCGCGATACCCACGCACGGTGGGAACCTACCGCATGACGTGCATCAGAACTTCGCGGTGAACTCCACGCCGAACGTGCGCGGCTCGTTGAGGAAGCCGGTCAGGTTGTTGAAGTCGATCGCGCCGACCACGCGGACCTGGTCGGTCAGGTTGCGGCCGTACACGGCCACGTCGTACTGGCCGTAATCCCAGTTGTAGCCCAGCCGCAGGCCCCCTTCCAGCGAGGAGCGGCTGCGGAACTCCGGCGACTCGTACAGGAAGAAGTTGACCGGGCTGCGGTAGGCCCAATCGGTGTAGACGTAGAACTCGCTGGCATCGTTGACCGGGAAGCCGGCGCGCAACGTCAGGTTGTGGATCCACTTCGGCGCCTGCGGGAGCGGGTTGCCGTTGACCAGCGCGTAGGTGCCGCCATCGATGACCGTGGTCGGGTCGGTGATGGTGCAGCCGCCGCCACAGATCGCCACCGCCAGATCCTTGTCCTTGATCTCGGTGTCGTTGTAGCTGCTGCCCAGGGTCAGCAGGACGTGGTCGGTCAGGTAGGCCTCGAAGTCGAGCTCGGCGCCCTGGCCGATGGTCTTGTCGGCGTTGAGCAGGGTCGCGGTGTTGTTGGTGCCACCCACGGCGATCAGCTGCTGGCCGTCGACGTTGTAGCGGAACACGTTGAAGCCCAGGCGTGCGCGGCGGTCGAACAGGTCGGCCTTGATGCCGGCTTCAAACGAAATCACCTTCTCCGAATCCGCCTGCGAAACGCCCCCGAAGGCCAGGCGACCCTGGATCGACGGTGCACGGAAGCCCTTGGCCACGCGGGCATACGCGTTGAGGTTGTCGGTGATCTGGTAGACGCCGCTGAGGTCCCAGCTGACGTCGTTGACGTCGGTCTTGGCGATGTACGGGCCGCTGACCGCGGTGCCGAACGGCACGGCCTGCAGCACGCTGGCGCTGAAGTCTTTCTTGTCCTGCGTGTAGCGCACGCCACCGCGCAGCTTGAAGCGCTCGGTCACGTCGAAATCGCCGGAGGCGAAGGCCGCCCACGCCTTGTTGCGCTGCTGCTGCACGGCGTGACCGGTCTGCGGATTGCCCGGGGTCAGCGAGTCGTAGTTGAAGCTGTCGATGGTGACGTCTTCATCGAAGTAGAAGACGCCGGCCTGCCAGTCGAAGCGGCCCCACTCATTGGATTCCACGCGGAATTCCTGGGTCCACTGGCGGTGGTGCGGCAGGCCATCGGCCGATTCGGAGGCGAACGGGATGTTGCCCGGGCCGTAGTTGCCGGCGCCCAGGAAGCTGGCACCGTAACCGCCGTCGATGTCACCGTGGTTGAGCGATTCGGCGGTCTCGTAACCGGTGATCGAGTGCAGGGTCACGCGGCCCAGGTCCCACTTCAGGCGCGCGCTGCCGCCCCAGGTTTCCAGGTCGGAGAAGTTCTGGCCATCGGTGGAGACGTCATCGCGGTCGAAGTTCTCGACCAGCTGGTTGGTGCCCGGCTTGATGATGTTGGCGCGGAACAGGCGCGCGGTGCCGTTGAGCTTGCGCTTGTGCAGGTTGAACAGCGCTTCGACGTCGTCGCCTTCGTACAGGAACTGCACGCGGGCGGCGGCTTCGTCATAGCCTTCGAAGCCCTGCGCCGGCGCGCCCTGGCGGGTGTTGGTGACCCAGTCGTCGCGGCGCTGGTACAGCGCGGAGACGCGCGCCGACCAGCGATCGGTCAGCGGGCCACCGTAGGCGCCCTGCGTGTTCCAGGTGTTGTAGCTGCCGTAGGCGACCTTGATGTAGCCGTCAGCGTCCTGCGAGGGACGCGCCGAATCGAACTTGACCACGCCGGCCGGGGTGTTGCGGCCGAACAGGGTGCCCTGCGGGCCGCGCAGCACTTCCACACCGGCCAGGTCGAACAGCGGGAAGCCCTTCAGCAGCGGGCTTTCCTGCACCACATCGTCATACACCAGCGACACCGGCTGCGA